>Ga0307517_10002200_pt1 | contig 31554 bp, 16 predicted proteins | sample 23_EM_MG_FD_194515 | JGI IMG/M metagenome (GOLD analysis project Ga0307517, IMG submission 194515) | Populus trichocarpa ectomycorrhiza microbial communities from riparian zone in the Pacific Northwest, United States - 23_EM | ecosystem: Host-associated > Plants > Roots > Unclassified | place... | reverse complement strand
ATTAAAGGTATCTTATAGTATCAGACTTGTTATTATAAAACATGCTTTAGTTAAGGAGTTATTGATGCTTTAAGTGCAAAATGATGATATAAAACCTTGATAAAAATGCACTTTTAAGTACTAATCATGTTATGAAAGGAACTTGATTTGTTGTTAACATAAATTAACATCATGAATACCTGACAACATTTACAAGTATTAGCATTATTCGAATAAGATAACTAATGTAATCATGTTAACAATTTATAATCCAAATAGAATCTCCTTTGTGTGTGGTTTCCAGTTGAGTAATAAAAGGAGTTTATAATATACTTATTTGAAATACCATTAGTTGATCCTCTAACCTTGACAATTGTTTTATCCTTGTTTAATCCTTACATCAATATTCCATAAAATTCTCATAAACTCTTTGTTTTATTATATATATATTATTTGTAATTTATATAGTTAACCTCCCTGTGGTTCAACCCCCGTCTTGCCGGATTATTTATTACTTCTACACTCCTACACTTGGGAGAAGACATCAATCTTTTGATCGTGTCACCTAACATACACTAAATATATGCTAGTCCACACCCCATATCACACTTTTCATATTTTCGTTGTCTATGTAATTTCATCACTTAGAAATTCACACAACAACCTTTCACCTCGAATACACATACATTCAAAATACTATCCAAAATATCGACATCATTACGCAACTTTCCTCCTTTCATATAATATCCAACATTCGGTAATTCACATTTCACATCAATAACATATTAAATTATGGAATTTAACTAGAAAGTATAGGTGTGGATCACCTACCTGCATTAGAAAACCTACTCGTGCTCCCTTGTTGTTGTTGCTGCTGCACCATGCTTATGGTCCCTCCTGCGAATCACATATTTATCTCATAATTTTTCCTCATTCAAGGATATGTTTTATAATAACCATATCAACAACAATAAGTCTTTATTTCAATTATTTCTTTATATTTTATGTTTTTCTCATTACACCCATTAATATTGTTGTTCTTTGTCCAACCATAGTTATCATTCATTTCTTTATATTTGAACTGTTATTGTTTAAATCTTGAACTGTTACTATCCAACTGTTACTATCTAGACATTGAACTGTTATTGTCCAACCGTTACTGTCTAGACATTGAACTGTTACTGTCTAGACATTGGATTGTTATTGTCCAGCTGTTACTATCCGACCTCTCCTTAGATTTTTAACTATATCTAGAGTTCTAGAACTCCGTTTCAAGTGAGATTGGTCTCATTAGAAAGCTAAGACACGAGGCTACAAGTTCTCTGAAGGAAAGAGAACCCAGTTCTACCCCCAAGATAGTCAAAATTGCTAATCAATTAATCAGTCTTACTGCCCTACAGGGTTTGTTATGACCCAGTCTCGGTTGGTGACCCATAACTGGAGTTCTATAGCTACCAATTTAGCAAGATTAATTTTCTTAGTTAGTCAACATCCAAAACTACAATTTATATGAAGAAACCTATTCCTAATTCCTTCATCCTCCTACCCGAAATCTCATCGAAAGTCAGGAGATGAGTCTATCCAAATTCGTCACCCCTTCCATTCACAAACTACATTTTCTGGGAAAATTATAATGGTTTCGCAACCCCAATCATATACAACATATGAATTAACTTAATTTAACATCTATTACATTTTCCCCAATTCAAGTCTAAGAACCCTAATCTCTAATTCAACATCAAGGCATCAATTCATAATCGAATTTGAAACGACTTATAGGACCATGATTAGAACATCTTACCTGGTAAGAATCAAGGTTTCGATCTTCAACCAATCGAAGATTTTCGACTCCCCTTTTTTCCTATGAATAGTCGGCACTCCCCTCCCTCTTTTGTTCAAATTTTTCTTGTTAATTCCTTGCCCCTAAGTGTTTATTCTACCTATAAGTGTATTTTTTTTTTCAATTAAATCCAACCCTCGACATTATCGAGTTTATTTATAATGTCTCGAATCATTTTGCCTGAAAATTTATATTCAAAAATTTTCGAATTCCTGTTTTTATTTAACCATATACCTGAATTTCTTCACTTTTATTTCCTATGCAGTTAGTTTGCAATTTAAGCAGCCTTTATTTTTCCCGGGGTTTACATGTCCATTGTTCAATTATATTATAAGGAATTGTTGATATGTTGACATTGAATTTGATTTTTAACAGGGATGTCTCATAGCCATGGCCGTTTAGAACTTCGTCCTATGTATTTTGGAATAAATCATGTAATAGTATGATTAGATGACATGCATTTTGTACAACTATGTAATGGCTATGAACTGCTGATTGGTAATTTTGTAAGAACTTATGATGACAACTTTCAAAGTCGTGAATATGGATTATGGTGTGTATGAACACTTCATGTTATGGATGCAATGAATATGTACCTTCTTTTGTGATGCTATCGTATATTATATGTATGTGTGACGTACTGCATCTATTAATGATGTCTACTTGTTGAAATGATAAATGGTATCACGCAAAGCATCAATGGAATGTGATAATACAAAAAAAAAAGTACCTCATTTCCAACTTGTTATGAATAAATAGTATGTCATGAATTGTTGAATTGTTTAGGGTCATTACACGAAATATCACTTAGCTTTTATTTCATCATTGTCGGAATTCAACACATACACATGGTATCCTGTGCATCCCTTCCTTAATAACTTTCTGGCAATCACAACCGAAATTAGGTTAGTCAGGATAGTAGTCCTTTATCCCCTAAAGATCATTCTTCTACCCCCAATCCTTGAAAGGTTATAATTTTTGTGTAATAATCTATCTGAGCTTTGTGTTTACTTAGTCAATTCATGCCTAAGATTACATCAAAATCGTTTAATTCTAAGGGTATCAAATCTACTTCCAACTCATATTCATCTAGGCCAATTTTCACACCCACATACATACCATTGGTTTCTACCACATCAACTAAAGGTGTCCCTATTTTAAACCTCTTTTTCTACCCTTTTTGCTTCTTTCCCTAGATTGGCTACAATTCTACTAGTTATAAATAAGTGAGTGACACCTGGATCAAACAAAACATGTATATTTTTAAATTATTCATGTGTAGTGTACATGCCACTACATTAGATGCTACTCTGATGTCATCATGTGTCATGTGGAAGACCCTCCCCTAAGTTGGTCATTATGTATCCTTGACCGTCCTTGGCTGGAATTAGCCCATGATTGTGTGGATCTCACTGACATGTTCACTATGATGGACTGCTTGTGACTCTAACTTGCTTGTTTCATATTCTATATTTGCCCAGTGTTCTTGTGAGGGCACTTTTTTTTGAAGTGTCCTTTTTCACCACAGTAATGACATCATTATCCTAGATACTAACAAGCTCTTCATCTATGACCCTCTTCTCGACATACAAAACATCACCCCAAGGAGATTGAACAATCACTGGGTTGTCCCTCTGTTCACAACGTACACAAAGAGGGTAGATAATATTTTTTCTAGTCACTAGATCCCCTAGAAGGGTTAGTCCTCGGGTGTGTCTGTCGCCCCATCACTCTTCCACTTGATGTTGGTGAGAACCCACTAATGTCCCCCCTTTCTTCTTGAACTAATTAAACAGTCCACTCTTCCCCTTTTTCGGAAGCGGCGGCCTATTCGCAAAAAAGTCAATATCCTTTCTCTTTCCAATTCCATACTGGCCCTAATGGCTTTCCCCAATACATACTTCCAATGTGTGAAACCTTGGTAAATTATAATTTAAATAAGCAAATGACTCGGTGGAAACTCTGTAAAACCCTAACAGAAAACTTCACCATGATGCATTGAATAGTGAGAAATAAAATAGAAATGGTGGCAAATTATAAATCCACGGTCAAATTTTATGATGTTAATAAAAATATTGATAATTTAGAATCGGTAATGAGATGAGTTAGTTAAAATAAAATGGAATAGTATTGAATTATTAGAAAATAAATTTTAGAGGGAGATTTTTCGCATGATATTTTAAAAGCGAACCGAGAAAATGCATTTGGTTAAACGAAAAGGGTGCCCGAACTTGACATAAAGGTGTTTTAGTAAATATGGATAGATTTTCTATATAAGTAGCAAAATTATGCAGAAAATACCTATGATGGCCGAATGAAAGAAAATAAGAGAGAGAGTGAGAGAGAGAGAGAGAGAGAATACCTTGAGGGTAGAAACTCAAATGGCCATATCTCGGGATTTCATCATTGGATCGGGCTAGTTTTAGGATATGTTATGTAACATCCCCCATTCCAGGATAAAAACAACAATCTCATGTCAACCGAAAAACAGAGTAATGTATATATATAACTTCGACAGAGTCCCCCCTATACCGGAAGGTCCCAAGTTATCGACATGTAACCTGTTTACACTTCTAATAACTCGCATCTCATAACTTAATCCCGACCCAATCATCCTGGGATTCAATTCCACAAATATTCTCACACCTATCAACCACAATATTTATGATATACATTTAATTATACAAATTAAGTTATACAAACATTTTCATGTTTACAAAATACAGGGGTATACTCCCTAGAACCTAAATTACAAGAAGGGAACATAAGCTAGGATCTACTCCTGGAGTGCATGCAATGATCCTGAAACAAAATACATATTATTGTAAGGTGAATATCACATAAATATAACAACACGAATATCTAACAATTTCAACAGGGTAACATGCATTTATATTTTGTTTACTTTTCCCTTCTGGTTTTCATTAGAATCTCTTCCTTATTTAACTATTAATAATCGTTCCCTCTTCCACTATTAACCTCCATTCTAGATTTTATAAGATCAAACATGATTATTTTTGTTTAACACATTACCGATACCAATTTCACTGGTATCATCATCATCACCCCATAGGAGTCGATGCAAGGTGATCCCCTTACCCGGGATCCTAACATACACTAAATGTATGCTAGCCAATACATGGTGATCCTTTTACCCGGGATCCTAACATACACTAAATGTATTCTAGTGAATACATGCTTGATCCCCTTATCTAGGATCCTAACATACACTAAATGTATGCTAGTCCTGAGATCTTAACATACACTAAATGTATGCTAGTTTACGCCTCAAATCACACTTCTCATATTTCCTTTCTTAGTGATAATTTCATCACTTGGCAATTCACACAACAACCTTTCCCCTTGAATACACATACATTCAGTAATTCACATTTCACATCGGTAATATATATTAAATCATGGAATTTAACTAGAAGGTCTAGGTGCGATTCACCTACCTGCAATAGAAACTCTACTCGTACTCCCCTGCTGCTGCTGTTGCACCACACATGTGGTCCCTCCTGCAAATCACAGGTTCATCTCATAAATTTTCCTCACTCAAGGATATGTTTTATAATAACCATATCAACAACCAATAAATCTTTCTTTCAGTCATTTCTTAATATTTTACGTTTTTCTCATTTCACCCATTAATATTATCGTTCTTTATCCAACCACAGTTATCATTCCTTTCTTTATATTTGAACTGTTTCTGTTTAAATCCCGAACTGTCACTGTCTAGACATTGAACTATTATTGTCTGACCTCTCCTCAGATTTTTAACTATATCTAGAGTTATAAAACTTTGTTTCAAGCAAGATTGGTCTCGTTGAAAAGCTAAGACATGAGGCTACAAGTTCTCTGAAGGAAGGAGAACTCAGTTCTGCCTCTAAGACAGTTAAAATTGTTCATCAACAAACATTTGGACTGTTATTATCCAACTGTTATTGTCTCATTTTTGAACTGTTATTGTCTGACCTCTTCTTAGATTTTTAACTATATCTGGAGTTATAGAACTCCGATTCAAGCGAGATTAGTCTCATTGGAAAGCTAAGACATGCAGCTACAAGTTCTCTGAAGGAAGGAGAACCCAGTTCTGCCTCTAAGACAGTCAAAATTGCTCATCAACAAACATTTAGATTGTTACTATCCAATTGTTACTGTCTCGTTTTTGAAATGTTACTGTTTGACCTCTCCTTAGAGTTTTAGCTATATCTAGAGTTATAGAACTCTGATTTAAGTGAGATTAGTCTCGTTGGAAAGCTAAGACATGAGGCTACAAGTTATCTGAAGGAAGGAGAACCCAGTTCTGCCTCTAAGACAGTCAAAATTGCTCATCAACAAACATTTGGATTGTTATTGTCTTGTTTTTTAAATTGTTACTGTCTGACCTCTCCTCATGTTTTTAACTATATCTAGAGTTATAGAACTCAAATCTATAATTTAACATCTAGGCATCAATTCATAATCGACTTCAAAACGACTCATAAGACCATGTTTAGAATACCTTACCCGGTACGAATCAAGGTTTTGATCCCTCCTTTTCTTTCTAATGACAGCCGGCCCACCCCTCTTCTCTTCTTGTTTAATTTTTCTTGTTAATCCCTTGCCCACCAGTGTTTATTCTACCTATAACCCTTAATCTTAAATGGGTTCTTGAAATTTTGGTGTCTCTCTTGATCTGTAAAAATGGATACAAAAACTCCTTTTTTTCTTTCTTCACGATAGGTGCAGATTTGTTTTTTGTGAGAAGAGTAGTATTTATGCTCTATAATTATTCTTATTTGCATTTAGGCCCTATTTTCTTTAAGTGTATTTTTTTTCCCCCACTTCTTTTTAGTTTAGTTTATTTTCTTTAATTTAATTCAACCTTGATTTTCTCGGGATTTACATGTTATGTTCCTCACCACCCTCTAACATCTGAGCGTTGGGGTCTTAAGGCTCAATTCATTGAGAGATATAGCCCTCGAAACATTTCAAGAAAAAAAACTCCATGCAGGTTAGTCACAATCGCCGATGATTTTCTCCTTCATCCACCGTTGGATCCTAATCAATTTAGGATATGTTGGTCATATTGATGAGCTCTTCATTTTGAACAGTTGAGATCAGAATTAGAGACTCCGACGAGAAATTGTTCATTGGTTAACAGTATACTATCAATTTTCAGGTCAATTTGGTTTTGTTTCGATCTAGGGAGATCTATCCATTAACATGCTCTGATATTCAGATATGTGTCACATGACATAATGATGGTTAACTTCACCATTTGGATTTGATTAGTTCTAATTGAGTTAGGAGAAACTTTAACCTTGCTGAAACTTTTGTTTAAATTAAGTTAGCAAGAATGAAAGAAATGGAAAGTGTGGCGGCTTGATTTGTGTGTAACCATGAAAAGCAAGCTAACTATGATTTAAATCGAATAAAATCCTTGGTGTCTTTCCTTAGGCATGTTCGACCATATTATTGGTAAGGAAGATAAGGTTGATAAATTGTGTAGACATGACGTACATGTGTAGGTGTTAAGTGGAGGATTTAATGAAAAGTGAGGATTAAATTATAGGGGGAATGAGAGGTGGGGGCAAGCAACCTATAAAAAGAACCTTGTGACAAATATGGATTCTAGAGAAGTTTGTATAGGCTAAATTAGTAGTAGAAACATGAATAAGTGATGATGATATATATAAACCTTAGGATATTAATGTAAAAACAAGATGATAGTAGGAAAAGTGAGATATTGGTTGTCTAATCCATGTATTGGGACTGAACAGTTCGGTCACCCAACTTCCAGTTGAGGTTAAGGCACCAAAATGATAAAATTTAAGATTGGTTGCTCACCAAGGTTGTAGGTATGGATGTTATCTTTCAAACAAAACTAATCTTGCTTAATTTGGAGTTATAGAACTCCAAATATGGATTGAAACTGGAAGAAGGGTTGAATTGTCTTGTATTGGATAGATTGTGTTGAGTGCTATAATAGATAATTTCAGGTGTGTTAAGGGCAAAACTAGGCTTTCTATCCTTCAGTAGATTTGCAGACACATGTCTTACCTTTCAAAAAGTCAAGTCATGCTTAAAATCAAAGTCTATAACTTTACTTACGAATAAAATGGTAAACAGTGCTCTCGAATGAAAACTGGTCTAGGAAGTGTAATGAGGTAGTTGAAGGAAAATAATCGGAAAATAAAATTAATACATGGGGATGAATTTATGTGAATTAAATTTCAATAGTATGAGAATGCACATTGTGATATTATAAAAGGTTACTAATTGTATCTATTGATTCCCAAACGGGAGAGATGCTTGGAGCAGGGTCGTCAGTAGTTGAAAGGACTTGGTCGGTTAGGGAAATAGGTAGGTTCCTCACACCTTGTATTTTCAATTTGTGTAAACTTATTGATAAATTTTAGAATTTGTTGTTGTATTGCTATGATAATATTGGTATGGATCAATTAGTTATGATAATGTTTAAATAAACATGAATATGTTGCGTACATTGGTATAGATTAGTTAGTTATGATAATGTTGAAGGGGGTATGAGTAATCTGCATGCATTGTTATTTACCAAGTTAGTCATGATATTATTAGACTGGATATGAGTACCTAGCATATATTGGTAGGCACCTTATGCCTCGTTAAACGGATATTAAAAGTGTTCTTCTAAATATTACATAAAATCCTAATATATCCAAGATATCATTTTGAAAACTCAATAAAATATGAGTGACAGACATCTACAACTCCATATGAGGTTGAGATGCACTTGATGTTACACAAAATATAAACAACTTATATAATGGATCATCACACACACACACACAAAATTGCATTATTTATTAATTATAGGCTAAACTATTATCACTAAGTGCCATAATTTAATTGATTTTCAGTCATACAACAACTGATATTACAAGTCTTTAAACGATGACTAATTATTTACATTCCCGATCATCGAGCACACTGACGCCATTAGTTGCCAAACTAGAAGCTAATCAATTTTAAAATCCCAGTCATCAAACATGTTGGCGCCATTAGTTTCCAAACCAGGAAACTAATCAATTTAAAATCCCATTCATTAGAAACTTACATACTTCCAATGTAATGGAAACACTTGTAATTACACAAAATCAAGAGTAAAATTATATGTCATTGTAAAAATTTAAAATTTTATCTACATTATTAAAACTTTATTCTTTGACCTTATCTCTATTATTAAACTCGAGATGTTTGGAAAGATTCTATCGCACGTCTTTATAAAACTTGATAATATTAATTGTCTTGATTATTCTCTATTATGGATGTTTAATAGTTGATGGAAGTCAATGAGACTTATGATAATTGAATGACACTGGTGTGTTGTGCCAAAAAGACATGTTGTGATTGTCGATAACTTGGTACCACTCTGGTTAAAGGGAGACCCAGTAGAAATTATGGCAGAAATAATAATAATAATAATAATAAAATATAAAAATTACACTGAAAATTTTCAATGAGTCGCAAAAAAGGATGTAGAAAATCGGAGTTGTTATACAATGCTTGTGACGCTTCAATTAACTCCCTCACTATTTTGAATTGTAAGGCAATGAATCCTTGCCTCAACTCCTGGCGGAAACCGTCCTTCAATTTTTTTATCATATGCTCTTTGGTTAGGACATAATGTGGGGCAATTAATGAGAGGTCATGAAATCGCCTTTCATGCTCCAGCACCGACATCTCTCCTTGTTTCAATGCCAGAAATTCTTGTTCCTTCGCCTTGCGATAATACTTGGAGTAGAATTGATTTTCAATTTGAATTTGAAGTCAATCCAGGTCAATGCTTCTGTAGCACGTCTTAACTGGATGGTTTCCCACCATGTCATGGCTCGATCAAATAGTAACTGTGTGGCGCAATTTACCTGTAAGTCTTCGGGAATTTTAATTTGAATCATAGTCTTCTCCACTTTCATGATCCATTTTCTAGCTATTTCAACATACTACTCCCCCATATAGGGTTTGTAGCCCATTTCTCTCATGCTTTTAACCAGTCGTACCAGGAGCACCACATTATCAGTGGTTGCATAAATCCCTAGGGTTGCTAGTGGGGTCGGTGTTGTTAAGACTGTATGAGGTATAGTACTGGTCATACCTTTTATTATTGCCTTGACTATTTGCACTATAAACCTTGGATCTGCATAAGGTGTGGATACTCATGTTGAAGTCATCGGAGGGGTATCTTTGTTCTTCCTTGCAGGTCCGACCTTGTCGCTCGTATCCCCTCTGTTCATTTCAGGGCCTGTTCTTTCTAAATTCCCGCTGCTTCTCCTTGTCTAGACTAAGATGATATTACGGGCACATATAAAGCAGTATCATCTAGAAGACCTTCCTCTTGCCAGTTATCAACATCCTTGCCTTTACTCCTCATCTGCATAGAGGGTGGTTCATTATGCGTTCTTTGTCGGGTGCATACCATACTAAAACAAACAATGCTTATAAGTATTCATTTCAGTTTCTCCAGGACCAAAACCAGGAGCTTTGATACCAACTGTAATAACCCATAAAATTTAATTGATTTTGATATAATACTTATTCGTAATAAGTAGGAAATGAGGGTATTTTTTTGTCATAGTCCTTTATATAAGGTATAACGAAACGATTCTTGAATTCTATTCTTAAACTTATAGAACTATGCATTGCAAGATACCATCTATCATTTCAATAACCAAGCATCTTTAAGAATCTATGTAAGCTCTCTCTCTCTCTCTCTCTCTCTCTCTCTCTCTCTCTATATATATATATATATATATATATATATATATATATATATATATATATATGATAGTACTACAAAAGAAAGATACATGTTCATTATGTTCTTAACATGAAGTAAACACACCATAATTTACATGTCATAAATTTGAATATCAACATCATAAAGTTTTACAAAATGCAAGTTGTCTATTTGTACTACTAGATAGATTATTACAAGGTAATTATTACGAGATTGCTAAAATGTCATGGTCATGAGAGTTCCTATTACAAATCAAACTTGATGTAAGTGCATACAAATTTCTTATAATATAATTGAACAATGGACATATAATCGTGATTGGATTAATATATATTAAAGTAGGTTCTCATTAATAACTTCCTACTGAGTTTATCCGTAATATTTTACTTCACATCTTTGTATAACCTTATGCCGCATTATTTTATTCAAGCTATGTTCAATAACAACCGATGACATGTATTATGGTCTAAGAATCCTTGTACATATAGAATTATTTCATTCATAAATATTCATTCCTAACTATGATCAATTTTGTATATGGTCCTTTAAACATTAATTATGATTATAAATGACACATTATACTCTTTACTTCAACATTTCAATAAATACTTTCAAATGAGATGGTTCACAACACTCGTTATCAATTATCTTAGTATAGATCCCATTAACCGGAGTTAACTTCATCATTTACTCTCGGCTATCCAACATGGATATTATTAACCAAAGCTAATCTTTAGTGCTTATTCTCGGTTATCCAACATGGATGTCATTAGCCAAGGCTAATCTCATCATTCATCCTCAACTATGCAACATGGACATCATTAGCCAAAACTAATCTTCAGTATTTATTCTCGACTATCCAACATGGATGTCATTAGCCAAAGCTAATCTCATCATATATTCCTGATTATCCAATATGGATATTATTAACGAACGCTAATCTCATCATTCATTCTCGTTTATCCAACATGGATACCATTAGCTAAAGCTAATCTTATCATTCATTCCTGGTTATCCAACATGGACACCATTAGCCAAAGCTAATCTTCAGTATTTATTCTCGACTATCCAACATAAATGCCATTAGCCAAAGCTAATCTCATCATTTATTCCTGGTTATCCAATATGGATACTATTAGTCAACGCTAATCTCATCATTCATTCTCGGTTATCCAATATGGATACCATTAGCCAAAGCTAATCTTATCATTCATTCTTGGCTATCCAGCATGGATATCATTAGCCAAAGCTAATCTCAATATTCTTTACAATTCATGAATAAATTAAACAACTGAATTCGGATAGCAATACTATACAAGAGTACTTTGAGAGTTTAATAGAACGAGATGAAGGTGGAAATCACCTACATGTTCCCCTCGTAGTATGTCCTCACCTAGTCGAAGATCCAATTCTGTTTGCACCTCTTGATACATAACGAGACCATTACTTAGTATATTTTTATCTCTAGGCATCATCAAAGATTATTTCCACACATATATATTGTAAGACCTGGCCTTTTCAAGGCCAAAATCGATGGAGATTTGTTTTTATATAAATCATCAGGTTCTAGATGTTTTTCACCATATCATTCTGCAGATTTATAATTGCATTTCATTCATTAACAAGGCACAATTCACATAGGATAATGTAAATCAACATTCCTATAAAACGGATTCTCAATACACATGCCCACAATATTATATTTTCATACTCATAGGTTTACATTACATCATATTGACATAGTCATAAATTCACATTCTTATTCTAGTCTCATTATCATCACGAGTTCATACAAAAGTGTCGAATAGCAAGTTACACAACTAGTACTTTCATTATCCTAGCCTCATGTAATTTCACAATATAACATCCTCATAAGAAGAATATCACATGCATATATTCATTCATACATGTCATATCTACATGTTTGCACATACACATTTGTGTCCCATTTCAATTTTTCATTACAAGTCTTTACATAAGGGGTCGGACGACTAATTAAGCGATTAATATGTCTGTTCATACAGAACTTAAATCACCCGTAACATGCGAATATATATTCTTTTCAAAATGTGTGAGCTGCAAAACAGATTTCCTTACGCACCATGTTGGTATGATGTCCCTATTACAGCATAAGGTAATTTCAAGCATTATAAGCAATTTAAGAAAACATAATAAAGCAATATTAATGTTACATTTCATTCATAGACCAAAAGAGCATAATTCTTTCATTTTTCCTTTCTTATGTAAATATCACCCTTAATAATTCGTCAATTACCGAAGCTAATTACAATACTCAAACCCGGTCATCCATCTCGAATACTATTAACCAAACTAACATTATTCTTTGTTTAAAGCATAACAATCATAGTTATTTCATATACATGGTATATACAAAACATAGTACACATGAACGCGTCAATTCTTGAAACTAACATCCCGGTCATCCCCTTAGGATGCCATTAGCCGAAGCTAATCGTTTACCCATCCCGGTCATCCACTTATGAAGCCTTTAGCTGAAGCTAATCATTTATCCATCCTAGGATGCCATTAGCCGAAGCTAATCATTTATCATCATGGTCATCCACTAAGGTTGTCATTAGCCAAAGCTAATTATTTGTCCATCCTGGTCATCCACTTAGGATGCCATTAGTCGAAACTAATCATTTATCATTCTCGGTCATCCACTTAGGATGTCATTAGCTGAAGCTAATTATTTATTCATCTCGGTCATCCACTTAGGATGCCATTAGCCGCAGTTAATCATTAACCAATCAAACATCCCAGAGGCGGTTTGTGAAATCACTATAACATGATAATATATCCTTTGAAATGCTTATTCAAACGATTCATAACAATTTGACATTCACTATAACATAATAGTAGACCTTTCGTAATACTCGTACGAATGTTCCGTAATAGTTTAATGTTCAATAAACACGATAATAAATCATTTCTTATACACAAACAAACATTCTATAACAGTTTAACATTCAGTATAACACAACAGTAAACTCTTCGTATTACTCATCCAACCATTCATGATAGTTAATGTTCAATACGATACAACAATAGATCCCTTGTAATACTCATACAAAAATTCATAACAATTTAGCATTATGTATAACACAATAATAGATCCTTCTTAATACTCATATAAACATTCGCGACAAATAACCTTCAACATAATATAACGATAGATTCTTCATATTACTCATACAACCATTCATAACAATTAACATTCAGTATAATGCAACGGTAGATCTTTTGAAATACTCATACAACCATTCATGACAATTAACCTTCAGTATAATACAACGGTAGATCCTTCGTAATACTCATACAACCATTCGTGACAATTAACATTCAGTATAATACAATGATAGATCCTTCGTAATATTCATACAATTAACATTCAGTATAATACAATGATAGATCCTTCGTAATATTCATACAATCATTTGTGACAATTAACATTCAGTATAATACAACGGTAGATCCTTTGTAATACTCATACAACCATTCATGATAGTTTAGCATTCAGTATAACACAACAGTACACCCTTTGTATTACTCATCCAACCATTCATGATAGTTAATGTTCAATACAATACAATACAACAATAGATCCCTCATAATACTCATAAAAATTCATAACAATTTATCACTATGTATAGTACAATAATAGATCCTTCGCAATACTTATATAAACATTCGTGACAAATAACTTTCAACATAATACAACGATAGATCCTTCGTAATACTCATACAACCATTCGTGACAATTAACATTCAGTATAATACAACGGTAGATCCTTTGTAATACTCATACAACCATTTGTGACAGTTTAGCATTCCATAAAGCACAACAATAGATCCTTCGTAATAAATTCACTTTAGAAGCTAACGTTACGCTAGAAGGGGGGTGGAAATCACCTACCTATTCCTTCAGTGGGGTGTCCTTGCTCGGTCGATGATCCGATCCCAGTCGCACCACCCAACACATCAATGATCACATAACAGACCAGCAAAAGCCAGCAGAAGTGCCAGCTTCCGGCTTCAAAGAGCATAGCAAACCAACCTACAAAAAGCAGCAACACTAGCTAGAGAGGAAACCACACAGCTACTCTAGCATACTAGGAGTATTCCACTGAAACAAACCCAGAAGTATACTGCATGTAGCAGTAACCACCGCTGACTAGGATGCACATCCATCAACGGGACACCATCTATTTGCACCTTCAAAACGCAGCAAACTCAAAATGAAAATACAAGCTACAGAAACCACCTGGTGGGTAGAGCGCAGCAACAAGCAGCCGAAGTAGCAACAAACCAGCAAAAACCGGGTCATACAATACTCAGCAACAGCCTGAACCAACAAACCCAACCAACAATAGTGGCAGCACCATAGGGCTGGAACGAAGTCCAGCTCCAACAACTAGCTTCAAGCAGCTAGGCAAACCACCCAAAGCATTAGCAGCCTCGGGTAGCAAGAACAGGACTTCAAACAGCAGTCAACAACAAAAACCCGTAGGACACACAGCAAAGCAGTCAGGCAAAGCTAGGGACACATCCACAGCAGACACGTCCCAGCAGGCCTGCCGGAAAAGTATCCAAGAACAGAGGGACCAACAAGCTGGACGCAAGAAGCCAACTGACCAGACTTCCCTCCAGAAGCTAAACAATATCACAGCACATAACAGCTGCAAATCAACTTTAGCAAACCAACAAAGCACACTATAGCAGTAGACCAAACAAAGCAGTTGGAATCTGCAGCAACAACCATGACACAACCAGAGAAACCCCGCAAGGAAAGCGTACAGAACTGGCCAACCCAGCAGGAGAACTCTGCCAAACAAACCCAAAAAGGGCCATCCACAAGCAATCGGCAACCGAGGAGACAGTCACCAATCCATCGAATAGCTGATTTCATGAGGTGAGTCACCTCATGATGGTTCAGAGGGCTATTACGCCCTCTGAAAATCCAGCAGAATAAACTTTACAGAATAGAAGGGGTAGCGAATTTCCTACCACTTCTAAGACTAGAGAAAAGATTTCTCGATTTCCCGACAACAGGGTCTGGGTGCTGAGAAGTACCTGGGTTATGAAGAGGAGCCAGTCACCAATCCATCGAATAGCTGATTTCATGAGGTGCTGTTTTGCTGCTATATGCAGGTTCATTTGCTGCCCTTTCTGTAGTTGCTGCTGGGTTTGCTACTCCCTCTCCTTGCTGCTGGAGTGGCTGTTGATGCTGCTATATGCAGCCTGATGTGTTGTGCTTCTTGAAGCTGTTTGGTCGGCTCAATCTCTTGAAGTGGGCTGCTGGTTCCTCTGGTTGCTCTGTACAATCAGTTGGTTTGTTGCGTCCAGCTTGGCGGGCTGGTTTCCTGCTGCTGGTTGTTGCTGTTTTCTGCTGTATTGCAGGTTGGCTTTCCTCACGGATGATTGCTTCTCAGAGGAGGAGCCTTGCTGTTGTCTGCTGGCATGCGTCCAGTTGTGGCCTGTGCTACAGAGTTGTTTCCATTATGGCTGCACTTTGTTCGATCTATGGCCATCACGGTGCTGTGGTCCTTGATGCGTTTTATGTAGTCTTGTTTTGGGTCATTCAGCTTGTCCCCTGCTGATGGTTGGTGCTGCGGGTTGCCTATATGTCTAGGCATTGGGTTCTTGTTGGTATTTTTTGGGGTAATTTGCTGCTTTCTGCAGCGCTGCTTATGTAGCGGTTAGTTAGGCTATGTTTTAGTTTGTAATGTACTGTTATTTGTTTAAGATAGCTTGTTCCCCTGGCTTTTATATATACATGCTTCTATATTCTTATTTGGTGGTTTCTAACTTAATTTTGTTTTGATCTATAAAATTTCATACATTTGATAAAAAAAAATGATCACAATCAGCATATTTGTATTTGATAATCACATAACTCGTTACCATATATTTTTCAAAAATACACATGCTCACATTCAAGTGTTCCACATATTACACAATCATACAATGAGATCGTTATAAGCATTTACATCATTTCTGACATGGGAGTCTGCCGCAAAAAATCGGCAGCAAAACTGCTTCACTAGTGATACAAAATTCAACAGCGAAACTGATTCTCTTGTGACATGCAATTCGTCAGCAAAACTGACTCGTTGGTGACATACCGTTTGTCAACGAAAATTGGCGACATGGACTCGTCCACAAAACTGATTTGATGAAACACAGACTTGTCAGCGAATTGATTTGCTGCAATGCAAACTCATCAGTGAACTGATTTGCTGGAATACAAATTCGTTAGCAAAACTGATGACACAGACTCGTCAACGAAATTGATTTGTCAAAACACAGATTCATCAGTGAACTGATTCGCTGCAACACAACTCGTCAACAAACTGGTTCGTTACAACATAAACTCATCATCGAACTGATTCGCTAAAACACAAAATCATAAGCGAACTGATTCACTGATTCACTGGGACACCACAATTTGGCAGCAAAAACTGTTCCGCTTGAGACAACACAATTCGATAGTGCAACTGATTCGTTGCAGACAACACAATTCGACAGCGAAAATTAATTCGTTGCAGACAACACAATTTGGCAGCGAACACTAATTCATTGCTGACAACACAATTCGGTAGTGAAAACTCATTCGCTACTGACAGCACAATTCAGCAGCGAACACTGATTCGCTGCAAAAAACACAATTTCGACAGCGAACGCTGGTTCGCTATAGACAACACAATTTCGACAGCGAACGCTAGTTGAATTTTTTTTTCACCCGTGTTGGACCATAAATAATGACCTTTATCAAAAATTGTGGAGTGACTTCATCTATAGTTTTTTATTTTCATGGATCAAGTATAATTTGTTGTTTTAGTTATTGTTACGGCAATGTTTGGCACTGCGGTTGGAAAGTACTTTTGAAAATTTTTGAAAATTTTTTATTTTTTTTGTTTTAAATTAATATATTTTCATATCATTTTGATATGCTGATGTCAAAAATAATTTAAAAAAAAAACATTATTTTAATGTGTTTTGGAATAAAAATCACTTTGAAAAGCAACCGCTACCATACTCTCAAATACCCTTCTGTCTTTCTCTTTCTCTGAGAGGGTTGATAACAATTGAATGATTTCTTTGAGGTTGCCGAACACCTTGTGTTGCCTCAATATAAAAATCTACTCAAGGAAGAGGTAAAAAACTCCCTTATGTTCTGCTTGAAATGACTTTTACTGTTGATTCTCAAATGTGGTTGGCCACTGCTATTAAGATCACTGCCATATTGAAGCTTATGATCTTCATAAGTCTGCCAGTGTAAAAAATGAAATGAGTTTTTTGTGCTCAATTACGAGGTAATAACTTGTATCACCATCTTCAACTCCGTAATAACTTGTATCACCATCTTCAACTGCTCAAGGAGTTTCACGGGCGAGATGGATTTGAGGTTGAAAATGCCGATAAGATCTTTGAGAGCACATCCAAAGAACAACTGACAAGGTGATGAATTAGCATTTGCATGAAATACATCATTTTGGAATGGATCGAGAATCATTTCTGCACATTTAGCTAGATGTCAAGAAGCGGTCTTCCAGGCTGAGACCCTAACATAATTACATGTGTTGTACATACATAAATAAACCTTATTTACGCAAATGCTTATTAAAATGGATGGTAGGTCTGATATGCTATGATCTTTCAACCACTTGTTCGCGGTTTTTTTTTATTTATTTATTGAAAGAGGCAATTTATTCCAGTCTGAATGGCTGAATAACATTGAATTATTACGAGCAGAAACATCAAACATCAGAAGGCTGTCAAGCCCTAAGGTAGGATGACCTGGTAACAGGAAAGACTAGGTTCCGTTGGCATACCTTCAATGGGAATCACACGTCCTTCCAATTCATCTCAATCCTCACGCCTCGACTCCTTGGAGTCTGTGCAAAGTCATTCGCATGCTGCGTTGGGGGGTTTCGCTCCCTAGCAGCGCTGCCTGCCCACCCCAGACTAGTTATCACCCATTCTGCCCATAGCAACAGTTTCATATTGGAGTCTTGGCCATTATACTGCTCGTATACTGGAAGAAGCGCCTTGAAGGTTATCTAAACAAACAAAACCATAAACTCTTACCTGCATATTTCTCATCATTTTTTTTACTATGTGGCCACGATTTAAATTGTCAACAGATAGGAACTATAACGGAAAATTTTTCCAATCGGGCATAGGAGCTAATAATCTTTAAACATTTTCCTGACTGCAGTGAAACATGACTGACAGATTTTTTGCCATGAGCTTCACCTGTCCTTAACATTACCCCCTGTGGGAAGGTCATCATTCTAAATACAACACATAGAGGCATGTTCCTCCATTGCCTTCAAAGTTGTCCAAGAACAATTGCTTTCACAGAAAATACATCTATACTGAGAACAAAGGTGAAAAAAGAAATGAATGAAAAGAGGTGGCTAAAAGAAGCACATACTTCAATGATCCTGTGCTACTATGGTTTACCATTGGGTTTTGGCGATTTATGGGGGTATTGATAGTGATAAGGGGAAGCATGGGAACCATGTGGTATTGAAAGACTCCTTTGTTGGTGCCCGTTCCTAGATAACAATCCAGCCTGTGAGCGGACACCATTTCTCGCATTTGGGCTGGATCCAACCCGTTCAGCTTGCATGGTCTGGAAATAATATGATGTGCTTGCCATGTCCTTGAGGTTGGGCAGAGGCTTCAATGCGTTGACCACTTCACTCATTAGAGGCCTGGCTTTAGGATCCCTACTAAGGCAATGAGCAGCTAGCTGTGCAGCTTTCTGGGCACCTTTTATTGAAAAGTGACCTTCAAGCCGAGGGTCTATCAACCGGTAGAATCTTCTTCTCTCCCCTAGATGTGGTCTCGCCCACTCAACAAGGTTATGTTCTCCATTAGGTCGGTTCTTATCCATTGATCTTCTGCCAGTTATCATTTCAAGCAAGACCACACCAAAACTGTAGACGTCACTCCTTGAAGTAAGATGTCCTGACAGAAGTGTTATAGCCTGTTTAGCTTTAAAAGGTTTGAAAAAGAGTACATGTTTTACAAGATAAGTTTGCTTGCATCTGGGAATTGTAAAAGGCAGGTATTCAAAGATTCAAAGAAAAGACAGGATAAAAGAAAGGGACTCTAACTCCAAGCTCATGTCATTAGGAGTGAAAGGTAGCTAGTTGATGAAATGATCATATTGACCAACAGAATGCTGTGTATCTTTCCTCCCTAATATGAACAGGACTGACTACCTGGAGTTACATCATAGTATTGGACTGCATACAATGAATACCTACTACAGAGACATGCAAATCGAATATTGTTTGGCAATTTTATCTATTATCTAGAACCAAAAAATTACCCAATATGAAGAATTAAGTCACCATCCATAAATCTTCACATACACAATATGGTGCAAGATCAATAGGATGCAGAAGCATCAACCAATTTCTAGTCCTTGAACACAAGAAGCTTCTTAGTTTAGTTGTTAAAGTCGCTGACCATTGTATCGAGAGACTTGGAATCTAATTCTACTGCTCAGTCTTATTGGAAGGGCTACCTATTATAGTGTAAGCCAGCCATTGGGCCAAAGAAAAACAAATTGTCCTTGAACATTCTAATTTTTAGTTACAATCAATATTGGATGCCCAGTGTGCTGGAATGGAAAAGGGTAAAGGGCATAAAGATTGTTAAAGGTACAGAAAAGATGGAATGGTAGGATTGACCCCTTATCCTGTTCGGATGTGTCAATTGAAGAGAGGGGAAGGGGAGGCAATGTAGGACTTAATATAGGTGAGATAACTAAAAAAAAAGAAATTTTTAACGAGGGGGATGGAGTTCTTTTCTAATTTTAAATTAAGGGTTTTTTGTTATTTAAGAATAGAGAAACTGAGTTAAATATTTTATTGCTTTCAACTCCCCAAATTGAGGTTTGATAGTTCTTACTATATGAGGGGTATGGACCCTTCTAATCCTTCCCTTCCCTCTACTGAAATGAGAACCAAACAAAGGTTGTGGTTCTAACCCCACCTTCCCCTTCCCTTAACCCAAATCCTCCCTAGCCAAATTTGTTGCCCTCGCATGGAGTTTAGTTTAACTGTGGCACTGAAATATGTAAACACGTTGGTACATGCAGATAACAGATACAAAAGCTAATCCTACTAATTCATACAGAAAAGCTTTTAAGCTTATCCCAGTGCGTACTGGACTGTGCACATAACACAAGCAATTACAGCTATAAAAAAAGCTAAACACACATATCTAAGTTTTCAGGAAATCAAATTAAGTTGAGAAATGTAAGGGATGAAGAGAAAATCATGCTTACCAGTCATTACATACTCTGGGGCCGCATAACCATAAGTTCCCATCACACGGGTTGATACATGGGTCTTATCTCCCTCAGGACCATCTTTGGCAAGTCCAAAATCAGAAAGCTTGGCATTATAATCCTGACATAGAATATTATTAGTAGGATGCACCATAGTAAAATACAAAGAAGAAAAGGAGAAAAAATTGCTAGAATTTAATTGTGTACCGCATCTAATAAGATATTGGAGGTCTTAAAATCACGATAAATCACCGGCCTTTCAGTTTCTTCATGAAGAAAGGCAAGACCTTTGGCAGCACCTAAAGCAATTTTCATTCTTATGGACCATGGAAGAGGCAGGGACCCTGCATATGAAATAGCCATTAGAAAGAAACATAAAAGATGTATGATGTTTAATATGCAAATTGTGCAAACACAAGGCAAAACTTGACAGCGTTAATACGATGTAAGACAAAGTTTCTGCGTGTCAACATCATAAATATGACAGGGTAATAGAACAGCTCTATTGTTTAAAATTCAGTTGTTTCATTGCTTTACTTTCCGAAATCGATTGTTAACTTGGAAGTGCAAAAAATAGCCTGCAAAACCTGATGCAGATGCGATGATTTGCTAGAATTTTCATAACTTTATGGCCTGAGTTAAACGTGACAGAATTCAAAAATTTCACACCTCATCCTGAGTTTCACCACCCATGATCAAGTTATTCTTCCCATCAAGTTATTTTCATGTGGTGTTTGTTATTTAGCTAAATCTAGCATGGATGTGAATCACTTTGCCAAGAACTTCATCCAACATTAAAAAACAGTCTCTACAGAGTAATTAGAATACATTCATCCTCAGATAAATAGACATGTATCCATTGCTGTGGAGAAAAAGGGTAGAGGGAACAACTTTTCACTGCACATTCTAAATTTCTTTCATACTACAAACCATAAAAACTTTTAAGGAAGATAAGGGAGGGGGGGGTGGGGGGCGCAACTAGAAAGGCAAAATGTAGTTGCATACTTCGAAACAGGTGGTTCTCCAAGCTTCCTCGAGGCATGAACTCGTACACTAGCAGCCTTTGATCATCTTCAATGCAGTAGCCAATCAGTTTAACCAGGTTAGGATGAACAAGATCGCCAAGGAAATTCACTTCAGCCTGCCACACAGATTCAACAATTAAAAGCAAACCTAGGAGCAAGATATTTGAATGGTTGGAAAACAAAGTTATTGAAAATGATAAAAGACAAAAATATAATAGTGAATATTTCATATGTGAAGTAAATAGATTAGAAATGTCCCATACCAGCCACTCTTTATGACCTTGGAGCCCATCATGATTAAGGGTTTTAACAGCAACAGTGAGGCCAGTACCAGGTTTCACTGGAGCAGTTCCATTTTCTTCAATCCATCCCTTGAAAACACAACCAAAGCCACCTTCACCAAGAAGACTCTCAGGTCTAAAATTTCTTGTCGCAAACTTGAGATCATTAAATGTGAACTTCCTTAGTCGGGAAGCAACTTTAAGCTCCTCTTCAAGTTTGGAAGTGGATGAGTTACTTTCTGTATTACTTGTGGTTGAGGTTGAAACAACAAGAGCAGCTGGTTGGTCTATGCTTGTATCATTCGTGGATTTACTTTCTGTTGATTCACAGACTTACCCTATTAGCATACAGACTACTGCAAAATGAAATCTAGAGGGATGGTAATCATAACATTGGAATAGCCAAGTATAGCACTATACACTACAAAAGTCCTTCCAGATACAAGTACACCTGAGAGCTTTTCAGTGGAACGCTAAACTGGATGCCAGTGTGTTCAAGTTTGACAAAGATATGGGAACACCCAACCCAGATCATAATTAAAACGGTACAAGAGAAAAAAAAAATGAAAAATAAACTACAATGTAGCATTTAGATGTATATTCAATGTAAATGGAACAAAAGAAAGCACACAGTAATACCATATATGCATGTAAAGATAATTATGGTTTCTTTCGACTTGAACTCCACATATGAAAATCATTGTTTCCCTCACTCGGCTATTTAAACTGAACATAATAGTAATTCTTCCAACCTCACACAGCCCCTCTCAAAAATGCTTTTGAAATAAAGCATCCGTCACCTGGTAAGATTTTCATTAAATCCATAGGGCAGCTGGATCCCTCACCAACCCAATCTTTACCGCCATTATGACCAATAGAATGTTTCCATTACACAAATGCCAACTCATAAATCATTCAACCACCACTAGCATACTTACTATTATTCTGAGCTCAAAGCCATTTTTCTGAAATTCAGGACATGGCTGCAATCATTTGAAGAGTTTGTTTCAAATACACTGTCGAAACAGCTGGTCCCACTTTCTGCTAAAGCAATGAACTATAGACATCTTTTGACCACAAATTTGGGATGATGCTTAATCGAATTAAGGTTATGTTTTCAAAAACAAATAAGAAGAAATTTACTTCTTTGAAGAAAATAGAAACGCAAGTTCTATATACTTTAATCAGAAATATTTGTATATTAAAAGGTTAAGACTTAGTCAAGACTGGCTTTGGAAACGAGGAACATAATTGTTATAATGAAACAATTAACAAGGAAATAAAGATAACAAACATTTATTTTGGTGAGCAAAGTTCTGACCGAGAACAACAAGGTAAAGAGAAATGAAAGAACCAAATCTAACCAAAAACATCAAACTCAATCGAGTAAATAAATGCCTGAAGTACAAATAAGTAAAAATTTCGTTCCTTTATTTTCTACTTGAACTTAAAAATACCAGTTTCCCCAAGCTCGAGAAGTTACAATAAACAAAAAAACTGTTGTGCATGACTCTTCAAATAGTAATTCTGCATACTCGCAACACACTGCCGGAACTAAAACAACTTGTGTCTAGCATGACCTGAAGCAGCTTTGGAAAATCTAAGGAATCCAACTTTTCATATAAAAACTTTCACCCTGTCCATGGACCTCACAGCCAAGTCAGGCTTGATATTCATGCAGCTAGTCATTGGTTCCAAAAGTTAAAAAAGCTGCTGTTAGCTCCTTCTGGGGTCACTATTCTTAGCTACATATACAATATACAGACTAAACATTCTGTTTCAAAACCATTCTTGCTTGAAAAACCATACCAGGAAGAAAATTAAGCCAATCCAAACTGACAAGCTAAAAGAACAAAAACAATTAATCCACATTGGTCAAACCCAAAAAAAAAGAGAGAGAAATAGGAATTACCAAAATGGGTACTAGTCCCACTAACAGAGCTATCAACTTTGGATCTTGAAGAAATGCAGCTTCCTATAAACCTCAACTTGACCCAACACCCTGCCTCTGTACCATCTTTCTTCTTCTTCTTCCTCTCCTTTGATTTGCACACATCCCAAGAAGACTTCACTTTACCTTCTTCACTACCTAATCCCATCCTCTCCTTTCCTCTTCAAAAACCCTAAACACCAAAACCCATTTTTCATCAAACCAGCCCCCAAATCCCCCCCCCCCCTCCCCACAATCAAAAAATGGTTTCAAATTTAGCAATTTCTCTTCAATACCCACAAACCCAATTGAAAAAAGAAAAGGAAAAAAAGCGAGATCACCATCAAGTAGATCAAAAATGAAGGTCCCCTTTTTGAAAGTTTTTATTTTTAAGAACAACGGAACCTATTTAGACAGACAACAAAATGCATTTGTCTTCTATTTTTCATATTTAATCAGTTAAGACCAGGAAATGTCTGCTGCAGCTCTTGGATAATAGTAATAAGAATCAATCATACATTTTACTCCTTGTACTCTTCACATTTTCCTAATATGCCCACTCCACGCTTTTATTTACTTAATTGTCCCCTCTAATTACTTGTACTCTTCACGTTTTCCTAACATGCCCACTCACTCTTTTTTTGTTACTTGATCGATCCCTCTAATTAAGAGAATCTCTTAATATTGTCCTCGTCTTTTACACATTGTCCAAAATTAGCACTAAATTGAATTAAAAAACCATATTAAAAACTTTTTCTTAAGGAGAGAAACTAACTGAACAGAGAGTAGAAGGACAATATTAAAAACATATTAACAGTATAGAAATCAAATATAAGATTAACCCAATAATTAAAAAACATAAATCTTTCTAATAAGTATAATGCATGTAATTGTAATAATAATAATAATAATTAATAATCAAAATAATAGAGAAAAAAAAAAGAAAAAAAAGAAACCCCCATTACGTAAATACCGCTAGCAGTCTAGCATTCCACTTGATACATGCATGCGCTACGCTTTTTCCTATAAAATCTAGATATCATAAACATGTTTCAAATAAATAAAAAGATTCGGGTTATATTCCCGACTGGGTTTATTAAATTTATTTTATCTTAATCAAATGATTAGAAAATTAGCAACGATAATAAACGTATAATTTTAAAAAAAAAACCGGGGAGCTAATAAATAAGATAACACCAGAACCGGCGTTTTTTCATTACCATAGGAACGACACGAATTTCTCATTATATCCTCGAAAATGGAATAAAAAACGAGTTAAATATCATCCTTGTTAAATTATGACCCATCTCATATTTTTCATCATATTTAAGAAAAGGAATAAAACAATCGTCTCAATTAAATCTAAAATCTTAGTCCATCTTATATTTTCAAATATGAAATAAAAAAAAGTCAAATACCATCTCATATTTTTCATTGTATTTTCAAAATTGAAATAAAAAAAATACTATCTTAATTAAATCTTAATTCATCTCAGTTAAAAACCAATTGAAATATATAAAAATATATATTTTTTTAATCTCTAAAGTTTCTCGGCCTACCTTCTCTTATACTTTATTATCTTAATAGAAACACCAAAAGTGTATTCGTCCGAAGCATTAATTTAAGATTTTTACCTATTTTTATTTATATTACTACATCTGATTTTTCTTTTTGTTTTTGTTTTTAGAAAGTTTTTCAATATTTGTTTCTTATAAAATATTTTACAAAAAAATTGGTCAAAGTAAAATATTTTACAGTCAATTTTCAAATTTAATTCATTTGTTGAAGAATATTTTCAACTCATGAAGTTCCGTAAAATATTTTACGAACAGTAATTTATTTATAATATCATCCAACTATTTTAATCACCACATCCAGCTGATCACCACCACCACCATGACTACCTCACCACCACCACCACCACCACCATCTCCTTTTTCATTATCACCACCACCACCACCACCATCGTCATCGTCATGTCATGTCATGAACACTTCCTCCTCCTCCTCCACAACCATAACGACCACCTACTCTACCATCACCATCATCTCACCACTATCATAGTCATATCACCACCATTATGACCATCTCATCATCAATTACGACTATCTCACCATCATCACCTCCCTCGCCACCCCAACAGCTATTTCCTTCTCCTCCTCAACCTAAAAATATTTACATGTAAAACTATTTATGTGGAAATATTTTTCAAGTTAAACATTGAAAAATATTTTACAAGTAAAATATTTCATGAAATAGTAATTAATTTTTTTACGCGAAACAAACACACCTTTATTTTCAAATGTTTGACTTCCTATTTGTATTGAATTATTTAAAGTTAATTTATCAATTTATCTTTGGATATTTAGATTGGAATTTTTTATTTTAAAAATATCATTTTGAATATTTTTTCCATAGGCTTAAAATGTAATGTTGAAATTCTTTAGTAATAAAAAACAAAATTGTGCTCATCATAAACTCGGATGGTCACAACAATTGACAACTTTGAGTGGAGTTGTACCATCTAAAAACTTGTGTAATAACGGTTGTTTTTTAAAATGTTTTTTACTTGGAAATATATCAAAATAATATATATATTTTTTATTTTTTAAAATTTATTTTTGACATCAGCGTATCAAAACGATCTAAAAACATTAAAAAAATTAAATTATAGTAAAAAAAAGTTCAATTTTTCAAAAATATTTTCAAAATATAAAAACAAAAGGACTCTAAATATATATTTTAAAACACAAAGTGCTACATCACCACGGACAATAAAGGTTATTGTACATCGAATAGATTACCACCGGTCAATATTTTCACATTATATACATCAACAAGAATAATAATTTAAAATCTACAAAAAGAAAATAATATTCTAGCACAATTCCTCATTTTCTTACTAAGTTTTTTTTTTCAATTTTTTTTGTTCTATATCATTTATTTAATAAAAACATAAAACAACCAAAATCCAAAAAATAAAAAAATAAAATTGGATGATTTAAAATAAAAATAAAAAAGGTATTGTTTTAATTAAAACTCATTTATCTTATTAACACATTTCATTGTCATCTAGCCTTTTTCAATCATAATATTTTTCAGGATATCTAATGTTTAAATTAAACAAAAAATAATGCTATGATAATTTTGATACATATGTATTAAAAAGTATAACAATAATACATCATTCTCACATTATCGTGGATAATTTTTTTTGTAGTATTATTAAACTTGAACCACCCTTTAAGTCAACCTAGAGACCTCCCTAACAGCCCTTGTTTGGTTTGGTTTTCATATCAAACCTAGTTTTATTTTATCTTATATGATTCGGTCAACCAGGTAGGTCCAGACACGACAAGGTTGACTAGTTCCAAAACCCAAGTTGAACCTGAAAAAATTAAAGGCGACATCATCTCTGCCTTTTTTAAAAACATTTTGATTTGACGAGGTTTTAGACTAACCTGGGTTTAGTCGAGTTAACCTGTCAAGCCCACGACTTAGATCATGAACTCTATTGTTTAATAACTTTATTTATTGGAATCTATTTTTATTTAATTAAATAATAATAAAAATAAATATGCACAAGAAAATTATTGAATAAGATTTGAGGAAAACATCATGGAGGGTTGTGCAAAAAAACAGATTGCTCATATTAAAAAAATATTATAACCTCATTCAAAACCAAAATAAAAAATGAATGGTATTCGATAAAATAAATCCCAAATATATTTTGGTATTTAATAAAATAATACCATAAATATATTTCTATTTAATTTATTTCAATAAATTTCAATTAAAAATTAAAGACATATTGGGTTGGGTCATTGTCTAGCCCATGTTTTAAATTAAATCGAGCTAGGGTACACTTTATATAAGTGAGTTCAAGCACGTCACAATCAATCTAATATAAACCTTATTTGACTTTAAAAAATTCAGTGCAAAGGTGTTTTAGCATTTTAAAAAAAAAATACCGAGACGATGGTGTTTTTTATTGACTTTGGTCAATCTATGTCAACCCGCCAAACATGTGACTCTAGTCATGTACTTGGTTGGGTCTAATAATTTTTGTTTTCAAAATTATTTTTTATTTAATTATACAACAATAAAAATAAACATGCGTAGAAAAGTGACCAAATTAAAAAAAAAATGAAGAGCAGTACAAAAGGAACACTTACTAATATAATAAAAAAGCTATGATCTTATTAAAATTAAAAAGTAAAAATTAAATGGTATTTAATAAAAAAAAAACTCAAATAAACTTTTAATTAATATATTTTAATGGATTTAAATTAAAATTACAGGAAAATATACATATAAAACAAAGAAAAAAGCATGCAAAGTGTGGGCATGGGTGGGCCAATACACCTGGCTCATAAAAAGAAGGTTAGACTTATGTCTTTTATTTAAAATAAAAACAACGCAGATGATGATGTAGATTCTAGCAACGAGAAAGGTCACTAAAAAGTTGAGGTAAAGGTTTTTTATAATCTAAAAACACATTTTTCAATTGATTTCACCTAAAAACACATAATAAACACCTATAAAACTGAATAAACTCATAAATAATCTAAAAACAACCTTTAATCAGTCAAAAAATCTAATATCATATTGCAAAGAAAAATCATAAGCCTCAATCTACTTTTTCCAGTAAAATGAAGGGCTAAAAACATTTTAATAGAACTCCTTTCATCAAATAAAATTTGTTAACACCGAGATCAACTATTTTAGTTTTCAAAATATGACCAACTGAAACCTTACTCTCTCCTCCCATGTTTTCTAATTGATTTTTTTCTTTTTTCTCTCAAAACTTGGGGATTGAATTGTGATAAAATTTTTTTGATAAAAAGACTAAAAATTTTCAAACTAAAAAGACCTAAAATGAAAATGAAAATATTCCACAAGCTAAAATCTTCATAAAAGACGCATAATGACAATGTTGTCAAAAAAACCCTTGCATTATGACTAATTATAAAATTTGATGCCCCAAGTCTTGATTGATTTTACACAATAAAATCAAATTTTATCTTGCAAAATCAAACATCAATTTAATATCAAGGCATTTGTTTTTCACCATAATAAACTTATAAAAAACAAATCATTAAACTCAATTTTCAATTAACATAATATAGGATTAAATTGAAAAAACAAATTGTTTTCATGACTGAAGCAGAAATATTCTTAAATACAAATCATTAAACTCAATTCTTAATCATCATAATATAGGACTAAATTGAAAAACAATTTGACCAAAGTATAAAAATCTCCAAATTAAAAACAAAAACACTGCAAATCCATTCGACAAAAAACTAAAAGGTTGTCTTTTACTGTGTGCTTAGACTCATATCACTATCAACTGGAACACTTTTATGACGTCTAAGCCCTTCTCCACAAAACTCAAAGATGTTGTTTTTTAGGGTGTATTTGTGTTTTCACAAGGATTCAATTAGCATTCTGAATTTATTAGGAGCAGATTGGTCTTTACATAAATTTTTGGCACAATGTAATGACTTTTTTACCCTTAAAAGCAAAATGACATATACGTATTATTTGAGGGTATTTTTGGCATTTCAGATTTAATTTTACAGTGAAGTCATGGACTTACCACGAGAAGACAAAAAGAAAACGGGTGCGCAAGGACATTTATGTATTTTCCTTTTTGTTTTTGAGTAATTATCGAATTGATGAAGGGGTAGTTGCGTCTTTTACTAGATGTATAATATTATTTAAATTATTAAAATGGAGGCGCATAGGGCTCTAGAAAATTTGTTACAGCATGTGCGGCCAAGATACGTGACCAAATGGTGGCTTCCAAGGCGATGATAGAATCCTTTTAGCGGTGCCTACCTGACCAGGCGACGTGTGTTTCTTCTGCGCCTCTGGTTCACCGTCAACGACCATTTCTTTTTTCCCCTCCTTTTCTCTCTCATCCTAGGAAAGCTTGTTATCCATAAAACAATTTTCAATACAACCCTTTAATTAGTTTTATCTTTAGATTTGTTCCCGGTCTTTTGATTAATATTTGTCTTGTTTGGAATAATTTATAAAAAAAGAACATGTTTTCAATTTCATCCCCAATGAATTTTTTTATCTTTGAATTGGGCCCTTTAGTTAGTTTTTTTTCTTCAGATTTCATCCCTGGTCTTTTGATTAGTGTTTTTTTTATTTGAGATAATTTATAAAATTAGATTTTTTTCAATTTCATCCCCATGGATTTTTTCATATGTTTAATTTGTTCCCTATTCTTTTAGTTTCTATTTATTTTATTTAAAATGGTTTATAGAATTAGTTTGTTTTTTGATTTCATTCTCCTTGGGTTTTTTTCCATGTTAAATTTTTAATTTTTTTAGTTTGATTTTATTTTACGATTTCATCATTCAACATTAAATTTGTCAGGTGTTGACCTTCTTGATTGAGCACAGGTCTAGAGCTTAACAAGTTGTGAGTTTGAAATATTAATCCGGGGTTAGTAGGTTCGCCTAAGTGCACCTAGTTTTTTTCATTACTTTTTTTAATATCTTTTTTTTTTTATTTTATCATTTGATTTTTTTTCGTTTTCAATAGGACTTTTTAAGAGTAACATGGGTTGCCTTAGGGTTTTTTTTTGTCTTTTCTTGATCTACCTCTTTTAAAAGGAATTTTTGAAAATTAGATTAAATTAATTTATTTCATCCTTCAACATTAAATTGACTTGGTATTACCTTGATTTTTTGGGTGCTCTTTGTTAGATCTTGCTATTTTAAAAATATTTTTTTAATTAAATTAATTTATCTCACCCTTCAATATTAAATTTGTTTTATATTGAGTTTCTTAGTTGAGTTTAGGTGTGGAATTTAACGGTTTGTGACTTTGAGGGATTAACCTAGGCTTAAAAGGCTCACCTGAATTTGCTAGGGGTTTTCCTTCCTTTTTAACTCTTTTTTTTTTCATCCTTAAATGTTTTCTTAGTTTTTTTTTCCACTTCCCATGGGATTTTCAATTTGTCTTTAAAAAAACATGTGTTACCTAAAGTTTTTTTTTTTTTAGCTTTGTCCAATTTAGTTTTTTTTTTCATGAGGATTTTTTACTGTTGAACTAAACATATGCATCAATTTTTTTTGTTCTTTGTTCCAATTTCTTCTGAAAACTAGGCTGACCTAAGCTCCGGGTTCTTTGGGTCACGAGTCAACCTGTCGAGTCGAGCATAGCTTTAAAATAATCTATTTTAATTTTTTTTTTCAAATTGAGTCCTCAATATCTTGATTTTTATTTTTGTTTTGGATTCTTTTGTGAAGTTGTGGCCTTAAGAATTTTTAATTTTGCCTTTCAATTCAATATTTGATGATATTTGAGATTTGAGCCCTTAGTGTTTTGCTTTTTAATTTTTATTCTTTGTTTTTTTATCAAATTTTAATTTGTTTTTAAT
>Ga0307517_10002199_pt1 | contig 31556 bp, 24 predicted proteins | sample 23_EM_MG_FD_194515 | JGI IMG/M metagenome (GOLD analysis project Ga0307517, IMG submission 194515) | Populus trichocarpa ectomycorrhiza microbial communities from riparian zone in the Pacific Northwest, United States - 23_EM | ecosystem: Host-associated > Plants > Roots > Unclassified | place... | reverse complement strand
TGGCACCGATACCACCGAGACCCCAAGTTCCGCGTCGGAAGGAAAGGAGTCGTGGGGACACGACAAGAGAGGGAGGGGAGCGAAAAAACACAACCCGATACCGAGGCCTTACACAGGCAGATCCGGGCACTGCTGGACGAAAAGGAATGATCCCTAAAAAGCAAGGAAGACTACCAACAGAAGGTAGCGAACCAGCAAGCCCAGATACACCGCCTCCAGGAGGACGTCCAAGGACTTCGCAGGACGGTGGCAGGATTGGGATTCAGCCTAGGAAGACTGAAGAGAGAGGTGGACGAGGCGAGGAAAGGAAACCAGAAGCTCGAGCAACGGAACCACGAGCTAAAGACAGAGTTGAGAAGAGCTGGGCGGAAGTTGCTCGATTTGGGCAATTAAGCATCGAGGGACCGATGCTAGGGGGAGACGGGAGCTAATGTCACAAATCGTGACTAAGCAAGGCAGATTTCACATGACTAATACTTATTAGTCATCAGGTATGTTGAGTTTTGCACTATGACGTCATTTGACTCATATCTTTCACATGACTGCGCACTTGCGAGTCATTGGTTGATTATGATTGGTTGATGGTTTCATGAAGTCACGATCGTGACGTCATACGATGTAATGATTTCACACATGACTGCGCACTTGCAAGTCATGGGTTTTATTTAGGCGACTCATTTGAGCGCATGATCGAGTTTATGGGTTTGGATCGAGGAAAGAGAAGGTGCGCAGTTGATTGGTAAGAATCAGCTGATGGATTTCGCACCATGACTAGTTATTAGTCATGGGGCTATGCTATGTAAGGTGACGTGTCACCTGGGTTAGGGTTGTGGGAAGATGCCTATAAAAGGAACTTGGTTCCGGCGGAGAGATAGGATCTTCACGCAACCATCTAAGTACTTTTCTATACTTAAGATATTGCAATACGATCACGCTTTACTCTCTTTACATACACTCCTCCTCTACGAGAGCCTACGCTCTAAGAACCTGGAGACTATTGTGATAGTCTCGACAGGTCGCCCGAACATAGGACTATTGTGATAGTTCTATCAAGCACGACAAGCCACCCATCTTACTATCTGAAGAGATAGCACCTCTCAGGGAATAACCAAGACCAGCAAGCCAGTTCCGTACTATCTGGAGAGATAGTACATACCTACGCCTTGGTGCAGAACAGCGAGACTCGCTTACGCAAGAAACGACGGTCGTTGCCTGTTGCCTACGTGCTCAACAATAGGATTGTTACACTTGGCATGGAACTTGGATATCAGAATAGAAGATGTTATATTCTGAAGTACAAGAGTCGTGAAAGAAATACCAGGTAGCGTAAAGAATCAAGGAAATAGGAGGCTTTTTTTATTTTTTTTATTTTTTATTTTCTTTATTTTTTATTTTTTATATTTTATATTTTTTTTATTTTTTATTCATGTAATCGTTGTTAAGGTACAAGAACCCGTGTCGAGCGCTAGCTATGACGTAAACAAAACCATAAACAATCCAACGGCCCGCTTCACCTCATCATGGGACAAACAAATACCCCCCACCCGTAGGCAAGCAATCAAACATGAAGACCGAAACCGGACTCCCAAGACCCTATGGTATGGGCCTAACCGCACACCAGCCACCAGCCTAAACTAATGGGGAGGAAAGCATAGGAAAGCCAAACACGAAGAAAACCAACATAAAGATGTACAGGAGCAAAGAAACCCTTCAGCAGGCTCCCCTACACAAAAGAAAAGAATCTTACGGCCCAGGGCCGACGGAGCGGAAGGATAAAACTACTGTTGCCTGTTGCCTAAGGGAATTCCCTGAACCTAACGGCTTTGGGGCAAGACGGAGACACGGGTTGAGTGCCCGGTAATCGGCGCGCGCCAGACTTTAGGAACATCCAAGAAGATAGTGCAATACCATGGAATACCGTAACCAGCACGAGTTGCGACCGTAGAGTAAGTCGCGTAGAGGGAGAAGAAGGCGAGGGGTGCCACCCGGCGAGGAGAGCCACTCAGCAGAAGGGATGCCAGCCACAGCGGATAGACCAAGGGCCCACTGGACGATATTACCGCGTCTCTCACGTGGTCCCTTGTTACAGGAGAGAGAGCGTCACTACCGGAAGGGATCCCGGATGAGGGGGAGACCCCAGGAGGAGGTAGCAGGAGGAGGCAGTAAGGTGCCAACTAGGTGTAGCAGTACGGTGCAAGCGGATCTAACGCGTGGGAAGCGGGAGAGGGAAGGTTCGCCGAGCACCAAGAAGTACGAACACGGAGGACCGAGACGAGGTCACGATTTTTCGAACGCCGACGGTAACCACCGAGCATCTCAGGAGGGAGTGCAATACCAGAGAGCAGGGCCACCAGGGCTACTACTTCACCGATAGCCTGAAGCAGGGACCGTGTGTTGACGATGGAGGGAGGCTTGCCGACCGTGCAAATCGCTAAGCGAGACGCGTCGCGAAGTGCGGGGTAAGGGGGAGAGACGCCAACGCAAGCATGAACAAACGAAGGCAAAATCAAGAACCCTGTGGGAGGGGAGGCCAGAGACCCCGAGGGAGGAAAGGAGGAGACGGGTGCGTGGCACTCCTAGGCAGCAGCCATCAAGGGAGCCCAGAGGCGAAAGACACTCTCACGATGATTTCTCATGGTGTTGAGATTTCAATCGCTGGAGGTGGAGCGGACGAGAAAGATGCAAGGAAATAGGGGGCTTTTTTTTTTTCTTTTTCTTTTTCTTTTTTTTTTATATCATATATTCGTTGTTAAATACAAGAAATCGCATGGAGCGCTAGCTATGGCGAAAACAAAACCCAAAATCCAAAACGAACTAACAAAGGAAACATCCGGAACACTACTCTTCAACTGTGGTCCGTACCGGTCCCAGGCCCTCATACGGGCACGAGATTGAAACAAGTAAATCAAAGGAAACCCTCCTTACACCAACGGATAGCATGAAATAAAACAATATAAACCTAGCTTTCCTGAGACGACATAAAGTAAGCAAAGGAAACTACATTAGACGGGCGGGAAGAAACTGAACCAGCGGGAGAAGTTGGGCGAGAGAACATACCCGGCGGGAAGGCTGTGGCCGTAGACCTGATGAAACGGGTAAGAGCGCCCCAGAGGGCAGCGGAGGACCAGACGGGCGCATCGGGGCCGAGCTCAGTGACACCCTGAAGGTGGCGGGTCCTGGCCGGTTCCTTAGCCGAGCAGTGGAGTATGGCGTGCTCGAAGCTCTCGGGGGCCTCGTTGTAGCTGGGGCAGGTGGATGGGCCGTCGTCGTCCTAGGACTGATAGGCGCGGAGGTAGCTCTTCCCAGACCTCATCTGGTGAAGGCGACCCGCGTCGAACTTGGAGAGGCCCATAAACGGATGGGGCTTTAGCGCGGGACGGTAGTCGTATCTTTCAGGATCCGGCAGCTCTCTTTCCCATTCCTCGATGAGGAGTTGTTTGCAGAGGAGCTTAAGTTGCGGATAGGAACGGCCCGGGGGGGGCTGGGGTATGACTCCCCCAACAGGTGTTGGGAGGTGACCCGAAGGGGTGCGTGGCTGCCAGGGCCGAGGAGGAAAAGCATCGAGTGGGGGAGGGCGTCCAACGGGAGGTGAGTCCTGTTCTTGGCAGGGGGCCTTAGTTGGCGCCAGGGGAGGGGCAGGCGGGCACCAGGGTTTCCGCGGCAGAGGATTCAGTGGTCAGGGGTGTGGCGATGCAGCGATGGTGTCTGAAGGGAGGGCGGGAGTCTAGCGGCAGCCCGGTTGATCTCGGGAGGAGAGCACATCACCCTTAGGCACGCTAGCCGCCGTTTGTACACGAGGAGGAGATCGAGTGGGGGCAGGCAGGCCTCCACGGCTAGGACGTCGGCCGGGGTGCACACAAAGTAGTTTGTGGTCCATCTCTGGACCTTGTGCCAGAAAGCCGACAACTTCCTGGTCATATGAACAGTGGGCTCAAAAGTGTCCGCGCCCTAGCTGAGGATGGGAAATAAAAGCGAGGAGGCCAACCGATGGCACAAAAAAGGGGGTAGGCCCATCCCCGGGGGGGAGAGCCTCTTGACGGCCACAAACGCCGCTTGGGCTTTGGCCAGTCTCTTGGTGAAGTGTGGAGTGGTCGACATCGAGGGTGTGAACCAGTACCCCAGCCAGCGGACCTCGTCCTTGGGGCGGAACACTGAATCGTCTAGGTGGATTGGGGCACGGGAGACAGGGCCTCTGTCCCTCTTCGTCCTCCAGTGGATGAGTTCTGTTTTCGGGACGGAGAAGCCAACGCCCAGCCGGCCCCCCTGGCCTTCAGCATTGCGTACTGCCTCTGTAGGGATTGGATGTTACGCCGATAGGACGTAGAGGAAACAGTCAGACCGAAGTCGTCGACATAGGAGAGGGTAAGTCCCTGGGGGATCTCGAGATGGAGTCGGGAAACATATATAACAAACAACAGCGGGGAGACGGGAGAGCCCTGTGGAGTGCCCACTGCGACCGGGGCGAACACCTTCGGGGATCCTTGGTAGCGGAGCCGGCACGTCCTACCAGTCAGGAAGGACCTGGTCCAGGAGACAAGGTATGGGTTTACAGCCTTCGCTTTAAGCAGGCTGCACAGGATTGAGGGGTTCACGTTGTCGAACCCTCCCTTGATGTCCAGGAAAAGCGTTGAAACCTTCCTGCCTGCCATCTGGAGAGTCCTCACCTCGTGAGCTAGCGTGGTTGTCGCATCCGAGGCTGAAAGTCCCGCCAGGGAGCCGCATTGGTGGGGGTCGAGGAGGGCTGCGACGCGGGCCACACACGAGAGTCTTGAGTTCATGATCCTTTCCAGGATCTTTGAGAAAGTCTGTAGTAACACGATGACGCGGAAGGAGGAGGGCGAGTCGTAGGAGGGCTTTCCTGGTTTGTCGAGCACAATACCATCAGCCATCTTGAGAGCGGGAGGGTGAAAGCCGTGCGCTACTAGCGGGGCGAGGAGGTCCTGGATCAGGTGTGGAGCCACAGGATTTATTCTCTTCCATACTGACTTGGGGGTCATGTCCGGGCCAGGGGCCGACGACGGTGACGATCGTGCTAGAGCTCTGCCGATCTCGTCCGCTGCCAGCGCCGGGCAGTCTCTGAACGGGAGCAGGATTGAATCGAAATGCCCAGCAGGTTCGCCAGGGAAGAAATGGTTGAGGAGGGCCTTGTTGAGTTCCACTGGCGTTGTCGCACCTGGAAGCTCGGGGAAGTGAGGGGGGGGGCGGCCTACTGCGAACTTCTTCGCAGTCCATACCGTTTGCGGGGTCGCAGTAGCCAAAAAAGAGGACCAGTGGTCTCTTTTGGCCTTTTTGATTGCTTTGAAGTAGGCAGTCCTGGCTGCTCTTGCCGAGGCGAGAAGTGCCGCGTCGAACCTGTCTGTCTTCGAGGTGCGGAGGGCGGAGTTGTATGCTCTGCTGAGCTGCGAGAGGAGACCAGGGCTTTGATCGGAAGGTAACTCGTTTCACAGGGGTGTGGAGGGCCAGCTCGGCCGTTATCCGGTCCAGGTTTGTTCTGAACCAAATGTCCATTGACCGGGTGGTTGGGATGGAGGGGGCAGGTGAGATGCTCGTCGCCTTGAGTGAGGATTCAAGTGTAGGCCAGGCCGTTAGGGCCCAGTTGGGGACAGGGGGGGAGCGCGGAAAAAGGGAGCTTCAAAGCGGAGAAGAATTGGGATATGATTGGAGCCAGAGGAGGGGAGGGGGTCGGACCATTCTGAAAAATACGGAGCGAGGAGGGGGCAAGCGAAGACGAGGTCGAGGACGCCGGGGCGCCGAATGACGGACATAGAGAAACGGGTAAAGACGCCCGGGACGTTAAGGAGAGTAAAGCCCAGATCCGTGGCCCTGTCAAAGTAGGGAGACGAGGTTGCGATCTCGTCTTCTTTGAAGACCCTGAGGGGGTCTGCCATGGGGTGGTGAATATTGAGGTCACCCAGCGTAAGTGTGGGGAGGGGGGACGTAGGAAATATAATATCCGGGGGGACGGAGCGGGTGTTGTTGAGACGACCCATCGTGCTGTAAGAATTGATTATCGTAAACCCAGTCATAGAGGGGTCAAAGAAACCATCAGGGGTAAAAAGATCCAAAGCCATAGCATCTCCCCGACCAAAGAAGCGGGGCAGAAGGGAAACAGTAGCTAAAAAGGAACTATAAACGTAAAAGGCCACTCGGGGCTTGCAGCCCTGATCGGGGGGAGGGGAAAAAACAGTAAACGAATTAAACGAGGGAAGTTTGCCCCTGTAGACCGGGGGGTCTTGGAGGGCGACAATTGAAGAAGGTTGAGCCAGTTGCGTAAACGACCCGAAAAGCGAGAGAAACACATCCCAGCTCCTGAGGCAGTTGTGTTGAACGAGTGTGAAGGGTTTCGGAAGGGGGGGGGAGGCCTGCTGCCCTCCCCAGGAGGTACGGTTGTGCTGCATTAGCGGGCCAGGCCCGATGGGTTACGGCTCATGGGAGAGGGGCTAACGGGCTCCACAGGGGAGAGCGGCCGGTTGCCTTGGCTGGGCCCTAAAGGGGCGGGAAGTATCGTTGTGCTCCTGGCTCTTGGAGTAGCCATCTCGAACGCCGACTGGAGGGAGCGGGTGGGAGAAGCGGGGGGCAAGAGGTCGTCCTCGTCGTTGGCCGTGTCCATCTCGTCGCCAGCGGGCGGCGGGAGAACAATCGTTTCGGCAGCGGTGGAACGCGTGACAGGGGGCGGAGACGGATGGGACTCACAATCCCTGTGAGTCGCAGTGTGGGGCCCTTCGCAGTTGGCACACCGCGGTGGGGAGGAAGAGCAACAGCCAGGAGTAACCTGAACGTTGCCATTGCCAGGGCAGGTGGGGTTGGGGCATATGTGCATTGCACGGGTGTGACTGAGGGAACAAATGGGGCAAACGGGGCCGGCGGTAGGACATCTGGGGGCGACATGGCCAAAGCCCCAGCAGTTCTTGCACTGCGTGTACCTATTGGAAGAGTATGCACGCTCAATCGTTCTTGAGCGGGAGAACAGACGGATCGAGGAGCCCATTGCTGGGACATCCCCCGGGTGAACGGAGACGATGACAGAGGTGGCAGCCTTCCCCTCCCTTGATTGCGCGTTAGGGTTGAGGTATCTGGCGGCAAGGATGCGAATGTTTTTGGAGTTGAGGATGGACTCCGCGAGGCAGGGGAAGAGTTCCTCAGGATCCTCCGGGAGGAAGGCAATCGGGAGGGAGTGGATGGCGAGCTGAGCTTCGTTGGGGGCGAGGCGAAAGAGCAACCAGGGAGATTCTCCCACTGGGAAGGATTTGTTGAGTTGGGAAGAGAGGGCGTCGAAGTAGGGCGCGAATGCGGCGGCGGGGGTGGCAGGGTCGGTGACGAGGAGGGTGACAGAACCTCGGTCGTTGACCTTGGTGGTGACTGCCAGAGGGAGGATACAGTTGGCATCCCTAAGGATGCGAGCGGCAATGTCTGGGAAAGTAGCGGCTATCAGAGGTGCTTGTGGGTGCTCGGAGGGTCAGGAACGGGGAGCGTAGAACCTTCTCTCGGCCGTGGGGAGCGACTTGGGCTGCTGGGGGGCAGGTACCACGTTGCTGGCTGACACGACTTTGGCGGCCGTGAGAGAGCTCTTATGCTTCTTGCCTTTTGGAGCGCCGGAAGCGGCCTTGGCATATGATTGTTGTGGTTTGGGGCAATCCGGGGCCAGGTGCCCGGCTATGAAAGTGGTGGGGTCGGGGTACTTCCCTTCGCAGAATGCGTTCGCTTCCCAAGAGTCGGGAAATTTGACCGTGTATGCTCGAGGGTCGCCGTAAAAGGAGCGTGAATCCGGATCATACCTGGGTATGTCCGGATCGATCGAGGAGGAGGGGGCCTTGTTCTGGGGGGGGCTCGGGTCTTGGTCCTGGGCGGGGGTAGTGCGGGAGCACCGGACTGGGGCACAGGGGGCTGTGCAGGAGCCGGTCCCTGTCGTGTGGTAGCACCGGTCGGGGGAATGGGAGGCCGAGCAGGGGCTGGCGCCAGGGAGGGGGGGGCAGCAGACACCCTATGTGACAGGTCACGTAAGGCCACGTTAATGGGGTTGAGGGTGTCCTGGAGTGCTGTCCAAGTGGGCATGGAGTGTACTGCCGCTTGGATGGTTCCTAATTGGGTTGTTATGATGTCGAGCTGACGCGTCATGGACGCGAGCGCGTTCAGAGCGGAGCAGGAGAGGGGAATGAGAATCGTCTCTCCGTCTGAAAGTTCGGAGAGTTGGTTGTCGTCGAGGATAGGTAGCTGAACTGAGGTGAAGTTGAGGCGTTGGCGAGTTTCACGAACGAAGTCGCGTATGTAAATGTGGGATTCCGTGAGGTCCGGGGAGGATGACTGTCTCGAGGGAGCCCTAGACGAGTTCCTCGAGGAGGGAAGGGGGGGAAGGTCTGAACGAGGGGGAAGGTCCTCCATCTTGACAATGGGGGGTTCAGGGACGCGAAGCCTGAAAGGCAGGTGAAGTTAGGGGGCGCGGGGGGATCGTGCACTGAACGACGTGGAGTTGTAATTTCAATGACTGGAGGTGAAGGAGGTGCGAAGCGTGAAGGAAATAGGGGGCCGAGTCCCCTTATATAGAAGGAAATCCTAGCACAGCCTTTGCCGCCCGACTCATACCCCAGTATGAGTCGCATATCCGCGTAACCAAGGAAACAATACAATTTGTCATAAACCTTACAAAGGAAATCCCTCATAGCAACCGTGTAACAAAAGAAAGAACACTAAAGTTATCCCAACACGTATCTTATCAGGGGACCGTGAGAGCAGGGCCCTCCCCAGGGCCGAAGTCCCCTGAGGCCCATTCCGGATCCTCCGGCAATGGTCCAGGCTTAAGTGGGTACCGTTCGTGGAACTCGTCAACTGTTCTTAGTTTGTTGATCGATTCAGCTGGCTCCTATATCATTTCGTTGTAGCCTTCCCATTTCACCAGATATCGCAGTCGGTTCCTGACGAATTTGGAATCCAAAACCTCCTGAACCTGCCACTCTTCTTCTCCTTTGACTTCCACAGGTGGAGGTGGTGGGATTATCTGTCCTTCTAGTGGATCATTGGCTGCCAGGTCCAACAGTGAAACATGGAAGACTTTATGTATCTTCATGGTATTTGGCAATTCCAGACGGTAAGCGTGTGTTCCGACCCTGGCTTTGACCTCGTAGGGTCCATGACGTCTGTTGTCCAACTTCCGTGAAGGTCGTCGTGTCCTAATGTTTTTGGCGTTCAGCCACACTTTATCACCGATTTGGAAGGAGGGAGCTGAGATTCTATTTCGGTCAGCGTTTTCTTGTTGCCTTCCTTGAGCATAACCCATTTCAGTTCTAAGATGTGGATGAAGTTCTGTCATAGTGACAACGAAAGATCGTGCCTCTTGGTCGTCATTCGGGAGGGTTTGTTCATCAAGAAAGTCCATACGAGGATCATAGCCGTAGTTGGCAAAGAAGGGAGAGGTGCTGGTAGTCTCGGATGTATGATTGTTTCCCATAAACTCCGCCATCGGTAACCATTGATACCAGTCATCCTGTTGGTAGTTCACATATGACCGTAGGTACTGTTCCATAATACCGTTAACTCGTTCTGTTTGACTGTCAGTTTCAGGATGGAATGCAGTAGATAGACGTCGGTCAATCTTGAGTCTGCGACAGACGGTTCCCCAGAACTCAGCAGCAAACTAAGGTCCTCGATCGGATATAATCGTCAACGGTAGCCCATGGTGTTTCCAGATGTTATCCAGGAATAGGTCGGCCAGAGAGGGTGCATCAATAGGGGTACGACAAGGGACAAGATGACGCATCTTGGTTAGCCAGTCTACCACTACCCAAATCGCATTATTAGTACCGTTACTCCAAGGCAGGCCAGTTACAAAGTCCATTGATATATCTTGCCATGGTCGATATGGAATAGAGAGGGGCCGAAGGATACCAAACGGAGCGTGACGAGTCGTTCGACTTCGTTGACAAATATGACAATTGGCCACGTATCGTGCGATCTCTTTTCGCATACTCGGCCAATAGTATCGTCACGTGATTAGCTCATGTGTTTTGGATCTGCCGGGGTGACCAGCAGCAGGGGGGTCGTGATTTTCCCGAATGATAGCCAGTTTCAAAGGTTCGGGAGCGGGAACATAAAGACGGTCTCGATACCGCAGTCGATTACCATCCTTGGTACATTCGGCTAGGGATATCAGGCGGCTATGTCGTACCCCTTGTTCCAGTATCATGAGTATCTGGTTTGGAAGGGGGTCAGCATGATAGGCTTCCGTCCACAGTTCGTTCAAAGAGGACGCTCCAAAGTGAAGTGGGATATCCGCCAACAAACCCAGAGACTGGGACTTGAGAACCACTTGTGTCCTATGCGTCTCGTCCTCTAATACCTCTTCCTCTGTTTGTCCCGGCATCCTTGTCAATGCATCCGCCTTTCTAGGTTCTTTACCAGGTACAAATTCAATCGTATAGTTGAATTGTGACATGAATTCAGACCATCGGGCTTGTCGTTGATTGTGTAACATTTTCGTAGTAAAGTATCGTAGGTTCTGATAATCCGACCATACGGTAACAGGTTGTCCAACTAGATAAGCCCTCCATTCTTCAAAAGCCCGTACCACGGCCATCAATTCTTTGTCGTAAATGTCATAGTTGCATTCGGCTGGTGTGTGTTTCTTTGAAAAGAACGCGATGGGATGCAAAAGGCCGTCAGATCCAGGTTGGGATAGTATGCCGGCAGAGGCGATGTCGGAAGCATCGGTTTCCACTACTATCTCCTTATCAAAATCAACGTGGATCAGGATGGGGGCCGTTGTAAAGGCTTCCTTCAATCTTTCGAATGCGGCTTGACAAAGATCCGACCATACAAATCGTGTACCTTTTTGGTTAGCTGGGTTAGTGGCCTGGCCACATAAGAATAGTCTTGGATAAAGCGCCTATAGAAGTTTCCAAATCCTAAGAAGGAGCGGACATCGCGTAATTTCTTAGGGATGGGCCACTCAATGATCGTGATGATCTTTGCGGGATCCATTCGTAGGCCTTCCGTCGTGATGATGAAACCAAGATATTCGACATTGTTGGTGTGGAATTCGCATTTCTGAGGTTTAACCTGGAGCCCAGCCTTCGTTAAAGCTTCCAGGATTTGTTTGACGTGTTTGATATATTGTTCCTCGTTCTCAGAGTATATCAAGATATCGTCAAGGTATGCTGTACAAAACCTATCCAGAAATGGGCGTAGGGCGTGATTAATGTATGCTTGAAAGACAGCGGGGGCATTGGTAAGTACAAAGGGCATGACGAGGGATTCAAAAAGCCCGTATTGTGTACGAAAAGCTGTTTTCCACTCTTCACCTGCTCTCATGCGGATTAAGTTGTAGGCTCCGCGAATATCCAGTTTAGTGAATATCTTTGCTTGTGAAAGTTGCATAAAGGTTTCTTTGACCAAGGGCAAAGGGTAATGGTTTTTGATTGTTTTCTTGTTAAGTCCTCTATAGTCAACACATAAGCGTAGAGAACCGTCCTTTTTCTTAACAAACAAAATCGGAGAAGCAGCAGGGGAGGATGATTCGCGGATGAATTTCTTATCTAGATTTTCGTCTAGCCATTCGTATAAGGGTGATAACTCAGGGGGCTAAGACAGTATATTGGTCCGAAAGGAGGGACAAATCCCGGGCGCAGTGGTATCTCGTGATCAAACCTTCTGTGAGATGGTAGTTGATCTTCTGTTTTCTCGAGGAATAGTGGAAGGAATTCGTGGTATTGTTTGGGAAGTATCTGAAGTACTTCGTTCTTGTCGAGGACCTTATGTCTGAGAGCACATTGTGCAGCGTAAGCCCGTAGGGAATGTGGTAATTCTTCCTCGATTCCATAGGCCATTGTAACATCGTTAACGTAGTTCTTCAAACAATATTCAGATTCAGAAGTAAGGGAGTTAGAAGCGAAGTCAATCTTGACATCGTGGTGTTTTAACCAGGGTATACTGAGTGTTAGATGGTATCCTCCAAGCGTGGTAACAAAAGCAGGAATCTTTTCATGGTGGTTGTTAATCGACAACCCAATTTTCGTGATGTGAGTAATTGCTCCGGAACTCACAGGCCGTCCGTCGATGACCGTTAAAGGTCGTGGTTCTTTAAGTTTAAACAAAGGAAAGTTATGGCGCTTGGCGAAAGCCTTGTCGATGAATGCGTATCCAGTCGCTCCCGAGTCTATTCGAGCATGGGATCTAATGTCGTTATGGTTGTCAACAATTGTACATGCCATTACCAGATGATTGGCTTCAACCCCATTCTCCATGTCGTCAAGAGATAAACTGGATAAAGAAAGTAACGAAGAAGGCGATTCTTGTCGCATGACAGTGCCTTGGACTGTACATGGGACAGTTAGTTTTCCGAGTGTTCAGACTCGGGACGAGAATCTTCTGGGACCACTGGCGGAGGTGCACGAATAGCAGCAGGGTTGGCTCGGAGGTGACTTTGTCTGTTTGGACATTGTTGAGCCATGTGGTTTGCTCCCCCGCAGTAGAAGCATTGGCCGCGTCGGATGCGATCTTCGCGTTGCGCTTGTGACAGACGGCGTCGTCCGGCCGAGAGGCCCATGGGGCCCGCCTGAGTACCTGTAGCAGTGGTAGTAGTCGTAGGAGGGGCAGCTGGTTTTGGTGTCATGGTCGTAGTCGTGGGAGGTGATCTCCATGTAGAAGATGACCCCTTAGGTTCCGCCGCACGGGCACGGATCTTGTTATCCACACGTTTGAGCAATATGATATATTGGTCAAGTTCGTCGGGGGTGTCCAGGGTTACTAGAGCGTCCTTGAGTTCGGCACTCAATCCTTCGTATAATGAGGTTCGCTTAGCAGCATCGTTCCAGGATACCTCGGCAGCATATCGTTGGACATCCGCTAAGTAGTCAGAAAAGTTACAATTCTTTTGACGTAGACTTTGTAGATTCCGTTCGGCAGTACGGACCCTATCAGGGTCGCCGAAGGCGTTGTTCAGCAGGGTGATCAGGGCTTCCACACTAGCTATATTAATGTTTCCTTCATCAATAAGTGGAAGGATTTGTTCGTAAGTTTCCCTTTCAGGAACCCAACAGCATATGCCAACCGATGCTGGACATCCACAAACTTGTGGGCATCTCCGAGGAACTTGGTACGTAATTTTGCAATGAACGGGCGAAGTTGGTCTTGGGATCCGTCGAATTCTTGTGGCTGGGGGATTGATTCTCCCTTAGGGGGTCGTTCACCTGCTGGCGGAGCAGGTCCCACTGCGTTTGCAAGTGCAGCAGTTGCAGTTGCCAGGGCAGTGTTTGTGTTGCTCAACGCGGTGTTAAGGGTGACTATGGTGGCTCTGTTGCGCTCTTGGTCAGTCTCGATGGCTCTGTACCTTGCCTCGAGTCCTTGTCCCTCGGTAAGTAACGCATCGCGTTCTTCGGTAAGTGCATCTCGTTCTTCGGCAAGCGCTTCCCTTTCATTGGTTAGGTTTTGAACACGTTGTTGCAGCTGCTGGGAGCGAGGGTGTTGTTCGAGGGGTGCAGGGGTGCCTTGTCGGGAAATAGAAGGGAGTGCCGGGAGCCCATTGAGTGAAGTGGCAAGATCGCGTGCAGTACGGAGCTGTTGTCTGATTGGATCTTCAGGTAATTGATCAAACTCATCGTTCGTAACCGCCGACAATTCGGTCAAGGCAGTCAACGCAGCGGGCGGAAGTTCAACACGTCGAGACATGGTGTTGTGTGGGTTGGATCCTCGTTAGACGCTACCTTGTGTAACGGGGTCTTGGCACTGGACGTTAGTCTAAGGCACACAACGACAGGAAGATCCTAAACGATAACACTCGTTTAGCGTGAGGGTTCAGAGATGACAATCTCAGGTCAAGGCTGATCGTGTAACGATAGATCAGGGTCAGGGTTCGTGGGTTCTTGGCGTGGAACTTGGATATCAGAATAGAAGACGTTATATTCTGAAGTAGAAGAGTTGTGAAAGAAATACCAGGTAGCGTAAAGAATCAAGGAAATAGGGGGCTTTTTTTCTTTTTTCTTTTTTTTTCTTTTTTTTTTTTATATCATATATTCGTTGTTAAGGTACAAGAAATCGCATGGAGCGCTAGCTATGGCGAAAGCAAAACCCAAAATCCAAAACAAACAAACAAAGGAAACATCAGGCACCAAAAGCTCTTCAACTGGGGTCCGTACCGGTCCCAGGCCCACATAAGGGCGCAAAATTCAAGCAAGTAAATCAAAGGAAAACCTCCTTAAACCAGCGGACAGCATGAATAATCAATAGTGGAAACCTAGCTATTCCTGAGACGACATAAAGTACCGAAAGGAAACTACATTAGAAGAGCGGGAAGAAACAGAGGAAACAGCAGAGGTTGGGCGGGAAAACATGCCCGGGGGGAAAGCTGTGGCCGTGGCCTTGATAAAGCGGGCGAGAGCGCCCAGGAGGGCAGCAGAGGACCAGACGGGGGCGTCGGGGCCGACATCGAGGACCCCCTGAAGGTGGCGGGACCTGGCGGGCTCCTTAGCTGAAGAGTGGAGGATGGCGTGCTTGAATGTCTCAGGGGCACTCTGGCAACGGGGGCAGGTGGTGGGGCCGTCGTTGTCCCAGGAGGGGTGGGCGCGGAGATAGCTCTTCCCAGATCTCATCTGGTGGAGGCGTCCTGCAGAGAACTTGTCCAGCCCGATGAAGGGGTGGGGACTGAGTGAGGGGCGGTAGGGGTACCTGGGCGGATCCGGTGTGGCCGTGTCCCATTCTTCCATGAGGAGGTTCTTGCACTTAAGCTTCAGCTGGGGATAGGAGCGGCCCTGTGGGGGCTCGGGGTAGAATGCACAGAGCAGGTGCTGGGAGGTGACTGGAAGGGGGCTGAGCCCATCGGGGCCCAGGAGGAACAGCATGGAGTGTGCGAGGGCGTCTAGGGGCAGGTGAGTCCTGTTCTTGGCGGGGGGTCTCAGCTTGCGTCAGGGGAGGGGAAGCCGGGGACCCGGGTTCACGCGGGAAAGGGCCCTGTGGTCTGGTGAGTGGTGATGGCGGGACGGAGTCTGGACGAAGGGGGAAAGCCCTGGACGGAGGGGGAAAGCCTCTGGACGGAGGGGGAAAGCCTCTGGACGGAGGGGGAAAGCCCAAGGAAATAGGGGGCTTTTTTTCTCTTTTTTCTTTTTTCTTTTCTTTTTTTTATATCATGTATTCGTTGTTAAGTACAAGAAACAGCATGGCGCGCTAGCTATGGCCGAAACAAAACTATGAAACAATCCAATAGCCCGCTTCACCTCGTCATGGGACAAACAAATACCCCCCACCCGTAGGCAAGCAATCAAACACGAAGACCAAAACCGTACTCCCAGGACCCTATGGTATGGGCCTAACCGCACACCAGCCACCAGCCTAAACTAATGGGGAGGAAAGCATAGGAAAGCCAAACACGAAGAAAACCAACATAAAGCTGTACAGGAGCAAAGAAACCCTTCAATAGGCCCCCCTGAACAAAAGAAAAGAATCTTACGGCCCAGGGCCGACGGAGCGGAAAGGATAAAACAACTGTTGCCGGCTGCCCTAACGGAAAATTGTACTGGACCCCAAACCCCAAAGGGCTGCAGGGGCGAGCGGGTCGGGGACGGACTGTCCCCACTTATCGGCGACGCGGCAGACTTTAGGAACATCCAAGGAGGTAGTGCTATACCATGGAATACCGTAACCACCACGGGGTGCGACCGTAGAGTAAATCGCGGGAGAGGGAGAAGGACGAAGGGAGTCACCCAGCGAGGAGAGCCACTCAGCAGAAGGGATGCCAGCCACAGCGGATAGGCCAAGGGCCGACCGGACGATATTACCGCGTCTGTCGCGTGGTCCCTTGTTACAGGAGAGAGAGCGTCACTACCGGAAAGGATCCCGGACGAGGGGTAAACCCAAGGAGGAGGGAGAGTAGGGAAGGGGGTGAGGCAGTAAGGTGCCAGCTAGGTGTTGCAGTACGGTGCAAGCGGATATAACGCGTGGGAAGCGGGAGGGGGAAGGCTCGCCGAGCACCAAGAAGTACGAACACGGAGGACCGAGATGAGGTCATATTTTTTTAACACCGACCGTACCGACCGAGCATCTCAGGAGAGAGTGCAATACCAGAGAGCAGGGCCACCAGGGCTACTACTTCACCGATGACTCGAAGCTGCGACCCTGTATTGACGATGGAGGGAGGCTCCCCGACGGTGCAAATCGCTAAGCGAGACATGTTGCGAAGTTCGGGGTAAGGGGGAGAAACATCAACGCAAGCGAGCTTAAACGAAGACAGAATCAAGAACCCTGTGGGAGGGGAGGCCAGAGACCCCAGAGAGAGGAAGGGGAAGACGGGTGCGTGACACTCCTAGGCAGAAGCCATCAAGGGAGTCCAGAGGCGGAGGACACTCTCACGATGATTTCCCATGGTGTTGAGATTTCAATCGCTGGAGGTGGAGCGGACGAGAAAGATGAAGGAAATAGGGGGCGGAGCCCCCTTATATGGAAGGAAATCCTAGCACAGCCTTTGCCGCGCGACTCATACCCCAGTATGAGTCGCATATCCGCGTAACCAAGGAAACAATACAATTTGTCTTAAACCTTACAAAGGAAATCCCTTATAGCAACCGTGTAACAAAAGAAAGAACACTAAAGTTATCCCAACACGTATCTCATCAGGGGACCGTGAGAGTATCGTAGTTCCGCCTAGTTGACGGTGCTAGGCCACACCAAAGGTAGTATGCTTTGATGCTGGAGAGCCCTGTTTGTTGTATATCAAGAATCCACGTTTCCGGAGGCTGGAGGTTGGATGAGTTAACTGTGGGGCCAAGTTAGTAATTCTGTCCAAGTCGAAGCGGGAGAGCACATTTGCTCGGGTGTTCTCCTTTGTCAAAATACATTGGCATTCAATTTCTAGGTCACATTCTGCGGCAATGAGTAAATAGCGGGGTAGTATACTCATAGAGGCACCACGGATGGTTCTATTGGAGATTGCATATGCTACTGCACGGTTATCGATGTGCATTATGACCTTACACCCTCGCCAGTCCTTTCCCCAATGCAGCAACACCTGCTCTAGGGCCCGCATTTCCTTGCTATTGATATGCTCGTTGTTTTTGTTCAGGCAGCGGGGTACTGATATTGAGAATGCGTGGCCGGGTAAGGGAATGCGGGTTTGGGGATTGGAGTTTGGTGAGTTCTTCTCTCCCCTTTCGGCTCCCTTTGGTCTGATGTAGAAGGCACCAAGCCCCTTTTTCCCTGAGGCGTCTGACCAGAGTGCCACTATATCTCTCTGTTCTTGTTGGATGGACCGTTCTGGGGCTCTTGCTAGCACCCGCTGCCACTACTTTAGGTCTTGGTATGCTTCCCTAGTGATCCGCCACCGGCAATTCCTTCCCCGCGTTCTGTGCTCTGGAAAATGAAGCTCCATGTTGCAAAGCCGCCGTAGAAATGTTCGTCCAAGTGGAACCACTACTGCGACAAAATTAAGAAAGCCTGTAATCCTTTGTAGGTCAATTAAGGAAAGGCTACTCGCAGCGAGTGCGGATTTGACTCAGGATTGGGCTTTCTCCAGCTTCTTGGTGGGCAACCAACTGACCATTTTGTCAGTATCCAGTTCTACGCCGCCGAAACTGGCAACTGTCCCCTCCTCGTTTTTTGCTACCTTAAACGTTAGGCCAACTAAACTACACAGGGGTGAAAATTTCCGGCCATAGGCTTTGGTATTTTGGTTGCTAGGTAGAATGCTAAGGAAATCTAGAGGTAGTGAATGACCTTGGCTTGTAGGTTCTCCTTTTCTAGTTCATTGCCTAGTATCCAATGGAATGTTTCAGCGAATAGGTTAAAGAGAAAGGGAGCAGTTCGGAGGCCGAATGGGAGGTAGCGTTCTGAGTAGTACTGGTTCTTCTAGTGGAAGCCGAGCAGGGCAGTATTGATTGGAGAAACGGGGATATGTCGGAAAGCACTCTCGAAGTCCCGCTTTACAAGCAGGCACCCCTTCCCAAAGCGCTGTATGGCAGAGATGGCATCTTCGATCGTGCTATATGAGATGGTCGCGTAGTGTTCTGGTATGCTGCCATTAATAGAACCAGAGTCTCTGTCATCTGCTGGGTAAGGCAAGTGGTGTATTCGCCTTTTTGACCAGTCGGCCTTGTCAGTTAGTCCGAGAGGTGAGGCTACAAAGCTTCGGAACGGTTGCAAGACTAGTATAACAATCGAAGCGCTGGTTTGCCAGTTCTTTTGCGATGTCAGTCCGTATTGAATCGGGGGAGTCTTCAGCAGATTTCAGGTTCGGATGAATCTGCCCTAGGCTGCGAGATCCTTTATAGCCAATCCTGGCTCCAAATTGGCATATGCCCAATATAGCCTTTACAACTAGTGGCTCTGGGTATGCAGCCAGAAGGTGCCTCGACCCTTCATATCTCAACTGGCCCGCTGGCATAGGGGTATCATGGTAGGTAAAAACAGCGTATGGGAGGGTGGTATTAGGACGCAATGGCTGTTTGCTAACAGTGAGGCCAATGGGGTAGTGTTTGCTTGCTATCAGGGGAACCCCGGTATTCTGGTATGTGGAGGGGGTTACTTGGGTAGATGTAAGCTTTGGGCTATAATTATTATTTAACAGGAGGGGGGGGAGAAGTGCAGCAAGAAATGAGTAGGGGGGGTAGGGAGTATGAGGCTTGAGAGGGGACCTAACGTCCGAGGTGACGGGTGGTGGCTTGCGAAGAGTGCCCGTGTGTGTTGCCTCCGAGTGTACACTGTGTGAAGTTGTGACTGTTACCGCATGTGATACACATGTGGAGGTGACGGCAGTTGACTGTCCTACAGTCTCGATCGTTCCAATTCCGGCACGGTTGCGGGATAGACTGTGCTGGGCCAGGATGTGTGCTCAGTGATCCATTGGGAGGGTGTGTTGGGTACTGGATTTGACGCCTTTGAGGTATGCTCGAGTACTGATGAGAGGAGGGGCCTTGGCTAATGCGGTTGAGTCCGAATGGGTACTCGCGTAGGGGTAATTCGGAGATGCGTTGGGCGAAAACAGTTGGCCAGGTGTGGGTTTGGTTCCATGTGATCCTCTGAACCGGATGCGAAAAACACTTTGAAGCGATCAGTTCGCTATCAATTTGGCGCCAGTCCTGAGGGAGGTAGATTCTTTGGCCGCTTGCCACTCGTTTCCGGTGGAACTGAAAATGGTATCCCTTTACGCCATCCCAGGTGTACTTCTCTAGAAGGTCATACAAGTTCATGGTATAGATAAAGAGTGCGGTTGCGAGCTCGCCTTGGATAGCATAAGGTGCTAATTTTACGAATATACCACTGGAGGCTGCCCAGGCCTTGAAGAAACCGCTCATCCGGTACTCGCTTTCCTTTCCATCCTTCTCTGCCTGTTCGAACTGCACGCCCTGATATGAATTGTACTTTGGCACTCCGCTCACTCCTTTTCGGTGGGTAGTAGCCGGTATATGTTGGTTGGCTGGAACCGGTTCTCGCTGATCTGGGCCAACGTACTTCGCTCTACTCCTGGGAATAAGGCTTCCACTGACTCTCCAAATGGAGATGCGCTCTGTGTACCTACACTGGGTAGGGGTAGGATGGGATTGTACGTACCCGGTTCCCTTCCCAGTGCTAAGTGAGGATTAACTTGTGTATGTCCCCTCTCTGCTTGGAGTTGTGCCAGCTGGCTCGCCAACTCCGCGATTCAGCTAAGAGTAGTGTTTGGAGGTGGCTTGTGCCTTGAGGCATTCTGCTGTGCAGGATGACTATGGAGGGGGGTGGTGCTGGCAGCATTGTTTTGGCTGCGTAGCCGGAGAAGGATACGGTCCACAATCTCATCATCTTGAGACCGGTGTAACAATCCTCTTGTTGTAAGGTATGCAACAGGCAACGATACTTGTTTCCTAAGTAAACAAGTGTCCTTATTCTACAATAGGGCGTATGGAAATACAATCTCCTCAGATAGTACGGAACTGGCTTGTTTGTCTTGAGTGATCCATTGAAGGATACTATCTCGTCAGATAGTAAGATGGGTGGATTGTCGTGCTGGATAGAACTATCACAATAGTCCTATATTCGAGCAGCCCGTCGAGACTTATCACAATAGTCTCCGGGTTCTTAGAGGGTAAGCTCTCGTAGTGGAGTAGTATTTGTAAAGAGAGTAAAGAGTAATCGTATTGCAATATCTTGAGTATAGAAAAGTACTTAGGTGGTTGCGTGAAGATCCCATCCCTGGGTGGTTTTTTTTCTTTTTTTTTTGTAATCATGCGTTATTTGTTTTAGGTACAAAAAGCCTTATGCAGCGCTAGCTATGAAGAGAAAAAAGCCTATAAGCCCAATAACAACCGTCCGCTTCACCTTATCATAGGAAAAGTCAAACCCCCCGAGACCATAGAAGAAACTTCCCCCGCCTAGCAGCTAAGACTCGCACCTCAGACACGTAGGGAAACAACTCATAGAAACGTACAGGAGAGAGACCCAAACCCTTCAGCAGGCCTCCTGGTAAGACTAGGAAAAGAATCAAAGAAATAACGAGATATAACTACTATTGCCAATATGCCTAACCAAAAGGCCGCACGGCTAGTCGCCGTAAGGGGCAGGCCGGTTCACGGTCGGGACTGACCGGGGGATGGCGACGCGTCGGCGTTTAGCAGAGACCAAGGAGGCAGTGCAATACCATGATCAACCCGAACCTAGGCGAGGTTTGCGACCGTAGAGTAAATCGCAGGAGGGAGAGAGGTGGGTGGGCGACCAGAGCCACGGCGCAGAGGGGATGCCAGTCAACGATGATGAGCAGTAGGGTGCCAGCCAGTGAGTAGCAGTAGGGTGCCAGCCGGTGAGGAGCAGTAGGGTGCCAGCCGGTGAGGAGGATTAGCAGTAAGGTGCCAGCTTGTAGGGCAGTATGGTGCCAGCGGACGGAACGGGGAGGGGGGTAGAGGAAGGATCGCGAGCGGGCTAGCCACAACCGACAAATGGGGCATAGCAAGGGCTTTTGGGATGACGACGAGACCGGGACGAGACCGTGATGTTACTAACCGAGGCTTTCCCCACCAGAGGTACAAGCACAGCAAGCCGGGGCCTACTTTGACCGAGAGTCCGACACCGTAACGCCGACCGTGAGCGTAGAGAGAAGCTTTCCGACCGTGCGAAATCCTAAGGGAGGTGCGAAGGAAGTGCGGGGTAAGGGGGAGAACCGAATATCATGAGCGGGTGTCAACGACGAACGGGAACAAGAACCCCAAGGAGGGGAGGCATGCGTGCCTCAGGAGAGGAGGATAGATGGCTTAACGTCAACCCCTAGGCAGTAGCCATGATGGGGGAAGAGAGGTGGGTGGGGGAAAGTGACGATGATTTCCCGTGGTGTTGGGATTTCAATCGCCGGAGGTGGAGAAGAGATTGTTCGTGATCCCATCCCTTGGTCGTTTTTCTTTTTTTTTTATTATTATTTATTTATTCATGCGTTATTTGTTTCTAGGTACAAAAAGCCTTAGGCAGCGCGAGCTATGAAGAGAAAAAAACCTATGAATGCAAACCCACCGCCCGCTTCACCTCTTCATGGGAAAAATCAAACACCCCGAGTCCATAAGAAAAGTCTCCCCCGCCTAGCACCTAAGATAATATACCCCAGACCCGTAAGGGAACAATACATAGAAACGTACAGGTAGAGAGAACCAAACCCTTCAGCAGGCTCCCCAAAACAAAAGAAACGACCGCTGTTCTAAGGCCCTTTCGGGGCCTGGTGGAGAGGATGGATGATCGCCAACACGGGAAAACTCATAACTTGAGGGCCCACCAAAACCATGATGTACGGTCGGGCAGGTCATTACATTGATCCAAGGTGTTGGACAAAGCCACGGAGGCAGTGCTATACCACGACTAGGCGTAACCGAGGAGAGCCCGAACGATCGGGGGGGGATGAGGGCGATCGGAGCCACCGAGGAGAGGGGATGCCAGCCAGGAAGGTGAGCAGTAGGGTGCCAGCTGGTGAGTAGCAGTAGGGTGCCAGCCAGAGGGGGGGGAGCAGTAGGGTGCCAGCCGGGGGAGGAGCTTTTAGCAGTAAGGTGCCAGCTTATGGGGCAGTACGGTGCCAGCGGACGGAACCGGGAGGGGGTAGAGGAAGGATCGCGAGCGGGCTAGCCACAACCGACAAACGGGCCATAGCAATGGCTTTTGGGACAACGACGAGACTGGGACGAGACCGTGATGTTACTAACCGAGGCTTTCCCCATCAGAGGTACAAGCCCAGCAAGCCGAGGCCTACTTTGACCGAGAGTCTGACAGCGTAACGCCGACCATGAGCGTAGCGAGAAGCTTTCCGCCGGTGCAAAATCCTAAGCGAAGTGCGAAGGAAGTGCTGGGTAAGGGTGAGAACCGAACATCATGAGCCGGTGTCAACTACGAACGGGAACAAGAACACCAAGGAGGGGAGGCATGCGTGCCCCAGGAGAGGAGGATAGATCGCTTAACGTCAACCCCTAGGCAGTAGCCATGATGGGGGAAGAGAGGTGGGTGGGGGAAAGTGACGATGATTTCCCGTGCTGTTGAGATTTCAATCGCCCGAGGTGGAGGAGAGATGGTTGTCCCATCCCTTGGTCGTTTTTCTTTTTTCTTTTTTTTCTTTTTTTGTAATCATGCGTTCATTGTTTTTAGGTACAAAAAGCCTCTTGCAGCGCTAGCTATGGAGAGAACAAAACCTATAAATCAAAAACATAAACAAAAGCAAGATACGGCACCAGTAAATATCCACTATCGCGCAGGTTTCTCCTCCGCCGGGCCAATGGCCACACATCTAATAAGGAAACCACAAACTAACAACTTAGCCGCCTAGCAAGGAAAGCCTACATAAAGCAAAGTAAAGGAAAGATAACCCAACGGCCCTATACCTCTGCCAACGAAAACACACGAAAGACCGGGGGGGCACCCTGAGGGGGGAAAGCCAGATCGCGGGGGAGGAGGTGGGAGTGGTGGGCCGGAACATCCTGGGGGGCAATCCCGTGGAGGTTACGCCTATGAAGGCGGCGAGTCTTTTAAGTAGACGGAGGGACGTCCAGAGTGGGGCTTGGGGACCGACATCAGTGACGCCCTGGAGGAGGCGCGACCTGCTGTGTTGTCTCGAGGGGCAGGATAGGATGGAGGGCTCGAAGGTTTCAGACTCCAAGCAGCAGCGGGGGCAGGAGGTATCGGTGTCGGGGGACCTCCAAGTCAGGTGAGTGGCCAGGTAGCTTTTTCCGGCTCTCATCTGGTGGATTCTCCCGGCCATAAACTTTCCCATGCCCATAAAAGCCCTCGGGGATACGGTGGGACCTTGCAGGTAGTACTCCGGAGGAGGGAAGAGGGAGGCCCACTCCACGAGGAGTTTCTCCCTTATCCTTTTCTTCAAGGCGGAGTAGGTATTGTTCATTAGGGACTGGGGCAGGAGGGTGGGAGTCGGGTGGACAAGGTTGGAGTTGATCATGGGCATCCTGGATAGCCCGAGAGTGAAGGGAATCGTGTGGTGCGCCACCGCATCCACCGGTAGGTGGTTTCTCATCGGAGGGACAGGTCTGGGCGACTTCCAGTGCAGGGAGAGGTCGACGGACGACAGGCCCCGCGTCAAGGCCCGCGAGGAATCCGGTGCTCTGTATTCCGAGAGAGACAGGCAGGAGGGGTGGTGGCGGGCTGTCGCAGGTTTCACAGTAGGGGGGGAACAGACCACCCTGAGTGCCGCCAGCCTTTGCCGATGGGCGATTAGGAGAGAAACAGGAGGGAGGCAGGACTCCACCGAAAGTATCCCGGTGGGCGTGGCCGCGAAGCAGGTTGTGGTCCACCTTTGGACCTTGCGCCAGAATGTATCGAGGCGGGTTGTCGTGCCCACACCCGGTGTGAACAGATCTGCCCCATAGAATAGGATAGGGGCAACCAACGATGTCGCCAGTCTGTGGCATCTGTAGGGGGGGAGGCCCGCGTCGGGCGGGCTGAGGCGTCGTATGAGGGCGAACGCTCCTTGGGCAAGCGCCAGGCGTCGCGAGAAATGTGCAGCGGGGTCAAGGGCCGGAGTAAACCAGTATCCTAGCCACCGAACGGAGTCGCTTGGGCGAAATACTTCCCCCTTGATTTGAATAGGCGAGATGCACTTCGGAGAGTGCCTCTGGCTGGGGGTCCTCCAGTGTATCAACTCTGTCTTGGTTACCGAAAAGGAGACGCCCAGGCGGGACGCCTTTCTTTCCAGTTTCTCGAAGAGTTCCTGGAGTCGGCGGATGTTTCCACGGTAGGAGAGGGAGGCCACTGTGAGGGCGAAATCGTCCACGTACGAGATCAACAGACCCCGTGGGATCCTGAAATGCAGCGGTGTCACGTAGAGGAGAAAGAGGAGCGGGGAGATCGGGGAGCCTTGGGGGGCTCCGAGGTTGACGGGTGCCGGGGTCCCTGGGGCCCCCTGAAAGACGAGAGTGCAGCTCCGTTCACCCAGAAACGATGAAACCCAGGAGACCAAGTAGGGGGGGATCCCGCCTTCCCTTAGGATGCAGGCCAGGGTGTTGTTGTCCACGTTGTCGAACCCTGCCTTAATGTCCAAGAACAAGGAGGAGAACTTGAGACGGGACCTCTGCAGGGTTTTGACGTCGTTGGTGAGGGTGAGGCAGGCATCGTGGGTGCTGAGCCCCGGAAGAGAACCGCATTGGTTAGCATGCAGCAACCCCTTAAGCCGGGCTGCCGTCAGTAGGCGGGCTGCTATGATCCTTTTGAGGATCTTCGAGAACGTGCGGATCAGGACTATAATCCTGAAGGAGGAGGGCGAATCGTAGGATGGCTTTCCCGGCTTGTCGTGTACCACTCTGTTCGAACCTTTCAGCGATACGGGGTAATACCCCAGAAGGACCAGCGGGGCAAGTATTTGGAGGAGGATTGATGGCTTAATTTTGTTGACCTGCTTCCAGGGAGAGTAGGGTATTCCGTCCGTGCCTGGGGCCGAGGTAGGGGAGCACTTGGAGAGAGCCGCTGCTATCTTGTCTGTCGTCAGGGGGGGTACTGATCTATGCGGCGTAAGCCTAGGCGGCGGGGAAAAGGGTTCCTTGGGGGGGAAGAAGTGGTCCAGGAGGACCTCGTTCATCTGTTGCGGGGTCTCGGCCCCAGGGAGGGAAGGGAAGCGCGGCTGGGCCCGACCGTAGCCAAACCTCTTGGCCGTCCAGAGGCTTTGGGGCGTGGCGGTCAGCAAGAAGGAGGACCAGTGTTTGTTTTTGGCGGCCTTGATTGCCTTGAAATACCCCAACTTGGAGGTGCTGGCAACTTCCCGCATGTCTGGGGTGTCTCGTTTCCGGGCCGATCTGGCGGCCTTATGGTATTCGCGACGCAAGATGGTCAGGTGGGGGGTCCACCAGGGTTTTGAGTGGTGGGACGGTCTGGACACACGGGTGTGTTCTTTAAGGAGAGCTACCAGACGGTTCAGCGATCCCGACATCCATTCGCCCAGCTTCTGAGGGGTAGGGCACGACAGTGCGGCCGGGACTTTGAAGTCCTTGATGGTCTGCTCAAGGGTTTCCCAGTCTGTGTCCGCCCATCGCGGGCGCGGAGGCTTCCAGATCAACAAGGGTGTAGCTAGCGTGATCGTAATTGGTACGTGGTCAGATCCAGTCGAAGGGAGGCAGGCTTCCCAGTTCCTTACCAGGGGGAGAAGGGGGGGGTTTGCGAAGGCGAGGTCTATTACCGAGGGGCGAGCCGTTCCTACTAGGGGGTACCTTGTATACTCACCCGGGGGATTGAGGAGGGCGAAACCGGAGTCCGCCACTTTTTCGAAATAGGGGGTTGAGGACGAGATTTCTCTCGACGAGAAATGCCGCAGGGGGTCTGAGAGGGGGCTGTGGATATTGAGGTCACCCACTACGAGGAGGGGGAACCCAAGGTCTAGGAAGAGAACATCTGGTTGGACGGAGTGGATCCTATGATCAACCGTGTTAGTGGAGTAGGCGTTAATAATCCTGAAGGAGTGGAAGTTGGTGCCAAAGAGAGGCTCAGTGGAGGAGACGGCGAGGGCAAGGACATCGTCCACCCCCCAGAACCTGGGGAGCACCGTGTAACTGGAAAGAAATGATATGTGAACGTAGGCAGCCACACGTGGCTTCCTACAAGGGGGAAAGAAGGACTTAAAACCATTAAGGGAAGGAAGGTAAGCCTTGTTGACAGGCGGGTCCTGCAGGAGGACTATCGAGGGGTAGGTAGTCGCCTCTCTGAACGACTCAAACAAGGAAAGAAAAACATTCCAGCTCCCAAGGCAGTTATGTTGAACGAAGGAAAGAAAAGCAGGGGCAGGGGCCGGCCCTTGACCCAGGGGAGGGGGCATGGTTCGATTATTCATTACCGGGACGAACCCGAGGACCGAGAGGGGCAGGGGTAGGGTCCCATCCCTTGGTCTTTTTTTTTTCTTTTTTTTTCTTCTTATAATCAAATTGTTATTATGTTTAAAGGTACAAAAGACTCATGCAGCGCTAGCTATGGAGATAAAAAACCTATAAGCAAACTTCATCCCGCCCGCTTCACCTCGTCATGGGAAAAATCAAACACCCCGAATCCATAGGAAAAGCCCCCCTCGCCTAGCACCTAAGACAAAACCTCAGACACGTAGGGAAACAATTGATAGAGACGTACAGGAGAGAGACCCAAACCCTTCAGCAGGCCCCCAGGTAACACTAAGAAAAGAATCAAGGAAACGCCTAGATGCAACTACTATTGCCAATATGCCAAATCCAAGAACCTGTACGGTGAAATCCGGTTGGGGCGGCGGCTCAACGGTCGGGAGTGACCGGAAGGTGGCGACGCGTCGGGGTTTGGGAAAGACCAAGGAGGCAGTGCAATACCATGATCAACCGTAACCTAAGCGAGGATTGCGACCGTAGAGTAAATCCCAGGAGGGAGAGAGGCAGGTGGGCGAGCGGAGCCACCGGGCAGAGGGGATGCCAGCCAACGATGATGAGCAGTAGGGTGCCAGCCAGTGAGTAGCAGTAGGGTGCCAGCCGGTAAAGAGTAGTAGGGTACCAGCCGGTGAGGAGGATTAGCAGTAAGGTGCCAGCTTATGGGGCAGTATGGTGCCAGCTGACGGAACCGGGAGGGGGGTAGAGGAAGGATCGCGAGCGGGCTAGCCACTACCGACAAACGGGCCATAGCAAGGGCTTTTGGGACGACGACGAGAGCGGGACGAGACCGTGATGTTACTAACCGAGGCTTTCCCCATCAGAGGTACAAGCCCAGCAAGCCGGAGCCTACTTTGACTGAGAGTCTGACACCGTAACGCCGACCGTGAGCGTAGCGAGAAGCTTACCGACCGTGCAAAATCCTAAGCGCGGTGCGAAGGAAGTGCGGGGTAAGGGGGAGAACCAAAAATCATGAGCGGGCGTCAACAACAAACAGGGACAAGAACCCCAAGGAGGGGAGGCAGGCGTGTGCCAGGAGAGGAGGGTAGATGGCTTAACGTCAACTCCTAGGCAGTAGCCATCGTGGGAGACGAGAGGTGGGTGGGGGAAGGTGACGATGATTTCCCGTGGTGTTGGGATTTCAATCGCCAGAGGTGGAGGAGAGATGGTTCATGTCCCATCCCTTGGTCGTTTTTTTTTTCTTTTTTTTCTTTTTGTAATCATGCGTTCATTGTTTTTAGGTACAAAAAGCCTCATGCAGCGCTAGCTATGGAGAGAACAAAACCTATAAATCAAAAACATAAACAAAAGAAAGTCACGGCACCGGTTAAATATCCACTATCGCGCAGGTTTCTCCTCCGCCGGGCCAACGGCCACATGTAACAAGGAAAGCACAACCGACAACTCAGTCGCCTAGAAAGAAAAGCCTACATAAAGTAAAAAGGAAAGAAAAACCCAGCAACCCTAAACCTCTGCTAACGAAAAAACACGAAACATCGGGGGGGGTACTCTGGGGGGCGAGAGGGAGAGGGGGGGGGAAGAAGGGGGGGTGGAGGGCGGGAACATCGTGGGAGGGAAGCCCGTGGAGGTGACGCCTATGAAGGTGGCGAGTCTTTTTAGTAGTGGGAGGGACGACCAGAGTGGGGCTTCGGGACCGACATCAGTAACGCCGTGGAGGAGGCGCGACCTGCTGTGTTGTCTCGAGGGGCAGGACAGGATGGCGTGCTCGAAGGTTTCAGGCTCCAAGCCGCAGCGGGGGCAGGAGGTATCGGCGTCGGGGGACCTCCAAGTTGGGTGGGCTGCCAGGTAACTTTTCCCGGCTCTCATTTGGTGGATTCTCCCGGCAACGAACTTACCCAAGCCCATGAAAGGCCTCGGAAGCAGCGCGGGAGGGTGTCGGTAGTACCCTGGTGTTGGGAAAAGGGCGGCCCACTCCTCGAGGAGTTTTTCCCTTACCCGTTTCTTGAGGGCGGAGTAGGTGTTGTCCATCAAGGACTGGGGCGGGAGGGCGGAAGCAGGGGACACCAGGTGGGAGTTGATCATGGGCATCCTAGACAGCCCGAGGGTGAAGGGTATTGTCCTATGAGCCAACGCGTCCACCGGCAGGTGGTTCCTCATTGGTGGTGTAGGGCGGGGTGTTTTCCAGTGTAGCGGGAGGTAGACGGATGACAGGCCCCTGGTTAGGGCACGCGAGGAGTCAGGCGCCCGATGTGCTGACAGCGAAGGGAACGAGGGATGGAGGCGGGCTGTTGCCGGGTTCACGTTGGGGGGGGAGCAGACCACCCTGAGCGCCGCCAGCCTCTGCCGGTGGGCGATCAGGAGGGAGACGGGAGGGAGGCAAGACTCCACCGAGAGTATCCCCGTGGGCGTAGCCGAGAAGCAGTTTGTTGTCCATCTTTGGACCTTGCGCCAGAATGTGTCGAGGCGGTTTGTCGTGCCCACGCTAGGTGTGAACAGATCCGCGCCGTAGAGTAGGATGGGGGCTATCAATGATGTTGCCAGCCTGTGGCACAGGTAGGGAGGGAGGCCCGCCCCGGGCGGGCTGAGGCGGCGAATGAGGGCAAACGCCCCCTGGGCCAAAGCCAGGCGACGGGAGAAGTGTGCGGCGGGGTCGAGGGCCGGAGTGAACCAGTACCCAAGCCACCTAACAGAGTTGCCGGGGTGAAACAATTCCCCCTTGATTTGGATTGGTGCGACGCACTTCGGTGAGTGCCTCTGGCTGGGGGTTCTCCAGTGTATCAGTTCCGTCTTCGCAACCGAAAAGGAGACTCCCAAGCGGGACGCCTTCCTCTCGAGCTTGTCGAATAGGTCCTGGAGCCGGCGGATGTTTCCACGGTACGAAAGAGAGGCCACTGTGAGGGCGAAGTCGTCCACGTACGAGATCATCAGACCCCGGGGGATCGCGAAATGTAGCGGCGCGACGTAAAGAAGAAAGAGCAGTGGGGAGATTGGGGAGCCCTGGGGGGCACCGACGTTGACTGGGGCTGGGGTTCCTGGCGCTCCTTGAAAGACCAGGGTGCAGCTCCGTTCTCCTAGAAAGGACGAAACCCAGGAAACCAGATAGGGGGGTATCCCGCCTTCTCTCAGAATGCGGGCAAGGGTGCTGTTGTCGACGTTATCGAATCCTGCTTTTATGTCCAAAAACAGCGAGGAAACCTTGAGGCGGGGCCTCTGCAGTGTTCTGACGTCGTTGGTGAGGGTGAGGCACGCATCGTAGGTACTAAGCCCCGGGAGCGACCCGCATTGGTTGGGGTGCAACAGCCCCCTAAGCCGGGCTGTTGTCAGTAGGCGTGCTGCTACAATCCTCTCGAGGATCTTCGAGATTGTACTGATCAGGACAATTATCCTGAAGGAGGATGGCGACTCATAGGAAGGTTTCCCCGGTTTGTGGAGTACCACGCCGTTCGAGCTCTTTAGCGACGCTGGGTGATACCCCAGGAGGACCAGTGGGGCGAGTATATGGAGGAGGATTGAGGGGTTGATCTTGTTTACCTGCTTCCAGGTGGAGTAGGGTATCCCGTCCGGGCCAGGGGCCGAAGTCGGGGAGCACTTGGAGAGGGCCGCGGCTATCTCTTCTGTCGTTAGGGGGGGACTCGACTTGTATGGTCTGAGCCTAGGCGGCGGGGAGAAGGGTTCCTTAGGGGGGAAGAAGTGATCCAGGAGGACATTATTCATCTGTTGTGGGGTCTCAGCCCCTGGGAGGGAAGGAAAACGTGGTTGTGCACGGCCGTAGGCAAACCGCTTGGCCGTCCACAGGCTCTGGGGGGTGGCGGTCAACAGAAAGGAGGACCAGTGCTTGTTCTTGGCGGCTTTGATTGCCTTGAAGTACCCCGCCTTGGAGGTCCCGGCAACTTCTCGCATGCGTGGTGAGTCGTGTTTCCTGGCTACCCTAGTGGCCTTGTGGTACTCGCGACGGAGGATAGTTAGGTGGGGGGTCCACCAGGGTTTGGAGTGGTGGGAGGGTCTTGATACTGGCGTATGCTCCTTGAGCAGAGCTACCAGGCGGTTTAGGGATTCTGAAAGCCATTCGTCCAGTTGCTGGGGGGTGGGGCAGGGCGGCGCGGCCGGGATCCTGAAACCCTTAATGACCGGGTCCAGGGTCTCCCAATCCGTGTCTTCCCAACGTGGGCGCGGGGGCTTCTGGTGTAGAGAGGGGGGGGCGAGTGTAATTGTTATTGGTATGTGGTCCGAACCTGTTGAGGGGAGGGAAGCTTCCCAACTCTTAATCAGGGGGAGGAGGGGGGGGTTTGCGAAGGCTAGATCTATTACCGAAGGGCGAGCGTTTCCAACCAAGGGGAACCTTGTGTACTCACCCGGGGGATTAAGGAGGGCGAAGCCGGCTTCCGCCGCTTTTTCAAAGTAGGGGGTCGAGGACACGATCTCCCGATGCGAGAAGTGCCGCAGAGGGTCCGAGAGGGGGTTGTGGATGTTGAGGTCCCCCAAAGCCAGGAGGGGGAACCCAAGATCTGGGAACAGGGTTTCTGGTGAAACGGTGTGGACTCTGTGGTCCATAGTGTTGGTGGAGTAGGCATTAATAATTCTGAATGAGTGGAAGGCGGTGCCGAAAAGAGGCTCGCTGGAGGAGATGTCAAGGGCGAGGACATCATCCACCCCCTTAAACCTGGGGAGCACCGTGTAGTTGGAGAGAAAAGACGCATGAACGTAGGCTGCCACACGTGGCTTCCTAACCGGGGGGAAAAAGGACTTAAAGCCGCCAAAGGAAGGAAGGTGAGCCTTATTAACAGGGGGTTCCTGTAACAAGACTATCGAGGGGTAGGTGGTCGCCAATTTGAATGACTTAAACAAAGAAAGAAAAACATTCCAGCTCCCAACGCAGTTATGTTGAATAATGGAAAGAAAAACAGGGGCAGGGGCCGGCCCTTGTCCCGCGGAAGGGGGCATAGGTCGATTATTCATTACCGGGACGAGCCCGACGATCGCGAGGTGCAGGGGTAGGGCTTGGCGCCTCCAGGGGGAGAGGACCACCAAAGCCGTGAGTAGTGCCAGGACGCGAGGGACCAGCTGGGGGAGGCTGCCTGGGGGTCAGGTCCACCGCAAGGGGACCCTCCCCGGGCGGGGGAGTAGTGGATGTCGGACCGCCATCGACCGCCAAATCCATGGGGTCTTGACCGGTTGGGGCTGGGGCTGGCGAGTTGGTTCTGGTTGGGACAGGCGGGGGAGGTCGAGCCGGACACTCCCTGAAGGTGGCAGTGTGGTCACCACCGCAGTTACAGCAATGGGGGGGCGAGGTCGGACAACAGGATGGGA
>Ga0307517_10002198_pt1 | contig 31563 bp, 46 predicted proteins | sample 23_EM_MG_FD_194515 | JGI IMG/M metagenome (GOLD analysis project Ga0307517, IMG submission 194515) | Populus trichocarpa ectomycorrhiza microbial communities from riparian zone in the Pacific Northwest, United States - 23_EM | ecosystem: Host-associated > Plants > Roots > Unclassified | place... | reverse complement strand
GATGCACCCGTTACTAGCAGCTCTTTCTAACTTTGGTCTATCGAGGTTCCCTTTTTAGTGTAACCTGAGTCTCATGTAGGCGTAGATAGATATCAAATCGTAACAATCGTAACAATATCGACGCACCAAGACGCACCTCTTCGCAGAATCAAGCCCGCAGCAAGGAGCTCGCAAACTGACTCCTCGAAGCCATGATCTACTCCCAACGTAAGCCATCTCGCGCCTGTGTTCCCTGGTTCGTAAACAACTTGCAAATCTCCCGACCTGTGCCCAAGCTCTTTCTTGCTTGCGAGGGACGGTACTCTTGTCATCATCGCCTTCTGCTTTCATCCGCTTTGGATCCTATATGGCGGTCTTCCTTCCACCCCCAACCCAACAACACACTCACAACTCCATCTCGCCCTTTAGGCAAACAGGCCATTGCGACAGTAGCAAGCGTTACAAATTCACTCATCTGCCTCCGTTGAACACCGTGGCGGTACAAAGGAGGCCCAGAACTTGAACGATAGCGAGCAACACTGCATGGGATGTTAAATCTTCGAGACAACTCCACGCGCAACGGAATCCCTCGCAAAACACGTGATCAATCTCGTCATGTTCCTTAAGGTGTTGGTGATCAATTATACCTAGATATTGTTGGTTCAATGCACGGACACCGCATCGCCATATTGCATCATCCGCCCTTCGTTGACATTACGATCCTATATCACTTGTGTTAATGTATTCCCAGTCATGTCTTTCGATCCTTGATAGTTACCCATGTGGCTCGTTTGCGCATCCTTTTGCGCCAATCTAGTTCTTGTTCACCATCAGAAGTGTTATTACTCCCACCTGAATAAAGCTCGTCAGAGGGCCTCTTCGGAAGGAAAAGCCAATCCAGTGCATCAAAACACCTTTTAACACAGATTTGTTCACTGAACGCATCCCATCATATGGACATACAGCACCTGGAAGGGCCCAGTTCACATATGGCTTGTCATGGGACTTGCTCGTCAACCATCGCGTTTGAAAAATGTGGTTGTGCCTCGATCCATAACGTACAGCAGACACAGCATCGTTTACTGACCCCAATCGGCTGGACAGGGCGTTCAATTGCAGATGGTGGGCCAAGGTGGAGAATGATTCGTAGTTCAGAATGAATACATGGGTTGACTATTTGTTGGGTTTGCCAATTACTGGAGGTGGAAGAGAACTGATTGTTGAGTTTGTACGTGATCGCTGGGGTGAAAAGGGGGAGCTGGAGTCCACGCAATAGGGCATCGTCGACATTATCGCAAAGATTAAACACACACTCTCCCGTGCCGGTGAAAGTGTCCGTGACCCAGCGGTGGGGAATCGGAAAGAGTCGCTTGGCTTTGCGAATGAGGTGCGTGACATCGCGAATATATTCACAAATCTTGTCCAAACGTCGTTTCAACTTCTCTGCCCTCTCCTTGGGGTTCTTCTTCGTGACATTGAGATCCCCAACGACAGTTTTTAGGAAGCGAGAGTGCGCAAGAGCATCCGCAAGGAGAACAATGGTCGCATATGTGTCTGCCAGGGCGGATACATCTCCTGCATTTAACGCCTGTGCAGTTTTGTCGGTTATTTCTTCAACAAAATCCCCCCACACGGTCGCAAACGGAGGTACCGCATCCCCATATTCCTCAAGAAGCGCGCCCGCAGTTGGGAACTCGGCTGTAATATTAGCCCCTGGATGGTACGCCTCCAATGCCGACGTGAAGTACTTTCTTGTCCATCTAGAATAGACGTATGGAGATTGTGAATCCGCTTATCAATGTTGGCCCTACACCGGTCCATCAGGAAGGGAGGGATGTCCAATGCATGTGTAACAGCAGGATTCCGGATGAGAGACGTGAGTTCCTTTGCGGCCGCCACGTCTTCCGGTGTGGGAGGCCCGTTCTTCGCTAGGACAAGCTGCATTTGCTCGCGTTTGTTGAACACAGCTGCAAAAACATCACTGGGGTTTCCGGTGGTCAGGGGAATAGTGATAGTGTCGAGAAGGCGCAATTCGCGACTGGTATCTGGAACTGTATATTTCTATGAGTCGGGGCGCCTTGGTAGTATATCAAGATCTGGATCTTGAAGTTTGTGCATAAGCAGCAGCTGAGAAAGATGTCTTTGGTCGTTGTTGTCCATGGCTGATAGGCAAGTGACGCGAGACCAGTCTCAAAAGACGGTCACTAGATCGGATTTCAACCTGGCATTGGAAGGGAAGGTCAGGCGACGTGACATGCTTAGGTAAATAAATAAGAGTGATTTCATAGAGAAAGCCCATGGGAGACGGGACACAATGCCTTGCGGCAGAGCTCACTGGCAACTAACTTGGGGAAACGACATCCATTAATAAATTAGTTCAGCTTGGTAGCTCACAGATGCGTTCCTCTAGATCATCACTTTCTCGTCTTGACTCCTTTCTTCATCAGTCTCTCCACCTCAACACACTCATTCTGCCCTCGTGTACAAACCACGGTCGCGTCTTCAACACTGCCCTCCATATCTGGAATTGTGCATTTGATATCTTCTGGATTGGGGCATGGGCAATCGGCTGGTCTCTTGACGCAGTCCAGCGTTTCTGGGCAAAGATATTGCGAACACGAAACTGCAAGGGAGACATGAGCCAATTTATGACGCCATTGTTGGGTAAAATATACCGACCACTATCGGAGTAAGCAGCCCATTGCGATGCCCCTGATCTTTGCTGCTGCTGTTGATGATGTTGTTGCTGTTGGCCAAACATGTTTTCAAAGAATTGAAATTGTGCCGACACAAGTTGCAACCAAAATAGAAAGAGAAGGGGGAAGTAAAGCAATTGGTTCATTTCTATATCGGTGACAGCACGAAAGGTTGGAACAAAGAGCCTAAGATGGATGGAGTCCAAAGTTAAGCCTATAGATGCTGAACCGACGTGTCGTGGTTTCACGTGACGTCGGTTCAGCAAGGATACGACTAAATGAGAATTTCAATTAGGAATTGTAGGAATAATCCACATATACAGAAGAAAGATCCTAATGCAAGGGGCAGTGCGCCTACTAAGCCAGGATAAGTTATATAGCAAACATAGTGGAGTTAAATGCAAGTAACTACAAGAGTTTAGAGGATGATGTTAGAGATGATGCGAAGTTACAGAACGAGATATGGACAACGGGTCATAATTGAATAGATGATGGGGTCGGTTTGGATAATAGATTGAAAAATAGAGCTCGAGGTTAAATACGATGTGAGGGCGGAAATATTGAAGGGTGAGTTATTGAGGAAGGGCCTCCGAAATCAGTCATCCATCTGGCCCTCACCACGATCTACTTCATCCATCATACTCTGTCGGAGAGCCCACTTGATTGCTTGTGGGGTAGAAGCAGGTGTTGTAATCTTCCTTTTGCCATTCATAGCACTCCTCGGAGTCGTTGATAAATTTACTCCGGACATTATCCCCTTGTGAGTGGCGTTCATTAAATTGGTCGTCTTGACGTTTGAATCTTGAGTGTCATCCCTTGACTTTAGGTCAGAGCTGCTGGGAGCCATCGTCACTTTGCGGGTCTTCCGTTGTGGGAGGACATTTTCCTTGGTGGCGTCATGGTCAACCTCTATCTTCTTCAGAGACAGAGATGGGCCACTGTCTTGGAAGCTGAAAACGATGACATGTGGGTCTTGGAAAACCACAAAACCGGGATAATGAATTGAGCACGGATCTGGTTGAGGTGGCAGTTCTCGCGGAATGAACGATGGTACGCCGCATACAGGGGATGAAAGGACGGGGGGGTCATCGTCAAAGGGATTGCCGCCATGCTCTAGGGCGTGCGTGGGGTGTAGTACTCGCGCCTGTCGCGTAATCCCTGGCTTCAGCTCCGGTGAAGGCGCCAGGTCTTGTGTTGACGACGTTGTTCGACTGGAACTCGCGTCCAAAGCAGCAGCACTCAAAGGGGGCCGCTTATATGGGTCACCAGTTGCACTTTTTGGCGACCCAAAGTCAAGAACGCGTGCGGGGCTCGCAGGCCCTGCTAAAACATCATGGAAACGAACTGGAGACGCCAGAGAACCCTTGGAGCAAGGGAGGGGACCTTTGCAGGATTTTTCTGGGGAAAATATTCCCTCTTCGTTTAAGATTCGACGTTTGGCAGGACTAAATAGGGTTGGGCCACTGGGAGATAACGGGCGTTTGTTGGATTTGATGGCAGATGCCGAGAGGTTAGGGTTGGAAAGGAGAAACCGATCGAGGGGGAGGTCTTGCAAGGGGCCAGGTCGTTGCATGGGACAGCGTCGAGATATAAAGAGAGCGGAACAGGATTGGCCCAGTGGAAGGAGAACGAGGAGGCTTGTTCAACTTTTCGAACAATGCACCGCGTGGCAACGTCACAGTCGCGTTATGTCACGCGTTATTTAGTGGCACAATAGTAATTATACAGATATCTACTTTTGTCTACATCGTACTCATGATTTGCAACCCAATGGGTCAGCCGCCATTACCACATCGAACACACCCGTCCCTGTCGCGTTCGGCCGTCCAAGAACAATGTTTCCTGATGGACTTGTCAGGTCGTCAAAGTCTCCATACAACGTCGCGTCAGACAAAAATGCTGCTGTAGTCTCGTAGGAGGCCTTGAGCAGAGGTGAGGGGTTCGTTGATATACCCTTTCGGTTAAATGGCTTGTAGCCGCCTTCAAAGGTCTGTAACTGGGTGAGTGACTAGATACCTTGACATTTCATTAAATCTGACGCACCATGTAATCAGCAATCAGTTCAAGATGCCTCTTATTCACGTCGATGCTATATACCGCGAAGATCCCCTTCATCTCGCGAAGAATCGCGGCTCGGGCCATCTCCACGCCATACGTGTTCAAGATAGCGTAGATGTCGTTTGAGTAGATGTCGTCGTCCTCCAGGATGCTCTCGTCACTTCCTGACGCAAACTCCCACATTCCCCGCAAATTGGAACCATTAGTGGTGAGCTGATCGAAGAAGAATTAGCAGGACTTCGGTTACATTGAAACTGACAGTCACCTTGATTTCAGGCTCGGATCCTTTTTGGCTGTCGTCCTTGACTTGGAAACATTCTGAAATCCCAGGGATCTCGCGGATAACCGTCGTACGGCAAGCTCTTTCGACAATTCCAACAAACAATAGCTTCATTTCTGGGGGGAACTAAAAGGGTATTGGCATCAATGGGACGAGTTTACATGAAGGTTACTCACCTCAAGTTTGAAGGTACACCTGGCTTCATCGAAGCTAAAACTTGTGCAATACTGGAGATGCCGTTGAAAGAGATCCGACGCATGATTCACAAGGGACTTGAATGACGATGGTTTCGTCTTCTTTACCATGGGTTCATCAGTAGCTTCCTCTCCTTCAGCGAACTCGGCCTCGATGACATCGTCATCATATTCACCCACTTCCCCAGTGTCCTCCTCGTCACTATCGTAGGTGGCCTGTTGTTTCTTCTGCCTGGCGTGCTTGGCATCGTCAGCATCGCCATCTCCAACCTCGCTCCCTTCATCATCATCCTTACTCTTCGTGAGAGAGTCTTCGTGGTCATTCGCCTCACCCTCTCTCGACTTAACCTTCCTGCCTTGGCCAAGCTGGACCATTTGACTCTTCAGATCTGCATCGAGTTTCTTCACCTCAATGAGCATCTCCTTCTTCAATGTCAGGGGGAATTTGACACTGAAAGCAGCAAGAATTTCCATTGGCTCGAGATCGTATTCCTCTTGGTACTCGTGCTTGGGATAGAAATTGATATCAACGGTGAACTGCGTCCGACGAGCCTGGCCTTCTGCCCGAAGTTCTTCTTGTACTGTCACGTTGTCGACGACCTGAGAAAGAGTGACGCGGCTTGCCCTCTTACAGAATAGGCTGATATCATGCGGAGATATGCCACGACGGACTTTCATTGTCATTGAAGGAGTCTTTGGCTTTTGGGAAGCAGTCATAACGATTTCTCGCAGGCGAGGAATACCCAGGGTAACGTTAGCAGCACCATGTCCTAAAGCTCCGTGTGAATCGCGACTGAATAGTAGCGGAAATGCTTACATACCAGCAAAATGGAAGGTGTTCAGAGTCATTTGGGTCGAGGGCTCTCCCACACTGAAAATAAAAAATGAATCTCAGTCATTCTAAATACACCCACGAAGAGGACGAACCCTTGTGAAGCAAGCAAGCCAACAGCCTCACCGGGCTCAACCAAACTTCGCATGTACTTGTGGTTCATGAGAATACGGAATTGCTTGGGGTCCATGAGGGCTCTGCGATTCTTATGATTGGGTGTCTTCTCTTTTTCGGCCAGAAGTTGGTGCGGGTTTGATTTGACATAACTATCCACCGCCGCGGCGAATTCTTCTGAGGTGCTTCCCATGAATCGCGTTGGGTTGTACAAGGACAACGCGGGGTCGTATTTATCCCTCTTTGAACGCATCCCCCTATGAGGACGATCGGCAGACCTCTTCAACACTTTCTTCATGTAGGAAACCGCTGTGGTGGTGTCGACAACGTCCAGAACCTCGTAGGGTTTTAGCCGGCGAGCGAAAGAGACGTTATTTTGCGCAATAAAATCGAACTGGTAAAGATGCTTTTGTTTGGTCACATCCAACGCGTCGCCTCCGTACACAAATTGGTAGATGGAGTTGTCGCTTCCGCGTACCGTGTTATCGTAGTGCACCCGAATACCCTCCAAATGTTTGATCAAGCATCGTTGAAGGTAACCTGACCGAGAGGTTTTCACCGCCGTGTCGATCAACCCTTCTCGTCCAGCCATGCAATGGAAATAGAATTCCTGCGGCTTGATGCCGGTCAGGAAGCGGCTGGCGACATATCCACCAGCTATGGCCTTAGTTTCGAATGGCCGGAAGGAAGGCAAGGTTTTTCCGCTGACCATCACCGGCACACGACGTCCTTCTAATTCTTGTTGGCCCAGAGCACAAGAGATTTGGCGAACATTGACTGCGGAACCCTTTGCCCCAGACAACGTCATGGTCTGCATATGGTTGTAGGGGAATTTACGCAGAAGACCGTCAGGCAGACAGGCATCGGATATCGACGACGTTAGTTTCGACAATTTGGTCTTGACGGTCATATCCAGGCCGGCCATTTTATTGTCATCCCGAAGTACATCCTCAAGGAGAGCTCTAAGAGCAACTGGAATCTCGGCTTTCGCCGTTGTGCTAAGGGAAGGGAAGTTCTCGACGGCGCCTTCGGGTCCCAGATTTTTGCCCTTTTCAAGTAGATCGTTTCGCTTTCCATCGCCCGTTGGCGTGAGCATGAGATCGTCCATACGGCAAGTGAATGCGCGGTGTTGGAGGAACTTTGTAAAGAGTCGACTAAGGATACCGAGGAGTCTTCCCGCAATTTCAGGACCATACAATTCATAGATGGAGTGGACAAGACCATAGTCGGAGGCTCCAAATGCTGCTTTATCGAGGACACCACAAAGCAGCTCACCTTCCATGAAGACTACCTTGTCTTCCTTAGAATCACCACCCCAAAGCTTTCCGGGAACCTTGGTCTTTGCTTCCAAATTTAGGCCTTCAAACTGACGGGGTGTCAAGTTCTTGAGAACAGTTGAGATCTAGATATAGCTTAGCAATATAGCTCAGACAAATGGGAATGGAATGCATACGAGTTGTTTTCCCGTCCAGAGCGGTTTAGGTTTCCATATCGTGGGCGGCAAAGTGATCAAGCGACTCCCAGGATCCAAGTCATCTTCAGGTCGAAGAGCACCATAAAGTAGCTGGAAATATTCTTCACGATCGAAAAAGGTGTTTTGACTTGTCATCCAAACGCCGGCAACGACATGATCCTGGATGAGACCACGAATGGGGTTCCCAGAGGTTGGCACCAGATATTGGTTATCAGTATTGGCGATCGTCATTGCCTCCGCACACGCGACATGGTTTTCTAGAGATCAATGGAATCAGACGGGTGGAAGTCGTGTATAAGAATATGACATACGAGGAAAATGGATGTTCATTTCTGAAGTGAGGAAAGTTAATACCGAATTCATCGACAGCGATTTCAGAAGACATACCATCACCGTCAAAATCAGCTGCGTAGCAGAAAGAAATAAGATTAACTGGGATTAACTTTAGCAGATAGACGCACCGTTGTAAGAATTGCTAGAAATTTGATGGCGGATTAACATGGAAGTTGAAATTTTGACCCCGGTGCGTACCAATTAGCGTAGTGCATACGAATTGTTTTCTCTCCCTGAAGCACGCGGGCCTTGTGCGTCATCATACTCGGTTTATGCAAGGTGGGTTGACGGTTTAGAATCAAGATATCTCCGTCCCTTAGATGGCGATAGACCTTCTTATTCACTGCCGTTGTCCTTGTGAAGAGGCTATGGCGCCAAGATGTCGCTCTATCTCCTTCCTGTGGTGTTAGAAGTTGGTTGGCAATCGCTGTCCGTTGTTCTACCGTGAGTTTGTCCTGGATCAATCATGAGTACAAGGAATCATCTAGCAAAAAATGAATTTTTCTGCACCAAAGATTGCTGGTGCCCGTCCTCGTACTCAACCATCGTCGCTCCAGGGTAACCATGTGGCCCACTGATGACTAACTGCCGCATTTCATGGAAGTTGGCAGGAGTTACGGGCTCGGGGAATGTCAACTTTCTTGCAAAGACTGGCGGAATACCGATTTCATTGGGTTCGATATTGACGTCAGGAGAAATGACCGATCGAGCTGCATAATTGACGCGCTTTCCCTATAGATAGAGGAGAAATAAAATCAAGCAAAAGGGCAACACTATTTCACAAACCATCATATGTTTTCTGAACAAACCCTCCTTCTTTTCCAGACCCTGTTTGACACCCGCAGGGGGAAGTTTGCCTTGTCGAACAATTTGTGGGTTCTTGCTACTGTCCATGAAACTGTTGACATCAATCTGAAGCTGAACAAGCCGATCTAGCAGTGCTGTTATGATGGTTTTGCGAGTAGCGGCGTCGAATTCTGGCCTTTTCTGGGACGCCTCGCGGAGGTCGAGATTTAAATCTCGCATACGATACGATGTTTGCAAAACCCTCGCAAGCAACTCGTTTTGAGGATGTTCGAAGAGTGTGTCACCCATCTTCGCAGGTGGTCGGAACCGCGTTGGGGACACAGGGAGTACTTCCAAAAAGAACATATCTGCCGAAGCAAATGATAATTGTTCTCGCGAAAGAGGCGCAAAAGGGCCATGTCGTCCAAATACCAATGCGCACATGACGCGTTCGTTGTGGAATAATCTCCGCAGATGAGCACGACACTCCTCTGGTGCAACGACGCGTTCATTGCGACCTCTCGATGTCTTGATCCTTCCATTGGCAGCTCTGGGAAGCGCGGCCTCCTTCTCAACATCGCTCATCACATCTTCTCCCTCAAGTTCCTCTTCTCCCTCCTCTTCGCTCTCCTCTTCGACCTCCATGGAGTCCATTTCTACATCTGCGTCGGTCGCCTGTAGAGTGAGGAGGGAGTACGAGCCTGCCTTTTCCGCGAGAAGAACGTCAGGGCGTTTTCTGGTCAATTGCGCTTTTTGCTTGACAGAAAGGTCATATTCAATAACTTTGATATGTCCCTCTTTACGATAAGTATACGCGGTGCTGGGGAGGAAAACTGTTGATCAACGACCTCCAGAGAATATGTGAAGAATTTACCAACTGCAGTCACCGTTCTGGCATTTCTTTAAAATACAAGCCTTCAAGAATTCGTTGATGAGATCCTTCCGTGTTTGGTATATTAGTGCATCTTTGTATGAATCACGGGTATTTTGAGGAGCGCGCGCAAGATGTATGGCGACGTAAAGGTTGATTCTTGCAATGAATTCTTGAGGGGATTCATCAGAAACACCGGTTTCTTGTTCTTCTTCACTGCCTTCATCTCCCTCGTCCTTTCCCCCTTTGACCCTTCCTTGAGCGCGCGAAACCCGGAGTTGAATATCATCGATCCCTTGAGATGCCTCCAATAGCCCTCGCTCCAGCAGTCTAAGCTTGGCTAAATACTTCCATAACTGATAGCAGTGAGAAATTGTTCAATTGGCAAAGAAACCCAACATACCACTGTCCTGCTCATTTTGAATCTGTGGCAAAACATGCACACCCCTCGAAGAAGATTGAACATATTGCCCATGAACAATGGATGGAAAACCGGTGCTGGTAGTTCTATGTGCCCATAATGACCAGGACATGTAAAGTATGTGAGGTGACATGAAGCACAACTGGTATAAAGGTATCAGCAGCAAAGACGGCGGTATTACGAGAAGGACGGACACGTCTGAGCGATCACTGGGACCAAGGGCAGGGTCATAGAGACCTCCAATATTCGGTCGGTTAAGGTCGTCCAGAAGGACTGGATTCACAATTTGTTTTACTGATATTCTTCGGATATCCTGTGAGGTAAGGAACGAGAAAGAAACGCCCGTGACGGTTGATGGAAGTGAGTGTGCAATATTCATTGTTAAGGACGCGTGAATCCGATGAGGAGGTTACAATCTAGCATGCAAAAGGGTTTGGTTAACTGTACCAGTCTTTAAACAGGACCCCATCTACAAAAAAAAATCGGCCACTTAAAATAACCATCCGGACCGTCGGAGTTTAAAAACAAAAATTCGTATTTAATTCGGTCGTAATAGTAAGTATTCTAGCACTGTAGACCGAGGGACTAAATATCCCGTCGCAGCTGGAAATTCGGCGGGACAAGCGATCTGGCACATTCGTCCTTAGACGAGTCGATAAATACCAAGTACTATGTAAGTTCCAAGCGGACATCAAAAAAATGTAAGTAGTCTTCGACAATGCAATTTGTTGTGATGGTAGGTGTGGATCAAATCATGCAATACTTGAAGACCATTGTCGCAAGGCTTATTAAACGCTGGACTCCTGGTTTTGAAATTTTGAGTAACATTTCACCCCCGTCTAATACTTCCCATCCGTGATGGTGGTTTCCCAGACTTCAACTTTTGGGCTTCCCCTACCATTTCTGCAATAAGTCCGTTGTAGGTCTCAGAATCTTGTTGCAGGGCGTCTCGAGATTGGAGAAGGTATGTCAACAAGCTGGAAGTATTTGCAGTCTGTAGCCGAATATCAGCTAGATATCGTTCCAAGTTGGAAAGTGGTTGTATAGTCAACGATTCTTGAAATGTTCGTTAGTCTGTGCATGAAGTTGGATTACCAAAGTACACACCAGTTGTCAGTTGCAACAACTTGTTAATTCGACCTGTATCCAATTCAGGTTTGGGGCCAAATTGAGCGAAAATCCCCTGTTGGCCAGGTTGCGGTGTCCCTGCTCTTGAGTTATGGTTATTTTGGCCTGGAAGATTTGTGTGGGGGTTGCGTGAGCCAGGAGGAGCAGACATCGGTCGCGTATGTATTTCAAGCGGGGGCAAAGGTTTTCCATTGGCGCGAGGTAGAACTTCATCGAGATTCACAGGAATTCCGAGGGCGATTAAGTGTTGGCGCCGTATCCGCGAGCGCGTCCAATTTGGCGGTTTTATTGGGGGTGGGGTTTGTAAAAGCATCTTGTACATCTCACGACTTGACGATGCTAAGTGAGCCAAAGAAAAGAAAACATTTACAAGATATATACCTGCTCTGGGAAATCAAAATTTGGGCAGAACCTTCCACTTCTCGGATGGCTTCATCGGTCGTCACCACGGATATATCTTCAAAATTCCATAACGGCCCCAGGGTCTCGTTTAGTTCCTGTTCTAGGCTGTGCCGCGAAGGGAATGGATCCAGTTGCAACGGCCGCCAGTTTTGCGAAGATGGTCCAGGTATCCGCGAATCTTCCTCAAAACCTACGGCTTCACTAAAAGCCAGGGTCGAGCCAACGTCCGCATCTCCAAAGTCTCCAAAATCGTCGTCCTTTAAATCTGTCTCTGGGGCCTCGTCCAATGCTCCAAAGTCGTCGAAATCGTCAGCATCGAAATTGTGGGGTGCTGGATCTGACTTGATGATGGAGTTCGCGTTTAATGGCTCGCTCGCTGCCCAAACAGAGGCTCCAAATGTCAGATCATCATCCATAATGCTAGAGCAAGGGTGGGAGGCGGATGTGGTAGTACTCACAAATGATTGGTGAACTTTGATGGTGGTTGTAAATCGGTCATCTTTGTCGGTGTTTGCTGAAGAACATGTCTTTCAATAACCATACATTTCTCTTCTCATCTTTAGATTCAAAACAACCTTCGACCGCTCGGAAGGTCCATATACGTCGTCTTTATGATATCCTGCAGCTAAGCTTTCAACGGCACCAATTTCAGCGCGCAAAACGCGTCTGGGCAATACTTGTCCACTGCAAGGAGATCGACTGGAAGGGGTTATGGAGTGTCGGCCTGCATATCCTTAGTGAAGATACCACCGATGAGGGTGGAGAACACGTTGCCGTAGAGTATTTACGAAGCATGATGCTTCAATGTCCAGACAATGTAAGCATATCCACCCCCCCCCGTTTTTTTAAGTTTATGAACCGGAGGATAGCGCGAAACCATCCTCAAAGAACTGGTATTCAGGCTTCTTCTCCAAGGAAAATGCAGAGATGCGCTGGATGAGTTGGAACTGTGATTCTTCTGCCAATTTACTTGCCCATCGGATCCATTACTGACAAGGTGTTCTCAGTTATCTACCGTCTTTTCCATACCAAGATAACCCCACCCTTCACATCTATGCTGGTCTGTCATCCCTGTACCTTGCACAATCTACTTCAGGTTTCATCATCACTGCTTGTTGTTGGGATATCTATCAATGACATTGATTTACCTTAGGATCTTCACCTGTTTTTGATAGGATTTTGATTCGCGATGCTCAGACTCAACTCGAACATGCCAAGGCACTCGACCCAGAAAATGCAGTAGCCCAAGCCTTCTTGGACAAGGTTGGTAAAATAGTTTGAAAATGTACAAGACCTCATCTCATTGCAATGCCAGATATCTGTTATACAAAAGGGTTGCACAGATACCCAAGATGATTCTGACGAAGGGGCTATGGATCTCGATGACCACGACAATCGGCGCAGCAAGAAACGTGTCCGTACATAGCACTGTTGATTTACAGCTATTCTGTACGGTGACAGAGCACCTCGCATTAATCTTCGCCTTCATCTGAATCGGAGTCCATATTAATTATGGGCATTTCTTCGCCTTCATCGTCATCTCCTTGGGCAGGAATCGCGATCGGTACAGATGCAGTCAGTGCGGTTGGCCTGTGACTTGTTAACGGAAAGGACGTTGTAGGCTGGGATGGCAGATCCGCAGCAGGTTTTTCCATCTCGGTTTTGGTAGGTTGGGGTAGGAGCTGGATAGCTCTTCTTTGATCGTCGGTAGATTGCGGTCGAGGTGAAAAAGAGGATTGGGCTTGGGCGATAGGAGGATTTCCTGGCGTGGTGGGAGTGGCATGACTATGGGTATACGCAGTGGGAGCGACCATCGATTGACAGTCTTTCATTTCCACATCCTGGTCACATGTCTCTTTTGAATGTACACTTTCCACACCGAGAGCAGATAAAGCCTCTGTCTCTTCTTGTGATTCTTCTGCCCTGGTTAGAGCCAGGGATTCCACATGAGGCATGGAGCGAACAAGTGGCGGAAGACGGGGATGGAGAAGCACTCCAATGTTACTTTGCATCTAGAGGCATTATTAACTATGCAAGGTAGGACAAATGACATAGGGGCACCCACTTCTAGGTCGTCGCTTGAGAAGGCGGACTCAATCACAAAAGGCAACGTTTTGCTCATAATGCTAGTTGTGCCAGTACCAATGATTACGCTGAACTCCTGGATTTTCTTGTTCACGCGCTGCATTAAAGCGGGGTCATCGGACAAAGAGGACGAGGCCATTCGTGGAAGGGAAATGAGGCTCGAAACAATGACACGAGCAATGACAGATTGAATAGCAGAGGAAAGATGTGGATTCCGGAACAGGGATTGGATAACTGGAAGAGAGGAAATCAGTCATAAGGATAACTCCGAATTCTAGAGTAACCGACCATCAATGGAGAGTAGGAGTACTTCCCCTTCTTCAGCCGTCTGACAGACAACCTGTCGGGTCGTTTTAAATACTTCGTCGCCTTCATAGTTCCGAGCTCGTTTCTTTCCATTTCTACCCTTGCTGGTAGATGGTTCATCGTTGCCTGCAGATAAACCGCTAAAATTGGTGGTATGAATTTTAGTGATTGAGGGCAAAACCGCCTTGGCCAATCTAGTTGGAAGGATAGAGGAATCCAGAGGATGGCAACTATTTAGAAGTGCATCTAGTGCTTTAATGAAAGAAAGGTGAATTGTCCTGAATACCAATTAACCATCCATCAACATGGGAAAAGGAAAATACAGACGGAGTTTGCTTTTGTTCAAGCTGGAAAGATAAAATCGAGAATATTCTCCTTGAATGGGGGTCCAGGCGGCGTGGAAATCTAGAGATTATCGTGAGTTATTAACGTAAACCTGAAGTGGAACCCACTGTTTTGCGAGGCAGGTCAGGAGACAACAACCCGCTGCCCAGATGTCTGAAACTGCTGAAACTTCTAGGGCACGAATTGTAGGATCAACAAACCCATCAATCTGGAGGAAAATATCATGATTCGTGATGCAAATTATATCAAAAAATAGCCAACTTGATTTCCTGAGGAACAGCTCAACAGCGATATAGTGAATTTGACAAGATTCCCAAAAGGAATCTGGATGGGGCGTTGCACTTTTGCACTGTTGGTGGAGTAAATCATAGTTCTGAAAGATAATCATGAAATCAGCCGTACCGGAGCAAATCGCAAAGAACAAGGGCACTGCATCGCAGTCTGTCCTGATTGAGCGGTATAGAAATTTGAGGCTCATTGCCAGGAGAAGGAAGCTTGGTATTTTTCGGCACTATTATTGCTCCTGAGCAAATTTCCAAGTGAAAATACAGTGGAGGGCGTACCTTCCGTAGGAAAAGTTGTACGTAAGGATAGAAAAGCTTCCCAACCAAAGGCCAAAGTCTCATCCAGGGATTTTCTCCAAAAGTTGCAAGCCCCAACTTTACCGCCGATCATAGGCAAGGCGGCAAAAAGTTGGGACGCGGCGTTCATCAAATCCTGATTTGTTCGACCAGATGGTGATCCATTCAAATATCCCAGGGCAAGAGTTGTGAGAGCGCTTGAACAGGTGCGATGGGTCGTCGGGTAAATGGTGACCAAACAGGTTATGGTCTCCATACACAAAATCTTGACAAGATTATGAGGATCAAATAGTCTAAAAGGACGACATGGGCATACTTTCAGTTCAATTTCAGACTGATTCTCTGCCAAATGAAGAGCTGCAGTCGTGAATTTCACAACGTTTGGCACAGAGACTTGTCTTTGGAATTCTGAGATGTCAGTCGCGGCGGTGAAGATTACACCTAGAAGACGTAGAGCAGCTTTCAAGGTTGGAAGGGGCTCATTTCTCTTGGGAATCAAATTGATGAGGTAAGGAATTCAAGTCGCAAGATCTATTTCACGAACTGAAAGTAGAGGCAACGCCACGCCCATCCAAGACTGCGCGCAGTCAACCATCACATTTCGCGATAAAAGAGAGGTTTTGTATGCCAGGCAAAGACCAGCCCATCGACCTCCTGATTCCTTTGAATGGAGCAAAGCGTGGATTCTGGTCGTCCATTTTGTCAATTGGGAGGATGGAAGAACAGATTCTGTGGTCAATGACGATAGACAATGGGGAAGATATCTAACTGCAGACGCGTCCGAGGACAGTTGCAATTGCAGCAAAGACTTGAGATGAGCACCTGGTTCCATGGTTGAGGCCGTTCTGCTCAAGTTCTGCTGTATCTTTTTTTCGATTCTGTTCCGCTGATGCAGAAACCTCCGAGAGTAACACGAGTAAGCAACGGAATCTGCGGCCACAAGTTGGCAGTGCAACCATGTACTTGGGTTCTTCTGTATACATATGAGACTCGCCCTCCGATATATTCTTTATAGCATCAGTCAGTATGTCCAAGCCACAAAGTGCTCGTGCCCATGACTCGGAACACCAAGAATATCTCGATATCGCCGCCTTTAAGGTGAAGACGCGGTCGCTACTGACTTGCATCCGTACTCACAATCGTTGCATAGGGAAAATTTGATGTCACGGATTTCGTGGGATCTGCTTCTGAGAAGCTCATAGCAGACTCCAAAGCTGACAACGGACGTGCGTCGCATCCTAATCGTTGTTGCTGGGGAGCCTAATCCAAAGTTTGGCAGCCTTTGACCCAAAACCTTTCATCAAATCATTCGAAGCTGCAGTAGACAAGCTCATATCAATACGAAAGGATGTTCAAGCCAAGACTGAACAGATGGAAAAAGGTGTTCGTGTGGCAGAGAGGGAATATTCAAAGAAAATGGTCGACTTGACCAAGGGTTTCGAGGTATGGCTTTACCAATTTCTAGGCTATCCCTTTTTACAATCTTGTTGTAGACTGTTGGAAACTCTTTTGTGGGAATGGAAAGTCGCATGAATGAAGTTAGCAGCACTGCAATTCGAATTGGTGGGTTCGTGTATGAATCAAGAAATAACGTTGTTTAAATCCAATTATATCATAGGTGACCAACTGGAAACCGTCCATATTGAACGGCAAAGAGCTCAGGCAGCCTACGACCTCATCGATTTCTACAACCAGTTCAGTAAAGGGGATACGACGGGCCTTGACGCCCTCCGGAAGGAAGGCAGAGCCGGCAGACGTCACGTTGCTGTAGTTTTGCGACGGTTGAATACTGTGGCCAAAGAAGTCGATTTACCCAACGCTGACAAGGTGTGTGAGTTGAAACCTTTAACGGAATCCCTGATCTAACTGTCTTTCAAGACCGGAGAAAACATCGAAAAATACTGCGAAAAGTTCGAGAAAGAGATGCTCAATCTCTTTGACCGGTGTTATCGTAAAGGAGATCCCAAAATGATGCATGTTCGTCAAATTTTATTCCTCGCCATTGCCGTTGCTCAAGAACTACTTATCAGCACTGCGCCCAAACCTTACTCGAATTTAATGGAGGAGCATCATGTGTACAAGTTTACGTGAACCAACACGACTTCTTCATAAACAATGTTCGAGATACGCCTGCCCCAGTGGACACAACCCTGTCGGTGTTAAATTCTCTTGCTGACTCACCATTCTCCTCACCATGCTCGTGAATAGATGGAATTTGATTCCTGATCCCAACAGCAGCCCTCCAAAAAGTGAAGTCGGATTAACAGAACTATTTGCTGAAATTAGATCCACGGTTGACACCGAGGCGCAAATTGTCAAGGCCGTGTTTCCAAATCCTTCTGTTGTCATGCAAGTTTTCTTGCAAAGAGTGTTTGCTCAATCGGTGCGAGTGATTTATTCTCTTTTGGTTATGCGTTAAGACCTTTCATCAGATACAACAACATATGGAACAACTGCTTCACAAGGGTTCAGATATTTCAGATCTGGCATATCTGCGCGTTTTACAGCTCGTTCATTTCCAGGCCTCCGCATTGGTCGAAGATCTCAAGGCCCATGAATTGCCTCACATGTCTCCTCGGACACCATACGAAGCTACAGAATTCCGTAGATCCTTGGCTGGATCCGCTCCAGTCACAGGGACGCCTTCGGCGGCCATCAGCACAATGCTAGAAACTGCGATGGAGGAGCTGTTTGTCCCCTATACGGAAGGCCAGAGATACTTGGAACGAGAAAGCAAAAGCCTTGTAACACTATACGGGAATTTGCTAGGCAACTTCACCCGATACCATGTCTGTATGAATCTAGCTTCCAAGAACGCCACCCACAGCTGAACTTTTTCCAAACAGAAAGCACAGAAGGGGAAGTCTTCTATGTTCGACCGCATGGTAAACCAAATTAGCGCAGCGACGACAACCACGACGGCAGGCGGAGGCACAACTTCAGCTCAAGCAGCCGCAGCTCTCATGAGATTTGGGGGTATCAACTCTGACAGAACTGAAAGGTTAAGTGAGGAGCCCATCCGCGAAGAGGACGGGGTTCTTAGTGTCGATGTTGCTGAGAAAATGCTCAAGTGGCACGCTGAAGCAATAGGCCGTTGTGTGGAGCTCAGTCCTCCCAATGATGTGTAAGGTTCATGTCGCTGAATTATGCTCGCTAATGGTTTATGGAGACATTAGTCCAAAGAACACGTCTACTCTGCTTCGGATTTTGGCAGAAGCGATAGGGGCCTCATATGTCGATACCGCTCTGGAAACGTAAGTGCTCTCTCATCTTTTACCATTCTAGAACTTTCAATTGAGATTATCCAGGGCGCTCTTACGACTAGACGCCTCGGATAGCAAATCAGAACCAAACCTCCAACCGCTGGAAATTGTTAGGGCGATCGATTTGATCTGCCATTTGTGGCAGCAGTATGTTAACGTTGCTCTTCTGCCCCTCGCAAGTTCATCCGTGACTACTCGACGAGAAATGGTGGTATTCAACAATCAGACTGTAAATCGCATGGAAACAGGGGCAAACAACCTACTTCAGCGTATCACCGACGGTATGTTCGCTCCAGGAAGCTTCCACAACCTTTACTCATTAATATCTTAGCAATCATTAACTGGCTCTCTGCTCAGCTGACTAAACAGAAGCGCAATGATTTCAAACCTCGCAATGACGACTTGTCCTTTGCTCGTGTAAACACTGAACCTTGTGTTTTATGCTGTGAAAGTCTGGAGAAGGTCCGCGACGCTGCTAAGCAAAACTTGAGTGGGAAGAATCTAGAAGTCTTCTTGACGGAAATAGGTGTCGCTTTCCATAGGCATGTTATTGTATACTAAACCAAACCCTTGATCTGGCTGACCTCTTTTGCAGTCTTCTTCTGGATCATCTACGCAAATTCCCCGTCAGCGCCACTGGTGGACTGATGCTAGCCAAGTGAGCAACTCAATGACATATCATTCAAGAATACTAACTTGCTACGTGTTTCACGTAGAGATCTTAAGTCATATCAAGACACCATCACCAGCTTTGGCATTCAATCACTCCATGAACGTTTCGAATTTATCCGCCAACTTGGAAATGTGTTCCTCGTTCGACCTGAGATTTTAAAGTCGTATATCACCGAAAACTACCTGGGCCGCATAGATGCATCACTCTTGAAGCCTTACCTTTCTTTGCGGAGCGACTGGGGTCAATTCGAGAAGGGATTTGATTCAGAAGTTCCCGAAGTCGGACCTGGACAGGGTTTACGCGATCGGTTTACTCGCTTGAGCGTGATGATGAAGGAACTGGAGGGCCTCAAGGTGGAAGGCATCACGGTGGGAATGCCAACGATTCCTAGTAGTCTCACGGGGTCGTTCTCCCGACCATTTGGAAACTCGAACACATCCGCGTGACACGTCGATGTCGTGGTGGTAAATTCGGTTTATATAGTAAATTGTAACGTATATGTCATTCACCAGTGAAAATTGGGTGTCTCTTCTGTCTGAAGGCTTCGAGCGCTTCCATACGATCCCGACTAGTTAGGAGCGTTTCATACGATGTGCGCTCAAAGTCCAGACCTAACTCCGAGTGAACATGGAACTATTTTGAGACAAAGAATAATTGTACCTGTTTCCAGTGGCAAGTCCTCAGATCTTGAGATTGCTTGCTTGGCGGCGCGAAGAGCCAAGGGTGCTGCAGCAGGACGTTAACATGAGGCAGCATTCGTTGGACACAGAATTCACCATTTTTTGCGATAGTCTCCGCTAGTTTGAGGGAACGATCAAAAGCCGATGACCCAGGAGAGGAGATGTAATTGACAAGACCTTCAAGAAGGGAGGAGGTTAGCATCGCATATCTATTCAACTACGAGACACGAACCCCATTCCAAAGCCTCTGCAGCAGTCAAAGAACGTGCTGTAAATATCAGATCTTTAGCCCTCGAAGGACCCAATATTCGGGTGGCTCTTTGGGTTCCGCCAGCGCCGGGTATAATACCCAGGCCGGTTTCAGGAAGTCCAATTTTCGTAACGTCGTTGCCTAATGACGAAGAAATGAGGCGCCTCGATGAAGTAGAGGCGCAAGTAATTTACCTGCAACGCGCAAGTCGCAAGCAAGGCTTAGCTCCAGGCCTCCTCCCAATGCCGGGCCATCGATTGCTGCAATCGTAGGCATAGGAAGAGACTCCAGCCTCCCAAGGGCGTCCCGGAGGTCAGCAAGAAACTTGGCAATTTGCGTTTGGGTCATCGTGCGTCTCTCCACAAGGTCGGCACCAGCGCAGAAAGAACCAAGAGTAGTTGAGCGTAGAATCAGCACTCTCACGCTGAAACAGGGTTACCGGTGAGAGGAGCATAATGAGAAGTAGTGATGGCTGCCAACCTCTTGTCGAAGCGAACCGTTTCGAGGCTCTCGCGGAGTTGCTAAAGCCAGTTGAATTCAGCATCTGACCTTGGAGAAAGGAAGAGTTCGCGGATTCACCTGTAAAAGTGTCATAGATATGGCGTTCCTACTCTGAGGCCGATTGAGGGAAAGACAAGTTATGCCAGATTCCACTGGCTCAAGGAGTACTTGGGTTGATGCTTGCACTTGCAGAAATCTCCTGAACTTCCCTGAAGGCCGTCGGAGTTGATTCTGAAGTACTGTTCTAGAGGTGGCAAGCATTATAGGACGCAAAGTCCCCCTCCAATTTCGTGAAGGAGAGCCAAGATCCGGAGTTCCGGGTTCCAGGGACCGCGGCCCGGTTCAATAGGTTAATCCATCCAAGGCGTTAAGTACACTTCGGGATATGGCCGGGACACGGAGATTTGCCTCCCTTCCATTATTCGAATAATGTAAGTAGGATTTAACCGGGAGGTCCTAACGAAGAACGATCCGTAATTCGTGCAGTCCGAACGTCGCGAGTGCAACGCGGATTATTATTTTTCACACGATTGGTACAAATGATTTTACACTTCTCTACATAGTCGAAATAATATCCAGATTATATATATAAAAATAAGATGGAATAAATGTGCACCCGAGATGTATCTCATCATCGTTGTGAAAGCCTGGCTATGAATAGAGTCCGGTGAATCAACAGAATCAGATGCAAGTGATGAGGAACAAACCATAGAACACCTATACTCTGCGACCAGACGTACCAGCGCCGTAGAAAGAATCGATTGATGGCTGGTAAGAGTCTCGATTATTGGGTTGGTGGAAAGAGCTGGGCGGTGCAGCGCCCTTTGACACGAGCGCCTGAGAAGGAGCAAGGTATCGTGCAGGAGCTGATTGAGTGTTATAGTAGTCCGGGTGTTGTACTGGGCTTGATGAATGGAAGGCACGCTGTGTCTCAGAGATGCCATATAACTGGAATGGGGACGAATTATCGGACCCGGCGTCGCGTGAAGCAAAGGCGTCCATTGGGGGATTATTGATGCTCAGTCCAGGGGAGTTACTGCGAAGATCTGGCTCCGTGTACTTGTCAAATAATTCATCGTGAAGCTGCTCTTGATAGAGCTTGCTCCGCCTTTTCAGATAGAACATAATTGCTACCGCGCCAAGAGCAGCAACTATGAGGGAGACGATCACGAAAGTGGCCGCTACCGCGGCTTTGTTCTGCCAAAAGCTTTGGATGTGGTTAACAAGTGGTAAACTTCGGCATGCAGATGGACACACCCGGCGTGAGATGACGCGGCGCTAGCAGTAGAAGTAGATGTATCCGTTTGGGAAGAGGAGGGTTCGCTTGATGTCTGTGCAAGTGTTGGGAAGAAATTGTTTGTAATCGAGAGGGTTGTGGCGGGCCTGTCGAGGGGAGTAGATGACACTTTCTTATCAGTTGTCGCAGAAACCGAGGGGGCGATGGTGGACCTTGCAGACGACCTTCGATAACTGATCAAGAAAGGGTAAATGGAATGAGAAAAAAGGATACGCACAAGGTAGTGGATGGTGGCAGACTAGTAGATGATCGAGATAAAGTCGACTCGGCCTTTGACTGGGATAAGGAGATGGAGGAAGATATGGGTATGGAAATGGTCGAAGAAGAAAGGGGTTCTGTGAACGACGATCCAGTTGGCCCCACAAAACTCTCAATGCTAGTCGTTACACTAACAATTGGGTCTACAGACCCAGACCCTGAGGTCGACGTGGAAGGTCCTTGACGAGCTCGTAGAGAGTCTCGGCGGTTATGGAGAACAAAAGAATGGTGACCAGAGTCCTGGGAGGAAAGAAAAAGGAAAGTAAGGCAGGCCAGTGCAAGGAGTGCAACGTAAGACAGGACGCGACGCGACGACCTGCGAAATGTGGCATCCATTCCCACTGCTGCAAAGACCATGAACAGGAAGGAAGAAAAATTAAAAGGCGGAGTCGGAGAGACTGGATTTATATTGAAGTACTACTTTAGATCCTTGAGATCCTGGTAACCATCACACCCATTTATGGAAGCACAACATCTAACTCCGAGTCACTGTTCCTTCAATCCCCTCTCGCCGGGTTGGACGGACTCCGCGTACGGCGATCCTCGACGCTCTAAGACCGTATCTGCGAAGTCATGCGACACTTCGGAGTCGTCAATGCCTGTCAATTCGATGCAGAATTGCTTCAGCTCGCCGCTATCGAGACGCTTTGCCATCTCCATCTCATCAACCCCTCCTTGGGTCCGTTCGCAAAGCTTCTTGATTATCTTTGTCCTGCTCTTTGTTCGGAAAGAAGTATCAGCTTCGTTTTCTTTTTTATAGCTCTGCACAGATTGGACTTGCATTCCCTTCGAGAGGCCAAAAGTCCGTCAACTGAACAACGGACCACCGGTGTGCCCCAATATAAAACCAGTTTTTCTGTGGAAATCGCTATCTCAAAAATCCAGGTGCCAAAAAGGATGGACCTACCTCTTTCACCGGAAAGGTAAATGTATGGAATACCATATCAACTCCTTTATGTCCAGAAATATATCTCTCCATATTCTGATTCGTTTTCCGGCGTCCCCAGTCAAGGATATAGCTCTTCCGCCTTGTTACGGTGTCTACAAAGATAGGATCATATACACAAGCTATGGTTGCACCCATCGAAATCTGCATGATTTGAAGTCCCATGCTCATATCTGAAGATGCTGCAAGACTATCCACATCTACATCAGCCCTCCAAATAAACCATTGACAAAGATAGATCATGTCACACACATATGAAGGGAGTTCATCTCCAAAATCCAGGAAACGCGTGAATCGACGTGCTTCAAGGATTGAGGTTTCGCCACAGACCTTTTCGTCATCTAGCTTCAGCGAAGATTCAAGCCTCTCCCATGTTATTGGTCCCTCAAGTACGACAGAGCTCCCAGGTGGCTTTTTAAAATGAATCCGCCATGTGTCTGGTGAGCTCCTGGTGGAGCCTGGATTTTGTTGTTGCGGTACCACTTGGAACAATGACTGCGATGACTCGGATTTGGCTGACGATCCGGATTTCGACGTGGGATATCCAGGGTGTTCGCCCTCATTCCCGAATTCGAAGTTGCTACGAGAGGAAATGGAACCAAGGCCTCTGTAAGAAGGCGAGAGAACCACCTGTCCGCGCACAGTTCTTTCACTGTCGGATGAAGCAGACTCACTAACGATGTCGTGATGGAATTCGTCATGAAGCGCTCGGTGTATCTCCTCTTCCGTGAGAGAATCATTGCTTCGAGGACTCGACATATCGCCCTATCACGGGAAAAAGGAGTCAGTACTTAAATTCAAAGTCCCTCCAAAGGTCACAGCCTACTCTTTCTTCTAGAAGGTCGCGGATGACCTTTCTAGCATGCTTTAGCTTCGTGAATGCTGCTTCCCTGGCCGAAAGCGCATTGGCCAGCTCAGGTTTGTGTTGCTCAACCTTATGTTCGAGGTCGGCGTTCTGCAACCTGAGCCATTTCGCACTATTCACTGCTTCATCATATGAGTTTTTCAAATCCTCATAGCGACTCTTTTGAATTTCAGTTTCATCTAGACGCGCTGCAAGCCGTTGCAGACTAGTTTGGACAGTCGATAGAGTGTTCGCCAAGTCGATCACCTAGTATCATGAGTTATCTGAAATAATGGTTGGGCATTTCCTTACCTCTTCTCTGATCGCCCTTTGAGTTGAGCTTGACGATGGGGACATCCTATATTTCGCGAAGGACCAATGTTGAAATGCTTCCGCGAATTGACCTGATCGGGCACACGATCTCCAAAAGGCTTTGCACTTGCTTGGTTTTGCCAAGTGTTCCGAGTCCAGTCCTCCATGTCGATCGCAAGCAAGCTCCTGGTGGACATCCACACCCATGTGTATCTCCCAAGATATGCCTCCTTACTCAAGTCGCGGACGTCTGTGCCTTTCATCCGTTCAAGAACAACTTTGGAAGGAGTTACCGAGGACCGACTTTTGATTTTGGATCACGAACCCAGCGGTGGTCGTCCAGTAGGCGCTCAGTATTGGGACAGAGAAGGTATGCACCTTGATGCATATCTACAGAGAAGCTTATTTCCAGTTTAGAGAAGCTGAGCTTCATGGATAAACATGGGATTGACATCTCCATTGTTAGGTCAGCTCTATTGACCTCCCATATCAGCAAAACGGCTTAAACCGTTGGTATCATTCAGCACCGCGAATCCATGGCTGGACTTCCTTCCGGCATCACAAGCCCACGATTTGGCCACGGAATTAAACAACGACCTCGAAGAGTATTGTTCAACGTCACCATCTGTTGCCAATCACCAAATAAAGAGGCTCTATGGCTTTGGTCTGCTCCCTCTAGTCCCGGAAATTACGACTTCCGCACTGCTAGAAATTGTACAACAAATTGGGAGCTTGCCTCACCTACGCGGCCTCATCATGGGCACTCGTGGTATTGGCAACGGTCTTGACGACGAAGCCCTCGATCCCGTCTGGGCTGCCATCGAGAAAGCAGGCCTTGTTGTTTTTCTCCATCCTCATTACGGAGTGGATGCAAATGCTTGGGGCAATAAGGATAACGGCCATGTCCTTCCTCTTGCGTTAGGATTTCCCTTTGAAACCACAACTGTGAGTATATTGTAATTACTCCACGGATTATTTTTAATTTATCACAGGCTGCTACGCGTTTGATACTCTCAGGAGTGTTTGACAAGTTCCCTTCCCTTCGTCTCCTGTTGGCACATTCCGGGGGTGCACTTCCCGCCTTATCGTCGAGGCTTGCCTCGTGTATCGATCATGATCCCATCGTTGCCTCCAGACTGAAGCATGATGCCCGCTACTACCTCGGAAAGCTCTATCTAGACGCTGTGGCTTATGGCCCAGAAGAACTGGGATTTGTTAGCGATGTGATATCGAGAGCAGCAAGATACGGATCAGGGTCCTCTGCCCAACGAGCTCCTAATCGAAGCACAGGGAGCAAAAGAATTCTTTTCGGTACCGATCACCCATTCTTCCCTCCACTATCATCTTCAGAAAAGTGGAAGAGTGTGACTGAAAACCTAGAAGCCATAGGCAGCGTCGAAGGCTGGAGTCAAGAGGACAGAGACGGTGTTCGTGGAGCAAATGCTGTCTCTATATTCAACCTGTTGGAGTAACGACGACAATTTATACCATGGTTGACGTTTTGCTTTCAGTTATCTATGCTTGAGGTTTTCGGATCTTCAAGCTGAAGTCGATGTGCTGCACCGACTGATGAACGACGCTTGTACTGAGAATGTCAATTTCTGCACGGGTATTGTCCATTAAACACTCGCATATTTTACATTGGTTCTGCTCACCGTTGATAGCTCTTGATTGCAAATTGCTTTCCGTGATGTTCCCGCTCGTTTCGAACAAAAACTTTCTTTGGCCTTTCCACTTTTGCTTCAATGCCGTGGCGACCCTTACCAACTCGCTTCCTTCAATGTTATCCAGCATAATGATGTCTGCACCGGCCTCAATGGCTTCGTCTGCCTCCGCCTCAGAACTGACTTCGACGTCGAGAAGAAGGCTAAACCCCCCTACTTCTCGTGCTTGTTGGATTGCAGCGGTGATTGAGCCTGAGGTTGGTATTAAAGGGCCTCCACAGTTCGAAAAATGTAAGATTCACGAACCAGATGACCAAATGTGATTATCCTTAAGCATAATCATGCTTGAAAGGTCATGGCGGTGATGATCGATGCCTCCAACCAACATTCCATACTTCTCCACCAGTCTAAAGCCTGCAATCCAACTTCAAGACCATTCAACAATCAAACTTCGATGATATACTTACCAGGTGTAGTTTTGCGAGTTCCGGCGATTGTACCAGTAAACCCATAGCCCCTGGCTAGATCCTTGATTCTCTTAGACCTGGAAGACGAATTCATTGGTGCTCCGAGGAAAGCAGGTTGTTTTTACTCACTTCGTCGCAATACCGCTGCATCGAGCGAGGAGATTGAGAGCTATCCGCTCACCGAGGAGTAGGAATCTGGCCTTTCCCCTCACGGTTGCAATGTGCTTTACTGGTTCGAAGGCATCTCCTTCCTTGATGTGCCATTCCACCCTGAACGAAAGGATAAGATATAGATAAACATATATAGGGGCGTAAGCCTACTGGCACCCTAGCTGATAAAAAATCTCCGTAACAAATGGTGATCCGGCGAGGACTGCAGGTTGAGAACCCTTTCCGAAGAGGAACGCCTCGCGAAGCGCCTCTCCGACAACGTAGCCACCGTAGTCAAAAGATGGTGTATCTTCCGCAAGCCACTCAGCTACCTGCGTCCTCCAGCTTGGTGGTAAGAGGTGTTCGTATGAGTTGTTGGCTGGCATTACTTAGGGTTAATGGTAGTTTGAAGGATGTAGTTGTACGATACAATAATAGAAAATTGTGGTCGTCATTACGGGACACGGATCTCAATGTTGTACGCCGATTTGCGGAATACTTATTTTCTCCCCGTGATTTGTCTGATGTTGTCAATACATCCACGTGGGGTACCTCATTCGCTACTTCCGACAGGGATGGCGACTTTCTCGCACGATGGACGTAGATTCTCGAGTTGCATTGACAGGCTTGGGTCAAACTTCTAATGTCGTTTGACGCACTTGTTCACTCTATCTTTCGCCGTGTCAGGGTGAGCAGGGAAGATCGGGATGGGCAGGCGAATACGCCCAAACTCACGACCCGCCTCCTGGACGTGATTTTGCGCACGTTCGATCTCGGGTTCACTGCATTCGGAGGTCCACCAGTTCACTTTCAGATTTTCCATCGCAGGTTTGTCGATGGACATGGCAAACCACCATGGATTGATGAGCAAACGGTGAGGTTAAATTTCCATTGAACTGTCCACCCAACTCAACAGCCACCCAGTACCAAGAATTATTTGCTATTGCGCAAGCACTTCCTGGCCCAGCATCCACAAAAATGCTTTTCAATATCGTTCATATTCATGCCGGTATGATACCGGCCATATTCGCATTCCTCCTATGGTCGCTTCCTGGCGCCATCGCGATGTATGGGTTCTCTGTCGGGGTCCAACGAATTAGCGAAACACTCCCTAGTCCGGTCTACGCATTGCTCTCTGGCTTGAACGCAGCCACTGTCGGAATAATTGCCCTCGCTGCTGTACAGCTTGCCAGAAAAGCGATAACGGACCCGTTGACGAGAATATTGGTTGCGTTTGGGGGTTGTGCTGGTTTATGCTACAATGCGTTGTGGTATTTTCCCGTACTGCTCGTATTCGCAGGCTTCGTAGCCGTGGCTTGGGATATGGTCGGTCGGAGCTTGTTGATTAAGTGGAAGAATAAACTGAGGAATAGCAGGCGATCAGCTACTCCACCAGAACCAGAAGCAGGGTTGGAAAACAACTGTATCCAGATGGATGAAATAGAAGCAAACAAGAGTATGGACGCCCCCGGACCCCAGAGGAGACAGGCCACCTCCGTAGTTCCACATCTGGTAGAAGAAACGCCCCCAACCCCCTCTCAACCTCCTCGAGATGTTTCAACTCATGCCATTCCAGTCAGGCTCGGACTCATCACAATCATTTTATTTTTTGCCTCTTTCACAGTTTTCATGATTTTACGCGGTGCACTCCACCATTCGCCCCTCTTGTTTGCACTCTTCAACAATATGCTTCTTGCTGGAACGATTATCTTCGGAGGAGGGCCAGTTGTTATCCCCCTTCTTCGGGGATATGTTGTCGATCCTGGGTGGGTTTTGCCCAGAGATTTCCTCCTCGGACTTGCTGTGATCCAAGCCATGCCCGGTCCTAATTTTAACTTTGCCGTATACCTTGGCGCGCTTGTAATTGCAGGCCCAGCATCATCAAAGTCAGTACCAACCGTTGTAGGTGCCCTCCTGGGATATCTTGGCATTTTCTTGCCAGGTTTATGGCTTTCCATCGGATTCCAAAGCATATGGCAGTCCTTGAGGAAACGAAGGGAAGCGACGAGCATCCTACGAGGAATCAATGCTGCGGCTGTAGGCTTCGTCTTCACCGCCGTTTATCGGCTATGGGAGATTGGGTATCTTACTCCACAGCAGGCCAAGGGAGTCAGTTTGGGGCAAGAACCGTGGTGGTTGGTGGTAGCTGCCTCTACCTTCACCGCCGTGGAGTGGTTCTCAGTACCTCCGCCAGTTGCTATCCTTGCTGGAGGAACAGCCGGATTAGGCTGGTGGGCTGCTGTTGAACACCACATTCGACATTAGTTGATTGTGGCGTACATAGGCTCAATTTAATCCTCTCTCACGTGTGGATGATTTTAGTGCGAGACTAGTGGAATACTTACCTTCTGAGGCCTGGTACATGTATGCTTTTGGAAGAATCATCACCGTCAAAGAAAGTAACATCACATTGAGAAGCACCATGGTAGCTAATAGTACGGAAGCGAATAAGTAGTATGAGAAGCTACAATTGTTCTAGAGGAATAGACATGTCCGAAAGTGTCAAATCACCAGAAGGAGTGAAAGGATGGATGCCAAATGAGTGGACGTCCTACGCTTCTACTAAGCGAGACAAATTAGGGCCAATCAGGCCATGGCAAAACCCAACCAGGAGAAGAACACCAGGAGTACTGCGTTAAGGGAGCGGTCTGACATAGCCGCACTGGTGGGAACAGTGATAGGATCGGTGTTGGAAGGATCTGTGGGTGTAACCACACCAGCAGTTGCTGTGCCTTGGGTCGTTGTGCTATTGGTATCAATATGAATCAAACGACAGGGAACAATAAAGGGGGTTACGCACGAGCCAATGGTCGAAGAAGACGGGAGGATGGAAAACTCGGGGGACTGAGCCAGAATTGCATTCAGGTTGCGATCATCCTGGACGAGGTTGAGGCGGAAGCTGGCGCCCGTAGGCCATCCTCCACTTGGGGGGTTGAGACTAGCCTTTCCGAGAGTACCATCAACCAAGGCGGCGAGATTCTGAGGTTCGTATCCGGTGATTTTCTGCACGGATGGTATTCAGTGCCAGCGAGAAAACTTTTTCGGAAAGAAGACGGACCTGGTTTGTGAGGAGAACGGTGAAGTTGAGCCTGTCGGTGTCGACACGCTGCCAGGTCAGCCTGAAAGGGGGGGGTCAGAACTCGAGCGAGGTAGACACGCTGGATGGAAGCGCGACTTACGGCTGGCCGCCTTGATTAGTCCATCCTTGGGAACCATTGGGGGTGAGAACAGTGTAGGCGAAGGCGGAAGAGACGAGGGCAAGGACGACGGCGACAGCACGCATTGTGGTGGGTATTAGGAGGGAGGGGCTGGGGCTGGATTAAGTACTAAGGCAAGGAACGAAAGCTTATTTTTTTTTCCTCTCCGGGCTGCCCTTCTAGTCACGTGCGTAGATAACACCGCACGCATCTACGTTGACATTGGACAATCCCCACACGAAACTTTAAGGAATGGAGGATGTTGCAAAACTCCATAAAATGTAACGCACCCCAAGATTCTCGAATTGATTGGCGCAGCGTGGACGTGTGCGCATACCAATTCTATTCTTGGTTCGCACAGACCCGAGTTTGTCCCTCTTGAAGTTCTCCTCCAACATGCTTGGAAAACTTAAGGCAATGAAAAGCACCATGGACACCAAGCCCGCGCTAGGCGACGGAGAAGTTGCGCCAATGCGACAAGGTAAAACTTTCGGAACTCAATCCAAATTTGTAGTAACCGTTTCATAGCTGATGTCTGGAAGGCATCCCAGAGCTGGTATGATGCTTTCGTCGACGACCCCTTTGTCAATTATACACGAGCGGTATGTTTTCAACCTCTCTCTTTCCTACCAAGGTTCATATTTTCATAAACCTAGGATGCAGAACCGTCTCCCCGGGCCAACAAGGCCATATCCATATCCCTATTATCATTATGGATTCGAGACAAGATGGTGCTCACCATTGATAAAGGTTCAGCACTCGTTGTCGCGTGAGTATGAAAAGATAAATTCAAGAGTTTTGATCTATGGGATCATACGCGACGAATCAATTAGCACTCCAGTTACAAGTGGGCGTAAAAATCCAGTGAGCGGACTGGCAGCTTTACTCTCCGCTTGGATTCTATCATTCCTAGGACGTCTGGGGACCTCTGAGCAGAAGAAGGTATGGACATTGATGATCGGGTTCATTCAACACAAATGCTAACAAACAGTTGCAGAGGAATCGAGAAGCACAGACCAAGATGGGGAAACTTGTTTCTGAAGTTCTCGGTGACAGGATTAAGGACATGATATACGTCAACCTTTTGGCTACGCAACCGCAGAGCCAGGGACATGGCTATGGCGGTGCCCTTTTAGATACTGTCACACGTCTGGTATGTTACCTTGCTAGATTCAAATCTCAGCAGCTGACCTCTTCACTTCAGGCTGATGCACAAGGTCGAGCCGCATGCTTGGCCTCAAGCAATATTCTCAACACTCAATTTTATAACTCACATGGGTTCAAGACGGTTGGAGAAGTATACCTTGGTGATGATAACCCTGAATGGCACCAAGACCCTATCATCCTTCGACTCGTGAGTTCGATTCATAGGTAGAACTGCAGATACCTACTCAAACCTACACGCTATTAGATGGTTCGCGAATCAGCGAAGCCAGTCAGAAATACTGACGTCCTAACTACCGAGCAGATGGCCGACGACTCGGACGCAGTGGGTTTACGCAGTCCAGCGAACTATGTATTAATCAAAAATTATATCTTTCTCAGTTGAGAATACCTCCGTTTTACTAGCCAGGGACCCCTCCTTGTTTAACCTGAAATCAAATCGCTACACACATGGTTCTGCGCAATTGTCACTCTGCGGATTTGCTGCGCAAAATCTGTCATCGCTTGTGCCAGTGGTCCAAGATTCCGCAGAAAACGTCTGGCAATGCCAAAGATAAGCATCAGCTTTCAATTGGCATCACCATCAGTATGAAGCACCTGGGAATATCTGGTGTTGTATATTAAGAATGCCCTTTCCGACTTGCTTGATGTAACCCCTGGAGCTCTGCTGCGGCGGATGAACCCGCAGGTCTGGGGGGTTCAGCATACATACAAGAAGTTAGAAAATATATAAGGTTGAAAATCCCGCAGCCTTGACTCGTCTGCACCACCAATATCTCTTCGTGAGTCAGGTAGCTCGAAGTATGCACGGACAAATCGACGAAAAACCGGAGCTAATCGTCCGAGGCGACGTCGTCCCTCTTCAGCAAGGTATTTTCTTTTGTACGGCTTCTACGGACTTCGGGTGACACCATTTTAGCCCACATCTGGAAGGCGACAACGACATGGGTAGAGGCATATGCGAACGATCCTGAGATATCATATCAGCGGGATGTGAGTATGGATCATCAAC
>Ga0307517_10002197_pt1 | contig 31568 bp, 36 predicted proteins | sample 23_EM_MG_FD_194515 | JGI IMG/M metagenome (GOLD analysis project Ga0307517, IMG submission 194515) | Populus trichocarpa ectomycorrhiza microbial communities from riparian zone in the Pacific Northwest, United States - 23_EM | ecosystem: Host-associated > Plants > Roots > Unclassified | place... | reverse complement strand
GGTTCGGTAACTGCAGATCAGATCAAAGAATTTTATGTTCCGGTTGGAGCAGGTTTAAAATTCAATATTGCTCAGGGGATAAACCTGGATATGGGTTACCAGATCAACTTTGTTAATTCAGATAATATTGATGGTTATAACCATGGCTTGGGTAACGACAGGTTCTCATATGGACACATCGGTTTGGAATTTGCCTTGGGGTCACGTTCAAAACCACAACTGGCTTCACACAATCCGGTTAATTCTATGCGTACCGAATACCTGACAGAAGAAGCAATGCTTAAAAATTCATTACAAGCACAGCAAGCTCAACTGGATGCCGAAAAAGCCAAGAATGATAAGTTAAGATCAGACCTGGATGCAACTAATGCAAACCTGGCCAAATTCACTGTGGATAGTGATGGCGACGGTGTTCCTGATTTCTTTGACAAATGTCCAAATACACCTACCGGAACAAAAGTAGATGGCTCTGGATGTCCGCTTCCTGTTGCTAAAGATGTAAAGGTTTATGTAACTGAAGCAGATAGGAAAATTGTGAGGGAAGCTATCAAAAATCTTGAATTTGATTTTGGTAAGGCAACTATAAGGGCGCATTCATACCCAAGTTTAGATAGGGTAGCACAATTGCTGATCGATAAAAACTTCAGCCTGAAATTAGCCGGACATACTGATAACGTAGGTTCTGCCGACGCTAACATGAAATTATCAAAAGACAGGGCGGAATCGATAAGGTCTTACCTGGTGAGCAAGGGTGCTAATGCATCACGTATTGAAGCTACGGGCTACGGTAAAACTCAACCTATTGCAAGCAATAAAACTGCAAAAGGACGCCAATTAAACCGTCGTGTAGAGTTCACGCTTTATTAATAGCGAATAAATAAGGAATAAATAAGAAAGCCGCTCAGTAATGGGCGGCTTTTCTTTTTTAAAATACTTTGATCTTTAAGGAACATCGAAGAAGTCTGCCAAGGGTCCAAAATAGGAATCATCCCATCCATCAGCAAAACTATCATAGTCCGGGTCAGGAATGTTGGTATGCCTAAGTTCCACAGATGTACCTTTCTTATCCGGATGAAGCTTTATAGTAACAATGGAGGCTTCGGGCTGACCGTCAAAATACCATTGCTGTACTATTTTCTTACCATCCTCAAATTCAATATTCTTACCTACTATACTGCCATCCCACATAGAAAACTCTAAACCCGGCTCTGTACTCATTATGGCTTCTTCACCGGTCCATAGCTCAATGGTCAGGGGATTGGTGAGGGCCATATAAACCTCGGCTGGGGTAGCTGGTAACAGGTAATATTTTTTAAAATCTTTCACGAGCGCAATTTAGCAGAATTAACTGACTGTACCCAAAGGTAAAACAGTTCTGCCATATACTTCATTTAAAACATTAGCTACACCAGTGTATATTGCTGAAAATCCGCATATTATACCTTCATATCCGGCCAGGTGTTTTATCGAAGCGTTGCCTGTAGAATCGCCGACGGCTAACAGAATAAATAATATAGTCAGCGAACCAAAAACAAATTGCAGTGCGCGGTTCAATTTTAAAGTACCAAAGAACAAGCAGAATGTAAAGAAGCCCCAGATAGCAAGGTAAGCCACCATCGCACTATCAGATGTGGCAGTGATCCAGCCTAATTTTGGCATAACGATCAATCCAACCAATGACAGCCAGAAAAAGCCATAGGATGTAAAGGCAGTCAACCCAAAGGTGTTGTTTTTGCGGGCCTCAATGATACCGGCAATAACCTGGGCCAAACCACCATAAAACAGGCCCATGGCCAGTATCATGGAATTCAACTCGTAAAAACCAGCATTGTGGAAATTTAGTAAAACAGTGGTCATGCCAAAGGCACACAGACCAAGGGGCGCAGGGTTAGCGGTGCCATCTTTGGCGGGAACGGGTGTTGTCGGGATCATGGTAATCTAGGTTTTTAGTTAGTTTATAACGCAATATACTAAATGATTGAACTGATTAATAAGAAGATTTCACCGATTATTTATACTATTTTATCTTTATGCTTTTAGCTTTGCGCGTAAGTTTACCCATTGTATGCAAAAATTAGTATTGATACGCCATGGCGAAAGTATTTGGAACCAGGAAAACCGTTTTACTGGCTGGACCGATGTTGATTTGTCTGTAAACGGTTATCAACAAGCAAAAAATGCCGGGCAATTATTAAAAAAGCATGGCTATACTTTTGATGTTGGTTTCTGTTCAGTTTTAAAACGATCTATTAAGACTTTGGATATCGTATTGGAAGAGATGGACCTGCTTTGGATCCCTGTGCAAAAATCGTGGCGGTTGAACGAGCGTTTTTATGGCGCCTTGCAGGGATTGAATAAAGACAAAGTAGCGGCCCAATATGGCGAAGACCTGGTACATAAATGGCGCCGGGATCCGCATGAATTACCGCCGGCAATCACCAAAGAGGACGAGCGCTACCCGGGGAAAGACCCGCGCTACAAGCAACTTACCGAGCGGGAACTACCCTTAACCGAAAACCTGAGTGAAACCATGAACAGGGTATTGCCCTTCTGGCAAGAAAGCATTATTCCATGTTTAAAACTTAGCCAAAAAGTGATTGTTTCTGCACACGGCAACAGCTTGCGTGCATTGATACAATACATTGATCATCTTTCGGATGAAGAAGTTACAAAACTTGACCTGCCTACCGGTGTACCTTTAATATATGAACTGGATGATCAGCTCAATAGGATCAGGCATTACTACCTGGAATAGTTTAGTTTGGAGTTAGTTTCCTTTAATCAGTCTTCCTTATCATACAACACAGCTGCCTTCTCTGCAGATGTCTTAATGCCTTTTATCATAGCTGAACTAAAACCATTATGTTCCATTTCATTTAACCCGGCAATGGTACAGCCTTTGGGTGATGTTACCTTATCTATTTCCTGCTCAGGATGAGAAGCCAATTGTAATAGTAAGTCTGCGGCACCTTTAGCGGTTTGTGCAGCCATTTTTAAGGCATCATGCGCATGGAAACCAATTTCGGTACCACCTTGCGATGCAGCTCGGATAGAGCGCAGGAAAAAGGCTATACCACAGGCACATAGTGCCGTTGCAGAAGTCATCAACTCTTCGTTGATCTGGATGGTGACGCCTACGGTATCAAAGAGCGATTTTACCACTTCCATATTTTCGGTTGAGGCATTGTCGGTAGCGATACAAGTCATAGATTGACCAATTGCTATTGCAGTATTTGGCATGGCGCGTACAACCTGTACCTCCAAATCGAGCTGACGGCGGATATCGGCACATGTTACGCCTGATATTACCGATATAAGTAAATGCTTTTGCTCCCAGATAGAGGGTTTAATCTCATGCAACAACTTATTTAATTGTTGTGGCAATACTGCCAATACAACGATATCAGCATCCTTTACGGCTTTTAGGTTATCGTCGGTCACATTGTACCCATTATCTGCAAGTGGTGCTAATGCTTTTATATTCCGTCGTGTTAAAGTGATCTGCTCAGGAATACAAATACCTGACTTAACCAAACCCTTGGCTAATGAAAGCCCGATGTTTCCGCTGCCTAATATGGCTATATTTTGTGTGCTCATTTCCTAATTACTTAAACGTGTACCAAATGATTGCTGATGTTTTAACTGCCCCAGGTCATCAGATTTACCTATGATCACTGCTTTCACTCCACAGTTAATCGCAGTGAAGGCATTATCCAGTTTCGGCAGCATGCCGCTGTGAATGATCTGCTGCTCTTTTAGCTTTTCATATTTACCCGGGTCAATTTCCCTGATCAATGAGTCCTCATCATTAATATCTTGCAACACGCCCTTCTTTTCAAAGCAATATACCAATGTTGTTTCATAAAGCTTTGATAAGGCAACTGCAAGGGCAGAGGCGATGGTGTCCGCATTAGTATTTAATAACTGCCCCTCGCCATCATGGGTTATCGCGCAAAAAACAGGGGTAAAGCCGGCTTCCATTAACCTTTCCAAACTTTTTGGGTCGATGGATTTTTCGTCTATGTCACCAACAAATCCATAGTCAATAGTCTTTACAGGGCGCTTTTTAGTGCGGATGAAGTTGCCGTCCGCACCGGTAAGACCTATAGCATTATTACCAAATCGTTGTAGCTGGGCTACTATATTCTTGTTGATCAATCCCCCATAAACCATGGTAACCACACGCAATGTTTCAATATCAGTTATCCGGCGACCATCAATCAGTTTAGCTTCAATACCCAGCGTTTCAGATAATTGAGTCGCCACCTTACCACCTCCGTGAACCAATATTTTATAACCATCAAGCGCAGTAAAGTCTTTCAGAAAATGGTATAGATTTTCTGAATTATCGATCACGTTTCCACCAATCTTTATAATATGTAGCTGCTGTTTACTCATGGGTAATAACACCGATAGTTAATAAGAGGCTAAAAATAGTAATTAGGTAGTATTTATTTTTTTAAAAATCAGGTTAGTTTAAAAACAACCTTGTATTAAATCGGGTTGAAAATGTTAGGTGTAGATTTTTTTATACTTATTTTGCGTGCGAAAAGCTTTCGGTAATATTTACTTATGGATATAAATAAAACGGCAGGAATGCCGCGTATTGTAATTATTGGTGGCGGTTTTGCCGGTATCAATCTTGCTAAAAAATTAAAAAATAAGCCTGTAGAAGTATTGATGCTCGACAAGCACAATTACCATACTTTTCAGCCATTGCTTTACCAGGTAGCTATGGGCGCTATTGAAGCTGATTCCATTGGTTTCCCGGTGCGACGAATATTTACCAATCAAAAGAACTTTGCATTTAACCTGGCCGAAGTAAAAACCATCAATCCTGAAAAGAATACCATAACGGCAGATATTGGCGAAATTGCTTATGACTATCTCGTTATCGCAACTGGCGCAAATACCAACTTTTTTGGCAACAAAGAGATTGAGCATTATACCATGCCGATGAAGAACATCAGCGAAGCATTAAATATCCGCAGTTTTATGCTGCAAAATCTTGAAAAAGCTGTTGTTACCACAGATCAAAAAGAAAAAGATGCTTTGATGACCTTTGTAGTAGTAGGGGGCGGCCCGACGGGAGTAGAACTATCAGGTGCCCTTGCTGAAATGCGTAATAAGGTTTTATGTAAAGATTACCCTTCGCTTTGCGAGGAAGACATGAGAGTTTACCTGGTAGAAGGCAAACCGGTGGTGCTTGGTGCTATGTCTGCAACTGCATCAGCGGCCGCAAAAGCTGGTCTGTTAAAAATGGGCGTGACAATTTATAATGGTGTACATGTGCAGAGCTACAATGGTTGTGAGTTGAAGATAGATGATGGTACGGTGATAGAAACACGGAACGTATTCTGGGCAGCTGGCGTAATGGGCGAAATGCCCGAGGGCTTAACTAATGGAACTATTACCAACGGGAAAAGAATACTGGTTGATGAAATTAACAGGGTGCAAGGCTATCAGAATATATTTGCCATTGGCGATGTATCAGCGATGATCACAACTGAAAGGCCTAACGGTATACCCGGCATGGCACAGGGCGCTATACAAACAGGTCAGCACCTGGCTAAAAATCTGATGCACATCATCAATGGTGAACCAACCGTACCGTTTAAATATTGGGATAAAGGCTCATTAGCTACAATTGGTCAGAATAAAGCGGTCGCCGACATATGGAAACTACATTTTCACGGATTCTTCGCATGGCTGCTATGGATGTTTGTGCACCTGATGTCGCTGATGGGTTTTTCAAATAAATTGAGCGTACTGGTAAGCTGGGCATCGAAATATCTAACGAGGAATACGGATAACCGCCTGATCGTTCGCTTTTTCAACACAGAAACCCGCATGACCGACCCGGTATCCAAGTAGATTATTTTGTTTGTTCGTCCGGTAATTTGCTCATATAGGCAGCAATTTCCTGCTCGTTGGTATCGTGGCTTTGTGATAGGGATTGAATGATATTCTTTTGTTCCTGCTCACTTCTGTTCTGGCTTAGTTTTTTCTTGGCCTGTAAGTCGGTTACTTCAATTTCAAAAGCAACAATGCCCTTCATCATTTTTGATTTATACTGATCTGACAAGCCACTCCATTGCTGCAAATATCCCTTATCATAAAACTCAATGGTATGCTGCAGCAGTTCAGCCTTTTTAGCTTCTTCTTCAATTACAGCAGCTTTGCCATAGGCATGTACAGCGATGTAATTCCACGTAGGTACGTTTTCCTCTTTTTCGTAGTTTTTTGGAGATATATAAGCATGTGGCTCAGTAAAAATAACTAAAGAAGTATTGTCAATTATTTGTACCGATTGCGGGTTAGCTTTGGCAAAATGGGATAGCAAATATACCTTACCGTTTTCCTCTCTCACCAAAAAGGGCAGGTGAGTAGCTTCGGGTACACCATTTACAGCGGTTACGATAGTAGCAAAACTATACCGCTGCATGAATGCGATGATCTCTTGTCCGTCTGTAAATGAGTTGAATGATGGAGTGTACATTTTACAGTGCTAATATTTCTTTCTTTAAAATTTCAGCGATATTAGTAAATAATGTATTCTTTGTTAGTGACAAATTACAGTAACATTCATTTTTAACGACATTTATAATATGTTTATACCAATCAAGATATGACCATTCCCTTGGTTTAGGAGAATAAAGAAACATGCCCTTATTATCCCAGTGAACTTCTGTTGCCGTCCTGTATATATAAATAAACTTTTCAATTTCAGGGAAAATACAAAGCCTACCTGAATCGTCGATTGTCACCTCTTTAATATTGTCGTTTTTCATGCGACCTAATTTACAAAGTCTCAAGCATTTGTTTTAACACCGCCTGTGCAGCCCATACGCGGTTGCCTGCTTCATGGATCACTATTGAGCCTGGCCCATCCAATATTTCATCAGACAGCTCCAGATTGCGTCTAACGGGTAGGCAATGCATCACTTTGGCGTTATTGGTACCTTTAAGTTTGTCATTGGTCAGCATCCAGTCATCATAACCGCCCATTACTTTACCGTACGGTTCGTAGGCAGACCAGTTTTTTACGTAGATAAAGTCAGCATCGGCCAAAGCTTCATCCTGGTTATGGGTGATGGTTGCGCCATTGGTAAAGTCGGTGCAAAGTTCATATCCTTTTGGATGAGCGATAGTAAAATCAACATCAGCTTTGCACATCCATTCAGCAAAGGAGTTTGGTACAGCTTGTGGTAATGCCTTTACATGGGGTGCCCAGGTTAGCACAACTTTTGGGCGTGGTTTTGTTTTCAATTCCTCAATAGTTACCAAATCTGCCAAACTTTGTAATGGGTGACGGGTAGCTGATTCTAAACTCACCACAGGCACACCGCAGTATTTTACAAACTTGTTGAATATATTCTCACTATAGTCATCATCACGATCTTTTAAGCCCGGGAATGAGCGCACGCCGATAATATCAGCATACTGGCCCAACACGGCAGCAGCTTCGCGGATATGCTCTACTGTGCTACCATTCATCACTGCGCCGTCCTGCAGTTCCATTGCCCAGCCTTCCTTATCCATGTTCAGCACCATGACATTCATACCCAGGTTAAGGCCGGCTTTTTGGGTACTCATACGGGTACGCAGGCTCGGATTAAGAAAAACCAATCCTAAAGTCTTGTTCTTACCTAAATGCTGATAATCATAAGGATTTTGCTTCAGGTGCAAAGCTTCTTTAACAAGCGATTGAACATCGGCGACATCGTTTACGGAGGAAAAAAGTTTCATGGGCGCCTTAGGATATTTATTGTGTTATGGTTGAATGATTTAATACAGTGGTGAATGCTTCCAAAAATCTATCAGCATGTGCTTTGGTCAGATTTAAAGCAGGTAAAAGCCTGATCACATTTGGCTTGGCCTCACCGGTGAAAATATGATGCTTAAATAATAAGTCTTTACGCACGTGAGCCAGTTCTGCCGGCAATTCAATACCGATCATCAAACCACGGCCGCGCACTTCCTGCACCTGTTCAAATTTCTTTAGCTCATCAATCAGGTAACCGCCAACTTCCGCAGCATTTTGTAAAAGGTTATCACGCTCAATCACCTCCAATACAGCTAATCCCGCAGCACAGGCCAAATGATTACCGCCGAAGGTAGTACCCAACATTCCATAAGCGGGCTGAATTTTTGGCGAAATAATAATACCGCCGATAGGAAAGCCGTTACCCATTCCCTTAGCCATGCTATAAATATCAGCGTTGATACCAGCAAAATCATGAGAGAAGAATTTTCCTGTCCGTCCGTAACCGCACTGAACCGAGTCCGCTATAAACACAGCATTATATTGATCGCAAAGCGACCTGATCTTTTGCAGGAAACTTGTACTTGCAACTTGTATACCACCGACACCTTGTATACCTTCGATAATTACCGAGGATATTTCATTTTCTGCAAATGCTTTCTCTAAAGCCGCCTCATCGCACCATGGTAAAAAGATCACATTATCGGTCTCATTAATTGGAGCTACAATCTTAGGGTTATCAGTCACTGCCACTGCCAATGATGTCCGTCCGTGAAATGACTTGCGGAAAGCGATCACCTTCTTTTTACCATTATAGAATGATGCCAGTTTAAGTGCATTTTCATTAGCCTCAGCACCCGAGTTACACAGGAACAGTTGATAATCATCCTTGCCGGATACTTTACCCAATTTCTCAGCCAATTCCTTTTGCAAAGGGATCTCGATAGAATTAGAATAGAACCCTATTTGATGCAACTGATCCTCCAATCGCTTCACATAATGAGGATTGGTATGGCCGATAGAAATAACCGCGTGACCGCCATACAAGTCCAGGTACTCAGTTCCCTTGTCATCATAAACCAAACTTCCAATACCTTTTACGATATTGATCGGGTTGATTGGATATACATCAAATAGTTTCATTTCGTATTCGTATTAAAAAGCTGTCGCTTTCAGTTTTAATCCTGCGGTTTCATCCAAACCAAACAGCAGGTTCATGTTCTGCACTGCTTGCCCTGATGCACCCTTTGTTAAATTATCAATAATACTGGTTATAAGCAGTTTGCTTCCATGCTTAGCAACTTGTATAAAGCATTTATTTGTATTAACCACCTGCTTTAGGTCGATATTACGGCTTGTAACATGTGTAAATGGATGACCAGCATAATAATCATCATACAGTTTTAATGCTTCATCGCCTGACAGATCGCTATCCAAGTAGATAGATGCAATAATACCCCGGGTATAGTCGCCACGATAAGGCACAAAATTTATTGTCCGTCCGTAACCGGGTTGAAGTTGCATAATTGATTGCCCAACCTCTTTCAAATGCTGATGATCAAATGCTTTGTAGATCGACAGGTTGTCATTTCTCCAGGTAAAATGAGTAGTGGCCGACGGACTTTGCCCTGCACCGGTTGAACCTGTGGTTCCTGTAATATGCACCTCACCATCTATCAAACCTTTAGCTGCCAGTGGTAATAAACCCAATTGCAGGCAGGTTGCAAAACAACCCGGGTTAGCGATGTTTTGTGCTTTCTTTATTGCATTACGGTTCAATTCTGGTAAGCCGTACACAAATTCTTTGCTGTTAAGCTTTGAATTTGCTGTCAATCTAAAATCCTGGCTCAGATCAATGATCTTAATATCATCGGGGATAGGATTGGCATCTAAAAACTTTTTCGCATCACCATGACCAACGCATAAAAATAATACGTCGATATCATTGGATAATTCGCTGGCAAATTTCAGGTCGGTATCACCGAATAGGTCGGTATGTACCTCGTAGATATAGTTACCCGCGTTGCTGTTGCTGTGCACAAAAGCGATATCAACATTGGGGTGATTGACCAATATCCGCAGCATTTCGCCGCCTGTATACCCCGCACCGCCAACTATGCCCGCCTTTATTTTATTTGATGTTGATCCTGTCATTTTTTGTAGATGGTGTGGAGTAGAGTATAAATTCCAGGTCGGTAGATTCCTTATTGCTGATGAAATGCTTTTGTCCTGGTTTTATCTCGATACCCTGTTCCGGCTTCAGCTCACTTTCAACCCCGTCTATGGTAAAAGTTGCTTTGCCTTTAATAATAAAAAATACCTGGGTTACCTTTTCGTGGTAATGCAATTGCTCGGCAGTATCCGGCGGCATCAATTCCTGTTTAACAGATAGTGCGTCCGTATCTATAAAGTTCCATCCGTAGCAGTCGTCGCCCCATTTATAGTGGCTTGTGCATTCACTTTTTGAAAAGACAGGGTTATCCATTATTCTGATTGATTTACTTTGTGATAGATCATTACCTGGTTGCCAAATATCTTCGAGAAACCTTTAACATCTTCGCCGGTCCACGCATTGTTCATCTCGCCATATGTGCCAAACTTGTTCGACATCAAATCATGTTTCGATTCAATACCTGTTACCTGGAAGCGGTATGGATTCAACTGAACAAATACCTTCCCGCTAACATTATGCTGCGTATCGGTTAAAAATGCCTCGATATTACGCATAATCGGGTCGTGGAACTGCCCCTCGTGCAGCCAGTTACCGTAGAACGAAGATAACTGATCTTTCCAAGAAAGCTGCCACTTGGTCAATACATGTTTCTCGAGCGTATGGTGCGCCTTGATGATCACCATCGGTGCAGCTGCCTCAAATCCAACACGGCCCTTGATACCAATAATGGTATCGCCTACGTGAATATCCCTGCCGATGCCATAAGGTTGAGCTATAGCCTGCAATGCCTGTATAACCTCAGTCGGATGATTATATTTCTTACCATCCAAGCCAACCAGTTCCCCTTTCTCAAATTCAAGCTCGATGTGTCTTGTGCCTGATTGCGTCATTGGAGTAGGCCATGCATCCTCGGGTAAACCTAAGTTTGATGTCAGGGTTTCTTTACCGCCGACAGATGTTCCCCAGATACCTTTATTGATAGAGTATTTGGCTTTCTCGAAGTTCATATCCACACCGTGCTTTTTCAGGTATTCGATCTCTTCTTCGCGGCTTAGTTTTAAGTCGCGGATAGGAGTGAGTATCTGCACATTCGGTACCAGGATATTAAAGATCATATCAAAACGCACCTGGTCGTTACCTGCACCTGTACTGCCGTGGGCCACGTATTCGGCACCGATCTCTTTGGCATAGTTGGCTATTGCTGTAGCCTGGCTTACACGTTCAGCACTTACTGACAGCGGGTAGGTGTTATTCTTTAACACATTACCGTAGATCAGGTAGCGCACGCAGGTGTTATAGTAGTTTTCGGTCTCGTCAACCACGTGGTGCGAAGTAACACCCATGCGATAAGCACGTTGTTCCACATGGTATAATTCGTCGGCACTAAAACCACCGGTATTTACAATTACTGAGTGAACCTCAAGGCCCAGATCGCGTGTTAAATAAATGCAGCAGAAAGATGTATCTAATCCTCCACTATAAGCCAGAACTACTTTTTTCTTCATTGTTTTATTTGGATGAAAGCTGGGAAACAAAGATTGGTTATCCTAATAACATAGCTTTCAGTTCATTAATTGTTACTTTAATATTATTATTTGAAGTTTTGTCCGTCCGTAACTGAGCGAAATTACCCTTTCAACTCAAAACTAAACTTCTCCATTCGTCTTTTTATCGCATTTTCAATACGCTCTAACAGGGTAGCCTTATGGGTGATGCGTTTCATTTTGTCTTCGTATTCCTTTTGCTTTTCTGCAGGATCAAACAGCATAGCAGTACACATGCAGTTCTTGCGGTCCTTACTGGTCAGGATATCGTAGTTGACACAGCTTTTGCATCCTTCCCAAAATTTTTCATCCTGGGTAAGTTCTGAGTAGGTTACAGGTTCGTAACCCAGGTCTGAGTTGATCTTCATTACAGCCAGGCCAGTGGTCAATCCAAATATCTTTGCATCAGGGTATTTGGTGCGCGATAGTTTGAATATCCTTTCCTTAATCGCCTTAGCCAATCCGCTTTTGCGAAAATTGGGGTTAACGATCAAACCGGAGTTGGCCACAAACTCACCGCTCCAGGTTTCGATATAACAAAAACCTGCCCAGGTACCGTCTTTATGAAAAGCGATAACCGCCTTGCCCTCGAGCATTTTATTAGCTACATATTCTGCAGAACGTTGTGCAATGCCTGTACCACGTGCCTTTGCCGACTCGGCCATTTCATCACAAATATGTTGTGCAAAATCGACATCCTGTGCTGATGCAACCCGAATATCAAAATCTTGTATAATCATTGAAGTAGAGAAAATTAACGTTAAAATTAAGCGTTGCCGCCAATACGTAATCAGATGGATTTTTGTTGATGAAGTTTAAAAAATCTTTCATCAGGGTCAATAGCAGAGCGTAAATTAGACCCGGGGGATATAAAGCCTTCGTCGTGAAGGGGCATATTCAAAAACAGGTGCAACCAAAGCAACGGTAACCGGGGCGAAGATGGCCCTGATAACAGTATCTAATATGCTTTGCAGTTTCATTTTAAAGCTTGTTTTTGTTATGTTTTAATTTTTGTGCAAAGTATCGCATAAAAATTTACTTATGCAAGAAAAAATGTGTTTAATGTTAATAGAGTGACTTTGGGGGGAGTTGATTGAGTTAGATTAGGTTGATTGAGTTGGATTAGGTTAGATTAGGCTGGATTAAGATTGAGTTATAATAGTCGCTCGACATAAAATCAAAGTACAAGCTGAATATTAATTTCTGAATTCTGTGTCATTGTAAAACTTACCTGCCAATATATCTTCTATCACTCCCTTAAAACTTTTTGAAATTCTTTGGCCATTATGCAAAGTATTCAAAAGTGCTATTACTTTGGGGTTAGTATAGTTATCTCCAATAACTCTTTTCTTTAAAAAATCACGTATAATAATTAACTCCAATGTATCTTCCGATATCTTGTGTTGATCATACAATTCAGTATAAATTCTGCAAAGCTCAACGTAGTCGTCGATATTTAGGTTTTGCATCGAAAAAATACAAATAACCGCCTGATCTTCATTAAATTGTTTCTTCAACAAAAGCTTTTTTACGTCATCAAAATAACTTGAACTGTGTTCATAGATTTCTACAAATGCTTTATTTGCTATGAACGCTCCATACCAATCAAGCCCCGGCAAAGCCTTTTCTACAACATTCATTAAGCTGTCGAAATTCTTTTTCTTATAGATGGGTTTTTCTTTCTCAGAATTGTGATTGGAACAAGAATATAAGACTATACAAATGACAGAGAGTTTTAGAAAATTCAATAACAAGCGCCTCATACTATTCTCGGTAATATTCTTTTATCAACTTAATCAACTCAATCAACCTAATCCAACTCAATCAACCTTTAGAAACAATATCCCCCACAATCATCTCCGCATGAACACGCGAATTTTCGATGAACCATAAATGCGTATCCATACCACCGCAAACCACGCCTGCAAGATAGACGCCTTTAAGGTTGGTTTCCATCGTTTCATGATTGTAATGCGGGATGCATTTTGCATCGGTTGACAGGTGAATACCGATCTTTTTCAGAAAATCAAAGTTGGGCCGGTAGCCCGTCATCGCCATTACATAATCGTTAGGGATGGTAATTTGTCCGTCCGGGGTTTGGATATCAACTTCGTTTTCGCGTACAGCTGTCAAATTGGAGTTGAAGTAAGCCTTGATGCTGCCTTCTTTAATACGGTTCAATATATCGGGTCTAACCCAGTATTTCACCCTATGGCTTACTTCTTCGCCACGAATCACCAAAGTCACTTCAGCGCCTTTACGATAGGTTTCCAAAGCCACATCGATCGCCGAGTTGCTCGAGCCAACTACCACCACCTTTTGCAGAGCATAGTAATGCGGGTCCTGGTAATAGTGTTTTACTTTTGGCAGATCTTCGCCGGGAATATTCAACTTAACGGCAATATCATAAAAGCCAGTAGAGACGATGATGTTTTTTGCCTCATAAGTAGCTTTTGAAGTGGTTATCTTATAATGTTTGTCCGTCCGTTTTACTGCAGACACCTCTTCAAATAAATTCACTTTAAGGTGATTGGATAATGCCACCCTGCGGTAATACTCCAAAGCCTCGGCCCGTTTGGGTTTGTTGCTGATGGTGACAAAGGGTATACCGCCAATCTCCAGCAACTCTGAAGTTGAGAAGAAAGTCATGGTAGTAGGGTAGTTGTACAGCGAGTTGACAAGGCAGCCTTTTTCAATAATAATATAGCTTAAGCCGGCTTTTTGTGCCGATAATGCACAAGCCAAACCTATGGGGCCACCGCCTATAATGAGTATATCGAGCATGTTTTGTGTTAAAGATTATTGACGAGTACGTCGTCGTATTCCTTCACCCGGTTAAAAACCGACCGTGCAAAGGTACATGTAGGCAGAATTTTTAAATTGTTTTCGCGGGCATATTTTACACCGGCCTCAACCAGTTTTTCGCCCATGTGATGGCCCTGCAATTTATCGCTTACCTCGGTATGGTAAATATTCATTACGCCATCACGAGTAAGGTAGCGCATTTCGCCCAGGCGTTCGCCGTTATCATCTATGTAAAAAGCGCCTGCGTGATGGCGTTCTTCGTTTTTGATCTCCATTAATGCAAAAATAATTGAGTACGGTAAATGTAAAGCATCTGCCTAACATTTATCTTAACGCGATGTAATAAGTTAATTTGATTACTGAAACCCTGAAGATATTTTGAGCCAGACTGTCCTTGCCGAAGGAAAATAAAAAAAGGGTAAGCTACTTTTATCGCACCGCTACAACCCTCTACCCTTGCTGCGTTCCCACCCTGGGGGAGTTCAAGAGGAGCTGGTCGTAAAAGACTTACCCCGGCACAAAGATATACAAAAGGTTGAAATGGGGTTAAGAAAATGTTAAAAAAGCCCTTAATAGCTGATTGTTTGATGCTTAAACAGCCTTGTCATACTGAACGCAGTGAAGTATCTGTCGCCAAAGGTATGTTGGTTCCCTTTATTTGTATGTTAGGATCGTCGGTTTAATTACAAATATCAGTTCCACACGACACCCCGTTTTAGATTCTTCGCTCTCGCTCAAAATGACAAAGAGGAAATTAAACTTTCACCTTAAAACAAGCTCGTTTGCTGGCTCGGACTATAATTGCCGTGCAGCGGTTTTAATAACGACTGCTTTGGCGGGGCCTCGCTTACCAGGTGTTTGGCCTCGAAGGGTAGCTCCATAAACAGTTCCCAGTGGGCAAATGTGTTCAATGCTTCGCGGTGCAGAACGGTTAGTTTGTCTATCTCGAAATCTTCCACCCATTTTATCTTTTTGAACTGCGGCCACAGCTTATCAAAATCATTTTTGTGGATGTTGCGGGCTATGGTGATATGCGGCACCAGGTAATCCTTTATATTCAAATTCTTTTTAAGCGCCTTGAACCATTGCGTAGTGTATGGTGCCGACCGTATTTTGGCATACAGCGTACGGTACTCCTCGCCGTGGTTAAAAAAGTCAAAGCCATCCATCGTGAGGGTAACCGAGGCCAGCAATTTCATCTTCGCTTTTAACCCGTTTATTTCAGGTTCGGCCATGTAGGGCTTGCGGCGGGGCATGGCTTTTATGCTGATATGTGCCTTTGAATGGAGGCTATCATAACTACCAATAATAACTGCGGCGTCTTCCTTGTGTTTCTCTATTTGGCCACCAATACCATCTGGCGGTGAGAGGATGATTAAATAATCTGCATAACCTTTCATACTATGAATTATTGAGGGATATAAATATGCTAATATATTTAGTATTTATCCAAATAATTTTTCACATTTGTACAGTGGAAGCCAAACGTTACATCATGCACATCGACCTCGATTCGTTCTTCGTTTCGGTGGAGCGCAAGTTTAATCCCGAGCTGATTGGCAAGCCCATTATTATTGGCGGCAATGCCGACAGGGGCGTGGTGGCAAGCTGCAGTTACGAGGCGCGTAAATTTGGGGTGCACTCGGGTATGTCGTCGCGCGAGGCGTTTAAGCTGTGCCCGCATGCTATATCGGTTCGCGGCAGCTATCATTTATACTCGGAGGCTTCAGCGCAGGTCACCAAAATTATTGACGAAATGGTACCCCTGTACCAAAAGGCTTCGGTAGATGAGTTTTATATCGACCTAACCGGCACGGACCGTTTTTTTAGTCCTTACAAGTTAGCCTCGCAGGTACGGCAACGGATCATTAAGGAAACACAGTTGCCTATTTCTTTTGGACTGGCATCGGGCAAAACAGTAGCCAAAATGGCCACCAACAGGGCGAAGCCCAACGGTCAGTTATTTATACCGCATGGCAAGGAGATGGAGTTTTTGGCACCGTTGCCCATATCTGCCATACCGGGATTGGGCGAGAGTACCGCTAAAAAGATATACGAATACGGCATCGAAAAAATAGGCGACCTGCAGCGGGTAGAGCTGCGCTTCCTGCAGACGGTATTCGGCAAAAATGGACTATGGATGTATAACAAGGCGCGGGGGATTGACTCAGGCGAGGTAGTGCCGCACTCAGAACGGAAATCGATATCGACAGAATGCACCTTCCATGCCAATATATCGGACGCACGGACCCTGGAATCGACCCTGGTTTCGATGACCGAGGAACTATCATCCAAGCTTCGCCGTGAAAATAAGCTGGCATCGTGCCTGGCGATAAAGATACGCTATGCAAACTTCGAGACGCATACCCAGCAGGAGAAGATAGCGCTCACGGCGGCAGAGCACATTTTGATACCGGGCATTAAAAACTTGCTTAAAAAATCGTGGAACAGTCATCGACCTGTAAGGCTGATAGGAGTAAGACTGAGCCAGCTTTGCACCGGCAGTTACCAGATCAACCTGTTTGAGGATAACGAGGAGCAGATCAGTCTGTACCAGGCTATGGATAGCATCAACTTTAAATTTGGTGACAAAACGGTGTGCCGTGCTGCGGGGATGGAGGTGGGAACGAGGGGCTTTAATCCGTTTATGAGGGGTTAGACTGGCCGGTTACATGATCCAAAGCTCATCTTTATCCTTATCGGCATATCCCCATTCATCATCTTTACCTAATTCTTTACTTTTTATGCTGTCATCTTTCAATACAATGATGACCATCAATATAAAAATGACAGGGAAGGACACATACAGCAAGCCGGTTAATAGCGCTGAAGATGAATAGTTGGGTACTACATAAAGTATGATCAAATAAATTGTTGCCCAGATTACTGCAGTGGTAGCTTTCATAACATCGGGATTTTATTGTTCAACAACCGATTGGTTTTGAAGTTTTAATGGCTGCTTAAAACACAATACAATTTAACAATTTTTAGCGGCAATCCCGCATCATAATTCCTTCTTCATCAAAATATCGGTCTGCTCATCACTACCTACCAAAAACTTATGACTGCCAAATGCTTTGAACCCGTTACGCTCATAAAAGCGTTGTGCGGCAAGGTTATGCTCCCATACGCCAAGCCATATGTATTGCAGTTTTTCGTCAATAGCTTTATTAATGGCAAAATCTAATAGCTGATTACCTATCTTTTTACCCTGCTGACTGGCCAATACATAAATACGCTCTATCTCCATAGCACCCTCATCCTTAAACTCGGTTTGGGCCGATGAATAATTCAGTTTGATATAACCAACTTTTTCATCATCTATCAAAGCAAAGTAGAATTGAGAGTGAGGGTTTTCTATCTCACTTAACAGCTTATCGTAGGTAAAAGCTACGGAAGTATAAGCCTCAAAATCATCCTTGTTGTTTACATGCTCAAAGGCATCATAAAATGTTTTACGGGAAAGTACTAAAAGTTCCGCAGTATCGGACGGACGGACAAGCTGGATGGTTATGGGTATTAGCATAAATTAAGGTGAAAGCTAAAAGGCTAAAGCAGAAAGCTGTTTAAAAGGGCGAAATTAATTATAAAAGCAGAAAGTAAAAAGCCTTTATCCTTTCCGCTTTCAGCCTTTCGCCTTTACTCAAACTGCTCCTGCAACCGTTCCAGGCGGTCGATGATCAGGTCGAGTTTTTCTTCCTGACTCTTAAATATGCGTTTTTTGTAGTAGAAGGTGAGGAACAGTATCCAGATAATGGTAAAGCTGTAGAAACCTATTTTGTAGTAAACTGAAGCGTTATTTAATATCTCGACAAGATAGAGTGACAGGCCTAAACTGATGAGTAATACATACAAGTAATAGAACCAACCTGCAATTTTAGCCTGGTTTTTCTGGTACTCTTTCAGGTCCTGCAGGTAATCGGTTGGGTTTTGTGTAGCGTCGTGCTTGCTCAGTATGCGGTAGTTGCGGATGATCCTGGCTGCGTAGGCCATCATCGTAATCAGCATAATAAACAGGCCCACGTAAGTTAACCACTGGAATACAAAGAACACTGTAATAACAAAAGTAAGCGCAACCATGGCTACCATAGCCACTATACCCCAATACAGCTGACTGGTGATACTGCGCACGCCTTTCTTTACCTGCTTCAGTGCCTCATCCACTGAAAGCTGGTCCTGCTTTGGCTGTCCCTGCCAAACGGACATCAAGTGCTCAAAGTCTTTCATAGTGGTTATACAACTCGGTTAATTTTTGTTTAATACGATATATTTTCACCCTCAGGTTGCCCTCTGAGATACCCGATATATCGGCAATTTCAGGGTACGGCACTTCATCCAACACCATAGTAATGATAATTCTTTCTGATTCTTCCAACTTCGATATACACTTGTACAGCAGCGCTACCTGCTCATTCTTCTCCGAGTACTCCTCTCCCTTATTCTCAGCTATCTGTGGGGTCAGTTCATCCTTCGCCTGTCGTTTTTCAGACCTCAGGTAGGTTAAACATGTATTTACAGCAATACGATAGATCCAGGTTGATATTTGGGCCTGGTTACGGAATTTCTCCAGGTTTTGCCAAACTTTCAAAAAAGTCTCCTGCATCAGGTCATTCGCCGCGTCGTCATCGCCGGTATAGCCATAGCACAGGTGATATATCTTTTTTGAATTAGCTTCAAATATTTGCTTGAAGACTGCTTCCCTGGTATCCAATTCAGTTAACTTTTGTTTTTAGATGGGTGTAATTGAAATTTGTTACAACAAGTAATCATTCATGTTAAGCCATTTCAGTTTTTCTTCTGCTTCACCTACCATGGCATTAAAATCCTGGCTGTAATCAAACTGCAGATCCTCGTGCAATTTAGTTATCGCTTTACTTATTTTATCTAACTGGCGGGTTAATATTAACCGAAGGGGTTTATAGGATGATGATGCACGCTTATCAACATATTGAATATAATTACGGCAAAAGTTGATCAGTATTTCAATCTCCGCTTCTGTAGACGACATGAACTTGATATACTTATTCAATATCCTGAGTATTTTACGCAGACTTTTGGCCAACTGGTAATTGTTGTGGGGCAACTGGCTAAACATCAAGCCGCTTTCTGCCATCAGGCTCTCCATAAAAGCGCGCTCATTATCAGCATTAAAAAGCAGATAGCCTGTCAGCTCCTTATTTTCTTTTTTATAACGTACCAAACGCAGGCAAAGCTCCGTCAGTTGGGTATTATCCAGGTGCTGAAGTTCTTTTTTTATATCTGCAACGCCATAGGTTGGTATACTCATGCCTCTAACTTAATTATTTTAGCAAATAGTTGTAGCTTCGCACTTTCATTTTTATGCAGAAAAAAAGCAGGCTTACCCTTTACATTATCATCGCACTCATCCTCGGCGTATTCACCGGTTACATTTACAATATCAAAGTTATAGATGACCTGAATAAAAAAAACAGCGTTGCCGATGCGAATATAAAAACAATCGACACACGATTGGCAGTATTAAAAGATACTACTACATCTGAATACAAACAACTCACATCAGGTAAAATATCACAAACAAAAATTAAAGCGGATAATAATACCGCAATAAGCAACAAGCTGGAAGGCTTTACCATTTTAAGCGATATATTTTTACGGTTAATCAAAATGATCGTAGCCCCATTGGTATTTACCACGCTTGTAGTTGGGGTTGCTAAAGTAGGCGATATTAAAGCAGTAGGACGCATAGGCGGCAAAACATTGCTATGGTTTTTAAGCGCCACGCTGGTTTCTTTATTATTGGGTATGCTCCTGGTAAACTTTTTTGAACCGGGTCAAACCATGCATCTTGCTTTGCCTGATAGCCATCTGGGGACTGATATTAAAAAGTCATCCCTTTCATTTAAGGACTTTGTGGGCCATGTATTTCCAAAAAGCTTTTTTGAAGCTATGGCGAATAACGAGATATTACAGATTGTGGTATTTTCGCTATTCTTTGGTGTGGCTACTGCCGGGATAGGTGATAAGGGCCAGATCGTAATCAAAGCAATGGATGCCATAGCCCATGTTATATTAAAGATAACAGGCTATGTTATGAAATTGGCCCCAGTAGCGGTTTTTGGTGCGATAACGGCCGTGGTAGCCAAAGAAGGCCTTGGCATTATAGCTACCTACGCTACTTTTATCGGCGAGTTCTATTTTTCACTTGGTTTGCTTTGGTTGATCATTATAGCTGCCGGCTTTTTTGTGTTGAAGGGCCGCGTATTTAAGCTTGTAAGTAATATAAAGGATGCCATGTTGGTGGCATTCAGTACATCCACCAGTGAAGCGGCTTATCCAAGGGTATTAATAGAACTGGAGCGCTTTGGCTGCAGCAATAAAATAGTAAGTTTTGTATTGCCATTGGGTTACTCTTTTAACCTGGATGGATCTATGATGTATATGACCTTTGCCTCGTTATTCCTGGCACAGGCCTATGGCATACACTTATCATTTGGACATCAATTATCAATGTTGCTGGTATTAATGCTGACCAGCAAGGGTATTGCCGGTGTTCCGCGGGCCTCTTTAGTGGTAATAGCCGGAACGATGGCTATGTTCAATATTCCTGAAGCCGGTTTGGCTTTACTGCTTGGAATTGATCCGTTAATGGACATGGGGCGTTCAGCTACTAATGTGCTGGGTAATGTGATGGCAACGGCAGTGGTGAGTAAGTGGGAGGGGGAATTATCAGAGGGTAAGGAAATATCGAACACTGAGTTTTGAAACTCGAATAACTAGATTTAACAATACAACAATTTAACATATAACAATAATCCAATGAGAGATTCCCGCTCGAAAAAAATATTCATGGTCTGCGCGGTAGTGGTGCCGTCCGTGGCTTACTGTCTGTATTACTATGCACATGTTTTTAAAAATGCTCCTTATAAGTTTAGTGAGTTTGATTCGATGACATTCGAGTATGGTCCAGGGGCTGATAGCCTGGTGAACAAATACAGTTCTAAAACCGGCGAATATCAGTATGTAGATACCCGTGATTCAATCATAAAAATGAATCTTCATCTGCCTAAAGAGGAGCTCTTATATCTTCACAGAAAAGCTGCGGAACTTGGTTTTTGGGATTTCCCGAATGTAGAAATAGGGGATACCACTCTCAGGCATAATGGAATGCGGCCCTTGAGATACGTAATAGAATATAAATACAAGCGAAAGACAAAGAAAGTTATATACGATCAGTCGTTTAATGGTGACTACAGGTTGAAGGATGCCAACGAGCGTTTGATTAAAGAAATAAAACTGGTTTTGGCTAAAGAAGAAGGTAGGGAGAAAAATTGAGATTGGTTAAGTAGTTGATTAAGTTGAATGGTTGGATTAAGTTGATCTATATGAAAAATAATTAACCACTTAACTTAATCAACACAATCAACTATTCAACATAAAAAAGAGTTGTTATTTAAAAACAGAATTACTACATTTGCACCTCAAATTTTAAAACAATAATTAATAACCATGTACGCAATAGTAAGTATAGCAGGACAGCAATTTAAAGTTGCTAAAGACCAGCAGATCTTTGTGCACCGTTTGCAGGGAGATGAAGGCGCTAGTATTGAATTTGACAATGTGTTATTAGCAGAAAACGAAGGTAAATTCAAATTAGGAACTGATTTGAAAAATGCTAAAGTATCGGCTAAGATCGTGTCTCATTTAAAAGGTGATAAAGTAATTATCTTCAAAAAGAAAAGAAGAAAAGGTTACAAAAAGAAAAATGGCCACCGCCAGCAATTTACCAAGATAGAGATCACAGGGATCACATTATAATTAAGTTTTAAACGTGGATTCTTAGTGATCCCATAAAAAATACAAGAAATGGCACACAAAAAAGGGGCCGGTAGCTCAAGAAACGGCCGCGAGTCACATAGCAAACGTTTAGGTATCAAAATATTCGGTGGTCAGCCTGCAATCGCTGGTAACATCATCGTACGTCAGCGTGGTACCCCGCACAACCCAGGCCTGAACGTAGGCTTAGGTAAAGATCATACCTTATTTGCATTAGTTGACGGTACAGTAGTTTTCAAAAAGAAAGCTGATAACCGTTCATACGTTTCAGTAATACCTTTTGAAGCTGAACCAGTAGTTGAAGCACCAAAAGCAAAACCGGCTGCTAAAGCTGAAAAGAAAGTAGTTGAAGCTCCAAAAGCTGAAGCAAAAGAAGAAGCACCAGTTGCTGAAGCCCCTAAAGCAGAAGTAAAGAAAGCTGCGACTCCTAAAGCTGAGGCAACAGAAGAAGCCCCTGCTGCTGAAGCTGCTCCAAAAGCAAAGAAAGCTGCAGCTCCAAAAGCTAAAAAAGCTGATAAAGAAGAAGGCGCTGAGTAATCAGTTCTTCTATAAAATACAGAGCCCCGGTCTGATGCAGATCGGGGCTTTTTTTGTTGGCTATCGCCCTGTTGGAGTGAAACTTATAGGCACTACAAACTGAACCCTTACTGGCCTGCCATTTTGTATTCCGGGCCTCCATTTTGGAGATTTTTTTACAACTCTTGCTGCTTCCTCGTCGCAACCACTGCCAATACCACGCAAAACTTTTACATCAGTTAGAGAACCATCTTTTTCGACAACAAAACCAACAAAGACCTTACCCTGTATTTTATTCTTAAATGCTTCAGCAGGATACTTAATGTTATACTGCAGAAACTGGTAAAATCTATCCAATCCTCCCGGAAAGGTTGGTTCCATTTCAACTGCCGTGAAAATTTTAGAGTTGTTTACCGACGATGTGTCGGGGGCGTCTATTTTTATTTCAACATTGGGGTCACCATTCTTTGGTGTTGATTGCTGAGCTTTGGCTGTTGCAAAGGTAGCCAGGATAATAAATGTGATAAAGGTTTTTTTCATATTATTCTATTATAACTTTCTTTATATAAAACACTTCCGGGTCAATCACTGGGATCGTTTTGCTATCCACACGTAAACCCTTACTGTCTACTGTTAAACGTTTGCTACCGGCATCCGTAACAATGTCAAGGAGCAAGGGTATTTCGATATTTTGTAATTGAATAAGGTATTTGTTATTCGGAAGGGTTTTGATATGCACTTCCAGTTTATTGGTTGTTCGCAGGTAAAGGTCAAAAAATGGTTTAAGGTTGCGGCCTGCTTCTTTGCTAAAGAATTGCTCTATATCGTCTGTACTCACCAGGTTATCATAGGTGTAATGCGGACTGGTTACAAACTTTTTCAATGCCGGAAAGAACAAGCTATCGCCCATAACATACCGCAGTGTATGCATAAAGAAGGCGCCTTTTGAATAAATATCATTGATATAGGCTGCTTCTTCATCCATATCAGGATGCTGTACCACGGGGAGTTTATTTTCTATCCCGAAAATACTGCGCTGAAATATCTTGTTATAAGCGGCTTCACCCTCAAATTCGCGGGTGTATAACGCATCGCCAAATGAGCAGATACCCTCGTGTATCCAGTAATCGGCCCAGTCTTTGGCGGTAACTTTATTGCCCCACCATTCATGTCCAAATTCATGGTGCATCAGCCAGTCATAATCCTCACCGCCAATTTTTGAGTAGCGAAATTTATTGCCATAAGCCACCATAGTCTGGTGCTCCATCCCCAAATGCGGTGTTTCCACCATGCCGATTTTTTCTTTGGCAAAAGGGTATTCGCCAAAATACTTCTCCTGTTCATGAATGGTCTTTACAAACACATCCAGGAAGTGTTCGGCTTTGCCTGCATGTTCATTCAAAACATAAAACTGAACAGTTGCTTTGTGGCCGTCTACGGTTGTATATGGCCGGCTATAAACCTTATAATCACCCACATTAAAAAGAATGCTGTAGTTATTGATGGTGTAATTAGTCTTCCAATGATAAGTAGCAGTATTGCCATTTTTAGTAACCTTCTGCAATAAGCCGGGTCCGGCTACCACCAGTTCTTTAGGCACTGTAATGATCAAGTCTACGCCTTCGTTGGGTTCATCGGAGGGATGGTCTTTGCAGGGAAAATACAACTTACCGCCTGCGCCCTCGGCAGTGATAGCCATCCATTGATGCCCTGTTGAGTCTCTTGTCCAGGTAAAGCCATCGTCCCATGGTGGATTTTTGGCTACATGGGGCTTACCGCCGTAAAATACTTTTACACTCGCTTTTCCGGCAGGTAACTCCTTAGCCAAATGAACACTTACGAGGCCATTTTTATGATCAAATGGTTCATCTTTACCGTTTACCAATACCTTGTGTACATTTAAGGAATCCATCAGGTCAAAAATCAAAACATTAGTTGGTTTTGCCATGATCACATCGATAGTGGTATAGCCCTCAATTGCTTTCTGGTCAAAATCTACATTCAGGGCAATGATATAATGCCGGACATCCATAATGGCCTGTTCGGGTTTTAGCTTGCCGCCGGAGGTGAGGGTTTGGGCACAGGTAATAATCCCTGAAAATATCAGGAACAAAATCAGGTATATTTTTTTCATTTCGAATGTTTATTTATCTAATGAGAAATTTACAGGTATAGCGTATTGTGTTTTCACTGGCTTACCACACATTTTGGTTGGATTCCATTTAGGCGAATTTAAAAGAACCCTTACAGCTTCTGCATCAATATCCTTTGAAACACTGCGGATAACTTTAACATTGCTTATGCTACCATCTTTATCGATAACAAAGTTCAAACGAACCTTTCCTTGAATATGATATTTAATTGCATGCGCAGGGTACCGAATGTTTTTCACCAAATATTGATTGAATTTACTAATACCGCCAGGAAAGGTGCCATCTATTTGATCATCACAAGCGACAAACCCCTCTTTGATGTGTATAGCCTTAGAGGCTTCTATCTTAATTTGAGCTTTTAAAATAAATGGTGAAAATAAGGTTAATGTGACAAGTAAGGCTTTTTTCATCCTCTAAATATACTCAATTCTCCCTCACCATCAATCCGTCAGCAAATTCGCGCAGGTATTGTTTATGGGCATCGGGCAGGTTAATCGCATCCAATGCAGCAAAAGCTTTATCAGCATATGTTTGCATAGCTTCTTCAGCATATTGCCTTACCTGTAGTTGATTGTAAATTTCTGTTATTGCAGATACTTTTTCTTTCGGGTCAGCCTCTGATTTGGTCAACCATTTTGTCAGTTCAGACTTTTGAGAAGTCTTGGCAAGTTCGAAAGCTTTTAGTAACAAATAAGTTTTTTTATTGGATATGATATCACCGCCAACCTGTTTGCCAAATTTTTCCGGATCACCATATACATCCAGTATATCGTCCTGCAGTTGAAAAGCAATGCCTAATTGTTCGCCGAAAGTATGTATCAAAGCTGCATCAACCGGGGATGCCCCACCGATAAGTGCGCCTATTTTTAAAGCTCCGCCTAGCACCACAGCGGTTTTAAGGCGTATCATGGTGATATATTCATCGATACCAACATCATTGCGGGTTTCAAACTCCATATCCAACTGCTGGCCCTCGCATACGCCTACAGCGGTCTCATTGAATATGTTCAATATCGGCCTAAGCAAAGGTTCATCCACCTGCATCATTAATTTATAGCCTTCAATCAGCATCACATCGCCGGAGAGTATCCCAACGTTATTATTCCAGCGTTCATGAACTGTGGTTTTTCCGCGACGCAGAGGGGCGTTATCCATAATATCATCGTGCATCAGCGTAAAGTTGTGGAACACCTCTATTGCCAGTGCGGGGGAGATAGCCTTCTTTACATCACCACCAAAAAGGTCGCAGGCCATCAGGAGCAGGGCAGGGCGCATACGTTTACCACCCAGTGAAAGGATATATTTTATCGGCTCGTATAACTCTGCAGGATAAGCTGGAAAGTTAAGCTGTTTAACCTCGTTGCTTATGATTGCCTGCAGGTCGGTAAGTTTCTTCATCTTTGGTTCAATCAACAATTCACTACTCTTGTACTAAGGAAAAATCGATCTGCTTTTTTGTCAAATCGACATTTTTAACTTTAATCTTTACCTCATCACCCAATTGGTAAATTTTCTTTTTACGCTGACCAATGATGGCATAATTTTTCTCATCCAGGGTGTAAAAATCGTCTGATATATCACGCAGGCGAATCATGCCCTCGCATTTATTCTCAATTATTTCCACATACATGCCCCATTCGGTAACGCCTGAAATGATACCCGTGTAGATAGTACCGATCTGATCTTTCAGGAATTCAGCTTGCTTATACTTAACTGATGAGCGTTCTGCATCAGCGGCCTTCTTTTCCATCTGCGAGCAATGCTGGCAAAGTTTTTCATAAAAGTCGGCATTGGCAGATTGACCACCATTTAAATAGTGAAACAACAGCCTGTGTACCATCACATCCGGATACCGGCGGATAGGCGAGGTGAAATGGGTATAATGATCAAAAGCCAACCCGTAATGACTGCTGGTTTTAGTGGTATATATCGCTTTAGCCATTGAACGTATGGCGAGTTGTGTCAAAACGTTTTGCTCCTTTTTGCCTTCTACATCTTCCATCAGGAAATTGAGCGATTTGGCTATTTCCTTGTCCGATTTGGTATTAATGCGATACCCAAACCGGGCCGCGAACTGGGCAAAACTGGCCAGGCTATCCGGTTTTGGTGAATCGTGTGCACGGTAAACGAAAGTATATTTATGCTTGCCTTTTCCTTTCTTACTCACAAACTCTGCTACTTTACGGTTGGCAAGCAACATAAAATCTTCGATCAACTTGTGGGCATCTTTACGTTCCTTTACATAAACGCCGGTCGGTTTTCCGTGTTCATCCAATTTGAATTTTACTTCGGTTGTTTCAAAGCTGATAGCTCCGTTTTTGAACTTGCGCTCACGCAACTTGTAAGCCAGTTCATTTAGTTTTAATATCTCTTTATCAAATTCACCCGATTGATCTTCTATGACCTGCTGCACTTCCTCGTAAGTAAACCGCCTGTCAGAATGGATCACTGTTTTGCCAAACCATTCATCCACAACATGGGCTTCTGCATTTAATTCGAACACCGCTGCAAAACAAAGCTTATCTTCTTTCGGCCTGAGCGAACATAAGCCATTTGATAACCTTTCGGGTAGCATTGGTATCACTCTATCGACCAGGTAAACGGAAGTACCACGTTCAAGCGCTTCTTTATCCAAAGCCGAATCAGGTATAATATAATGTGCGACGTCGGCAATGTGAACACCTACTTCGTAATTGCCATTGGGCAGGTATTTGAAGGAGATAGCATCGTCAAAATCCTTGGCATCAAATGGGTCGATGGTAAAAGTAAGTACCTCCCTGAAATCACGCCTTTTGGCAATTTCTGCCGGAGTGATCACATCAGGGATCTCTTCTGATTCATGTTCAACTTCTTTAGGAAATGAAAGCGGGAAACCATACTCTGCAAGTATGGCGTTCATCTCCGTATCATTTTCGCCTTGTGTACCTAAAATATGTTTGATACGGCCAACAGGATTTTTTGCTTCAGGCGGCCAGTCTGTAATCTCTGCTATCGCTTTTATTCCGTTTTTTGCACCATTCAACTCGTTGATGGGGATGAAGATATCATGCATCATTTTGCGATCGTCGGGAATGAAGAATGCAAAACGCTCTGAGAGTTTTACAATACCTGTAAACTCCATTTTATTCCGGTGCAGTATCTCTATTACCTCGCCTTCTTTGCGTGTCCCCTTATTTTTTGCATATACATAGACCTTTACGCGATCACCGTTGAGCGCATTCCTGAGCTTACGCGGGGCTACATAAATGTCAGTTTCATCTTTATCCTCCGTAACTATATAAGCAGAACCGTCATTGGTCAAATCAACAATACCTTCAATAAAGGTCTTTAGGGTACGCAATTGAAATTTGCCGTGTGAAACTTCTTTCAGTGCTTCCTTCTGGACTTCGTCTTTTATTATTTCAAGAATGATCTCCCTTGATTCGGGGTCGTGAATATTCAATTTAGCCGAAACCTGCTTGTAATTCCAGGCAGTGTTTCCATTTTGCTCAAATACATCAAGCACCATTTGGGTGAGTACCTGTTTTATGGATGAGCTCTTTTTGTTTTTAGACATAGATAGAATTTATGATGCAAAAATAAGCTATTAAGTTTGAACTGCTGCCATCATATATGACTTTGGATTCATGGCTGTGAGCCGGGTATTGAAGCTATTAATTTCTTGGTATATTCCATTTTAGGGTGATGGTAAATCTCATCCGGATCACCTGTCTCAATGATCTCTCCTTTATTCATCACCATGATACGATCGGAGATGTGCTTGATAACTGACAGATCGTGTGAGATAAAAATATAGGTCAGGTTAAACTCCTGCTGCAATTCGCGGATGAGGTTTAATACCTGTGCCTGAACGGATACATCCAGAGCAGAAACCGACTCATCACAAATAATGAATTTAGGTTTTAGGGCCAATGCCCTTGCAATAACTATACGCTGTCGCTGACCACCCGAAAACTCATGCGGATACCGGTTAAAGTATCCGCCAGGCAGATTTACCTTTTCCAGCAACTCCAATACCTTCTGCTTGCGTTTGGTATTGTTTTCGTACAAATGATGCACGAGTAAAGGTTCCATTAAGGAATCACCAATTGTGAGGCGTGGATTTAGGGATGAATAGGGGTCCTGGAAAATGATTTGGATATCCCTACGCATATTTCGCATATCGCGTTTGCTCAGATTGCGCAGATCGGTATTCTCAAAATTCACATCGCCTGATGTAGGTTCGATCAGCCTCAAAATACTTCGCCCCAAAGTGGATTTACCGCAACCCGATTCGCCAACCAAACCCAATGTTTCGCCCGGATAAACATCAAAGCTTACTTTGTTTACAGCTTTAATAACATCATGTTTTCTTGAAAAAAGCCCCGAACCAACCGGGAACCAAGTGCACAGTTCATTTATTTTTAAGATAGGCTGCTGGGCGTAGAGTTTTTCTTTTCGTTTCCTTATTTCGCTGTCCGGATAAATATATTGCTCTCTAATAGTCTCTATGCTTACAGCCTTGTTATCAGCATCTAAAAAATCAGCTACTATAGGTAATTTCTTTAAATGATGATCAGGAGAAGGGCGACAGGCGAGCAGGCCCTTAGTGTACGGATGTCGCGGATCAGAAAATATCTTTTTAGCGGTTGCTTCTTCAACAATATCTCCTTTGTACATCACAATAACCCTGTCGGCAATTTCGCTTACCACGCCCAGGTCGTGGGATATGAAGATCAGGCTCATGTGGCGCTCGGCCTTTAATCTCAGTAATAACTCGATAATCGTTTTTTGTACGGTAACATCCAGGGCGGTGGTGGGTTCGTCGGCAATCAATATTTCCGGGTCGCAGGATAGCGCCATGGCAATCATTACCCTTTGCTTTTGTCCGCCGGATAATTGATGTGGATAGCTGTCAAAAATGACTTCCGGGCGCGGCAATTGTACTTCGTTAAATAGCTTGATGGTCTTTTCTTTAGCCACATGTTTATTTACGCCCAAATGAACCCGGATAGCCTCTGTTACCTGGAAGCCGCAAGTGAGAACCGGGTTGAGCGAAGTCATAGGCTCCTGGAAGATCATGGCGATACGGTTGCCGCGTATTTCGCGCATTTCATATTCCGGGATTTGCAAGATATTGGTACCGTTCAACAACACTTCGCCATTAATGACGGTATTAGAAGAATGATGAAGCCGCATAATGGCCAGCGAGGTAACTGATTTACCCGAACCTGATTCGCCCACAATACCAATGGTTTCGCCCTTTTTTAAGGTGAACGAGCTATCCTTTACGGCTTCAACTAAACCGTCCTGTGTTTTGAACCAGACATTCAAGTGGTTTACCTGGAGCATTACTGTCCTATCAGTGTTATGTATTCATCGTCAATTAATTGTTCGCCCCGGTAACGCCTGATCAATTGGGCTGTGGCCACCACATCCTTCTGGCAATAGGTTGCGATGCGCTCCAAATCATTTTCGTTCCAGTAAACGTGGCCGACCATACTGCCGTCGATATCATCTTTTGGCGTAGGAATATTAAAAATAGCGGTAAGCAGGCTTAGCGAAGTGAAGCTTTTGTAATCTCCGAATTTCCATAGCTCCATTGTATCCAGGTGATATACTTCCCAGGGTTTTTTACCGGATAATTCCAGTTGTGGCGGAATCTGCAATCCGTTAACCAGCATACGACGGCAGATATAAGGAAAATCAAACTCTTTACCGTTATGGGCACAAAGCACCAGGTTTGCCGGTTGGGAGCGAAGCAGGTCACCGAATTTGATCAATAACTCCGTTTCATCATGTGAGGCAAAGGATTTTATGCGCAGGCCGGTTGTTCTGGCTTTTGTAAAAATGCCAACGGATATACAAATGATCTTACCAAATTCGGCCCAAATGCCAGCGCGTTCATAAAACTCTTCTGCGGTTTCTTCTTTACGCTGGTATTGTGTTTTATGATCCCACAGTTTCTGCATGTGCTCCGGTAATTGATCGAAACTGCTGTATTGCGGCACAGTTTCTATATCCAATACCATCAGGTTGTTCAGGTCATATTGTTCGAGCATTTGTGTACGATTTTATATAGGGGCAAGATAGTAAATTCAGTTTGCAGTTTGAACTACTTGGCCAGGACCTCAAAATTGATCTGCAGATTATTACCGTTGCCATCAACCAGTGTCAGCTTATGTTTACCTGCAGGAGGGTTCAGGGCGATCTGGTGAAAATCAGTGGTTTCTCCCACGTACTTATCGTCCAAATGCCAGAATATTTTTACGCCTGCCTGCCGGTGGGCGGCATTGCAGATCATTCGGCCGCGACTGCCGTCGGCTTCGATCGGTACATACACTTTTGCGCCATCTTTGGGATAGATCAGTTCCATAGGGCTGCTTTTTTCAGACAGGGCGCAATCCGGCCTGAAGGGGGGCAACACATGATATTGATAATTCTTCGCCTTATAATAATATTCCATTGACGGGGGCAGTACAAACCAGTTTTTATTTATCATGGATGAAGGGGGCGTGCAATCGCCTGTTACCTGCCATTTCCCGGTTTTGTCTAAATGTACCAGCTGGTGCCAGGGACAAACCGGAGCCTTCAGACCGTTTTTAGGCACCCACATCTCATAGGTATCGTCGCAGTAAATACCTGCGCGATACCCGCTTTGTCGGCATAATTTGATCTTTACCATGTCACTCACAGGCATTTCAAACCAATCATGCGAAACGGGCAGTAATCTGAATATTTCGAACATAACAGGGGCTGCGGTATTGATGCCTGTGAGGCCGGGACGACCTTCTCCGTCTGTATTACCTACCCACACA
>Ga0307517_10002196_pt1 | contig 31570 bp, 41 predicted proteins | sample 23_EM_MG_FD_194515 | JGI IMG/M metagenome (GOLD analysis project Ga0307517, IMG submission 194515) | Populus trichocarpa ectomycorrhiza microbial communities from riparian zone in the Pacific Northwest, United States - 23_EM | ecosystem: Host-associated > Plants > Roots > Unclassified | place... | reverse complement strand
TCTGACTCAGAGACAGTGGCGGAGCTGAAATCAAATCAAATAAACCAAATATAAATCACCTAAACATAGGAGATCCTGCACTGCCCGCTCCTGTGTACCGTTACCGGAACATGTACACATGTTACAGAGGTGAAGACCCTCCAGATGGCTGGGAGGAAAGTCTCCACACTCTTTCTAGACATTAAAGGGGGTTTCGACAATGTCAACCCCTCTACCCTCTGCGGCATGCTTAGAGCCAAAGGGGTCAACCTGTACCTTGTGTCTTGGACCAGGTCTTTTCTGTCTGGCAGATCTCGCCGGCTCCTGTACTAGGGGTCGCCCAAGGTGTTCGCCCCGGTCTCAGTGGGCACGCCTCAGGGCTCCCTGGTCTCCCCGCTTTTGTTTGTCATTTACGTTTCCCGCCTCCACTCCGAGATCCTCCAGGGCCTCACCCTCTCCTACGTGGACGACTTCGGTCTGACCGCGTCCTCTGCCTCCTATCGGGGCAACATCCAAATCCTGCAGAAACAATACGCCAGGCTGAAGGCCAGAGCGGCCAAGCTGGATGTCAGTTTCTCGGTCCCCAAGACGGAACTTATCCACTGGCGCACGAACAGGGATAAGGCACCCATTTCCAATGCTCCGATGCACCTGGATGGATTGGTTTTCACGCCCAAGGGTGAGGTCAGATGGCTGGGCTACTGGTTCACACCCTCGATCTCCACCACCCCCCACTTCGTCAAAAGGCTAGCCAAAGCTCAACCTGCCTTCACGGCGGTCAAACATCTCTCCCCCCCGGGAATTGGCCTCCCCCCGTACCTCTGCCACAGACTTGCCTCCTCCCTCCTCTTCCCCATCCTCAGCTATGGCGCAGACGCCTTTGTTCCAACGGTCCACATGACCAGGAAGCTTTCCCCGTTCTTGCACAAGGTCCAGAGATGGTCGACCAACTGCTTCATGAGCACCCCGACTGACATCCTGGCCATTGAGGCCTGCCTCCCGCCACTCTATCTCCTCCTCACGTATAAACGCCGGCTGGCTCACCTCAGGATCCTCTGCTCCCCGCCGGAAATCAACCCCGCAGCCGCGAGTCTTCCCCCCTCGGTACAAACTCCCTCCCTTCACTGCCACTCTCCAGACCTCAGGGCCCTAACCGCGAAGAATGCAGGCAGCCACCTGCCCCTCCCTTGGACCCAGCCTAGACCACCCTCCAAGAACAGGGCCAACCTCCTCCTCGACACCCTCCCCTACTCGATGCTCTTCCTTCTGGGCAAGGACGGGCTTGACGCCCTCCCGGTCACCTCTCAACACCTCCTCAGTGACTTCTATCCTGAGCCCCCCCAGGGGCGCTCCTACCCACAACTTAAGCTTAAGTGCAAGAACCTCCTCATGGCAGAATGGGACAGGGCCGCTCCAGACCCAGCCAGGTACCCGTTCCGCCCCTCGCGGAACCCCCACCCATGCATGGGCCTCGACAAGTTTACCCTGGGCCGCCTCCACCAGATGAGATCTGGGAAGAGCTACCTCCGCGCCCACCCCTCCCTGGTCAGCGAAGTTCCCACCACGTGCCCCAGTTGCTTGTCCGCCCCCGAGACATTCGAGCACGCTATCCTCCGATGCCCGGCTAAGGAGCCTGCCAGGACCTGCCTCGTTCAGGGGGTCCTAGACGTCGCCCCGGATGCCCCAGTATGGTTCTCAGCTGCCCTCTTGGGCGCCCCCCCCCGCTTCATTAAGTCTACTGCTACAGCCTACCCTCCGGGAATGTTCTCATGCCCGTCGTCCTCTACTTCCTCAGTTTCTGTGCGCTCATATAATGTAGTTTCTTTTGGGTGCTTTATATCCTTTCCAGAAAGCTAGGTTTATGTTGTTGTTTTTCATGCGATCCGATGGTTTAGAGGGGGTTTCCTTTGACTTACTTGTTTAAATTTCGTGCCCGCATGTGGGCCTGGGACGGGTACGGACCCCAGTTGAAGAGTTTTGGTGCCGGATGTTTCCTTTGTTTGTTTGTTTTGGATTTTGGGCTTTGTTTTCGCCATAGCTAGCGCTCCATGCAATTTCTTGTACCTTAACAACGAATATATGATATAAAAAAATAAAAATAAAAATAAAAAAAAGCCTCCAATTGCCTTCAAGCTCCGCGCCCTCTACACCTCCAGTCATTGAAATTACAACTCCACGTCGTTCCGTGCACGATCGCCCCTCGCCCCCCATTTCCTCCTGCCTCTCCGGCCTCGCGTCCCTGTAACTCCGTCCTCACGATGGAGGACCTCCCTCCCCTCCCCTCTTCGGGAGGCCAGTCGAGAGTGCCCCCTAGGCTGTCTTCTGCTCCGGAACTCTCAGAATCCCACCTGGACATCGGCGACTTCGTCCGCGAAACTCGGCAACGTCTAAAATTCTCTTCTGTCCAGCTTCCTATCCTCCACGACACTCATCTTTCGGGCCTCTAGGATGGTAAAACGATCCTCGTCCCCCTATCCTGCTCTGCTCTCAATGCCCCCGAGTCCATGACGCGTCAGCTGGACACCATAACAACCCAATTAGGCACCATACAATCTATCGTGGCCACCCTACCCACTTCCACGGCCCTAGACTGCAGACTTGCCCCTATCAATGCGTCTCATCGTGACCTGTCACAAAGGGTGTCAGCTGCCCCCCCCCTACCAGTTAGCGCCCCCACTCCGGCCCCAATTCCTCCGACTAGTACTACCACACACCCAGCACGCCCCCCGGGGCAGCCTAGACCGAAGGCGCGTGCCCCCCCCACCACCAAGGCTCCTCCTTACTCTTTCGACCCTGACATCCCCCGATACGACATGGATACCCGCGCCTTTTACGCAGACCCCTGTCCTTATGCGGACAAGTTCCCGGACTCAGGGGAAGCAAACCGTTCCGTGAAGGGAATTACCCAGACCCCACCACTTTCATCGCTGGCTATCTCGGCCCTGACTGCCCCAAGTCCCAGCCCTCGTACGCGCAGGCTGCCTCAAGAGGTACCTCGAAGGACAAGAAGAATAAGAGCTCCCTCACGGCCGCCAAAGTCGCGTCAGCCAGTCACCTCGTCCCTGTAACCCAGTCACCGATGTATCTCCCTACGGCCGAAAGAAGGTTCTTCGCTCCCCGTTCTTCGCCCTCAGAGCGCTCACAGGCTCCCCTGATTGCTGCTACCTTTCCCAATATCGCCGCCCGTGTCCTGAGAGATGCAAACTGTGTCCTCCCGCTTGCAGTCACCACCAAGGTCAATGACCGTGGATCTGTCACCCTTCTAGTCACCGACCCTGCCACCCCCGCCGCTGCCTTTGCGCCATACTTCGACGCCCTTTCCAACCAGCTCAACAAGTCTTTCCCGGTGGGAGACTCTCCCTGGCTGCCCTTCCGCCTCGTCCCCAACGAATCACAACTTGCCATCCACTCCCTCCCGCTCACCTTCCTCGCGGAGGATCCGGAAGAACTCTTCCCGTGTCTCGCGGAGTCGATCCTCAACGTCAAAAACATAAGCATCCTCGCCGCCAGATATCTCAACCCAAACGCGCAATCCAGGGAGGGCAAAACTGCCACCTCCGTCATTGTCTCGGTCCACCCTGGAGACTTTCCCACGATGGGTTCCTCGATACGACCTTTCTCCCATTTGCGCACAATTGAATGGACCTACTCCTCCAATAGGTACACGCAGTGTAAAGACAGCTGGGGCTACAGCCACGTCGCCCCCAGGTGCCCCTCGACCGATCCAGTTTGTCCCATCTGCTCGGTCAATCACGCCCGGGCCATGCCCTGCTGCCCCAACCCCACCTGCCCTGGTAACGGCAACGTTAAGGCTGTTCCTGGTTGCTCCTCTTCCTCACCGCCCCGCTGCACAAACTGTGGGGGGGACCACACTGCTACGAATAGGGATTGCGAAAGTCGCCCGTCACCGCCCGCTCTGAGGGGTTCAACAGTTGCCTCCATGGTCGTTCCCCCGCCGTCCGGTGGCGACGAAATAGACACAGCAACCGATGACCCTGACGTCTTGCCCCCCCCTTCACCTACCCGCTCCCTCCAGTCGGCGTTCGAGATGGCTACTCCAAGGGCCAGAAGGACAACGATACTTGGGGCCGCCATAAGGCCAGCACCAGGCAATGGACACCTCCCTCCCGTGGAGCCTCAGAGCCCTTCCCCGCTTAGCAGAACTCCCTCGGGCCTGCCCCACTGATGCAGTACGACCAATCTTCTGGGGAGGGTGAGCAGGCCTCGCCCCCCTCTCTGAGACCCTTCACACTCGTTCAACACCACTGCCTCGGGAGCTGGGATGTGTTCCTTTCTCTGTTCGGGTCATTCACGCAACTGGCCCACGTTCTGTTCATTGTAGCCCTGCAAGACCCTCCGGTCTACAGGGGCAAACTTCCTTCTTTCAACTTGTTTAGTGGTTTTTACCCCCCCACCAACGGTGGCTGTAAGCCCCGTGTTGCTTTCTACGTTTAGAGTTCCTTTCTGGCTACTATTTCAATCCTTTCACGGTTCTAAGATAAGGGAGACGTCATGGCGCGTGACCTCTTCACCCCTGACGGCTTTTTTAACCCCTCAACCACTGGCTTCACCATAATTAATTCAGATAGCACCAAAGGTGGCTCCAACAACACCAGCTCCGTTCCACCGGACCTTATTTTTTCCTCCAGCCCCCTCCCCACCCTCACCTTGGGTGATCTGAACATCCACCACCCCACGGCTGACCCCCTTAGAGTCTTTAAAGAGGACGACATTGGCACCTCGACCCCTTATTTTGATAGGGCGACAGACCTTGGGTTCACCCTCCTTAATATCCGGGGTGTCTTCACTCGGTTCTCCATGTCTCTCATTGGTCGCCCCGGCGTCCTGGATCTAGCCTTTGCCTGCCACCTCCTTGCACCTTATTTCACAGAGTGGTCCGACCCCCTCCCCTCCACCGGCTCTGACCACATCCCGATCCTACTCCGCTTTGAAGCCCCCCTATTCCGGCCCCCCCACCCGACCCCTAACTGGGCCCTGACCGACTGGGCCACCCTGGATACCTTCCTGAAGAGTATAGTAATCCCGCCCCCTCCCTCCCTCCCAACGAGGCGCTCCCTGGACGTCTGGTTCGGCACCAACCTAGGCAGAGTCACGTCCCTTTACGCCATGCACACCCCACTGAAGAGGGGGACATACCGGTCCAAACCCTGGTGGTCAGAGCTGCTTTCAATGCTGAGGAAGGCCTACAACTCCGCTCTCCGCTCCTCGAAGCGCGACTGTTTTGACGCCGCCCTCCTGGCCTCGGTGAGTGCGGCGAGATCCTCATACTTCAAAGCCATCAAGAAAGTAAAGAGGGACCACTGGTCCTCCTTCTTGGCCTCAGCAACCCCCCAGACAGTGTGGACAGCTAAGAAACTCGCTGTCGACCACCCTCCCCCCCGTTTCCCTGAGCTCGCAGGAGCCTCCACTCCCCCCGAGCCAAATCAGGCTCTCCTCGACCACTTCTTCCCCGGGGAACCCACCAGTTTCCCTGACACAATCCTGCTCCCATTCAGAGAATATCTCCCCTTGGAGGGAGATGAGATCAGCAGAGCCCTAGCCCACTCCTCCCCGTCGTCAGCCCCACGGCCGGATAAGATCCCGAACTCGGTTTGGAAGAGGGTTGACAAGGTAGCCCCTCACTTAATCCAAGACCTGCTCTCCCCCCTGGTGGCCTACGGGTCCCACCACCTCACCCTTCAAAGAGCCGACGGCATCCTACTAGATAAGCCCGGGAAGCCCTCCTACGACTCCCCTTCATCATTCCGCGTTGTAGTCCTACTGCAAAGGTTCTCAAAGATCGGTGAGAGGATAAAGCATTCGAGACTCTCCTGCGTGGCTCGGGCGACCGGCCTCCTCAACCAACACCAGTGTGGCTCGCTGGCTGGCCTCTCGGCCTCAGATGCAGTCACCACCCTCACCCACGCGGTGAAGAGCCTCCAGATCGCTGGAAGGAAGGTCTCCACGCTCGTCCTAGACATGAAAGGGGGCTGCGACAACGTCAACCCCGCAACCCTCTGCGGCATGCTTAGAGCCAAAGGGGTTAACCCGTATCTCGTGTCCTGGAACAAGTCACTCCTTTCTGGCAGAACGTGCCGCCTTCTCTACTACGGGTCCCCGGTCTCGCCAGTCCTGTTTGTCATATACGTGTCCCACCTCCATTCTGAGAACCCAGGTGGTCTTTCCCTCTCGTACGTGGACGACTTCGCCCTCACAGTGTCCTCCGCGTCATACCGACGAAATATACAAATTCTACAGAAGCAGTACGCAAGGCTGAAGTCCAGAGGGGTCAGGTTAGGCGTCAGCTTCTCGGTCCCTAAGACGGAGCTCATCCACTGGCGAATGAACAGGGACAGAGACCACATTTCGAAAGCTCCGGGCCACCTGGATGGATCGGTCTTCAAACCCAAGGTTGAGGTCAGGTGGCTGGGCTACTGGTTCACCCCCTCGATCGCCTCTACCCCGCATTTCGTCAAGGGGCTTGCCAAAACCCAGGCGGCCTTCGTGCCGATCAAGCGTCTCTCCCCCCCTAGGATCGGCCTCCCTCCGTTCCTCTACCACAGACTAGCCTCCTCCCTCCTCTTTCCCATCCTGAGCTATGGCGCAGACCCCTTGACACCCACAGTCCATATGACTAGGAAGCCCGCCGCCTTCTGGCACAAGGTTCAAAGATGGACCACTAACTGTTTCATGAGCACCCCGACCGACATACTGGTCATCGAGGCCTGCCTCCCACCTTTAGGGCTCTTCCTGAAGTACAAGCGCCGTTTGGCTCACCTCAGGATACTATTTTCTCCCCCAGAAATCATCCGCGCGAAGGCAAGGCTCCCCCCCTCCGTGCAGACTCCGTCCCTTCACCGCCACTCACCAGACCACAGGGTCCTCAGCACGAAAAACGCGGGCAGTAGTCTACCCCTCCCATGGGTCCAGCAGAGACCCCCCTCGAAGAATAGGGCCCACCTCCCCCTTGACACACTCCCTCACTCCATGCTTTTCCTCCTGGGCCCCGATGGGCTCAGCCCCCTGCCGGTTACCTCCCAACACTTACTGTGCGAGATCTAACCAGCGCCCCCGCCGGGCCGCTCCTACCCCCAGCTCAAGCTCAAGTGCAAGAACCTCCTCATGGAAGAATGGGATCAAGACGCGCCAGACCCGTCCAGATACCCATACCGCCCCTCGCCAAAGCCCCACCCGTTTATGGGCCTCGACAAGTTCTGAGCGAGCCGCCTACACCAGATGAGATCTGGGAAGAGCTACCTCCGTGCCCACCCTTCTTTGGACAGCGACACCCCCACCACCTGCCCCAGCTGCCAGAATGCCCCCGAGACATTCGAGCATGCCATCCTCCACTGTTCAGCCAGCGAGCCTGCCAGAACCCGCCACCTTCAGGGGGTTCTCGACATCGGCCCTGACGCCCCCGTCTGGTCATCGGCCGCCGTGGGGGGCGCCCTCACCCGCTTCGTCATGTCTACGGCTACCGCCTTCCCTCCCGGCCTGTTCTCTCGCCCTTCTTCCTGCACTGGCTCCGTTTCTTCCCGCTCATCTAATGTAGTTTCCTTTGGTTATTTTATGTCGTCTCAGGAAAGCTAGGTTTATGTTTTTTGTTTTTCATGCTATCCGCTGGTTGAAGGAGGGTTTCCTTTAGTTTACTTGTTTTAATTTCGCGCCCGCATGTGGGCCTGGGAGCGGTACAAACCCCAGTTGAAGAGTTTTTGGTGCCTGATGTTTCCTTTGTTAGTACGTCCTGGATTTTTGGTTTTGTTTTCACCATAGCTAGCGCTCCATGCGATTTCTTGTACCTTAACAACGAATATATAATATAAAAAAAAAAGAAAAAAAAAAGAGCCTCCTATTTCCTTCATCTTTCTCGTCCGCTCCACCTCGCGCGATTGAAATCTCAACACCATGAGAAATCATCGTGAGAGTGTCCTCTGCCTCTGGCCTCCCCTGATGGCTTCTGCCCATGAGTGCTACGCACCCATCTCGCCCCTTCCTCTCTCTGGGGTCTGTGGCCTCACCTCCCACAGGGTTCTTGGTTCTGTCTTCGTTTAAGCTCGCTTGCGTTGGTGCTCCTCCCCCTTACTCCGCACTTCGCGACGCGTCTCGCTTAGCGATTTGCACGGTCGGCGACCCTCTCTCCATCGTCAACACACGGTCGCTAGTTTCGGGCTATCGGTGAAGTAGTTGCCCTGGTGGCCCTGCTCTCAGGTATTGTACTCTCTCCTGAGGTCCTCGGTCGGTACGGTCGGCATTGGAAAAATCGTGACCTCGTCTCTGTACTGCTTGTTCGCACTTCTTTGTGGCTGGCGAGCCTTCCCTCTCCCGCTTCCCACTCATTAGATCCACTTGCACCGTACTGCTACACCTAGCTGGCACCTTACTGCTCCCTCCCTTCACTCTTCCTCCTCCTTGGGCCCTCCCCTCGTCCGGGATCCCCTCCGGTAGTGACACTCTCTCTCCTGTAACAAGGGACCACGTGAGAGGAGTGGTAATTTCGTCCAGTCGGCCCTTGGTCTATCTGTTGTGGCTGACATCCCCTCTGCTGAGTGGCTCTCCTCGCCGGGTGGCTCCCCTCGCCTTCTTCACCCGCTACGCGATTTACTCTACGGTCGCAACTCGTGATGGTTACGGTATTCCTTGGTATAGCACTACCTGCTTGGATGTTCTAAAAGTCTGTTGCGCGCCGATTACCGGGCAGTCTGCCCGTATCACGCTTTGCCCCTTAGCCGATAGGTTTGGGGAATTCACTTAAGCACAAGGCAATAGTAGTTTATCCTTTCCGCTCCGTCGGCCCTGGGCCGTAAGATTCTTGTACTTTGTTTAGGGGGGCCTGCTGAAGTGTTTCCTTGCTCCTGTACATCTTTACGTTGGTTTTCTTCGTGTTTGGCTTTCCTATGCTTTCCTCCCCATTAGTTTAGCCAGGTAGCTGGCGTGCGGTTAGGCCCATACCATAGGGTCTTGGGAGTAGTGTTTTTGGTCTTCATGTTTGATTTCGTTCCTACGGGTGGGGGGTATTTGTTTGTCCCATGACCAGGTGAAGCGGGCCGTTGGATTGTTTTGTGGTTTTGTTTCTGCCATGGCTAGCGCTGCATGTAGTATCTTGTACCTTAACAACGAATACTTGATTATAAAAAAAGGAGAAAAAAAAGAAAAAAAAAGAAGCCTCCTATTTCCTTCATCTTTCTCGTCCGCTCCACGTCCAGCGATTGAAATCTCAACACCATGGGAAATCATCGTGAGAGTGTCCTCTGAATCTGATCTACCCCGCCCGTGGCAACTGCTCGGGGGTCTATCACGCCTTCGTCTCCTTCCTCTCTCTGGGGCCCTTGGCCTCCCCTCCCGTGGTTATGGATTCCATTGTGGTTCCGTTCGTCTTCGTTGCGCACGCTCGCGTTGATGTTCCTACCCTTTGCCCGGCACTTCGCGACGCGTCTCGCTTAGCGTTTTGCATGGTCGGCAACCCTCCTTCCTCCGTCAACCCACGGTCGCTAATTTCGGACTATTGGTGAAGTAGTTGCCCTGGTGGCCCTGCACTCTGGTATTGCACTCACTCCTGAGTTGCAGGATTGTACGGTCGGCGTTCGAAAAGCTGTGACCCCGTCTCCGTCCTCCGTGTTCGTACTTCTCGGTTGTTTGGCGTGCCTCCCTCCTCCAGCTTCCCACGGGTCAGATCCGCTTGCACCTTACTGCTACACACTCTTTGCTGGCACCTTACGGCCGTCCAGCTGGCACCTTACGGCCCCGTCCCCATTGCTGGCACCATGACTGGAGAGTGGCCCTCCTCGCCGGGTGGCTCCCCTCGCCCTCCTCATCTGCTCCTGCGATTTACTCTACGGTCGCAAACCTCGCATTAGGTTACACTGTGTCATAGTATAGCACTACCTCCTTGGCCCATGCCAAAGTCCGAAGCGTCGCCGATTACTGGGGACACACTGTCCCCGACCTGGCTGCCCCTGTAGCCTTTTGGGTTTGGGGTTTAGTGCGATTACGCTAAGCCGTCCGGCAATAGTAGTTTTATCATTCCTCTCTGTCGGCACTTGGTGCCGTAAGAATCCACTCTTTTGTTTTGGGAGGCCCGCCGAAGGGTTTGTGTCTTTCCCTGGTTTCTTTTCTACACTTGTCTTTCCTTACGTGTCTGGAGTAAGGTATTGCTTCGTATTACTTTCGTCTTAGAAGCTGCGAGGGGGGAGGATGGGCTCTCGTTTGGAGGGGTTTGATTTTTCCTATGAGGGGGTGAAGCGGGTCCTTGGATTGTTTATAGTTTTGTTCACGCCATAGCTAGCGCACCACGTGGTTTTTTGTACTTTAACAACGAATACATGATGTTAAAAAAAAAAAAAAAAAAAAAAGAAAGGAAAAAAAAAGAAAAAGCCTCCAATTTCCTTCCACGCTCCGCGCCCTCTACACCTCCAGTCATTGAAATTACAACTCCACGTCGTTCAGTGCACGATCCCCCCGCGCCCCTTATTTCCTCCTGCCTCTCAGGCTTCCCCTCCCTGTAACTCCGTCCTCACGATGGAGGACCTTCCTCTGCTCCCCTCATCGGGTCCCCAGTCGAGAGCTTCCTCTAGGCTGTCCTCCGCTCCGGACCTCTCAGAATCCCACCTCTACATCGGCGACTTCGTCCGCGAAACACGCCAACGTCTAAACTTTTCATCTGTTCGGCTTCCTATCCTCGACGACAATCAGCTTTCCAGCCTCTCGGATGGCGAAACGATTCTCGTCCCCCTATCCTGCTCTGCTCTCAATGCCCTCGCGTCCATGACGCGTCAGCTGGACACCATAACAACCCAATTGGGTACCATACAATCTATTGTGGCCACCCTACCCACTTCCGCGGCCCTAGACTGCAAACTAGCCCCTATCAACGCGTCGCTTCGTGACCTGTCACAAAGGGTTTCAGCTGCCCCCCCCCTACCAGTTAGAGCCGCCACTCGGGCCCCAATTCCTCCGACTAGTACTACCAGACGCCCATAACCCCCCCTGGCGCAGCCCAGACGGATGGCGCGTGCCCCCCCCCCCCACCAAGGCTCCCTGTTCCTCTTTCGACCCTGACATCCCCGGATACGACGTGGACACCCGCGCCATTTACGGAGACCCCCGTGCTTACGCGGACACGTTCCCGGACTCCTGGGAAGCAAACGCTTCCGGTGAGGGTAAGTACCCGGACCCCACCAGTTTCATCTCGGGCCATCTCGCCCCCAACTGCCCCAAGTCCCAACCCTCGTACGCCCAGGCTGCCTCCAAAGGTACCTCGAAGGGCAAGAAGAATAAGAGCTCCCTCACGGCCACGAAAGTCGCGTCAGCCAGTAACCTCGCCCCTGGAACTCAGGCACCGAGGTCTCTCCCTATGGCCGAAAGCAGGTTCTTCGCTCTCCGTTCTTCGCCCTCCGACCACCAGCAGGCTCCCCTGATTGCTGCCCCTTTTCCCGAAATCGCCCCCCGTGTCCTTAGAGATTCAAACTGTGTCCTCCCCCTCGCAGTCACCACCAAGGTCAATAACCGGGGTTCAGTCACCCTCCTTGTCACCGACCCTGCCACCCAAGCTGCGGCCTTCGCACCTTACTTTGACGCCCTCTCTAACCAGCTCAACAAATCTTTCCCCGTGGGAGACTCTCCCGGGGTGCCCTTTCGCCTCGCCCCCAACGAATCACAACTCGCCATCCACTCCGGCCCGCTCGCCTTCCTCCCAGAGGATCCCGAAGAACTCTTCCCCTGCCTCGCGTTGTCGATCGTCAACTCCAAAAACATACGCATCCTCGCCGCCAGATACCTCAACCCCAACGCGCAATCCAGGGAGGGCAAAACTGCCACCTCCGTCATCGTCTCCGTCCACCCTGGAGACGTACCCACGATGGGCTCCTCGATCCGACTCTTCCCCTGTTCGCGCACAATTGAACGCGCCTACTCCTCCAATGGGTACACGCAGTGTAAGGACTGCTGGGGCTACGGCCACGTCACCCCCAGGTGCCCCTTGACCGATCCCGCTTGTCCCATCTGCTCGCTCAATCACACCAGGGTCATGCACCGCTGCCCCAACCCCACCTGCCCTGGTAACGGCAACGTTAAGGCTGTTCCTGGCTGTTGCTCTTCCTCGCCGCCCTGCTGCACCAACAGCGGGGGGGACCACACTGCTACCTATAGGGATTGCGAAAGTCGCCGGTCACCACCCCCTCTCCGGCGTTCAACCCTTACCTCCCAGGTCGTGCCCCCGCCGCCCATTGGCGATGAGATGGACACGGCCCCCGACGAGCTTGAAGTCTCGCCCCCCGCTTCACCTACCCGCTCCATCCAGTCAGCGTTCGAGATGGCTACTCCAAGGGCCAGAAGGACAACGATACTTCCGGCCGCTAGAAGGCCTACACCATGCGCTGGACAGCTCCGTGCCGTGGAGCCTCAAAGCCCTTCCCGCGTAGCAGAACACCATCGGGCCTGGCCCGCTAATGCAGCACGACCAATCTTATGGGGATGGTGAGCGGGCCTCGCCCCCCCCGCCGAAACCCTTCACACTCATTCAACACAACTGCCTCGGGAGCTGGGATGTGTTCCGTTCTCTGTTCGGGTCATTCACGCAACTGGCCCACCATCCGTCCATTGTAGCCCTGCAAGACCCTCCAGTCTACAGGGGCAAACTCCCTTCTTTCAACAGGTTTACTGTTGTTTCCCCCCCCACCAACGGTGGCTGTAAGCCCCGGGTTGCCTTTTAGGTTTATAGCTCCTTTCTGTCGACTATTTCAATCCTTCCGCGGTTCTACGATAGGGGAGACGTCATGGCACTTGACCTCTTCCCCCCTGACGGCTTTTTTAACCCCTCCACCACTGGCTTTGCGATAATTAATTCCGACAGCACCAAAGGTCGCTCCAACAACACCCCCTCCGTTCCACCGGACATTATTTTTCCCTCAAGCCCCCTCCCCAGTCTCCCCTTGGGTGACCTGAACATCCACCACCCCACGGCTGACCCCCTTAGAGTCTTTAAAGAGCACGAGATTGCCACCACGACTCCTTATTTTGACAGGGCAACAGACCTTGGGTTTACCCTCCTAAATACCCTGGGTGTTTTCACGCGGTTCTGCCTGTCTCTCATTGTTCGCCCGGGCGTCCTGGATCTAGCCTTTGCCTGCCCACTCCTTGCACCTTTTTTCACAGAGTGGTCCGACCCCCTCCCCTCCACCGGCTCTGACCATATCCCGATCCTACTCCGCTTTGAAGCCCCCCTGTTTCGTGCCCCCCCCCCGACCCCTAACTGGGCCCTGACCGACTGGGCCACCTTGGAAACCTCCCTGAAGAGTATGGTTATACCGCCCCCTCCCCCCCTCCCCACGACGCGAACCCTGGACATCTGGTTCGGTACCAACCTAGGCAATGTCACGTCCCTTTTCGCCATGAACACCCCACTGAACAGGATGACATACCGGTCCAAACCCTAGTGGTCAGAGCTGCTTTCAATGCTCAGGAAGGCCTACAACTCCGCTCTCCGCTCTTCGAAGCACGACCGTTTTGATTCCGCCCTCCTCCCCTTAGCGAGAGCGGGGAGATCCTCATACTTTAAGGGCATTAAGAAAGCAAAGAGGGATCATTGGTCCTCCTTCTTGGCCTCAGCAACCCCCCACACACTATGGACAGCTAAGAACCTCGCTGTCAGCCGCCCTCCCCCCCGCTTCCCTAAGCTCCCAGGAGCCTCTACACCCCCCCGAGCTCAATCAGGCACTCCACGACCACTTCTTCCCCGGGGAACAGGCCAGTTTTCCTGATACAACCCTGCTCCCGTTCAGAGAATGCCTCCCCTTGGAGGGAGACGAGATCAGCAGAGCCCTAGCCCGCTCCTCCGCGTCCTCAGCCCCGCGGCCGGATAAGATCCCCAACTCGGTTTGGAAGAGGGTTCACAAGGTAGCCCCTCACTTAATCCAAGACCGGCTCTCCCCCTTGGTGACCTACAGATCCCACCCCCTCACCGGGAAAACGGCCGATAGCATCGTTCTGGATAAGCCCGGGAAGCCCTCCTACGACTCCCCTTCATCATTCCGCGTTCTAGTCCTGCTTCAAACATTCTCGAAGATCCTCAAGAGGATAATGAAGTCGAGACTCTCCTGCATAGCTCGCACGACCGGCCTCCTCAACCCACACCAATGTGGCTCGCTGGCTGGCCTTTGGGCCTCCGATGCAGTCACCACCCTCACCCACGAGGTGAAGACCCTCCAGATGGCTGGAAGGAAGTTCTCCACGCTCTTCCTCGGCATAAGAGGGGGCTGCGACAATGTCAACCCCGCAACCCTCTGCGGCATGCCTAGAGCCAAAAGGGTCAACCCGTACCTCGTGTTCTGGACCAAATCTTTCCTCTCCTGCAGGATGTGCCGCCTCCTCTACCAGGGGTCCCCCAGAGTGTTTGCCCCGGTATCAGTAGGGACCCCCCAGGGGTCCCCGGCCTCGCCCCTCCTGTTGGTCATATACGTTTCTCACCTCCATTCTGAGATCCCCCATGGTCTCTCCCTCTCATACGTGGACGACTTCGGTCTGACAGTGTCCTCGGCGTCCTAACAACGAAATATAGAAATCCTACAGAAGCATTACGCAAGGCTGAAGGCCAGAGGGGCCACGTTAGGCGTTGGCATCTCAGTCCCCAAAACGGAGCTGATCCACTGGCGAAAGAACAGGGACAAAGACCACGTATCTCAGGCTCCGGTCCACCTGGATGGGTCGGTCTTCCAACCCAAGGCTGAGGTCAGGTGGCTGGGCTACTGGTTCACCCCCTCGATCGCCTCTACCGCTCACTTCGTCAAGAGGCTTGCCAAGGCCCAGGCAGCCTTCGTGGCGGTCAAACGACTCTCCCCCCCTGGGATCGGCCTCCCTCCTTTCCTCTGCCACAGACTGGCCTCCTCCCTCCTCTTTCCCATCCTGAGCTATGGCGCAGACGCCTTCACACCCACAGTCCATATGACTAGGAAGCTCGCCACCTTCTGGCACAAGGTTCAAAGGTGGACCACCAACTGTTTCATGAGCACCCCCACCGACATCCTGGCCATCGAGGCCTGCCTCCCGCCTCTAGGGCTCCTCCTGAAATACAAGGGCGACTTGGCTCATCCCAGGATACTATGTTCTCCCGCAGAAATCAAACCCGCGACCGCAAGGCTCCGCCCCTCTGTACAGACTCCGTCCCTTCACCGCCACCCACCCGACCACAGGGTCCTGAACTCGAAAAACGCGGGCAGTCGTCTACCCCTCCCATGGGTCCAGCCGAGACCCCCCTCGAAGAATAGGGCCCACCTCCCCCTTGACGCCCTCCCTCACTCAATGCTTTTCCTCCTGGGCCCCGACGGGCTCAGCCCCCTCCCGGTCACCTCCCAACACTTACTCTGCGAGATCTGCCCCGCGCCCATGCTGGGCCGATCCTACCCCCAACTCAAGCTGTAATGCAAGAACCTCCTCATGGAAGAATGGGATGAAGACGCGCCAGACCTGTCGAGATACCCATACCGCCCCTCGCTAACGCCCCACCGGTTTATGGGCCTCGACAAGTTCTCAGCGGGCCGCCTACACCAGGTGAGATCTGCAAACAGCTACCTCCGCGCCCACCCTTCTTGGGACAACGACACCCGCACCACCTGCCCCTGCTGCCCGAATGCCCCCGAGACATTCGAGCACGCCATCCTCCAATGTTCTGCCAAGGAGCCTGCCAGGACCCGCCACCTTCAGGGGGTTCTCGACATAGGCCCCGAAGCCCGCGTTTGGTCCTCGGACGCCCTGCTGGGCGCCCTCGCCCGCTTCATTAAGTCGACCGCTACCCGCTTCCCCCCGGGCATGTTTTCACGCCCGTCTTCCTCCACTGGTTCCGTTTCTTCCCATTCATCTAATCTAGTTTCCTTTGGGTACTTTATGTCGTCTCAGGAGAGCTAGGTTTATATTTTTTGTTTTTCATGCTATCCACTGGTTTAAGGAGGGTTTCCTTTGTTTTACTTGGTTTAATTTCGCGCCCGCATGTGGGCCTGGGACCGGTACGCACCCCAGTTGAAGAGTTTTGGAGCCTGATGTTTCTTTTGTTAGTACTTTTTTGATTTTGGGTTTTGTTTTCGCCATAGCTAGCGCTCCATGCGATTTCTTGTACCTTAACAACGAATATGATATAAAAACAAAAAAAAAGTAAAAATAAAAAAATAAAAAAAAGGCTCCTATTTCCTTCCATCTTTCGCGTCCGCTCCACCTCCAGCGATTGAAATCTCAACACCATGGGAAATCATCGTGAGAGTGTCCTCCGCCTCTGATCTACCCCGCCCATGGCAACTGCTCGGGGGTTTCTCACGCCTTCATCTCTTTACTTCCTCTGGGGCCTTTGGCCTCCCCTCCCGGGGGTTATAAATTGCTTTCTGGTTCTGTTCTTCTTCGTTGAGCACGCTCGCGTTGATGTTCCTACCGTTTGCCCCGCACTTCGCGACGCGTCTCGCTTAGCGATTTGCACGGTCTGCAACCAACCTTCCTCCGTCAACACACGGTCGCTAGTTTCAGACTATCGGTGAAGTAGTTGACCTGGTGGCCTTGCTGTCTGGTATTGCACTCTCTCCTGAGTTGCAGGATCGGTACGGTTGGCATTCGAAAAACTGTGACCCCGTCTCCGTCCTCCGTGTTCGTACTTCTCGGTTGTTTGGCGAGCCTTCCTCCTCCCGCTTCCCACCGGTCAGATCCGCTTGTACTGTACTGCTACACCCTCTTTGCTGGCACCTTACTACCGTCCAGCTGGCAACTTGCTGCCCCGTCCCCATTGCTGGCACCATTACTGCTGAGGGGCCCTCCTCGCCGTATGGCTCCCCTCGCCCTATTTATCCGCTCCTGCGATTTACTATACGGTCGCAAACCTCGCATTAGGTTTTGCTGTGTCATGGTATAGGACTACCTCCTTGGCCCATGCCAAGTCCGAAGCGTCGCCGATTACTGGGGACAGTCTGTCCCCGACCTGCCTGCCCCTGTAGCCCTTTGGGTTTGGGGTTTAGTGCGATTCCGCTAAGGCGTCTAGCAATAGTAGTTTTATCTTTCCTCTATGTCGGCACTTGGTGCCGTAAGAATCCTTTCGTTTGTTTTGGGGGGCCCGCCGAAGGGTTTGTGTCTTTCCCTGGTTTCTTTTCTATACTTGTCTTTTCTTACGTGTCTGGAGGAAGGTATTGCTCCGTCTTGCTTTCGTCTTAGGTGCTATTAGGAGGGAGGATGGGCTCTGGTTTGGAGGAGTTTGATTTTTCCCATCAGGGGGTGAAGCGGGTGGTTGGATTGTTTACAGGTTTTGTTTCGGTCATAGCTGGCGCTCTACACTGTTTCTTGTACCTTAATCAACGAATACATGATATTAAAAAAAAGAATGAAAAAAAAGAAGAAGAAAAGCCTCCTATTTCCTTCTCGCTCTGCGCCCTCTACCCCTCCAGTCATTGAAATCACAACTCCACGTCGTTCAGTGCACGATCCCCCCTCGCCCCCTAACTTCTACTGCCTTTCAGGCTTCGCGTCCCTGACTCCCCATCGTCTAGATGGAGGACCTCCCTCCCCTCCCCTCCTCAGGGCACTCGTCGAGAGCCCCCTCTAGAGAGTTGTTAGCCCTAGACCTCACTTAGTCCCACCTCTACATTCGCGACTTCATTCGCTAAACCCGCCAGAGACTTAACTTCTCCGCAATCCAGCTCCCGATGCTCAACGATCAGCAGCTCGCTGAACTCTCGGCCTGCGAGACAATCCTCGTCCCCCTATCCTGCTCCGCCCTCAATGCCCTCGCGTCCATAACGCCTCAGCTGGACACCATAACAACCCAGTTAGGCACCATACAATCTATCGTGGCTACCCTCCCCACCTCCTCAGCCCTAGACAGCAGACTTGCCCCTATCAGCGCTTCCCTCCGTGACCTGTCACAAAGGGTGTCACCTGCCCCCCCTGCTCAAGCGCCGGCCCCCACTCGGCCTAATGTCCCCCCGACCGGTGCCACCACACGTCCTGCCCAAGCCCCCACTCGGCCTCCTGTTCCCCCGATTAGTGCTACCACATACACTACCCCCGCACCACCCCAGCCCAGGGCCCAGGCCCGCGCACCCCCCCCAAGTAAGGGCTCCTCGTCCTTCGACCAGGACATCCCCAGGAATGACCCTGACACCCGCTCCTTCTACGGCGACCCCAGGGCGTACACAGACAAGGTTCCCGATTCGTGGGAAGCCCACATGTTTCGCTAGGGGAGGTACCCCGACCCAACCACCTTCATCGCTGGGCACCTAGCCCCCGACTGCCCCAGACCACCCCCATCGTATGCCAAGCCAGCCGCTTCCGGCGTCTCGAAGGGCAAAAAGAATAAGAGCACCCTCACGGCCCCCAAAGTGGCGTCAGCCAGTAACAATGAGCCTGTTACCCAGCCCTCTAAGTCGCTCCCCACAGCCGAAAGAAGGTTCTTCGCTCCCCGTTTCCCCCCCTCTGAGCACCCACAAGCGTCCCTGATGGCAGCCACTTTGCCTGACATCGCCGCCCGCGTCCTGAGGGATGCGAACTGTATTCTGCCCCTCGCGGTTAAAACCAAGGTCAACGACCGAGGTTCCGTCACCCTCCTCGTCACTGACCCTGCCACCCCAGCCGCCCCATTTGCCCCCTATTTCGCCGCTTTGTCCTCCCAACTCAACAAGTCATTCCCAGTGGGAGATTCTCCCTGGGTGCCATTCCGCCTCACCCCCAACGAAGCCCAGCTCGCCATCTACTCCCTCCCCATCACTTTCCTCCCGGAGGACCCGGACGAACTTTTCCCGTGCCTCGCGGAGTCGCTCCTCAACTCCAAAAACATACTCATCCTCGCAGCCAGATATCTCAACCCCAACGCACAATCGAGGGAGGGCGAGACGGCCACCTCCGTTATTGTCTCTGTCCATCCGTGAGACGTCCCAGCAATGGGATCCTCAATCCGCCTTTTCTCACGATCAAGAACCATTGAACGAGCTTACTCCTCGAATAGGTACAAGCAGTGTAAAAACTGCAGGGGTTACGGCCACGTCGCCCCCAGGTGCCCCTCTACCGAACCTGCTTGCCCCATCTGCTCCCTCAACCACACCCGGGCCATGCATGATTGCCCCAACCCCACCTGCCCTGGAAGTGGCAACCTTAAGGCTACTCCAGGCTGTTGCTCTTCCTCACCACCGCGGTGCGTCAACTGCGGTGGGCCCCACACTGCGACTACCAGGGATTGTGAGTCCCGCCCGTCTCCGCCCACTGTCAGGCGTTCTACCGCTGCCGAAACGATTGTTCCCCCGCCACCTGCTGGCGACGACATGGCCACGGCCGCCTACGAAGATGACCTCTCGCCCCCCGCTTCACCAACACGCTCCCTCCAGTCAGCGTTCGAGATGGCTACTCCAAGAGCCAGAAGCTCAACGATACTTCCGGCCCCTGTAGGCCCCAACCAAGGCAACCGCTCGCTCCCTCCCGCGGAGCCAGCTAGCCCCTCTCCTATGAGCAGGACGCGCTCGGGCCTGGCCCGTTAATGCAGCACAACCAGTTACCGAGGGGTGGGGAGCCAGCCTCCTCCCCCCCTCCAAAACCCTTCACACTCGTTCAACACAACTGCTTCGGGAGCTGGGATGTGTTTCTTTCGCTATTCGCGTCATTCACGCAATTGGCCCAACCTCCGTCTATTGTTGCTCTTCAGGACCGCCCCGTATATAGGGGCAAACTTCCTTCGTTTAATTTCTTTTCGGCATTTTCTCACCCCTCTGACGGTGGCTGTAAGCCCCGGGTTGCCTTTTATGTTTACAGCTCCTGTTTAGCTTCTGTTTCCCTCCTGCCCCGGTTTTTCGGAAGGGGTGATGTGATGGCTCTGGACCTCTTCACCCCGGACGGCTTTTTTAACCCCTCCACCACCGGCTTTATGATAGTCAACTCCTACAGCACGAAGGGTCGTCTCAATAAACCTGCTCCGTCCCACCAGAGATTATATGTCCTGTATCTCCCCTCCCCACGCTTACACTAGGCGATTTGAACATCCACCACCCCACAGCCGATCCGCTAAGGACCTTCAAGGAGGACGAGCTAGCCACCTCGATACCCTATTTCGACAGGGCTACGGACCTTGGTTTTACTCTCCTGAACGCCCCTGCTGTTTTCACACGGTTCTTGTAACATGTGTACATGTTCCGGTAACGGTACACAGGAGCGGGCAGTGCAGGATCTCCTATGTTTAGTTGATTTATATTAGGTTTATTTGATTTGATTTCAGCTCCGCCACTGTCTCTGAGTCAGATAGGCTATGCTACCGTATTGCTATGTTTAGTTTGCTTTGCTGGAAGTTTATATTTAGGATTCCGGGTATGGAATGGTCATGTAGCACTGGCGAAGGCTGACCATTGTTTGTTTGTTTGTTTCTTTCTTTCTTTGGTCTTGCAGGATTACAGGATTCCGGTATGTGCGCAGCTACTGGAAATGATCGTGATTGCAGGAAGGCTATCGCTCTTGGGTTTTGTATTTAAACCAGTCTCCTGGCTAGCAGGAGACAGCAGACTTCGACAGACCTTCAGTCTAAGAATACACTTGGTTGAACGGCATTCCCTGAGTTCTATTTGTCCTTCAAACTATTATCTCTTACCTCCGGTCCCTTGAAGCCTCCCTTAGCACCAGCCCTAGCAGGTCTACCGCCGGTCCTATGGTATTTTCGTTAGACAGGAATAAACCTGTTACAGTTCTCCATGTCACTCATCGGGCGCCCCGGCGTCCTCGACCTTGCCTTCGCCTGTCCTCTACTCGCTCCGCATTTTTCAGAGTGGTCTGACCCCCTCCCCTCCACGGGGTCTGATCACATCCCAATCCTTCTTCGCTGTGATGCCCCTCTGGTTTGCACACCACGCCCCACCCCCAACTGGACCCTGACGGATTGGCCTGCCCTCGCCCCATCGCTCAACGGCGGCCTCAATCTCGGATGCTCCCCCCCTCCTAACCACCAGGTCGATGGACATCTGGTTCAAAACAAACCTGGACCGGATAACAGGCATGCTGGCCCTTCATACCCCGATCAAGAGGATTACCTATCGCTCCAAGCCCTGGTCGTCTGACCTCCTCTCGCAACTCAGGAAGGCGGATAACTCCCCCCCCTGCTCCTCTAAGACGGACAGGTTTGACTCAGCCCTTCTCGCATCCGCGAGGGCTGCCACGTCGTCCTACTTCAAAGCCATCAAGAAGGCGAAAAGGGACCCCTGGTTCTCTTTCCTGGCCTCCGCGACACCACAGACGGTATAGACGGCGAAGAAGTTTGCCGTAGGCGGCCCTCCCCCCCGCTTTCCGGAACTCCCCGGAGCCTCAAGACCACGGGAACTCAATAAAGCCCTCCTCGGCCACTTCTCCTCAGGCGAGCCACGTAAGCCCGTCGCGTCCATCCGGCTCCCGTTCAGAGACTGCCCGGCCCTGGCAGTGGACGAGATAAGCAGGGCATTAGCCCGATCCTCGCCCTCGTCTGCCCCTGGCCCAGACATGACCCCCAATTCCGTGTGGAAAAGGATACATCGGGAGTCTCCCCACCTGATCCACGACCACCTCGCCCCGCTGGTGGCGTATCGCTTCCACCCCCCCACCCTCAAGATGGCTGACGGCATTGTGCTTGACAAACCGGGCAAGGCCTCCTACGACTCGCCTTCCCCTTTCCGAGTGATAGTTCTTCTACAAACTTTCTCCAAGATCCTCGAAAGGATCATAAATTCAAGACTCCCTTGCGTGGCCCGCCTGGTGGGCCTTCTCAACCCTCACCAATGCGGATCCTTGGCCGGCCTGTCAGCCTCGAACCCGACGTCCACCCTTACGCACGAGGTGAGAACCCTCCAGATGGCCGGTAGGAAAGTTTCCACACTCTTCCTCGACATAAAAGGTGGTTTCGACAACGTGAACCCATCCGCCCTATGCAGCATGCTCAAGGCGAAAGCTGTCAACCCGTACCTCGTTTCCTGGACCAGGTCCTTGCTGTCTGGCAGATCATGTCGGCTCCGGTACCAGGGCTCACCAAAGATCTTTGCCCCTGTCTCCGTCGGAACCCCACAGGGTTCCCCAGTCTCGCCACTACTATTCGTTATCTACGTTTCCCGCCTGCACTCTCAGATCCCCCGGGGGCTCACCCTCTCCTACGTCGACGACTTCTGTCTCACGGCATCTTCGAAGTCCTATCATCAAAACATCCAGATACTACAGAGGCAATACGGGGTACTGAAGGCCAGAGGTGCCCGACTGGGGGTCAGCTTCTCCATCCCAAAAACAGAACTGATCCACTGGAGGACCGCCAGTGATCGAGATCCTGTGTGTCCTTCCCCGATCTACCTGGACGGATCAATCTTCCCCCCCAAGAACGAGGTCCACTGGTTGGGATACTGGTTCACCCCCTCGCTCGCTACGACCCCTGACTTCACCAAAAGACTGGCCAAGGCCCACATGGCGTTCGTGGCCGTCAAAAGGCTCTCCCCCCCGGGGAAGGGCCTCCCCCCTTTCCTGTGCCACTGGTTGGCCTCCTCTCTCCTTTTCCACATCCTTAGCTATGGCGCGGATACCTTCAGGCCTTCGGTGCACATGTTAAGAAAGCTCTCTGCCTTCAGGCCAAAGGTCCCAAGATGGGCCACCAACTGTTTCTCGTGTACTTCCTCTGACATCCTGGCCGTAGAGGCCTCTCTCCCCCTGCTGGATCTCCTCCTCGCATACAAATCCCGCCTGGCTGCCCTCAGAATAATGTGCTCCCACCTGGAAATCAACCCGGCCTCCGCTAGGCTTCCTCCCTCCCTCCAGACACCGTCACTGCATCGCTACGCCCCCGACTACAGAGCCCTCTCCCGCAAGAACCCGGGGAGCTGTCTACCCCTCCCCTGGCTCCAGCCGTGACCCCCCTCGAAGAACAGGGCTCACCTCCCCCTGGACGCCCTCCCTCACTCCATGCTATTCATGCTCGGCCCCAATGGGTCCGCCCCCCTCCCTGTAACCTCCCAGCACCTGTTGGGCGAGTCTTACCCTGCGCCCCCTCCAGGCCGCGCCTACCCCCAGCTCAAGCTCCTGTGCAGGAACCTCCTCATGGAAGAATGGGAAAAAGCCGCACCAAACCCGGCCAGATACGCCTACCATCCCTCGCTAAAGCCCCATCCATTCATGGGCCTCTTCAAGTTCGACACGGGTCGCCTACACCAGATGAGATCTGGGAAGAGCTATCTCCGCGCCCATCCTGCCTGGGACGACTCTGGCCCAACCACCTACCGCAGCTGTGCAGAAGCCCCCGAAACCTTCGAGCACGCCATCCTCCCCTGTCCTGCCAAGAGGCCAGCCAGGGACCGCCACCTTCAGGGGGTCACTGAGATTGGCCCCGAAGCCCGCGTCTGGCCCTCTCGCCCCCAACTCGGCGCTCTTACCCGGTTTATAAGATCCACCGCCACAGCCTTCCCCCCGGGCATGTTTTCTCGCCCGTCCTCATCCCCCAATTCGGTTTCTTCCCGCTCATCTAATGTAGTTTCCTTTGGGTACTTTTTTGTCATCTCAGGAAAGCTAGGTTTACGTTTGTTATTTTTCAGGCTGTCCGCTGGTAAAGGAAGGGTTTTCCTTAGTATACTTGCTTTAATTTCGTGCCCGTATGTGGGCCTGGGACCGGTACGGACCCATGTTGAAGAGAGTTGTTCCGGACTTTTCGTTTGTTAGTTCCATTTTGGATTTTGGGTTTTGTTTTTGCCATAGCTAGCGCTCCATCCGATCTTTTGTACCTTAACAACAAATATATGATATAAAAAGAAAAAAGAAAAAAGAAAAAAGAAAAAAAAGCCTCCTATTTCCTTCGGGCGAGTCTCCCTGGTTCCCCTTCCGCCTCGCCCCCAACGAAGCACAGCTCGCCATCCACTCCCTCCCACTTGCCTTCCTCCCTGAGGACCCAGAGGAGCTCTTCCCCTATCTTGCAGAGTCGATCCTCAACTCCAAGAACATACGCATCCTCGCCGCTCGATATCACAACCCTAACGCAACATCGAGGGAGGGCAAGACGGCTACCTCTGTTATCGTTTCCGTCTACCCAGGAGACGTGCCTGCGATGGGCTCCTCGATTCGACTCTTCTCCCGATCGCGTACTATTGAACGCGCGTACTCTTCAAACAGGTACACCCAGTGCAAGAATTGCTGGGGTGACGGCCATGTCGCCCCCAGGTGCCCCTCCACCTCTCCCATTTGCCCCATCTGCTCCCTCAACCACACCCGTGCCGTGCATCGGTACCCCAACCCCACTTGCCCTGGAGGTGGCAACCTTAAGGCTGCTCCTGGCTGTTGCTCTTCCTCGCCACCACGTTGCATCAACTGCGGAGGCCCCCACACTGTGACTCACAGGGATTGTGATTCCCCCCGGCTCCTCCACCTCTCAGGCGTTCAACCGCTGCCGACGAGGTCGTTCTCCCGCCGCCCGCTGGCGACGAAATGGACACGGCCTCCGACGACCACGACGTCTCGCCCCCCCCTTCACCCACCCGCTCCCTTCAGTCGGCGTTCGAGAAGGCTACTCCAAGGGCCTGAAGGACAACGATACTTCCGGCCTCTGTAAGACCTGCACCAGGCCCCGGTCAGCTCCCTCCCGTGGAGCCCCAGAGCCCCTCTCCTATGAGCAGAACTCCCTCGGGCCTGGCCCGTTAATGCAATACAACCATGCCTCGTGGGGTGGTGAGGAGGCCTTGCCCCCCCCTCTGACACCCTTCCCACTCGTTCAACACAACTGCCTCGGGAGCTGGGATGTGTTCCTTTCTTTGTTTGGGTCGGTTACTCAACTGGCCCACCCTCCTTCCATTGTAGCCCTGCAGGACCCACCGGTCTACAGGGGCAAGCTCCACTCGTTTAATTTATTTCCTGTTTTTTCCCCCCCTACAACTGGCGGCTGCAAGCGCCGGGTTGCCTTTTGCCTTTATAGTTCGTTTCTGTCGACTGTTTCCCTCCTCCCGCGGTTTTTTGGGAGGGGAGACGTCATGGCGCTCGACCTCTTCACTCCGGATGGTTTCTTTAACCCCTCCACCACTGGCTTTACAATAGTCAAGTCCTACAATACCAAGAGCCGCTCCAACCACACTCGTTCTGTTCCACAGGACTCAATCTTCCCCTCCAGTCCCCTTCCCACTCTCACCTTGGGTGACCTTAATATTCACCACCCCACCTCTGACCCCCTCAGAGTCTTCAAAGAAGACCAGATTGACACCTCGTCCCCGTCCTTCGACAGGGCGACAGACCTAGGGATCTCCCTCCTCAAGCCCCCAGGTGTTTTGACTCGGTTCTCCATGTCTCTGGTTGGACGCCCCGGCATCCTGGACCTAGCTTTTGCCTGCCCCCTCCTATCGCCATACTTTTCCGAATGGTCTGACCCCCTTCCCTCCACCGGCTCTGACAATATCCCGATCCTCCTCCGGTTTGAGGCCCCCTTGCTTCGAGCTCCCCCACCGACCCCCAACTGGGCCATGTCCGACTGGGCCGCCATTGAATCCTCGCTAAAAGCCACAGCCATCTCGCCCCTCCCCCCTCTCCTGACCACGCCCTCCCTGGACGTTTGGTTCAGCACCAACCATGGCAGAGTTACTTCCCAGTGTGCGCTGCATACCCCGCTAAAGAGAGTGACCTATCGATCCAAGCCCTGGTGGTCCGAGCTTTTGTCCATGCTCAGGAAGACCTACAACTCCGCACTCCGTACCGCAAAACGAGAGCGTTTCGACGCCGCCCTCCTGGCTTCAGCATGGGCGGCCAGATCTGCATATTTTAAAGCCATCAAGAAGGCGAGGAGGGCCCACTGGTCCTCCTTCCTAGCCTCAGCGACCCCTCAAACTGTGTGGACGGCCAAGAGACTCGCCGTCGGTCGCCCTCCCCCCGGCTTCCCTGAGCTCCCTGGTGCCTCTACACCAACTGAACTCAACAAAGCGCTCCTTGACCATTTCTTCCCTGGCCAGCCAGCCAGCTTCACTGATACCATCCTGCTCCCATTCAGAGAATGCCTCACTCTGGCAGTGGACGAGGTCACCAGGGCCTTAGCCCGCTTCTCCCCATCGTCGGCCCCGGGGCCTGACTCAATCCCCAATTCGGTATGGAAAAGGGTACCCCGTGTGGCACCTCATCTCATCCACGACCTTCTAGCCCCCTTGGTGGCCTATGGATCCCACCCCCTCACCCTCCAGAGGGCCGATGGCAGTGTGCTGGACAAGCCAGGCAAGTCCTCCTACGACTCTCCCTCATCTTTCCGCGTCATAGTCCTTCTTCAGATCTTTTCAAAAATCCTGGAAAGGATAATGAACTCAAGACTCTCCTCCGTAGCCAGGGCAACTAGCCTCCTCAACCCCCACGAGTGTGGCTTACCAGCTGGCCTTTCGGCCTCGGATGCAGTCACAATCCTGACCCACGAAGTGAAGACCTTACAGATAGCTGGAAGGACGGTCTCCATGCTTTTTCTTGACATAAAGGGGGGCTTCGACAATGTGAACCCCACCACCCTCTGCGGCATGCTTAGAGCCAAAGGGGTCAACCCGTACCTCGTGTCCTGGACCAAGTCTTTCCTGTCGGGGAGGTCGTGCCGGCTCCACTACCAAGGGTCCCCCAAGGTGTTCACCCCAGTGTGGGTGGTCACGCCCCAAGGCTCACCGGTCTCCCCACTCTTGTTTGTTATTTACGTTTCCCGCCTCCATTGCGAAATCCCCCAGGGTCTCTCTCTGTCCTACGTGGACGACTTCGGTCTGACCGTATCCTCTGCGTCATATAGGCGCAACATCCAGATTCTACAGCAGCAGTACCCCAGGCTGAAGGCCAGAGGGGCCAGGTTGGGCGTAGGTTTCTCGGTACCAAAGACGGAACTCATCCACTGGCGTACGAACAGGGATAGAGACCCCATCTCCAAAGCCCCGATCCACCTGGCTGGGTCCGTATTCACACCAAAGGGAGAGGTCAGGTGGCTAGGCTACTGGTTCACGCCCTCAATCTCCACTACCCCTCACTTCGTCAAGAGGCCAGCCAAAGCCCAGGCGGCCTTCGTGGTGGTCAAGCGACTCTCCCCTCCAGGGATCGGCCTCCCTCCTTTCCTCTGTCACAGACTTGCCTCCTCCCTCCTTTTTCCCATTCTCAGCTACGGAGCCGACGCCTTTCTGCCAACAGTCCAGATGACGCGGAAGCTATCGGCGTTCTGGCACAAGGTCTAGCAATGGACGACAAATTGCTTCATGAGCACCCCCACCGACATTCTGGCCATTGAGGCCTGCCTCCCACTGCTCGAGCTCCTCCTCACATATAAGCGCCGACTGGCCCACCTTAGGATACCGTGCTCCCCCCCGGAGATCAACCCCGCAACCGCAAGGCTTCCCCCCTCAGTGCAAACTCCCTCCCTTCACCGCCACGCGCCAGACCACAGGGCCCTAAGCGCAAAGAACGCGGGCAGTCGTCTACCCCTTCCGTGGATCCAGCCCAGACCAGCCGCGACAAACAGGGCCCACCTTCCCCTCGATGGTCTCCCCCACTCTATGTTGTTCCTCCAGAGCCCCGATGGGCTTAATGCCCTCCCAGTAACCTCCCAACACTTGCTTGGCGAGTTCTACCCCGAGCCCCCCCCGGGTCGCTCCTACCCGCAGCTGAAACTTAAGTGCAACAACCTCCTCATAGAAGGATGGGACAAGGCCGCGCCCAATCCGGCCAGGTATCCATACCAGCCCTCGCTAAAGCCCCATCCGTTTATTGGCCTGGACAAGTTCACCGCGGGCCGCCTTCACCAGATGAGATCTGGTAAGAGCTACCTCCGCGCCTACCCCTCTTGGGACAGCGACACCCCCACCACCTGCTCCAGTTGTTTGAGCGCCCCAGAGACGTTCGACCACGCCATTTTCCGCTGCTCGGCCAAGGAGCCCGCCAGGATCCGCCACCTTCAGGGGGTCCTGGACATCGGCCCCGACGCCCCCGTCAGGTCCTCAGGCGCCCTCCTGGGCGCCCTCGCCCGTTTCATCAAGTCAACGGCTACGGCTTTCCCCCCAGATATGTTCTCACGCCCAACGTCTGCTGCTTCCTCTATTTCTTCCCGTTTATCTAATGTAGTTTCCTTTGGGTATTTTATATCTTCTCAGGAAATCTAGGTTTACGTTTCTTGTTTTTCTTACTTTCCGCTGGTCAAAGGAGGGTTTCATTTGGTCTACTTGTTTGAACTTCGCGCCCGTATGTGGGCCTGGGACCGGTACGGACCCCAGTTGATGAGTTTTTGGTGCCGGATCTTTCCTTTGTTAGTTCGTTTTGGCTTTTGGGTTTTGTTTTCGCCATAGCTAGCACTCCATGCGATTTCTTGTACCTTAACAACGAATATATAATATATAAAAATAAAAAAAAAGAAATATAAAAAAAAAAAAGGCCTCCTATTTCCTTCATGCTCCGCGCCCTCTACACCTCCAGTCATGGAAATCACAACTTCACGTTATTCAGTGCACGATCCCCTCTAGTCCCCTATCTTCTCCTTCGCGTCAGGCCTCGCCTCCCTGATCCCCCGTCTCCACGATGGAAGACCTTCCTCCACTCCCCGCCTCGGGTGGCCCTTGACGTGCCCCCTCTAGGCAATCTTCTTCTCCTGGGCTCACTGAGTCCCACCTCTACATACGCGACTTCGTTCGTGAAACGCGTCAAAGACTGAACCCTCAGCTCGACTCAACTCCCAATACTCGACAACGACCAGCTCTCTGAGCTCTCGGACGGCGAAACGATCCTCGTCCCCCTTTCCTGCTCGGCCATCAACGCTCTCGCGTCCATGTTGCGTCAGCTAGACACCATAATAACCCAATTAGGCACCTTGCAATCTATCGTGGCTACCCTCCCCACCACTACGGCTCTAGACTGCAGACTTGCCCCTATCAACGCATCCCTTCGTGAGTTGTCACAAAGGGTGTCAGCTGCCTCACCCTCCCATGCGCCTGCCCCCACTTGGGCTCAAGTTCCCCCCTCAAGTATCACCACACGCCCCACACCCCTTCCCGGGCTCCCCCCCCCGCTAAGGCCACCTCATCCTCCTTCGACCCCGACATTCCGCGGTATAACCTGGGTACTCGCTCCTTTTATGGCAACCCCCGAGCCTACGCGGACAAATTCCCCAATTCCTAGGAGGCAAACGCGTCTCGAGAGGCGAAGTACCCCGACCCCACCACCTTCATCTCGGGTCATCTAGCCCTCTACTGTCCCCAAGCCCAACCCTTGTACGGCCAGGCCGCCTTCGAAGGGGCCCCTAAGGGTAAGAAGAATAAGAGCTCTCTCACGGCCGCCAAAGTTGCGTCTGCAAGTAACCTCGCCCCTGCTGTTCAGGCACCGAAGTCACTCCCCACAGCCGAGAGAAGATTCTACGCTCCCGTTCCTCCCCTTCTGACCACCCTCAAGCGTCTCTGATTCCTGCCACTTGCCCTGATATCGCTGCTCGCGTCCTAAGGGATGCAAACTGGGTCCTCCCGCTCGCAGTCACCACCAAGGTCCACCACAGGGGGGTCAGTCACCCTACTCGTCACCGATCCGGCCACTCCCGCAGGGGCCTCTGCACCCTATGTCAACGCCCTTTCCGGCCAACTCAATAAGTCCTTCCCGGTGGGCGTCACCGCCTGGTTGCCCTTCCCGCTCGCCCCCAACGAATCGCAGCGCGCTATCCACTCCCTCCCTATCGCCTTCCTCCCGGAGGTCCCGAACGAACTTTTCCCGTGCTTCGCGGAGTCCATCCTTCACTCCAAGAACATCCGCATCCTCGCCGCCCGCTACCTCAACCCAAACCCGCTCTCTAGGGAGGATAAGTCCGCCACCTCAGTCATGGTGTCAGTCCACCCTGGGGATGTCCAGACGATGGGCTCCACTATACGGCTATTCTCTCGGTCACGCACCTTCGTGCGTGCATACTCCTCCAACAGGTACACGCAGTGCAAGAACTGCTGGGGTTACGGACACGTCGCCAGAAGGTCCCCAGCGCCCAATCACGTTTGCCCCATCTGCTCCCTCAACCTCACCCGTGCCATACACCGATGCCCCAACCCCACCTGCTCTGGAGGTGGCAACCTTAAGCCTACTCCTGGCTGCTGCTCTTCCTCCCCATCAGAGTCTCGCTGCGTCAACTTCGGAGAGAACCACACTGCGACTCACAGGGACTGCGGTAGCCGTCCGGGACCTCCTACCTTCGGGCGTTCCACCACTGCTGTCGAGGTCCCACATCCGCCGCGCACTGGCGACGAGATGGATCCAGCCGCCAACGACGACATCGCATCGCCCCCCCCTTCACCCACCTGCTCCCTCCAGTCGGCGTTAGAGATGGCGACTCCAAGAGCCAGAAGGTCAACCATTCTTCCCACCTCCGTAAGGCCCACCCAAGGCTCCGGCTTGCTCCCTTCCCTGGAGCCGCAGAGCCCCTCTCCTATGAGCAGAACCCCCTCGGTCCTGGCCCGTTAATGCAGTACAACCACGACTCGTGGGGTGGGGAGCAGGCCTCCCCCCTCACTCCAAAACCCTTCACACTCATTCAACACAACTGCCTCGGGAGCTGGGATGTGTTCCTTTCTCTGTTCGAGTCGTTCACCCAACTAACCTACCCTCCTTCCATCATTTCCCTGCAGGACCCCCGGTCTGCAGACGCAAGCTCCCCTCGTTTAGATTGTACTCTTCTTTTCCCCCCCCCACGACCGGCGGATGCAAGCCCCGGGTTGCCTTTTATATTTTTAGTTCTTTTTTGTCAACTATTTCCCTCCTACCTCGTTTCTTCGGCAGGGGAGATGTCATGGCTCTTGACCTCTTCACCCACGATGGCTTCTTTGATCCTGCCTTGACCAGTTTTACGATAATCAACTCCTACAGCACCAAGGGGCGCGCCAACAACACTAATTCTGTTCCGCCGGATATCGTTTTTCCTTCTTCCCCGGCCCCCACGCTCATGTTGGGAGACCTGAACATCCACCACCCCACTGCGGACCCCCTTCGGGTCTTTACAGAAGATGAACTCGCCACCTCCTCTCCTTACTTTGACAGGGCGACCGAGCTGGGTTTCTCCCTCCTGAAGACCCCGGGTGTTTTCACTCGTTTCTCAATGTCACTCATCGGGCGCCATGGTGTCCTCGACCTTGCCTTCGCCTATCCCCTCCTCGCCACCCGGTTTTACTCAGTGGTTTGACTCACTCCCCTCCACCGGTTCCAATCATATACCAATCCTCCTTCGATTTGAAGCTCCCGGGTTCCGCGCTCCCCCCTCTTCCCCCAACTGGACCCTTACCGACTAGCCCGCACTGGAACAGTCACTTAAGGTCATGGCCATATCACCCCGTCCCTCCATCCCCACTACCCGCTCCCTGGACGTCAGGTTCAAGACCAATTTGGACAAGGTGACCGCCCACTTCGCGCTGCATACCCCCCTGAAAGGGGTTACCTATCATTCCAAGCCCTGGTGGTCTGTACTGCTCTCAGTCCTTAGAAAGGCCTGCAATTCTGCCCTCCAGTCCTCGAAAGGGGACCACTTCGACGGCTCTCTCCTGTAACATGTGTACATGTTCCGGTAACGGTACACAGGAGCGGGCAGTGCAGGATCTCCTATGTTTAGTTGATTTATATTTGGTTTATTTGATTTGATTTCAGCTCCGCCACTGTCTCTGAGTCA
>Ga0307517_10002195_pt1 | contig 31571 bp, 39 predicted proteins | sample 23_EM_MG_FD_194515 | JGI IMG/M metagenome (GOLD analysis project Ga0307517, IMG submission 194515) | Populus trichocarpa ectomycorrhiza microbial communities from riparian zone in the Pacific Northwest, United States - 23_EM | ecosystem: Host-associated > Plants > Roots > Unclassified | place... | reverse complement strand
TGCTCGATGAGATACCGCCTTTTACTCCTGGAACCTGCCCGTTCTGAACGTGGACGTGCACTCTCGATATGGTGGCGGCGAGCCCAACGCACGGACCGCGCATCGGTTGCCATCGCCACCCTACTATTCCTTGCCACACTGGGATGCATATTTGATTGAGTTCAGCCGCCAGAGGACATGTGTGATGTTCCTTGCGAACATATATAACTCTGGTCTCCGGCGGTGCATACCTTTAGTCCCCTTCCTGATTTCTTCCCATCCACCACCACCACAACTCTCCAGTGGATGCATCCCCCACCGTCCGGGCAGGCCGCCGTTTCCTCGCCGCCGTTTCCTTCGGAAGTTAAATCAAGGGGTGTTCACTTCCCGGACTCGACACCGCTCACGGTATCTCCGGAATCGTATGAAAGCCCTCTTCCATCCGAGGCCAACTCCAGGGCTCTCGGCTTGTCCATGCTCCCCAACTCCCTCGCCCATCCAGTTCTCGACAGGGCACCCATAATTGATCCGCGATTGCAGATGATTAAACGTCGCTCCCAGTGCGAGACGAGGCTTTCCCCGCTTTGCAGCCTCAGGAACACCATGAGGGTACCATTCCCAGAGAGCAGCCCCTATGCCCCGACAAACTTCACGCCCAATTGGACACCCTCTCCCGTTCGTAACCACTCTCGGTTCTGGAAATTGTTTATTGACCGTAATCAACAGATGGCGGCTGAACACAGCACAACGCCTCATCGATTCAGCGTGGATCACTTTCATATGCACATGCCGACCTTGGCTCCCGTGGTACCGAAATCTCTTCCACCGGTTTCTAGATCCGATGGAATATCCTACGTTCGCCCACGATCATGCGCTCACACTATGGAGTCGATTCCTGAAGTTAACTCCCCTCGGCATCTCCCCCCGCGAGGCTACTCTGGAATGGAAACCTCGTATAATGCTCCATGTGACGAGTACATTGCTGACATCGAGCTTAAACAAAAGAAACCTACTGATCCCATCACCGGGAAGCCACAGTCATGGTTTTCCGTAATCAAGTCTAAATTCCTGGGGAGGTCAGACTCATCTCATGCACCGCTACTGTTGGGAAAACAGCCCTCCAGAGCCAAACGCACCGCGAAGTCGGATGAGGTTATCCTCCGGCCCAGCGTTCAGGCCGCGGAAAGCTGGCGTCTACTCGCACCGTCCGCCTTCCGTCATAATCGAAGGACGTGTATTCTCCCAGCGTACTATCAGCCTACCGGTACCCTTCACATAATCAAGGCGTCAAGGCGAGGCACCTGTGCGAACCGCAAGCACGCGAAGTTTCTCCTCAATGAATGGAAGGTCTTGGAAGTATTGAGGCGAGAGGGGAGGAAGAGAACACCATATCTACAGGGCCCATCAAAAGAAGTAAATCTCTGGGCGTGGAAAGACGAAAAAGCACTTTACCATGTCACGGTACGTTGCCTCTTCCTTGGAATGTTCCTTACTCTTTCTCCCTCCGCCTAATCAAATATCGCAGGACTTTTGCGAGATGGGCGACCTCACTGCTTGGGCAACTCATCTAGGAGAGAATAGGATGAAGTTAGTCGCAGTAGAGCTTGTACGTGTCTCTTCATGACTGTATTCGTCTCCCTCACCCCCGTCAAGGCCGCGGGGTTGCGTGCGCTCCATTCATTGGGCATTGTCCACCACGACATCAAGCCGGATAACGTGTTGGTTAGCAACGGTGGTCACATTCGAATTAGCGACTTCGGAGGTTCTCAATTCCTCCATGCTGGACAGAGGCTCTCCCGTCATCAACGAGAGCAAGACTTGATTGCTGACATCGAGTACTGTGCGCCAGAGATGTTCATGTACGATGCTCACGGTGTTGCCTATTACGACGAAAGTACGTGCCTTCTCAGCGCAGTGCTGCCATTTGTTTATCACCTCTGTACAGGCGTAGATTGGTATAGCCTTGGCGCCACACTTTTTTTCCTCTCGACTGGAAAGGTATTTCAAGTACCGGGGTCTGATTCGCGTTCTCTGAATCTCGTTGTTAGCATCTTATGCCACCCACGCCGGACAGAACCACGGCTGTCCAGATGATCCGCAGGGGTCCTGTTCACGCCTGGAGCCGCCTAAATGGCCCCACAGAGTTCCGCAACTTCGTGACAGAGGTAAGACCATGAACCACGACTGGCCGCAGACTTCTGAAACATGTTACCACAGCTGCTCTTAACAAATCCAAACAACCGTCTCAACGACCACACCGTCCGTAGACACGCTTATTTTGAAGTCTTGTGAGTGGAATCCACATACATCCTCGTCACATGTACCCATGATGTACGCTCCAGCACGATCAGAAGTTGGCACAAGATCGAGAAGGGGCGATTCACAGCCCGTGAGTTTCAATCCACACTCCGATGAGAGCAGCGTCTCAGTTGAAATGATTTTAGCATTCGCTGACTGTTCCCACAAGATCACGAACAAGGGATACGACGTCTTTGATACCCCAGCTCTGGCACTCTCACATCCTCTACACGACCCCAATGAAACTATCGACGAGGAAGAAAAGACCCCTCAGTCTACTCCTGACAACATCCAAGATACTGGTCAGGATGCTAACCATACCGGGCCGGAGGTCGTTCCTGAACGCGTCACGCAGGCGGGGGTCGGCCACAGCGCTACCTTCGATCCGACTGGGAATTACCGACCGTCTCCGCCATTCGAACGCTCTCTCATCGACCTCGGAAGGCTAATGGTAGAGGAAGGTTTTGACCTCTCAACTTACACTCAAGTCCAGGATTTGCTGAATGAGGACTGGAAATTCGTCTGAATTTGTATGATGATGATCACGCGACTCGACGGTTATTTTACTATGTTTATAAGATGTACCTTGTTCAACATTTACTGTTGTAATTTTAACGTACGACAACGCTCAGACTCAGGCCTATCGTCCAGTCTTCAAGCCTCATCAGCGTGGGATGTCACCAAAAATGGCGGAAGGACCACGTGACTGAGATGGGAGACAAGACGCGCCGGGGCAAGATTGGGATTCCATCAAACGCGTCCACAAGCTCAAGCCTCCACCATCATGTCTGGCGTAGAGGCGGCCTCCATTGCGCCGCGTCGCTCGCAGAGAGACAAGAAAATAGTCGAGAGATTTGGTTCAGGTGTGTACCCTCCGTCGCGTCCCTCACGTAATGGCATCTCAGTGTTAGGGGTCCACTAGACAACACGAAGAAGCGAAAGCGAACTGAGGAGTCTGATAGCGACACTCCTGAACCTGCGTCTGATTCGGATGGTCAGGACGCAGAGGGCGAGGAAGAAGACGAGGAACCTCGGAAAACCAAAACGAAACGCAAGGCAGCATCCACCGCTAGGGCCAAGCCCAAGGCAGCTAAATCGAAGGCCCCTCCACAGAAAAAACCACGAATACCTAGGACCACGCCTGCGAAGACCGGGCCTAAGGCCACCAAGCGAACGCGTAAACCAAAGGGTGGGGACACCGGAGAACCGTTCAATGCCGAGAAGTTAGCGAAGGACACACACATTAGCGGAGACAACCCGCTCTTCAGTATGTGGCAGTTCTTGTCAACCCGAGTGGTACTGACCTCTGTTACCCAGACGCCATTGCGAACTCATCTGCAAATCTTCAGAGCACGGTCGAAGACTTCCTGGAATCACTCTCACAGTCCCCAGAACACACTCTTGCAGAATTAATCAACTGCATACTACGGTGTTGTGGCTGTAGTGATACCGTGAACTCAGATCAGGTCGTGGATTACGATGGAATCGTCGATGTCTTGGAAGATGTGACGGAGGCATTGAAAAACGTGAGCACTTCGAGTTTGAACCCGGATTAGCTCGACTAATCTGTTGTGGGTAGGATGATAGCTCGGTGGTGTACCCTATCTCCTCCAAACTCCCCATGTTCAAGAAGTTCCGCAAATCCCTCACAGAGTTTTTCGAACGGCTAATATTCTCGTCCGCGGAATCCGACCAACTATACAACACTGAACTGATGCGGTGTATACAATACTGGGTCACTCCCATGTCTTCCTCCCAGATTCGTGGCTTCCGGCATACATCAACAATTATCGCCCTCGAGATCGAGACTGCATTAGCAGATGTTGCCGCCTCTGTTGAGAAAGAAGCTGAAGTCGTTGCACGCCAACGGAAAGGGGAGCGGAAACGAAAGGGAGGTGCTGGTGGCGGAAGTAAGGAGCTGGACGCCAAGGCCAACGCGATACGGGAGAAGCGAACCAAAGTCTCCGAGTACCTGAAAGATTTCGTGGATGGGTACGTACGCTGGGTTCTCGCGTGCTTGTCACTCACTAGTGGTGGCCAGGGTCTTTATGCTGAGGTATCGAGACACCGATTGGGCAATTCGCATGGAATGTGTCCACGCCTTGGGGAACTGGTTCCAGAAGTATCCCAGTCACTTCCTGGATTCCACCTACCTTCGTTACATTGGCTGGGTGTTTTCAGATGAAAACATGCACGTCAGACTCGAAGCGGTCAGAGCTCTAGAAGATGCCTACGAACAGGAAGATTATATCAGCTCTCTTCAGAGTTTCACGAGCAGGTTCAAGACGCGGATCATCCAAATGGCCACCTCCGATGTTGATGTTTCCGTTCGTGTTTCCGTGATCCAGGTTCTGAGGTCAATCGACCGACACGGTTTGTTGGAGGACGACCAGAGGGGGAAACTCTGTTTGCTGGTCTTTGACGAGGATCCAAGGATCCGAAAGGGTGTCAGCGGCTTCGTCAAAGGTGTTTGGGAAGATGATGTTTCAGAACGCTTGGCAGGGAAGAAGCTGTCAGACGTGGAGAAGCGACAGGCGGAAGTGAAGTCCCTTGCCTCGCTGCTGGTAAACTGGGGGAAGGCCTTGGACAAGCTTACGATCCGAGAGGACAGTTCTGAGGACGAGGAGAGCCCTTCCAAGAGGATGGGAGGAGTTGTATCTGTTATGGATCCGGAGAAGAAGGGTAGAACCGCCCTTGCAGTGGAAGCCCTCTGGGACGAGATTGACCCGATCAGCGACTGGGAGAGGTTGCTCGACCTGTTGCTGCTTGATCATTCTGCTGCCGCTGAGGAAGAGGAAGATGAGGCGCCTTCGTCCTCAAGTAGTCCTAGCGGTAGAACTGTTGTGGACGCCACATGGCGTCTGAGTGAAGCAGAAGAGGCGATTATCCTCGAACTCTTCACCGGTTCTATTCGAAAAGCAGTTGGGGAAGCTACTGCTGCGAAGAAGGTTTGTTGTCTGCCTGACACTGGAAGTGCCTCTGACCCGACCCCATCTGCAGGGAGAAGACCAAGTTGTTTCTGATATTACGAGGGCCCTGATCAAAGGTCTCCCCCGTCTCTTCCTCAAACATCAAGGGGATGAGAGTCGCATCGCAGACGTTTTGCTCTTGCCCTCGTTCATGAATCTCGAAACTTATCTGGATATGCGAATGATACCGGTACAGAGCCCTCGCTCTCCCGTGAATGTCATGTGCCTTACCCCCTTTTTAGGCTTACGAACACCTCTGGGGCGACGTTACAAAGCAACTCCTCACACATCTCTCTCAGACTGTCCTTGTGCCTGCTGTAACGGCCGTCCAGAAACTCATGAGCGTAACTTCCCTGTCCAACACGAACAACGCGAAGATGCTCGAGCTCGAGGAAGAGCTTTCAACTTCACTGAGAGACGTCATTGCCGGAAGAGAAGAGTTGGATATCGCCGCATTTACTGAGGACGAGTCGCTTGCCCTCGGACACATCTGCGCCCGCTTCGCCGTTTTGGCCAAGATTCGGAACCTCGTCCCATGTCTCGAGGAGGACGAAGGCGGGAAGCAGAGCAGTGCGTATGATATCCTTACTGCACTTGCTGACCGCGGCAAACTTGGATACAGAGAAGAGGAGACGGTGCGCACATTCGAAATGCGTGTTACATCTATTTATTCGCGATTTCAGATGGTATCGGAAACGCTGAATCTATTAGCGATGCACATAATCTGGAAAACGAAGTCCCTCCCTTCCCAAGGAAGCCGCACACAAGATGACAAGGGGGCTGCGCAAACTCTCCTGGAGCAGCGCACGGCGCTAGTTCAAAAGCTGGTCGAGTTTGCTGTTGGCACCCAATCAAATACTGCCGAAGCGGTGAAGCGAGTGGCAAGTCCCACTCTCGATGCCGCCCATTTTGCCGCCACCTGAACGTTTGCATTTGTAGGCCTTCCTGAATTTAATGGATCTTCATATCTTGTTTTCTCAGAAACCAGAAGACGGCGTGGAGGCTGGCGCCACATCCCTCTCACTACATCTGGATGACGAAGTCCAATTCCGCTGTTCGGAGTTTGTGCAGAAGGAGATCAGCAAGTTCAAGGATCACCTTCAAGACTCGTACCCACAGGTGAAAGGGGGCGAAACCGACGGCACTGGTGCGGAAGAGTCGGACGGGGAGCATGCAAAGAAGAGCAAGAAGGCAAAACCCCAGGGTGTGGATGTGGATGGGCGCAAACGTGAGTGCTCTCCGAGTCCACAAAACTACCCTCCGTTAATTCTTCCGGTGAAGTACCGAAAACGGCAACCGATCTCCAACGCGAGCATGTCTTCATCCGTGTCATGCTCACCTTCTTGAGAGCAATTCACGCCGGCGCAGTGCATTACAAGCATTGTATCCCTTTCCTGGCCAACCACGCAAGGCTGATAGGACCCTTCGATATATGCTCAAAGACCATCGCTGAGATCCTCCGGAATGAAGCTATTCTTACGGAACATAGCGAGGAAGCTTGCCAGGTGATAATCGCTGCGCTTCAAGATGTGAGCACTCTCACTCCCCCTCGTCTCCGTTCTCTGAAAAGTACCGCAGGCGTACAAACTCGTTTTAGAGGGTGAAGAGTGTTCGAAAGAACCGTCTATCGCGTTGGCAAAACTCCTCGCTACGTGCTTCATCATTCGCGGCGCTCAGTTGTCCATTGTCGGCAAGATCGATCCCAAGGCCGTCGTGAACGTCCATACCGCATTGCTCAGTTGGATTGGTCAGTTCATCGCGACTTACGAGAAGAACGGGAACAACAAACAACGTAATATTGCCGCCGGCTTCTTCAAAGTTCTGCTTCCACTGCTCTCTAACATCGAAAGCCGGGACGCCCTGAAAATGTGAGTTAACCACCCTGCAGGTGTATACACGGTGATGACCATTTCGATTCCCAGCAAAGCACACATGGAACAAGTGCTGGCACAGGCGAAGGTCAAGATTACCCCGGCGTCTAAGATCTGGGACGCACAGCGCGCGTACGAGAAGCGTCTAACCACTACGATGTCCAAAGACAAAGGTAATCATTCCTTCCCTCGAGGGTGCGTTCGGTTAGCTGACCTCTTGCTAGCGTTCGCCCCAACCAAGGGTCGAAGAGGCAAGCGGAAAGACATTGGAGCCAGCAGCGGGGCTGAAGAGGCGGAAAGCGAGCCGGAGCCTCCAGCACCCAAGAAACCGCGGCCACAGCCCCAGCGCAAGTCCAAACGTCTCGCACATGAACCGGAACCCGACCCATCCTCCGATCAAGAAGGAATGGAAACCGATGCACTCTCGGATAAGCTTACGGATCTAGAAGACGAGGAGGAGAAAGCGGAGGAGGGAGCTGATGACGAAATTGAGCAAGACGAGCCGGAAACACCAAAAGCGACGCGGAAGACCGGACCATCACGGAACAAGGGAACTTCACAAGCCACATCCAGTCCTAGCCCGTCGAGGAAGAGGTCTCGAGCGGTAGAGGAGGATGTTGAGATGGAGGATATCGAGCCCGCCCCTTCTCCTGCCCCAGAGCAGACACAGGAACCTGTTGTAGAAGTGGTGGTTCGACGGAAGCGATTGAGAGCTTGACCCATTCTATCTGGTGGATCACGGTGTATTGCAACTCCTGTATAGCCTTCAGTTTACATGTTTTCTATGTTGTCCGAATCTGCTTTCAATTTATCTATCGCGATGGACACATTCCTGGTCCCATTTCTACAAATCGGACCAGAGCGACGGGGTGCTTTCCACGTTTGAAGTTGCACAGATACATTATGTACATTGAGCGGGCGTATATGATTACATGGGATGCGCATTGTAAAGCAATACGACAAATAAACAGATGATATGCAAATGAGCGGAGCTGAGCAGGTGAAATTAAGTTCCGGGGTTCAACCAAACAGGGTAAGATTAGCCAAGGCGATTTTCCGCTGAGACGGAGCGTGAGTACACGCTGGGCGGTTTAAGTAAGTGACAAGGACTCACGTCATGCGGAGACAGGATATAGTCCCGATATCACTGGCCGTGTCTCTTTGGGATCAGTGGTTTCACGTCCGAGTTCCGTCGCACAAATCCAGCTGAGGGTCTATCAGGAAGGGAAAACTCAGAGACCGACCGTGGACGGGACTTGAGCGAGTTGACGTCCGTGAGGCTGATTCCCAGCATTTCGCAGAGTTCTCGTTGTGCTTGAGCCATCGCACGCGTTTCGGTGTTCGGCGTCATCTCAGAGTATAGACCGCCTGTTACAAGGTTTGTCAGGCCGGAATGATCATGTTCAAAGGAAGTAAACGTACCTGGTGTAACTTGGTCGGGGAGGTTCACCATCTGGATGAACGGGGGCCGGTGGCGAGGAGGTTGGTTAATGTCACTTCCAAGATCGTGTATGTCTGGGATCGGAGGGAGGGGTGGGATATCTTCTGAAGGCTGTGTGAAAGGTGAAACGCTCGATGAACGTTTCGACGTTCTGGCAATTGGCTTGCCGACCATTGACAGCCTCAAACCGGATTTTGGAGCCCTGTTGCCCGACTTCCTGACAGCACTGACACGACTTGCCCTACGGTTGTTGTTTGTACTCGAGGGAGTAGAAGTAACGCCTTGTTCCAGCTTGGTCGAGAGGTCGTCGAACTCCTGTGCAATATTTTCAGCCTGCACCCATGCGATGTCTCGTTCGGCTTCCAGAGCAGCCACACGCTCCCGAAGAAACTGTTTCCCCGCGGTCTGCCTCAGGAAGTTCGCGTTCAAGTTCCTCAAAGACATGGCCAACGCGCTGCTGGAGTGGACATCCATCAACCTCTTTAGCTGGGCGATCTGATCCGCGACGGTGTAGAGCTCGTCGTTCAGTTCCTCACCCAACTGTGTGGCTTCGTCCAGCTCTTCCACAACCCTCTCGAGATTGTGGCGATCCAGCGGCCCGGTGCCCGAGGCGTGAGCAGTCAAAGCTTCCAGTAGTTCCCCTCTGGCCGCCGCGGCCGCTCGTGTCCTCGTCTTCAGCTCCGTCGTTAGTAGTTCCAACCGATGCAGCTCCTCAGGGAGCTCCGTGTCCAAGGTCTCCAACTCCAACAACCGTACGTAGTACGACTCCGCGGAAGCGTTGATCGCTCTCGATGAAATCTCCTGTAACTGTTGCGGGGTGAACGTCCACCTAGCAACGTCTAAGGTGCACCCCCTCCATTTCACAGGCACTGTCGGGAATCTTGGTCCGGATCTTCCACGGATGTTGGCGGTAGAAAGCTTCCTGGAAGTCGGTGGCATCCCAAACCCAACTCCGGGTCGTAGGGAAGAGACTGAGTCTTGCCGTGCCTCGTGAGATCCCAGCGAGGAACCCATGTTCAGTCTTTGGCTACCGCTCGGCTTTCGGGGGCCTAATGGCCGGCTCCTTGGTATCCTTGTATCGGAAACTGAGTCAGAGCGCCCGCGCACCTCACTGACAGGGGCAACATTGGTAACGATACGCTGGGCCCGAGCTGGTGGGAGCTGAGTAGGTTGGGCTGGTCGCGGTCCGTCACCCTGTCGGTTTGTCGGGGCGTGAATGTGGGAAGGAAGTGACAAGCCCGATCCAGCAGGAAGCTCGTTTTCCCCATTCACGGAAACAGCCTGGCTGAGGATGGCAGTTTGATACGAGGGAGGAGGATGAACGGCGACTAAATCCGTGTATGACTGGTGCAGGAATGACTCAAACGAAAGGACATCGAGAGAGTTCGGTCGATAATATTGGGCGGGAGAGACCAAAGCCGACGTTGATAGGGCTGGAGACGCACTTTGGACCTGTGATATCGGAGAGGTGGGGGTAGGATTAAGGCTCGATGGCGATCGCGTGGGGGACTTTTGGGAGGGGGGAACGGGAGGTGATGTAGCGGGGGCATTATGAGTTGCGTGCGAAGATGGGTTAGTTGATGGGTGGGAGAGGGAAAGGTCTGGAGGTGGAAAGACATTTACGGGCGGCGATAGCAGCCCGGAGGTATTCGACGAACGAATGGAAGCAGCAGAGGAAAACCGAGGGGGTGTGGCAACCGGTGTAGTTGTGTCTGCCGAGATGATCTGAAAGACCCCAGTCTTTGGTGTAGCGTCTGTCTGAGAGGAAGGTCCGGCGCTTCGATGTATTCCTGACGATCCATCAGCTTGTCCAGTGATGGGTCCACTACTCGCCGTCAATTCATCGTAAGAGCTGACAACGGGAAGATCCAGGAGTTGAGGGCGCCGTTTTAGACTGAAGCGCCGCACTTGGTTATTCGAAGGTGTGGAACCTCGAGCAGAATTCCTTAATGTGGAGCTGACACTGACACTGCCCCCGTCTTTATCTCGAGGATCGGGGGTAGAAAGCTGCCCTTCACCCTCTGCAGCACTCAGACCACGGATGCTCGGGCCGGGACTCTTCTCCAGGGGCGCCAGAGTCGACCGTTGAAAGGGTGTATCTTCCGAAGGCTCGGCCTCAGGCTCTTTCACCTCAGGGGTAGAACGGGAAACCTCCTCCAGTAACTCAACCCGACCAACAAGCGTTTCAAGATCACTCGAAACACGTCCAGTGGGGTCAGAATTCCGTCTCGGAGATGGAGGGACGGGTAACGAAACCTCCCCAGGAGCGCTGAGGGATGGCGTTAACAAGTTTGTGGCAGCCTGCAACTGTTGCGTCTCAAACCTGGAGCTCTTTCGAGCGCCATTAGCCTTGCGGACCTCTGGAGATCGGGGAGTTCCTGGCGCTGAGGAGATGGGACTCATCCGGGTGCGGTTTGAGTTGGACGGCGTCTTTCTAGTGGACAGACTCGCGGCACGTCCGATCGCAGGATTCGAGATACCCCTCCTTAGCCTCCCTATTTTGTGGGCAGCGCTTAACGGCATTCCTGGAGTGCCTACAGACGAAGAAGGTAAGGGTGGGACCCCAGGTATACCGATACTGGTGGAAAACAAGGGATTGAAAGCCTGCGGAGTCTCGGGGAATGTTTGGCAAAGCGTTTCAACGGTAGCGGGAGATCTGTCCTGGGCGCCTTCAAAAGAGTCCAGGCTCTTGCGAATGACCTTGATGGGATGCGGTCGCGATGGAGATGAAGGGGCAGACGGGATAAACATGAAATCGAGGATATCAGGAGAAGATATTCCAGACGATTGTGGGTTTGAAGCGGCGGGATTGGCGTCATCCATTGACCGACGCGATTCGTTGGACTTGCACAAAAATGGTGACGAAGGGCTCTGCAGGGAGCGTGGGCGATCGTTACCAACCGGAAGGAGACCAGATCGCGAAGGGCCACTTTGCCTCTGGCCGGGCACATTAGAGTCTGCGAAGACACGCCTCGTGTCTAACACGCTGACCCCTGTGATTAAAAAGTGTCAAGCTTGTGGTATTTCCGGCAACACAAGGAAACCTACCGCTCCGGGACGGTCCAGTCGCAGAGTTTGGTGTCTGGGGGAAAGACATGGAACTACCTGCGTTAGTCCTGTGGGATCTTGAGCCACCAGACCACGGAGATAACGATGGCGTTGACGGGTCCGGAGATACGCGCAGGTGGACTGGGGAGCTCGATTTCAACGGAGACACGAGTCGATAAGCCGTCAACACCTCGGTGGTATCTTCACCAGAGGTCGCAGAGCCCACAGTCCTTTCCGTCTGTGTGGTGTTGGAACTGGCGCTAGTTCGTTGAGGTTCGTCCTGAGTATCGCTGGGTGTCGGGCGGAATCTTGAACTATCTTCGTCGTCCGTCACTGCGGACGGAGAAGAGAGATTGAGAGAAGGCGGAAGCTGGCTACGACGAATGTTGACAGGTGCTGGGTCAGGGGAGGTCGCGTTGAGGTTGGCGTTACGAGGGGGACTGGATGGGTTGCTTAATGAATAGTTGGATGAATTATCATGGGATGATGTAGACCGATCAGATGGGGGTTGAGGTAAGGATAGTCTGGGATTACCGCCAGACACAGGTACCTGGGTGGGGGCAGGAGTGGAATTATCGGACGGACCAGCAGTCACGCTTGTTAAAGACGGTGGCTCGGACTTTTTCGATGGTCGGTTATATAAGTAGTCTATCCGCAATGATTGACTTCTGGATAGGGGTTTTCTGGGTCCCTCCGTCGACATATGATGGGGATGCGACATAGCAGAAGACAAACTGGGAGGTATCGGTGGGATCGGAGGAATATGTGAATCGACCCCAGAATCAGGGGAACGCACAATGTCCCCGCCACTTATCCTCATATCCCTCCAATACGGCGATATCAAGAGTCCATTTTCGTTGGCTCCCGGTAGGGTCGCTGAATCCTGCCGCGCAAGATTATCGCCACTCTTGTACCGGTTCCTACCAGGGTTGTCATTGGATAGAATAAAAGAGTTGGCAATCAAAGCCTGCGCGAGGGTGGTTCCCGAAACAGCTGACGAGTCATCGTTCAGCGAAACAGCTGAGGACGGATGAGCAGTTCCGGATTGCAAAGTGTTTGACGGCTCGTGGTTTGTCGTGGGAAACAGCGCACTGGTTTCCTTAAGGCCAGAATGGCTTGTGGAAGCAGAGCGTTGCACCTGGGCCTCGGATGGTATTTTAATTGGTGCCGGTGCAGGCTTCCGTGACAAAGGCAGGGTGGTGGCCTTGAATGGTGATGGCAATGTTGGAGTTAATGCACTAACATTTAGCGCGAAACAAAGGCGACATACGTCGTGTTCTGGCTCAATCGGGGAGGGACCGTCGTCGACCGGGAGCGGAGGGAGGGCCGGACTCGGCTTCGACTTGGGGGGAGGCTTTGGCAAGTTTAGGATAAGCGAGGCGCGGGAAAGGAGATAATGATGCTCACTCGTTCAGGACCAATAACCACAACATCGTCGTACGTAGACGAAGTGCTTCTCCGTGGGGTGGGTTGGATGGGGAAGTGGTGGTCGTCCTGGGGAACAAGAATCTCTTGTGGGAACCGGTCATTCGAGCCAGAAGGAGTGAAATCAAGGTGAACTTTGGGGGAACTTTGTCTGCGGAGGGCAGAAGAACGAGGACTGGTTGCCACCGCAGAGGGGGAGACCCATTGCCTTGACCGGGGGTTCTCCTGATCTGACTGGATTTCCAAGGGCGGAGAGGATGGGGCGCGCCTGAGAGCGGCATCGAAGAGAGAGATTTTCTTGACCTTGCGCCGGTTGATGAAGGGGGACAACATGGTGGGCCAGCGGGGGAGACGCCGGGGAGATGATTGAGAAACAAGATAGAGAGGGATGAGGACGGGCAGGTGGATTGATGGCCGACATTTGGGGATGAGACCAGTGGTCGAGGATGGCTGTTCTGTTACGATCTTTCCATCAACATCTTGAATCTCCCCGCTCGCCCTTCAGCGCTCTCACTCGAGATTCCTGCTCACCCGACCTGTAAAATTTCTTGTCGAGGCTCCAGCCAAAAGGCTATCGCTTGAATCCTCCCAATTTGTATTTTTAGGTGAGACACCCTCGAACCATTGCCTCAGTCTCAAGCACTCCATCTTTTTGGTGTGGCTCTCGGTCCGGTGCCGCCCTAGCCTCCCTGTGGGATCACCAAGTGTTCCGGTCCCCCAATTTTCATCCGTTTGATTTCTACGCTTCCACTTGGGGAAATGAACCGATTGTCCTGTCCCTGGGGACTACTCGTGACAGGTGTTTTCTTAGTGCGAACCCTCCACTTCTAAACCGCCGCCCACCCGACCCTCTCTGTCAATCATCTTCCAACCGGGCTTCCGCTCCCAAAAGTCCTCAACTTGGCCAGAATTTCTTGCATATCCGGGGTCCACTGCTTCATCCTTTCACAGTCCGGCACACCCTCTCGGCCTGCGTCGCCCGATCTTGCCTCATGTGTGACCCGCGACGCAAGATCAGATGTCGACGGTGACGACACCAGGGTCGCCTCAGAACCTTCTCTCACAACAGGCGAGTCGGGCAGTTCTCCTCCCCGTCCATCCATAAACCTGAGACTGGTCCTATTGATAAATTGGCTCCAATCCTTGCTGTTCCGTTTTCCATCAGCTTCCCCGAGCGCCCAATGCCGTTTCGCCCAGTCCAGATGACCGTCAGGCAGAGTGTTAGACCGTTTTAATGCGCACGAACCGCTCTCAAACGTAGCGACCGGGGAACACATCGAAGACCCCAGGTCTGGCGTGTGCGCCATGATCGTCGTGATATCTAGACAGAAGCATGCAAGGGGACGCAGGGTCGGACGAGCCACGAAAATCAGCAAGGTTTCACATGAGGAGTCCGCTCAACTCACCGCGTTCCCAATCAATTCTCCCAGAGTCCCTGAGCGGAACTAGTGATTGCAAGTGTTTGATGACCCGTTCTTGTTCTTCGACTAGACGCTCGACATCAGCCAACCTTGCCATGAGTTCCTTCCGCTCCCTCTCGCCCCCTTCGGTGAATTCCTGAAACCTCACTGCCAGATCGTCCAGTCGCACGCGTTGCGCGCTTGCTTCGACACGTAACAGAACTTGATCTCGCTGATCGATAGTCAACGGGTTCCTACGCTCTCCGCGCTTTCTGGTCTGCTGTTGGAGAACCCCACGCTCATCCTCTTTACGCTCATCCCTTTGTGGCGAACTTGAAGGGGAGGAAACCGCCTTTGACCGGGTCTGAGTTTGAACCAAGATCAAGGAACTCGTCGAGGTTGTGACTGGCAGCTTGTCGGTAGGTTTTTCATCAAGGTTCGTTGGGGGTGCCGAGGGTGGGACAGGAAGTGGAATAGATGGAGGTTGTGGGACCTTCGCGCCCCGACTCTCGGGTAAAAGCTCCAAGCCAGGACCGTTATGTAACGAAACCTGTGATTTCGAGGCTGTGGAATGGGCTTTACGCAAATTCATTTTTCTCTCCAATGGTCGTATCGTAGCAAGATCCAAGCTCGTGTTCCTCCCAGTGTTTCGGCCGGTGCTCTCCTCTTTTCTGGGAAATGAAAAGTTGGCGTCAAATTCGGATGATCTGCCGCGCAACAGAGTATCGTCGGGAAATGAACTTGATGCAGTGATGTACTCCTGGGGGGGTGGGATTGGGAAACGCAGAGGGCTGCCCGGGGCCGAGGGTGAGATAAAAGACGCCGGAGAACCATCCTCTGGGGGGGCCGTCAACTGAGGTGGTGTAGGTGCTGACCGTGGAGATACGAAAACATCCTCGTCCGCTTCGTTGAATGCGTTACTCGGCGGGATAGTCACGGTGATCAGGGGTCGGTTAGAGTGCGCCTTAACAGGTGAACTGCGACCGCGAGTGATCCCGCCCGGAATAAGAAGCTTCCCGCCAAGGCTTGTTTGATTACGAGATGAGAACGGAGACAAAGATGCAGAAAAGTTGAGAGAAGGTGGAGACACATCTAGAGGAGGAAGTTTCGAAGGTAATCTAGTTGGGGTAAGGCCCTGGCCACTGCCGACACCGAACGGGTAAGCACACCGCCGCGTCAGTGAATAACATGCACGCGCCTCGTTAACAGACTTTGGACAGCCCTATAGGGAGAAGTGGATGTTTCTCCGGACTTCCGGAGGAAATTGGTGGAGTCGCCAGATGGCCTTGCAGATTGAGACGGAGACACAGAACCAGACTTTCTTCGTTTACCCCAGAGAGCGAGCTTTCTCTTGGGTTTGTTAGAATCAGGAGTAGTGAGAGAAGGAACAGGTGGAACGAGATGATCTTGCGTCTGGAGCCGCGATGTGCTTGACCCGCGATCACGAAAGAGATTGAGCTCCGACGTTTTAGACCTCAGACCGCGTTGCCCAGGAGAAACTCCAGACATCTCTAGGTTAGCCGACCAGCACAAGCACTAGAGGTTCAATCAGTATCGAGGATGAGGGGAGTCGCAGAGGCCCGGCTGGACGAGGCAGTTCAGGTTGAACCCAACCCCGGCGTTCGCCGTACGTCCTCCTTGACGTCAACCTGCAACCGTGCTTCGATCTTTGAAAGCCCGGCTGGGCGTCCATAGCAGACGATCAGCCTCGTCCCTGAGTACGTCGAGGGAAGTTTCTACCAAAATGCTTGCAGACTTTGTGTCTCAGACGAAGGGCCATTACCTCCAAGACGTAAAGGATGGCAAGGGCGGGAACTGGACCGTCGCCATGGGCAATGAAGCTGGTGGTGAGTGACCCATTGCACGCTCCGCCCGAATCTTTCTTGAACCTCGATTTCAAAGATCTTGATTCCATGGCCAGTGCCATCGCGTACGCCTGGTTCGCAACCGTGGTGAAAAAATCGAACACAGTTCCGTTGATCCAAACACCCCATCCTGATCTCCGACTCCGTCCCGAGAATCTGCACGCCTTATCCATGTGTGGTTTTGGGGACGCATCGAACGATCTGGAGAAGGTCGACATCCTGTGTCTCGACGATCTGCCGAGTTCATCGCCGTTCCCATCGCACAACTTCTCGCTCGTCGATCACAATCGCCTTGGGTCGCGCTTCACGAAAGACAATCCTGATGCCACCGTCGTATCCGTCGTTGACCATCATGAGGACGAACAATTGTACAAGGGTACTGCCGACCCTCGTGCCATCACCGTACCCACGGGGAGCTGTGCATCTCTCGTCGCAGACCTGATCAATTCTCAGTGTCCCGCAGAGGTCACTATCATCCCCGAACTAGCGACCCTACTGATCTGCAGCATCGTGATCGATACAAGCGGCTTAAAACCAGGGGGGAGAGCGGAAAACCCGGACCGGCAAGCAATGGCATACCTCCTTCCACGCTCCACCTTTGCCACTGCTTCTCCAGCGTCGTTGATCGACATCAGTCCTGGGACGGATTTCAGCAACATTCCCATACTGAAGGATCTCACAAAGAATCTAAAAACCAAGAAAGAGGATGTGTCTCGTCTGGGAACCAGGGATTTACTACGCCGCGATTACAAGGAGTACACTTTCACTCCCTCATGGGCAAAGGATTCACAGATCCAAGTCGGTCTGGCCTCTGTCCCAATCGGTTTCAAGTCCTGGATACCTCGAGATAAGGACTTTTATGGCGTCATCGAGGGATGGATCGAGGAACGACAGCTCGTGGCATTGGCCATCCTCACGTCCTTCAACGACGAAAAGGAATCCAAGAAGAAATCCAAGAAGAAAGGCGAGAAAAAATCCAAGGGGAAACACAAGCGCCAGCTCCTTGTCGTTGTCGCGAACAACAAGGACCTCGCCTCGACGCTATTCCAAGGCCTCGAACGGAACTCCCAACTCCAGTTGGAGGAACGCTCTTTTGAGAAATTCGGCGCGAAGAAGGCTACTGGGGGTTTTGGAGGGGCGTTACAGGCAAAAGTGTATAAGCAGGGCGACGTGAGCGCGACACGCAAAGTCGTCGCTCCCGTCATCAAGGAGGTCGTGGAGGGATCGGCGGGTGCAAACCTATGAGTTGGACTGGGCAGCGAAGTCTATATCCGCCGGTACAACTGTACACGAATGTACATCTATATCTTGGTTACCGTATGCGCGTATCTAGATCTGACTTGGTTTATCTGGGGTTATGGTATAGGGCGACCAGTGGTTATTACGAGCGTGCTGCAACCTATTGATATCTGGATGCCTGGCTTTTTCTGGCGCAGGACATGAGATGACCGGCGCTTGATCAGAGAGGCCATTCTCGATCACCGGAACCTGCGCCCAGAGCATACCACCACATTCTTTGAGCTCTTTGACGATCATGACTGGTGGCGACGTTATTCTCGTAACTGGTGGCTCCGGGCTCGTCGGAAAAGCCATCGAACACGTTATCGACACCGAGCCTGAGGGTTCACGATTCGGCAAGAAACCAGGCGAGACTTGGATCTTTGCCAGTTCCAGAGATGGAGATCTAAAGTCGAGTCTCTCCCTCCTATTGTATCGGTTGCTATGGACACCCATACTGACGAGTCACCCTCAGGAATGTCGAAGCCACCCGCAAATTGTTTGAAAAATATAAACCGACTCATGTCATCCACCTCGCCGCCTTAGGTGATCGTTAATCTCTGCGATCTGACCAGAGTTATCGTACTTATTATGACGAGAACAGTCGGTGGCTTGTTCAAGAACATGAAGCACAAGGCAAACCTGTTTGATCTTCTTGCCGACTTGGAAATTTGACATTTAGTTCGTTTCAGGCCACATTTTTCCGAGACAACCTCGTAATCAACGATAACGTCCTCCACACTGCACACCTCCAAAAGACCAAGAAGGTTGTGTCTTGCTTGTCGACGTGTGTCTTCCCAGATAAGGTTACATACCCCTTGGATGAGACCAAGATTCACCTCGGGTTGCCTCACGAGAGTAACTTTGGCTATGCGCACGCAAAGAGGATGGTGGATATCCAAAATCGGTGGGTAAAGATCACTAGCGGCGATTCTGCTGAGCTAAGAAAGTATCAAGTGCCTACAAGGACGAGTTCGGGGACAACTTCACGTCTGCGATCCCAACGAACGTCTTCGGAAAACACGATAACTTGTGAGCCAAACTGTATCTTCTCAGTGTGAACCCTGGTGTCGACTCAATCACCTAGCGATCTCGAAGATTCTCATGTCATTCCGGGTCTCATTCATAAATGCTACCTCGCGAAAAGTGAGCACCGATCATCCTTGCCCTGATGATGAAGTATCTGGGTATTTACGAGGACCACAGAGAACGATACGCCTTTCGTGGTTTCCGGAACCGGAAAGCCACTGCGCCAATTTATCTACTCGGAGGATCTTGCCAAACTCTTCATCTGGCAGCTGAGGGAGTACGACGACGTTGAGCCAGTCATTCTGAGCGGTATGTCGTCTTGACTATCGTCTCCCATCTCGCCCGAATGCTAATATCTCGTGAAGTCGGCGAAGACGAGGAGGTAAGTATCAAGGAGGTCGCCGACGCGATCGTCAAGGCCGTTGAATTCGAAGGAGAATATACGGTAAGCTGATTCATGTGGGTCTTCCTTTACTGAGGCTGATCGAGGACGAGCAGTTCGATACCACTCGTGCCGATGGGCAGTTCAGGAAGCCAGCTTCGAATAGGAAGCTGTTGAGCCTCGTTGGCGACTTCAAATTCACTCCATTCGAACAAGGTGAAGGAGGAAAACGCATTCAGCCTCCGGAGACTGACGAGGTTACCTTTAGCCCTTGAAGAGACTGTTGACTGGTTCCTCAAGAACTATCACAACGCCAGGATAGGGCACGTCATCGCTTAGGGAACCGTGGTTAATCGCCCAGTGTTGTAGATCAGTTGTAGGCTTTAGGGTTAAAGTGTATTCATTTCCAATGACCTCCATCCAAAACAACAATTGAAACAAATGCGACCAGCGAGGACTATATGACGCTGGAACAAGTCCGTCTTTGAGTGGCCGAGTGGCGACCTAATTTCGATCCTCAACGAGGCTCTTAGCGGCTTGGAGATCGGCATCAACCATCTCCTTGACGAGAGAGTTGAAGTCGACCTTGCGCTTCCATCCGAGAAGGCGCTCGGCCTTTGTGGGGTCACCCAATAGTAACCTTTGTGTAACCATTAGCACGGTGCTACACGGTTTGTTGGGAAAGAACATACTCGACTTCGGCAGGACGGAAGTATCCTGGGTCAACCTTGATAATGGTCTTTCCGCTCTGGACGTCGATACCCTCCTCTTGGACACCAGAACCTCGCCAGCTACGAAACGATGTTATCGGTGTTCTAGGATGAGAAAGGCGGGTGGATCATACCGGATCTGGATTCCAAGGACACCGAAGGACTTTTCGACAAACTCGCGGACGGGGTGGGTTTCGCCAGTGGCAAGTACGAAGTCCTCAGGAGCGTCCTGTTGGAGCATCATCCACATGCCCTCGACGTAGTCACGAGCTATCCAAAAATCAAATGGAATTCTCAGATGTATTGTGGCTATGGACTGACCATGTCCCCAATCACGCCTAGCGTCGAGGTTACCGAGGTAGAGACACTGCTGTTTGCCGAGAGAGATATCCGCCGCAGCCCTGGAAATCTTACGAGTGACGAAGGTCCTTCCTCGTCGAGGGCTCTCGTGGTTAAACAAGATACCGTTGCAGGCATACATGCCATAGGCCTCCCTGTAGTTGACGGTGATCCAGAATGCGTAGAGCTTGGCGACACCGTAGGGGGAGCGGGGGTAGAATGGGGTAGTTTCGGACTGGGGAGTCTCAACGACCTTTCCGTATAACTCGGAGGTGGAGGCCTGGTAGAAACGGACGTGCTTCTCGAGTCCACACGTACGGATGGCATCGAGGAGACGGAGAGTGCCTAGGCCGTCGACGTCGCCGGTGTATTCGGCCATCTCGAACGAGACCTTGACGTGTGATTGAGCACCGAGGTTGTAGATCTCTGTCGGGTGGACCTGGGCGATAATGTACACAAGGTTGGTGCTGTCACTCAGATCACCATAGTGAAGTTTAAACTTGTTAGGCCCTGGTCATCATACATTGGTGGTTGTGAGCCTGCGCAGAAATTGTTTGATATAAAGGGGAACGCACTCTCGTGCTGGTCGGCATACAGGTGTTGCAATCTGTTGGTGTTAAAACTGGATGAACGGCGGATGATGCCATGGACCTCATAGCCCTTAGAGAGAAGGAATTCGGTCCTGATCAACAATAGTCAGCGACAGTACAGGCCAAGCGTGCTATGTAGTCGCGACGTACAAGTAAGAGCCGTCCTGGCCGGTGATACCTGAGTGCGGCACAAAACGTCAGACGACTGGACGCGATGAGCAGATTTTCCATCCATAATATAACTGACCAGAGATCAATGCGACCTTTCTCTTGTGATACTCCTCTGGCGATGGGAGATTGACTGAGAGCAAGGGAGAGAAAGAGGGGGCGACGTCTACGTGTTGAGAAGACATCGGTGGCAGAGAGGAGGGACGAGTAAAGGGCAACAATCCAATTATATTTTATATTCCTATTTACCTCGAGGCGGTACGGCATCTTGCTGACCACTGGCAGGATCTTACAGCTTTCAATGTATTCTACCAACCGATAGCATTGGCTCATAAAGTACAATAAATAAGCACTCAGGCTCGTGGAGTGGGTTTCAGTGCAGACGACGCCCAATCCAGCAAATCGTCCTCAGATTGAGGTGTGGGCAACCCATTCGTCCTCTGTTCGTAAGCGCATTGTAGACGCTCGGTTGCAAGCTTGCCGATCAGCCCAGCATTGACCGGGGGAGCTGTCTGGGAAGACGATCCTGCGTTGGCCAGGCGGCGTAAGCTCTGGGGAAGCCATTAGTTTCCTGTCCCTCATTTCGCACATGTACCGCACCAGTTTAACACCATACCACGCGCGAAGGGTGATATCCGTCTGATAGGAGGTGATGGGAGCATCTTCGTCGTCCGTCATATCAACCGCCATGAGGAAAGTTTTGACCGCAAGGGGTATATCACCACTCGCGTACGCGATCTCTGCGAACTCGAGCACATAGAATGGGTTTTGGGGTGCCAGAAGCAACACGTGCGAGAGCGCCTGTAGCGCATAATTGTGTCTGAAACCTGCATGAGCTTTGGGAGGAGATCGTGGGGATGAGGGCCGTACTGGTTACACAGGTAATAGATCTCTGCCAGCTCTGCCCAGCCATCAACCTCGTTATAGAAAGTGTCCAACAACGTAGTGAGCTCTTCGACTGATTTGTCTAATTTGCCCATGTTTCTGAGGACATAAGCCTTTCGCCTCCATGCTGCCTGTTACACTTTGTCAGAATGGATGGGTGTGACGTAGGCCGTGTTGTACTCACAGAATTTGTGGGATCGTTCTCGAGTAGGCTATTGTAGTATTCAAGTGCAATCCCTGGCTTTTCCATGGCCTCTATGCGAATGCCAGAGAGAACTCCTACACGGGGCGAATCACCGAATTTATCTACGAGGTGTTTGATACACCGCTGGGCCTCATCATCAGAGGGAACACACAAGCGGCAGGAGGCAACGTACGTCCGAGATGTCATACCGCTCGGAATCCAGAGCAGCTAGTGCAAGGCCCTCTAAGAATTCCCAACCTAAAGTATGCGCATGTATTGAGTCCAGTGGGTTCGTCACTGCTGTGAAACGCGTGCTTTACTGTCTGCCCGTCTCTTCCATCCATCGTTATCGAGGAGAGGTAGACCGTCGTCGAACGTTTTCTTGTATGTCGGATTCCTGCGTGGTCGATACGAGGCCAATTTCTGGAGGGCGATGGTGAAGTCCATTGGGGAGCCGGTAAGACGCGATCCTCTCAACCCGGATGTTGACACGACGCCTCGGTTTCCATACCCGGCCCCGCCTCCGCCAGCCCCTCCCAAACCCTACGACTGTACGCTCTCTGGGTGAACATTGGCATGGAGTCCCGAGTGTGTTGCGGAGGTCTATTTCTTTCTTATTCCTCGTTTTCGGCTCTCACCTAAACCTCGCAGGCATCGCGGGGTTTCTTCACTGATGAGGGTTCCAGATACCATTCGAATCAACGACCTCACCCTTGTCACAAAATTCAAGGACGGGACACAGTGGTCGACACCAAATCTGCAACTGGTCAAACTCTCCCTCTCGATTTCCTACGATATTCGAACTTCGGGAGAACTCGATGATCTCGGCCATACGCTCAACTACGCTGCGCTTGTCAACACCCTCACCGAGTCAAGCGATGCTGGCGCATTCAACTCGCTAGAAGCGTTGACAGACTTTATATTCGACCGGTGCTTCGAGACCTACCCCCAGATTCAGTCCCTCTCCATCAAGGCGACAAAGCCCAAGGCACTGCTGCGAGGCAAATCTGTCTCCCTTCGTGTCTTCCGCTCTAGAAACTCTCCGTCTAGTGCCCAAGAATCCTTCTCGCTCGAGGACATAGAATTTCCGGTTTTGATTGGTGTCAATCCCGAGGAACGCACGACCAAGCAGATGGTTCGGATGAATCTGACACTGTTTGGACGGGCCTCCTCCGCCCCCGTTGATTACCATTTACTTGCAAAACAGATCAACGAAGTAAGTCTCTTGCCGGTCCTATAACCCCACGGTTTCTTCAGCTAAGTTTCGACCTTGTTAGCACGGCGATTCCTCATCTTTTTTCACCGTCGAAGCATACGTAACCACACTGGCCCGCACCCTTCTCATCAAGAATCAAGAGAGATGGACTTCGGTCAATGTCCGAGTCGCAAAACCGCATGCCTTGGCCCTGGCCGATTCCGCAGAAATCGAGATCACGCGTGACCTCACCGACTATTCATCCTTATCGATAGCCGACGCAACGAGGACGAAGCGGGACTCTCACTTAACTCGATTAATTTCGGCAATCCAACCTCCAGGCGATGAAAAGGTCTCCTTCCACACGGTGGCCATCGCCTTTGGCTCGAACCTGGGCGACAGGTTCGCAAATATCGAGCTTGCACTACGGCTGCTGGAATCCCCTGGCAAATTCCTAGCCTCTGGTGATGATATCAATCAGAAGGACGCAGAGGTTTCAATAATCGATACAAGCTTTTTGTATGAGACTGCACCCATGTACGTAACCGACCAGCCTAGTTTCGTCAATGGTGCCTGTTTGGTGCGTGTCTCCATTCATTCTGTCATGAACAATGGTCGCTCACCACGCTTTTGTTCTAGGTTGAGACAAATTTGTCACCGGTTACACTCCTCCGGGTACTCAAGAGGATCGAAGCCCACGTCGGGAGGGTCCCATCGCTCAGAAATGGACCACGAGCCATTGACTTGGATATCGTTCTCTACGATGATGAGGTCATTGACACTCGGCCACCAGACTCACGGACTCATCTCGGAAACCTCGAAAATCAATTGATCGTCCCTCATCCGAGGGTCTCGGAGAGGGAGTTTGTGTTAAGGCCTCTAAACGAGTTAGCCGCTTTTGACCCCTTACCCCTCGGAGTCGTACCCTCTGACATTGCTATTCAAAACAGTATGATACCGGAATGTGTCATGCCGACTTTCAAACGGCCAATCGAACAACTACTGGATGATTTAACCGACGCCCCAACGCCAGGAATCGCACCCATGCGAAAGGTGATGCCATTCCCGCGGTATCCCCCCTTGAAACCCAGCTCTGGGCCGGAAGAATCAGCACCTTCGACAGCCGCATACTGGACTTTGACGTCTGCAGGCGAATCTATGGGCAAAACATATATCATGGCCACGTTAAACGCGACGCCTGATTCATTCTCTGACGGGTCCACGAACAACAAGCTGTCAGCTGCTCTCGAGTACACATCCCAATCGATTACTGCCGGTGCTGACATCATTGACGTTGGGGGATATTCTACCCGACCTCACGCAAAACGCGTAGAGACTGATGAGGAGATTCGTCGCGTCGTCCCAGTCATCAAGGGCATCCGGGGCGCGGACAATTCACCATTGATCAGCATTGATACATTCCGACCAAAAGTGGCAGAGGCAGCGGTCCTTGCTGGCGCAAATTGCATCAACGACGTCTGCGGATTCTCCGGTCCGGAATACCCGCTTACAGAGGCTGGTGCCCACCATTTCTTGGAAATGCGGAAGATCGCGAGGGGTCTTGCGGTACCTGTCATCCTCATGCATTCCCGTGGTGAGGCATCGGCAAACAAAGACTACGGCCGTTATCGCCACGCGAGTGAAGGTAAGGGTCAAGCTGCTGTGGAAGGAGTCCGGATTGAGCTTGGCGAGAGAGTGGATGCGGCTGTGCGAGGGCGGGGCGGACTGAGGCGATGGCTCGTCATCGTTGACCCAGGGGTCGGGTTCAGCAAGACTGTTGAGGGGAACCTTGCGTTGCTGAAACGAGCATCGTCACTGACCACGAGGGAGGGGAACAACGTTTTAGCAGGCTTCCCTCAGCTGATCGGCGCATCAAAAAAGTCATTCCTAGGGACAATCTTGAGTAGCCGAGTGGACTCGTACCCAGGCAGGACGACCACTCCGGGGGAGCGTGGGTGGGCGACTGCAGCGGCCGTGTCGTGTGCGGTGCAGCAGCGAGTTGCGGTGGTGCGGGTGCACGATGTACCAGAGATGGGGGACGTTGTGCGGGTGGCAGACTTGCTCAACGGTTTTTAGGTTTTACAAATTTGATAATTCGCCGGAGCCAGTAGGGACAGTGTGGGAAAAAAAAATAAGTCACCGGAGTGAAGGCACGTGCCAGGGCGTCTGGAGGTGGGCTAAGCCATTTTGTCTGTCGATAAATTGGGGAGACGATTCACTTCGCCTTCTCCCCTCCGCTTCGCATCAGCACCTCCGCCCACATTTTGTTATCACTCCTCCCACTTTCTTCTACAGAGGCCGTCTGCCTCTCTCAACCCCTCTACTGCACTTAACAAGCAAGGGCAATAACTGTTCCAAGCTTGAGTCCCCGTGCATTAGTCGTAGGATGGAGTCTTCAGAGGATTCGGGACCAACTCAGGAGCACCAGCAGCAGCAACAACCAGCCAAGTCGTTCAGTCAATCGTGCGTCCAGCTTCTAACACTCCCCACTCAGCTGACGCGTTGTACAGGAGTCATGTCCGTTCCCGCATCACTGTGGTGTGCGCAGAGGTCCAATGATTCCGTTTCAATCGCAGCGACCGAGAAACTCATTGTGCTGTTTATTCCAGTGCAAGCGGCTGAAGCTTCGCTGCGATAGGCGTGCCCCTTGTGGCTCCTGCTTGAAGCGAGACACCGTAGATCGTTGCAAGTACTCTCAAGCAGCGGCGGAGAAGATGTAAGTTCATTTCCCTCCTTTGATCGCCGGCGCTGTTGCTGAACTATCTGAAAATGTCCCCAGCGACCTACAGTCTGTTCACAACCGGGTGGTCAACCTCGAGACCCAGGTAGCCTTGATAAACTCTATACCTGCAACCCAAAAACCCACCACGCTCCTCGGAAACCGCACGCTGCTGGCAATTGGGAACTCGGGCTCCTCGTTGGCAGTTTCGCTGGACGACGTATCTTCCATCTGGTTATCACATTTGAATCTCGTCCCTCCTGCCAAGCTAAAACTCGAGACGAGCGCAGTGGACACACCGGATGGAGACCTACCCCTTTCGACGACATTCACACCCATCTCATTGTTTCTGTCTAACTCCTCGGCACTTGAGCCTCCCTCGGTAACCACTCGACTTGTGGCACGGCTACCCAAATCGGCAAAAGCGCAACAGCAACTTCTTGACTCTGTAGATGATGTTCTAGCCCTCCACCCCTCTTTCAATTTCCAGCACTTCCGGACCCGGATTCATAGCATGTTCTCGTGGTCATTAGAGACAGAGACCTATGAACGTGTTGCGGGTAGTAGCACGTTACCACCCACGTCCACATCCGGGGATGCGACCTTCTCAAGGCCCACCCTGTCCTTTTTCGCTGCCGCCTCGGCTGCATTTGCGCTCGGGTCGCTGGTTTGGAGGACAAATGACAGTCGATTGGCCTCCCTCGAAGGTGACAGCACCACTCCCTCCAATCCCTATCCCCTCACGGATCGGGACCCAACCACTTCTCCTGCCGCCCTTTTCGTACTTTCCGAAGAGGCCCTCAATGTTTTTGAAAAATCCTATCACTATGACTTGGATTACATGGTGGCGACAATCCTTCAGGTTATATACTTGCTCCACGACGGGAGACCGAGGCTCCCGCACACCATCCTGCCCTTAGTTAGTGCGCTCAAAACCTCCAACATCAATGACGACTCACATGCATCAGGTTGGAAAAATGGTTAACACTGCCCGCATGATGGGTCTCAACTTGGACCCGGACGACTTCCCGGGTACCTACCCCCTGTTCGAAGCCGAAACACGCCGAAGAGTGTGGTGGGATGTATTTTATTATGATCTGTACGTACCCGGCGCAGTCACCGCGGGGTTCGAGGAGGGCTGACTTAAGGCCATCAGATTTGTATCCGACTTTTTGGGCCATCAACCGTTGATCTCGGATAACTCTTTCACCACCAAGCTACCTCTGGACGTGGACGAGAGTCAATTTGGCCCCTTTTCAACGACCGTTCCACGCCCTTCTGATTCGTGTAAGACGGACAACGCCTACTTTGGGATCAAGTGCAAGTGAGTCTCCGTGTTTTCTCTGAGAGCACCAGTCACTGAAGCTATCCTCCGTGCCTATCCGAAGGCTTGCGCGGCTGGTCAAAAACTTGAAGAGGCGCACCTACCGCGATCCGCTTGACCCTGAGGTCAATGATCTTGTTCTTGACGAATCCGTGGAACTCGAGGGAAAGATCAACCAATTCGTCTCCGACCTCCCCACCGACTACCAAATCGACCTCAACTTCCCTCCCTCGCTCGAGGACGAAGACTCGTATACGTCTCTCATCCTCACACGATCTTGCGAACTTCAGATTGTCGCCAACCGCACGATCATTTCACTCTACACCCCATATCTGAAGGCTCACTCAGCGAGCCCGCTTCACCAAGCCTCACTTGCTATCATGAATGCCGCGCACAAGATTATTCAGTGCATGAAGATCTGGCAATCACGGCGTAACTGTCCTGGGGTTCGGGAGAGAGGAAGGTGGGGTTCCTTCGGGGTCTACTACGAGTACGGCCGGATCCTTTTCGACGCGGCAGTCGTCTGTGCGAGTATTACCATAGACGGAACTGGAGGAGCTTTCGCCGCGTGTTTGAAGGGAGACGTCGATTCTGCCCTGGAAGTGTTGAAAGACATGGAGGCATCCAAGGGGCCCAAGCGTTGCGGGGTTGTTGGAGTTGGAATGCCCAATGGTGCTGAGGCTAATGTCAGCGAACCCGTCGCCATAATCGAGATCCTCAAGCAGAAGGTTGATGCGAACAAGGTCGCCGGGATCAAGAGGAAGAGACAAGATGGCGAAACAGACGTATTCCAACCTGGATTCCGGATTCCATTCGTGGGGGCTTCCGTGTCCGCTTCGATTCCCAATCCCGCAACCCTTGTTCCCCCAGAGTTCACTTCGGATACATCTCCGGTCCCCCCTCGCGACCGGTCAGAGTCGGTCTCCAAGGTCAAGGTTGAAGATAAGTCAGATGACCCTATCTCGGACAAAAGGAGGCAGAAGCAGAAACTTGCCAAGGACGAACGGGATTTACCCGCGGACAAGAGGAAGCTGCTTGCGAAAGCGAAACCCAAGGATAAGGAGAAAGACAAGGAAACAAAGTACCCATCCTACGGCATCCGAATACGCCCTGGCTTGCCTCCCCCTTACACTCGTGGCCGCGGATCGGCTCCACAGACTTCTAGGACGTCAAAACCTGCTCTCGCTCCGGCAGACGGTTCCAACGGTCGGCCAAACACCCCCTTAATCGAGACACCTTCCACCCTACCTCCAACCCCAAGCGGACCCTCTCCCCTGCTCATCCCTCAACATTTGGAACCACAACTATACGACGGGTCGTTCCCTCCAACACCTGTTCACGAACAACCAATGGTTGATGACGACCGTAGGAGATCCTTGACCGCACCATTTGACACTGGCCCTGATGTGCGGATGCAACCCCGAGGACGGTACACCAATACTGGATACCCGTCGACTCCAGTGTTCTTTGACCACCCCTCCTACCCCGCGAGTCAGGTGACTTCACCCACATCTACGGAGCCCACGCCTCCATTCTCTGCCAATACTTTGGCTCAGCCTGGCCCTGGTCAGTTCCCCAGTGCTTCACAGCCACACCAAGACTACTTCCCCCAGACCTTCCGCGATCCATCTATTGGATCGAACGGTTTCAACGGCATGCCATACAACGGTGTTGGACCGTCGCCTCCTTCCTACCCGATGAACTTGATGGAGCAGAGACCTTCACCTGTTGTCACCGATGCCCCGTATATGGTACCCGGCGAGAAGGTGCCACTCAGCGTTTTCTTGCCCAACGAGGCCCACATGCTCTCCAGTTCGTCCCAGGCGAGTCCTCAAGATATGCATATGGCCCGCAGACAGGATTGGCAGCCGCCAACGCAAAACCCTGGGGATCAACAGTATTGGTTTTAACCGTGGGATATAAGTTACTACCTGTACACGAGCTGTTATCCAGATTGTTTTCTCCTCATCCTCACGTGTGTTTACTTGTTTTCGCTTTCGTTTTCGTTTATTTTTCATTATTTTGCATTGGTAGTTACGCCCCCCCTATACGTGTACACCCATCGAGTATTACTGTCCTTGGTTCTTTTCCTCTGTGCTTTGTTATGTGCTGCGGTGTTTCTGGCCGCTTTTTGCACCTCGATCTCGTTCACGTTCCGTTGCGGATTCTCATTATCTTCGTTTCGCTACTTTCCTTATAATGCCCGGTGTATTTGTAGAACCCACAGGAACATATACAGCGTAAATGCCAAGATTTCTACCGTCTCTAGCGGATTGCTGATGACAGCGCATACGCTACGGCGCGTCGTTTCTGCGAATGCGATATCGGTACGTGTAAAACCGTCCATCCAGCAGTTCGTCGACGTTCTTCAGCCCCGCAATTGAGAATACCGACCTCTATCCTGGCCCTGGGATAGTCGTGCATTATATGGGATGGGTTTCTGCACCGGGTTGACCTCACTCCCGCTCAGCGAATACCTCGAGAGATGACCAGGTTTTCCAAGGAGAGCAATACCGCCTTCATCTATGGAGAGATTTTGTGATTTGGGACGGTCACCATCAATCCGTCGGAGCCACGTAAGGTTATAGAACCAGTGGAATAGGCGGGGCGCGAGTTTGCACACTTGGACGAACGGAGGGATGGCCACGAAAACAGCGAGGACCTGTCGTTGATGTGAATTGAGTGATTTGATTCGACCTAGCTCTGTTTGGGAGGACGCTCACCTGGCCAAATGTGAGCGTGAACTGGTTTTCGTTGGAGTTGTATACCCCGAGTTCGATGCAGGCGACCCAGTACATGAACGGGATGACGACCAGAGAGACGAAGTGGATGAATGGGAAGTATTCACCCACGACGGTCCTATTTTCCCCACATTTATCAGCGCTGGTTGACGATCTTCAAAATCTGAAAAAAGACTCACAAGACCTTCCAGAAGTTCACACGATAAGGTTCACCCGGTGGCCAGATGACGTGTCGTTTGAGGAGGATCGCGGTGACCCAGGCCAGGACGATCAAGAAGAAGGGTAAGGCTATCACCACCCCTAACCACGGTTTCTCCTTCCTCTCCATGAGACCAACGGAGATGGGAGTGATCAAGAAGAAGTTCAACATCAGGGGGCGCGATTTACACGAAGCCTGAGCGAATTGGGAAATGTTTTTGTGGACAAAGGAGTAGGTGGTCAGGCCGATCCAGATGACCGCAGCGAACAGGACGAAAAGCCTTTTTGCCAAATGACCTTGTCCAAGCACATTTTCGAGACGGTGCACGCCGCCCCACATTGCGCGGACAGAGTAGATGATGAAGTAGATTGTCAATGGGGAGGCGACGATGACCGATACCGTCAAGGCGTGGAATCTTGTCAGTTCATGTCGGAGGATCGAGATGCAGGCGGTGAGGAGGAGAGAGTAAATGGTGAGAACCTGTGACCAGAAAGCGTCCTTCACTTTCTTGGGCGAGTAGAAGATAAGGATAGCTGAAGAGTCGTTAATCAGTTGGGGTTGAACGTTAAACGGTTGCGATCGCTGATGAGCTGAGGCGCAGATTGGGTGGAGACTAACAAGTGCACGAGGTTGTAACGTAGGCTGGGAGTCATGTGAGAATTCTGCATTGACGCCCTTCGTGCGCGTGCGTTCGACTTACTGGCGATTCTAACGAGAGGTCCTGGAAATTTTACCACATGAGCGGATTTCTATTCCAAGAGCGGCATTATGACCACGTACCTGCGATATCTGGGTTTGGGCAAAACCCAAAAGGACAGCTATCGTCCGGTGCGGGTTTCAGGCAGTACGCTGCCATGTAGTTCGTTATCACGCTCGTGAGGTTAAGGAAGGCTAACATGTCGTCGGTGACTTCACAGTCCCCCGCCAGATAAGCTTCGCTGTCCCACGCCCCACTACCATCCGGGTGGAAACACCCGACACCGGGGGGATAATAGACCTCGGACATGGGGACAGGGGGATCAGGTTCACAAGTGTCCAACGCCCGGGTCGCCTATAAATACATCTCACACGTTGTGGGCTGACGCTCTGGACTGACGCTGCCTAACGTTATCCAGGCAGGTTGTCCGCGATGAATCGACGCCCATCGCCCGTGGTGATGGAAAGGATGCGGCCAGTAGTGTGTGAAACCGCTCAGCCGGCCAAGACGGGGGCGATCGTGATCCGGGGGCGTCGATACGACGAGCGATGCTTATCAGATCCGGACCTGCAATCCCCTTGAGCTCACATCCGGCGGTCATGACCGGTCACGAGTCGTGGATCGCCCTCGGCCCTGGGCGTGATCAGACTCGAAATGCCGTACGTAGACGACAGGTGCCGCTGAGGTCTGGGGTCTTTCTACATAATCCATCAACCGCCAAGAAACATTATCACTCCGGCGTCGCCTCTCACGTTCGTATTTAACATATCGTTCTAACCAGTCATCTCGGTATATGCGACATGATCGGATAGTGCACAGGAGCAGCGCCCAGATC
>Ga0307517_10002194_pt1 | contig 31572 bp, 15 predicted proteins | sample 23_EM_MG_FD_194515 | JGI IMG/M metagenome (GOLD analysis project Ga0307517, IMG submission 194515) | Populus trichocarpa ectomycorrhiza microbial communities from riparian zone in the Pacific Northwest, United States - 23_EM | ecosystem: Host-associated > Plants > Roots > Unclassified | place... | reverse complement strand
AATATATAAATATTGATGGTTTTAAATTTAAATATTACGGATTTAACTATTGCTATTATATCATGAAATAAATCATACTTTATATAAAATATTTTTTATTATTCCATAAAACCATTTATAATTCCATTACGTATACATCCGACAAAAACTACAGTTTTCATAATATTTTTAGCATGTAATAAAATTAGATAAAATATTATCAGATATAAAATTCACTATAAACTAGTTTTTTTAAAAAAAAAATGTTAAAAAAATAACACACTAAAAAAATACTATACACTGTTCATGTTAATTGCACTGTTCAATGAACATTGCAATTGTGAAAAAAAAGTAAGAAATGGCTGTTTTTCCTTTTCTGTGTTTCTAACGCAGAAATTAAGTGGAGCCCAGTGAACAGTAAATCAATTTTTTTCTTAACCAAACAGCTGCGAACTGCGTTTTCAATAAAACACAGCCGCAGCCACGGAGCCAAACGGGCTATAAGAAGAGCCTATCAAAGTCCAAGAAATGGTGCCTTGTAATCATAGTTAATTATTTAATTAACTTTTTTCCAAGTTAATTTCTTGATCTAATTACTGGTCCTAGTACTGACTCAGTTTTACTAGCTAGGTAATATCTCACAGTAATGATGCTAAATATAAAAGAAATTATATAATAAAAAATAATTCAAAACTATACATGAACAGTTGAATATTTATAAATTTAAAATAAAATCTATTTATGAATCCTAGCTATTAATTGAATAAATTATATGTTAAAGTTTCTTTTTATTATATTTTTATTAATACTTAGCACTCCTCAATATTAACAATAAGCTAGAATATGAAACCTCATGTTAGATTAAGGAGAGTAAATTCTGAAGGGTAACTCAACTGATCAGATTTTAAGTTTGATTTCTAGAAATTACTAGTTCGAGTTCCATAAATCTCAGGCCCACTAGAGACTTACATAGTCGTTAACTTCAGGGTCCGTGCAAGCTGACTCGAACACCCATGTTAATAAAAAAATATCAAAGAGTAGTCTTTTCTTTTTGGCAAGTAAAATAATTTCTCCCTTTAATTAGAAAAAAATAATTTCTTTTATTTATAGGACAATTACAGCACCAAATAATTAAATCAATCTACCGATGTCTATGAAATTATTTCATGCCTTTTTTGCTACAATATTGTGGATTCCTTCTCCTCCAAGTCTTCATAAAAATTAATAATCTATGATTTTCACAACAAATTACACGATTTGCACAATGATTTTCTCGTGTTATTACAAGTTCTGATAGCATCACCGAATCTTTTGTTGTTCTTACAAAATAGATATCGGACAAAAAAACAACGCACTAGGATCCCTAACAGCACGGCAATATTTATTTTCTGCTGTTATTTATTGAAATTATATATTATTATTTTTTAAATTAAAAAAATAAAATTCACCAAATCCTTTGTTATTGCATGATTTTTTTTAAAAGTATTTTTTTTCCTTGAAAAAACTTCAAATGATTTTTTTAATATTTTATATATAAATATATTAAAATCAAAAAAATATATCAAAAAAATTAATTTAATAATTTTTTTTATACCTAACACACTCTCAAAACATTATGTAACGTATCTAAACGTGATGTCAAAAGCTATTCCCTCACGCGGTAACGCCGCGCACCGCTCTTTAACATGTAAACTTCCCCATTTACCCCTTATTCGAGTAAATAATTTCTCACGCGGTCTCATCTTTAAGACACGCCTATTTAAAACACCAGACAGGATACAGCACAATCTCTTACCTGCATTTCCGTTTCCATCTCTGATCTGTTAACAGACACAAAGCATCAGTCTCAACTCACCGAGTCGATCAATAATCATCAACAATGGCTGACAGAGTTCATCCCCGAGACGACTCACCACCACAAACCACCGAATTCAAACCTCCTCCCGCAGCAGCACATTACCCAGAGTCACCAACAAAACCCGATGCTCCTCGGTCAGAGAAACCGGTCCCACCGCCACCAGGAACTTACGTCATCCAAATCCCCAAAGATCAAGTCTACCGAGTCCCACCACCGGAAAATGCTAAACGCCACGAACGTCTCACCCGCCGCAAGCCTAGCCGTAGCCCCTGCTGCTGCTGCCTCTGCTGGCTCCTTGCACTGCTCACCGCCTTAATCTTCCTCGTTGGCGTCGCTGCTGCTGTGTTCTATTTTGTGTTCCGCCCGGAGTCACCGGATTATTCAGTCGAGCGTTTGTCGATTTCGGGGTTTAATCTGACGTCATCGAGATGGGTCTCTCCGGAATTTGACGTCACTGTGAGAGCGAATAACCCTAACGATAAAATTGGGATTTATTATAGAAGAGGAAGTTCCGTTGATGTTTACTATGACAGCGTTAAATTGGCCACGGGATCGTTACCGATTTTCTACCAAGGGACAAACAATGTGACTGTGTTTGTAACGCCGTTAAAGGGATCTGCCGTTGAGTTGACGAGCGGGGATCGTACGGCGATGATCGATGAGGTTGGCAAAGGACAGGTGCCGTTTAAGCTGGCTTTGAGGGCTCCGGTTAAGATTAAGGTTGGTTCTGTTGAGACATGGGAGATTACTGTTAAAGTTGACTGTGATTTAACGGTGGATAAACTAACGGCAACTGCAGCGATTGGGTCTAAAAAATGTGATTATGGTGTGGATTTGTGGTAGGGTAGAGTTAGTGAAATTTGGGGGTTATTTTTTTTTTAATTTTGGTTAATGAATTATTTTTCGAGGAGATTGTGATTTTATTAGTGGCAAACATGTTAAAGAAATGGAACAGAGATTGCAGAATTTAAAATATTTATTCATTGTTTTTTATACGATTCAAGTTGTGGTGTGCATGTTATGGATTGATGGGCTCCATGTTTTCCGCAATTTTTATATTTTTTTTTATGTTTGTTTAATTCTTTTAATATATATATATATATATATATATAGCAGTGTCTGGTTACTATGAGAATATATTTATTTGTATTTTTTATTTTAAAATTGTACTAAATAATCTAAGTCTAGGTATGGAGGCTGCCGCAGTTTTGGAATGATTCAGAACTTGGTAGAGAAAAAAAAAAAAAATATACAGACTACGAAGCAACCTGATGTTCTTAATTGGTAGTGACATGAATGTTGTTTTGCCGGCGAACAAGGATCAAGAAAACAGGCATGATGGAGAGACAAAACAATTACATCGTAGGATAGAATGGCTTAGTCTGATCAGAGTTGTTATTAGACAGCTCAATCCATTAACCGATCCCGGGCCCAAGTTATTAATTATACATGTGTTAATCTAGGTGAACTTTTTAATATTTTTTTTATAAAAAGTTAAACAATATTGTTTTGAAGATTTTTAAGAATTAAAATGGGTTTTGTTCGGGTTTTGATGAGGTCAGAAGTTGACTTATCGAGTCGAATAGGTTGATCGGGTTTAATTTGAAACTTGTCCTAGTACAAATTTCATGTCATTGAATCACCGCATTGAGTTTAATTATATTAATTCTGCTTAATTTTGGTTTATTTTTTGTTTTTAGCACATTTTTAAAATTTTATTGGTGAAATAACATAGTTTATTAGTGTTGCGATTAGAAAACACGACTTTTATAGTTTGTTGCTATTCAGAATAAAGGTATTTTTTTTAAATGTTAAATAGGTAGGAGAGAGAAAAAAAAGACCCTGAAGATACATCGAAGTTCCAATTACAACACCACCAATAACATAAAAAAGATCTCAACATAACGAATCAAATGATACTAAAGAAGGTCACCGACGGTAACCGAAGCAGGCCACACTTGCTGTCCAAAGATGGAGGGTGGCCCACTTGTCTTTGGTAGCAAGTGTAGCTCACTTAAGTTACTGTTAATGACCTTTCATGTTGTTATTGGATTCGTTTTATTGAAATTTTTCCGACAATAATGTTGTTATTGGAACTTTGATATGTCTCTTTGAATTTTTTTTCCTCCCGTTCATTTAATGTTTTTTAAAGGAAGTTGTTATTCTGAATATAATAAATTATAAATTATTATTTTTTTAATCATAACATGTACATCAATATTTTTAATTAACTGTGATAATTAAAAGAAATCTTAATTTTGCTTTAAATTTTTCTCATTTTGAAGCTGAATCTATGATATAATTACCTAGCAAAATCAGCCACCAATCAAGGTCTTCCAGACTGTGAAATTATTAAAAACACCAGTATTTCTTTTCGTCACATTTTATTTTGCTCCTGGTGATTAGTCACATCCTGGGATTCTTTCATCAAAGGAAATAATTAATTAAAAGTATCAACAGTGTCAATGCAAGCACACCTGAAATTACGCCTTAATTTCAAGGCTTCTGTGATCAATCACCTATCAATGTCAGTTGGCATTGAGCTTTGAAATTATGTTAATGTTAGGCTGGAAGGGTCCCTTTTTCTTATGTTTTTGCTTTTTTGATACTATTATTTGTTCTTATGCTGAAATTTCTTTTATGATCGCTTTCTGTTTTTTAACTTAAGTTTTCTTTCCACCACCACTGCTGCTGGCGGCGGCGGTTTGCTTGTTGGGCATTGATGAATCACAGATTTTTTTTTTGTTTTTTACATTCATAAACCCTAATGTTGAAAACTTGATATCAAGTTGCCACTTGCTGGTGTGTTTTTGGGCAAGCCTGCACGGTCCACAAGTTGGAAAAATTCAAAATTTTACATGGATGTTTTTACCGTATCAAAGTAACACCAAGAAAACACAAAACCACAAAGAAAACCTTGAGAACTCCTGGGTATAACCAAATGCATGGAACCTAAGTCAGAAACTCAGAATCCAGTTCAGTACCATATTCTACCAGTTTAGTGATCACAAAATCTTTCATCGAGTTAACAACGAAGAACAATTTTTTTTTCTTTCTCATAACACAGCTTTTGAAGTGCAAAACCACCCCCTTTATAACATCTTTTTATATCTCTATAAATTTTTATTTGCCTCTTTGTTTCAGCTTTGATTTAACCAAAAACAGCCACCAAGCACCCTTTTATTCCTTTCCTCGTATGCAAATGCAGCATCCAATTGATCTCTATCTGAAATCCTTAGCCTGTCAGGGTTTCTTACTGTTAAGGTGATACAATGCAACAGAATTGTTCCCTCTTCTCTGTAACCAAGCTTTTTTTTTTTTTTCTGATTAAGCAACTTGCTGTTGGGACTTCACTCTTTCATAATTACTCTTGGTATCCTGGATTTCCTTTTCAAGTTCTGCATACATCTTGACAGAATCCTCAGCAAACTTATGCAACTGACCCAGAAATCCCTCCAGGCTTGATCGAAAATGCTTGAAACCTAGGATACAATCCTCCAGTGCTTCATCTCTCAACATGTTAACTGCTGAATCACTGCCATTATCAGCCTTCCATGATGAAAGGTTCGCATTCTTCCCTTGGTTCTTCTCTTGGCGTGGTAAAAAGCGAGCAGTTTCAGCTGCTAAACCCTTAATAGATTCTGCAACTTCCTTTGCAGGCAAGGTCTGAAGTTTGTCCAACCAGACACCACAGGTGACATATACAGGAGGGCCAAAGTATCTTAAAGTCGTTGATGGTTCCGGTTGCCTCCTTTTTCTCTTGGCAGGTTTGCTTGGAAAAAAGACACATTTAAAAAGCCAACTATTTATAGCCTGCAGGTAGGAAATCTGAGCTCCAATCCACTTAGTAAAACTTGAAGATAGAGAGCTCAGTTCTTTTTCAAGATGAACAGTAACCTGCCGATGTGACTCTGACTGTATAGATAACTCGGCATTGCAATTGTTGTATGCTGTTGTAATGATGTTAAACTGAAGCTTGTGGCATTCAAACATCACCTCCCACATCCGACTCAGCCTGCAAGTGGCAGAGAGAATGACTATCAAAGTAGAATATCTACTGAAACTATATGCACAATTCTCTCAGAAACGAGCTTCTATAAGCTTCTACTATGTAAATCTTTCCATGAATTATTCGCAAGGAAAGGACTGGTCATCTGACATAATCAGTGAAAGGAATATAATTTTGTTAGGAAGGATCAGAGTGCTTTAGTGAATCTCCAACAAAGAATCCAGCTTTACCATTCTATTGCAGCCATTATTAAGTTTCATATATGTTCAGTATATATTTACTCAAGGCAATACACAAGTAGAAAGTCTCCCATGGTTCGTCTCACTTGAGCAAGCCTTTCAGCGTCAAGCTTAATTATAATGCAAACATGATGAGAGACTGAGTTTATCAATGCATAATCATGTAGAACCTCTTACAGTTGCAATTAATTTAGTCAACTCCCAGTTCAACGCTTGATCTAAAGTAAAGGAAAGAAAAGAGTACATACCCATCTATTAATTCCTCAAGTTGTGGCTGGAGCTCTTTGTCTCTTAATTCCTCAATCCTCTTCGATATGGAATCAATTCTGTGAAGTGCAACTCTGATTCTCGAGTGTAGATCTTTAACAATGGCCCGGGTTTTATCAATTTTCACGTTGTGGAGACTTTTTCCATTTGATTCCAGTTGTCTTAAAACTTTACAGTTCGTATCATACTCCCTTCTGACCATCTCACTAGCCTGAAATTTGGAGCAAATACTATAACTTGTGAACACTTTCTACGTTTTCTTTGTTTGCAATGTCCAATTTAGGTGTCTACTAAATTGAAAATCAATATTGATAATTAAGCTAACATACATACAAAAAACAAGATCCTGTAAAGAGTGCATGGTTGATGGAGAACAACATATATGAAGGAAAAAAAAAGTGACACACCACCACAAATTTTAATTTTCCCGAGTTATCCTATTTGAACCAAAAATCAAGTCAATCAACATTTGGTCTTTTTTATTCACAGTATCTATATTGTGGAACATTAAACAATTATTATAATTTAATTAAAATATTAAATCATATTGGGAAGACAATCCGGGGACAGAGTAAAAGGGAGAGGAAGTGGCAAAATCTGTTAAGCCAATGAAGGCATTTTCCCTGTTAGAAACTACTTACTTAAATATTTTCTTTGATTCCCACACCTTGTAGCAAAACATTTATTTTGATTTGCTACACCATGTGAGTGACTGAGACACATCTAGTTTTATCTTAACTAATAATATGGAAGGATAAACCAATCCAAAAAGAAATAAGTCTAGAATGCCTAGAAAACAATTGGAAAGTAATAAAGAAATGACTCAGGCAACAGCATATCCGTTGTCCCGAGGGAAAACTTATCTCAAGAACAGCAAACTGAGATCAACTGAAAAGTAACAGGGTACGATTCTCAGCAACAGGATGCCTAACCTAACAAGGGATAAACTAGCCAAACAAGAGGAGCAGAACCAGATTGCAGAGTCCTACATGCTTAGGATAAGTTGACCATTGAAAATAACTGGTGAGGAGGGGAAGCCATAAGTTTCACAGTTTGTTTTGTATTCCCTTAAGCATTTCTGTTAAACCACTGGAATGTGATCATTTACAACGGATCTTTGTGCACTTCTCCATCATCATGTGACAGCAAAACAAGTAGACTGCATTTATTATCATATGAAAATCAAGAAAAATACATAAACAGCAGTGATATCAACACTGTACCTTTACTTCCTCATACAGCTTCCTCTCCCATGCATATAGTCTGTCTAGAGTTGAAGCATGACTGCCAGAGATCATGCAAAAATTATCAAAAAGATTACCAACTGGATCACCTGAATCATCCTTGGCGTTTAATCCAAGAGGAGTCCTGGATGAAGATGATCGCGAAGATGTCGTCCTATGCCAAGGTAAGTACTTCAAATCGTTTTGGGCAGGCTCTAAGTAAACAGTAGAAAGAATTAGCATGTAATAAAGGAAAAGTTTTTTAAGGTCTTGAGGTATTGTTCTCTATAAGATTTTTTTTAACTACAATTATACATTTTATATCACAGCTTAACAGCACAATCCTAAATATAACAGTAAAAGCAATTAAACGATCCCCAAAGAGATATTGATAGATTTCAATGTGCTTTTTTTTTTTCCTTTTCAACAGGTGAAGGTAGTGGATGAAAAGACTTGTGCCTTGTACTTTGAAACAGAAGATGACTTAACATGGTCTTGACTCTCAACTCATCTTAAGACATAATTTTCATAACTCTATAGTACATGTTGGGAAATTTTTTATAATATATATTCTATCTGATATATCCAAACAAAAACGTTCAGGAACATCGTGTAATATTATGTAGAATTTGCTTCAGTAAATCACAACTTCAACATAGATTACGATGAATCTTTCAATCACCAGAACTTCAAACCATATGTATCCTCATGATGGACATTCCAGAAGCAATGTCCATGTTAATCCATCCAAAATGGTAAACTATTGCCAAATGGAAGGGAAAAAAATAATTTGCTTTGAGTTAAGGGAGCTACCTTCTTGCACTTGGCTAGGGTCTTCCCCGCAAGATAAACAGGCCTTGAAGAATGTAGATGCCACTGATCCATCTGCAAGAGTAGAAAATTTACCAGTTCAGGGCTGAAAAAGAACGCCAAGTGATTAAATTGTCTTTAAATTGAAATTGATATGTAGTTATCGGTCTTCAACAAAAAGCCGAAGTCCCTATCAACTTTCTACAATGAAGGCTTCAAACTAGTTATAAAGCAATGAGCCCTATCCAAGTAAAGCCAACCTGGGTCAATCACTGTGTCTTTCAAATACTAAGAGGTGAGAGAAAGAAAAAATGTTTTGAGTCCAAGACCTCATGGAAATAAACATCTTCTAATTATGTCACAGATGCCAAAAAATGATAAGATAATAAAAAAACAAATTTGAAAAATATTATTTCCCTAACACCATAGGTTAAGAGAGAGAAAGAGGCCATACTTTCTTTTCCAGGTACCACTGGACGGAAATGCAATTTATTTGCTTCAAGCATCCTCGGAACCTCTTTCCCAGAATCAGAAGCTTTTATAAAGAGATACTCTATATCTTTTATGCTTGAAAAGAAGTCCTTAGGGGAAACCTTATTTTTTGATTGATCTTCCTTCATCGGTGTTTTCTGTCTGTCAGCTGAAACAGAAACTGCTGCTGATGGTGTTCTTAATGGCAACAAACCAGGAGAGTTCCCTTTCTTCCCATTCAATAGCTCAGTATCTGAAGCTGCACCACTTGCAGAAGGCGTGATTTGTGAGGCACTAGGTGCAACATGATCATGTACCCTATTAAGATTTTCAAAACTTCGCACCAAAGTATCCACAGGAGGGTCATCAAATTCATCTTCCGAACCCTCAGATTCTGCAATTTCATGAAACGAAGCTTTCTCTCCTTCGTCTTCCAGATCAGGAATTCCATACTCTTCCCTGAGCTGTCTTAAATCATCAGCACTGTCGAACCCATGGTTCAGTTGCATTCTGTCTTGAAAAAACAACTGATGGTCAATTGGTTGAAAAGGTTCGAAGTAATCCCATTGAGTCGTCCCTGGTGGTACTGATGAATCATCAAACTGTGAAGTTTCATGTTTCTCAGTGGAACGAGGAGTGGTATTTTGTGGGGTACTGGATGACGTTACTGTCCCTGTAACGACTACAGGAGGTTTCTCTTCAATTGTTTTAGAAGAAAAGCCCCTAAATTTCATATGATGTGCCTGAACCTGACTTGAGCTGGGAGGAGATGGTGATGGAGAAAGGTTTTCAGCTGCATCAACAGGGTGAGATAAAGATTGAGAGGAGACTGAAAAATGGGAAAGCGACTTCTCAGTCAAAGCAGGTGGCTCTGGCGTTGCATTGGTGGAGATGTACAACGAAGATTCAATAGGAACTTCAGGTTCAACAAACTTCCTAAGAGCAGTTCCTGTACTTCTCAGTGACTGAATATACGTAACATGAGCTGCTGCAAGCAAGCACCGGCCATCAAGGGCTTGCCTAACAAATTTCCTTCTTTCACGACAAAGCTGCAAAGCCTTGTCTTCTTCTATTTTAGAACTTGAAGCACCCATTTCCCAGATCCAAAAGTTTCAATCTCCGCTTTATCAAATTGTCAAGGCATAGGCTTCTTCCTGAAAATCAATGGATTGGAAACAACATCAGAGAAACTTCGAAGATAATGCAGCAATAACTTGCACACACCTGAGAAACTCTATATTATACAGAACAAATACAGCACATTTCAAGCAATCAAATCTTAGAAAAGGAGCAAACTTCTATAATTCAGATTTCAATTTAATAGAGAAGAAACTATACATAGATTTCTCATAAAAAAGACTTCACAATTCACAACGATTTTTAAAAACAAAAATTGTGCCATCTCAAATTACAGAGATAAGTGGAAAATTCGTGCAATTTTGCCCCAGCAACTACAAACAAGAAGTCCAAGGCCATTCCAAACCCTGAGCTAATGAAGTAAGAAAAAACAAACCCAGGTTGCAAATAAACACACTGAATTAATTTAAACACTCAATTCGGCCAGTGTAAAGGCATGAGGATCCTGAAATGTGGAGGCACAAGAAATTGTACTAGTATAAAAATCATGACTTTGAACAGTGACTTCAATCCTTGGATCCAAGAGTATGCTCGATATGAAAAACCATTATCCTGGACTTTTGTACCAAGCCAAAGAAAGAACAATCAGTAACAAAAGTCTAGAAAACTTTAAACTTTAATTTGAAACAAAAAGCTACAGAAACTAAGAACTCAAAAACTGTTAAATTCAAAACTTATGCCTAAAAAGAAGAAAACCCAAAAGAAGAGTGGGAATCTCTATGAATATTCATGTGTCCAAGCTCTAAAGCAAAAAAAACACTAATTATTGTATCAACACAACAAACATCAAACTACAAAATACACAGGTAATCAAAACTCAGCTGTAACCAAAAAAGGACCTTTTTGCATACTTTACAACCTCTATCTCTGCTTAATTTATCAACTAACCAAAAAAGAAAACATCAGGAGAGAAAGAAACCACCACCTCTCCAAAGAAAGAAAACCCATTAGACTGAATCAATCATGCATCGAAAAATATCAAATTCAAGCCAAACAAAACCAATATTTTCTTATTTTTTTTTTAAAAAAAAAAAGCACAATGCGTTCATGCCAAACCAATTAAAGCAAAATTGACAAGACCACAAAGAAAAAAAAACCATCAATCTTAACCAATTAAAAACACCAAACAATCAATCAAAACTCAATATTCATGCCAAATCAATTAGAAGTTAATCAAACAAAAAAGGAAAGAAATGAAATTAAGGTAGTAGTGGGTCACCAGAGAAAAAAGATTAAGTAATGTAATCCAATCAGAAGAAGCCACTGCTAGTAAAACATAGTATGATTGATTGAGGGAGAGCGTGGAATTCAGAGCAGACTCAGATGAGAAACAGAATCAACATTTCTTTTTTAAGTAATGTTGTACAGATACAGTGAGCAATAATAAAGAATTTTGGTTTCAGACACAGAGAGAGATTGTACAGTACACTTCAGAGAGGGAGTGGGAGATGGAGAATCTGGTGGGTAAGGTAAAAGGTAAAAGGGAAAGGGGCGGTGGTTCCATGCAAAAACGCAATCTGCAAAGAGGAACAAAACTATAAAGTATAAACAAAACATAATTTGAACATGAAAGTTACGTTGTCTTTTGAACTACACTTCAAGGATAGATTTTTATTATTATTATATAATAATAATAAAATAAATTATAGTTATTAATTTGGTGATTGAAAAATACAAAAAACAATAATTTTCCCTTTCTATACAAATCTCTCTCTCCTTGAAAAACTAGAGACTTAAAAATAATAAAAATAAAGTTGTGTATCAAAATTAAATTTATAAAAACATAAGGGACAAAAAAGGTCTAACTTTATAAGTTGGAGGATTAAAGTGTATTTTTTATAACAACTTTAAACACACCATCCATTTTTAACAGCTTTTCTAAGTTGGTTTCTTATCTTTTAATTTTGTCCCTAACCAATAAATTTAAAACCGGATTAATCCGGTTAAAACTCACCCATCTTCCAGGCTTCTACGGCAGTTATATTCTGTGATGTCTCTGTTTTCTTCTCAAAACTTCTTGCATGCACTCCTCTAAGAATAAGCTGAGAAAAAAGAAAGAAAGAAAGAAGTTTCAACTTCTTGTGCCTAATAGAACCTCCCCCAGTCACCATTCCATGCTAGCTGTGTATTTTTAAAAAATTTAATTTTTTTTTGTGTTTTGGATTGTTTTAATACACTGATTTTAAAAATAATTTTTAAAAAATAAAAAAATATCATTTTGATGCATTTCAGCATGAAAAATACTTTGAAAAGCAACCGCAACCACACTCATATACAAGCAATTATCATCATCATGTTAATTTATATTTTAAATTCTCAATTATTAGAGGAATGCATATAAAGAACACTTCTCATTAATTACTTCTTATGCACAAATTTAATTTCAATTATCAGAATTTGTTTGCTGTAAAAACATTGATTCCCTGTGTTCTTCTGGATGTTTCAACAACCAATTCATGACTTTTTTTTATGAATTATTAGGACACGACAGCAAATATGCTTTTATCTCTCCTTTTATTTTATTTTTATTTTTAAAGTCTTGAGAGAATTTTGTTTCTATGTGTAAAGAGAATCTTGGTATAAGCTTTTGCGAGGTTCTGACAATAAAGTGGAGATTCGACGAATTTTAGCTTCTTCTTTTTTACTTTGATCTTGACCATAAAGTGGAGATAAGACAATTTTTTAGTTAAAAGCATAGTTGATTTTATCCACTTCGAGAATTTAAACCTAGATTATTGGATTATCCAGTTAATATATAAATAATTAAATTAATTTAAATTAACTCAGATTAATTAAAATATAATAAAGTAGAGATTAAATAAATAAAATTAAGGGAGAGTGATAGAGAAAGCATCTCTTAATTTCGTGGGTTCAGCAGCTATACTTCTGTACAAATCATTTAGCCTAGTGACTAACTATGTTATGATAGTTGTTATTTTTAAAAGAATCTAAAAGGTGTCGTCGTTTTATTGTAGCTTTATTTAGTGTTTAATTTTTTACATGTCACCACCTTTAACTTTTATTTTACACAGTTAAATCTTTTTCAGCACAAATTAATATTTAATTGCATATATTTTGAGGATGGAAAGTTTAATTGAAAGACAATGAACTTAAGTGAAAAAAATGGATAAAATAGGTGGTGATTTAGAATTTTTTTTGAAAAATTCATTTTAATCCCCTATTTTTTTTAGTTATTAAGTGATCGGTCCCTTTAATTTTAAAAAATTCAAATTTAATGCCAAACTTTATTTTTTTTATTTTTCAATCCTTTTTTGGTGGCAGGAGATAGAGAGAGGGTCGCTAGATTCTGCTATGGAGAGAGAAAATTATCATTGATGACGATTCTAGTCACAAAACAGTTGATTTTTATGTCAAATAATTCTATATGATGAGAGGAGTTCAAATTATGTGTTTTTTTTTTAATTCTTGAAAGTACCTAAAAAACAAATTTGAGCTCAATAAAATTTTTTATTTTGGGTTTTGAGGGTTTTTGTTGTGTTTTTAAAGGTCATAAATTAGATTAACAAGGTTTTTAGAGTGTTCTCTAGATGTTTTGTGGGAAAAAGTTGAAAGTAAGTTTTTAGATGGAAAAAATAGAAACCTAGGAATTACAGATGACATATCATCTATTTTTTTATTAAAGAGATTGAAGCAAACATCATGTCTCTCACCTTATTAACTTAAAAATTAAATTTAAAAGCCCATGCACGTGCTATTTTTTGATAGGTCAGGTGCTTGATCTCATTCTTTTTGTTTTAATTTTGATTTTTTTAATTAATAACATTTTTTATATGTATTTTTTTAAAAATAGTTTTTAAGCTCGTATTTTAATTAACATCCATTCTCTGTGATTTTCTTGGATTATTTAGTTTTTTTTAAATAGCAATTACTTTTTTAATTATATTAGATGTGTTTAATTTTTGAAGAGATTACTACGATTCATCTATTTTTTTATAATATTTTTAATATGTGCAGCTTTACATAATATTTTTTTTGTTTTTTTTCAATAAATTTTATGTGTGTCAATTTATATTACAAATTAATTTTAATAAATAAATTCATTAAAAATAACCCATATTACTATATATATTAAATATCTTGATATATACTTGTATCTTAATTTTTTTAATTTTATTTTTATTTATCATACTGATTTTTTATTTTTTTATTTACACAATAATTATTAATGTATTTAATTAAATACATACATAAATTTTTCAATTTACATTTATAAATTTTTGTATTCAAATATGATCGGATAAATATATTGTGAAAACAAAATAAAACACAGTCGTTTTTATTAAAAATGGTTACAAATAATCCACTATTTAACTCAATAACTTAGCAGTCCAGCCTTTATTCTTCTTCTTTTTTTTTCCTTCTGCAAATTAAATTCGACAACTATGACCCCGAGTTATCCAAAATTGTAGCCTGCCTAAACAGTGAAATTTCTTCGTTTTCTTCTTTAGAGGCAAGCACAGCAAATTAACCACGGAAATACTGTTTTTGTTGTGATTATTTCCTTTATATAAAAGGATTTTTTTTATAAATATATCGCTGTTGATATTAATTAATATACTATTTAAGAACTTATATTTTTTTTTTCCAATGATCCCAATAGTGAAAATTACTTGCAGGGTAATTTCAGAACCATTAACAACTCGATATGTTACTATTTTGTGTTATCTTGCGACCACAGCCTATGCTCGACAGATACTTCTATACCAACTCTTGAGCCTCCTAAAGAAAACATCGAAGCACTACCCGAGAGCATACTAGGCATGTTCCAAGAAAAAAAAGCAGCTTTAATGGATGCATTTTATCTTTCCTAGGTTATTGTTATCATTTTTTTTTTTAATTTGTTCTATTTGCTCTTATTTATTTTATTTGATTAAAATAAAATTAAATTAATTGAACTAGTCTAGTTAACGAATCAAGTTATAGAGTTTTTTTCCTTCTTTAAAATACATTTGTGCTACCTAAATATCATTTTTAACGCAAAAAAAACCTACGGCATAGTGTTGGTACACGACTAGTTACATCTATAACAAAAATTAAATAAAAACGAGATAATCAAATAGAAAGGAAAATAAAAAAGAAAACATGATCTGCTTTTTATAGGCTTATCTCAGCCTCATGACCCAAATCACAAGTTTGGTAGGTTAATTCAGTTAACTCATGTTTTCTTCTCTTTTTTATTGATTTGTTTTTTTTAGTATTTTATTGATTGAGAATTAGACTTCATGATTTGTTTTCTATGAGGTTATCTTGGTCTCATGACTTGAGTGACAATTTTGTCGGGTTAACCCAAGTATACCCAGGTCATTTTCTAGTCTTTTTTTAATTGAATTTATTTTTAAAATTTTATTTTTTAACATTAAGTTGATTGAAAATTATACTTCATAATTTATTTTTATTTACTTTCTGTAGGATTATTCTAACCTCATAACCCAGATCACTGGTTTGTTTATTAACCTTAGTTAACTCAAGTAATTTTTTTAGTTTGCTTTCTATGAGGTTATCCTGCTCTCATAACTCAGGTTACGGTTTTGGCATGTTACTAGAGTTCTTTTTTTTTTGTTTGCTTTCTATGAAATTATCATGATCTCATGACCCAAGTCATAGGTTTAACGTGTTAAATCGGGTTGACGTAGGTTATTTTTTATATCTTTTTTAATTGATTTTTTTCAACTTCAGCATTTTAACACTGGGTTGATTGAGAATTAGATCTCATAATCTATTTCGATTTGCTTTTTATGGGGTTATCTGGATTTCATGATCTGAGTCATGAGTTTGACAGGTTAACTCGAGTAGTTTTTTTAGATTCCTTTTTTTAATTGATTTTTTTTAATATTGTGTTAATTGAGAATTACACTTTATAAGTTGTTTTGATTTTTTTTTCCATGAAGTTATTATGGTCTCATGACTATAGCTACAAATTTGTCAGGTTAACCTGAGTAACCTCGATCGGTTCAACGTGTTTTCATCTTGATATTTTTTTAAAAACCATTGTTTCAATTTTTTTTAGTGAAACTATTTTTTTTTTATCATTTATCTAGATTGTTTTTGAATCTATTAAACTGATCGAGTTAACCCCCACATGATTAAAGTTTTTTTCTACTAGAAAATGTTAGTAATGCATGAATTTTTTTTTTTGTTTTAAAAAACTTCATATGATACTAAACATAACACGAGTCAATTAAATCACTATTGTATTTTGGCAAATCCTGGTTTGCCAAAGACATTTTAACATGCTTCCCGTAATCGGATTCCATATACTTAAATTACGACATCGTTTGAGCAGCAGAACAAAAGCATCATCTTAAGGCATCAAGTTTAGGATTTCAAATTCTTACCCCATCCCATGGAGAATCCTCAAGTTTTAGAACGACGATTGAATCTTTGAAATTGGGGTGAAATCTATCCTTTTAACCCATTTTATTATATGAATATTCCTTAATCAATGTTAAATTTGGCTGATAGAACTCCAAGTTATTTTTTTCCGGTAATCAAATTTAATCAAAACTCTAGCCAAACAACACATTCATGCATGTTTGGTATTGAAATTAGATTTGTTTTTTGTTAAAATTTGATTTTTTTTTTGCTTTAATTTTTTTTTTAGTTTTTAAATTATTTTAATATATTAATATTATTAATAATAAAATATTATTTTAATATATTTTTAAATAAAAAATACTTTAAAAAACAATTTTTACCGTAATTTCAATCGATTTAATGTGATAAATACAGAGTTTGGTAAGTTCGAAATTCTTCACAAAAAGGAACGGGCCAAATGTCCCATCTGCCACCAGACCGCGCCTTGGGTCAATTCTTGATGATTAAATTGATGAAAAACATTTACCAACACACTAAATGCATGAATTTCATTAATTAAAGACAAGATGGTTCTTTGCATGAGTAATTATATAACGCTAGCAACACGAGATCTTGGAAGCGCAGCCCAAACTTAACTTATGAAGGCTTGGACCAACACGAGATCTATGCTAGATCATGTTGAATCCTAAACTCAATAATTAGAGAGTGAATTTATTTAAGTTTTAAATTTAAAAAATTATATATTAAAAAATAATATATTAATATTTTATTTAATAGTTTAAGTTACAATAATAAAATAATAAAATGTGCTGATGACTTGATTATAAGATTCTTAGACGGGAGGTAGAGATTCAAAACATTGGGTATGGGCTTGGAGTTCTATATACAACTCCTCAACCTAGCCTGCACCCAAAGACAGACTCTTTCCTTGGCAGCTCAGAAGTTGTCATAGGAAGGGGTGATGATGTCTCTAAAATTATGAACTTGATGGTTAGCTCTTGCAGACAACAAGTTCTTTCTGTCATTCCTATAGTGGGAATGGCCGGGCTCGGAAAGACCACCCTAGCCAAAATGGTGCTCAAAGAAGTAAAAGATAGAAAACTTTTTGATGTGATATTTTGGATCTGTGTTTCTGATAGTTTTGATGATGAAAGGATTTTAGGAGAAATGTTGCAAACTATTGATAAAAACACTGGTGGGATAAGTAATATAAATACAATAATGACAAATCTTGAAAGACAGTTGAAGGATAAAAAATTTCTTCTCGTACTTGATGATGTGTGGAATGAAGAATAAAGGAAGTGGGAGAGTTTAAGGGATCGTCTGTTAAAAGTTGTTGGGATTAATCATGGTAATGCTGTTGTTGTGACGACTCGTCTTCCATTAGTAGCATCCATAATGGAGAATCCTCCTGTGTTTAGGCATGAACTGAAACAACTGTCAAATGATGAATGTTGGTCAATTATTAGGAAAATAGTGTCTAGAAATGGAGGAGAGTCGATTCCTTCAGAATTGGACTCTATCGGAATCGATATTGCAAAAAAGTGTGGGGGAGTACCATTGGCTGCTAGTATTATAGGGGGAATGTTGCTTTCTGAGAAGAAGAAGGAAAAATGGTTGTCCATAAAAAACAATGAAGCTGTTGAGAAGTTTAATCTCACTAAAAAACTTTTACCAGTGTTGAAATTAAGTTTCGATCACTTGTCTTCTAAATCTTTGCAACGATGTTTTGCTTATTGCTCTATTTTTCCGAAAGATTTTGAGATTGAAAAGGAGAAATTGATTCAGCTTTGGATGGCTGAAGGGTTGCTTGGGCCATCTCATGGAGAGATGGAAGATATAGGTGCTAGAAATTTTAATGACTTGCTTGCACGCTCGTTTTTCCAAGATTTCCAAACGGATGAACTTGGAAACGTAATCTGTTGCAAGATGCACGAACTTGTGCACGATCTTGCTTCGTTGGTGACAAAATCAGAGACAGTGATTTGGGAGGCTGGTTCAGTTATAGACGGTACATTTCTGTAAGGACTATGGACACCACTCATCTCCACATTGGTATGATATTGTCCACTTTGGGCCTAAACCCTCATGGATTTGCTCTTGGGCTATACCCAAAAGGCCTTATACCAATGGAGATATTTGTCCATCCTTATATACCCATGATCCTCCCCATTTCTAGCCAATGTGGGACTTTGGTCGTATACCCAACAATTTCGTGCCCGACATCTAAATCTCTTTTCTTATGACAGAGATGAACCAGCATTTCTAAAGGATGGTGCTAGAAAATTGCGTAGAACCAGCATTTCTAAAGGATGGTGCTAGAAAATTGCGTACATTATTCTCAAGATTCTTCAGCAAGTCTTGGGAATTTAGAGGTTTGCGAAGTCTGACCTTGAATGATGCTCGTATGACTGAGTTGCCAGATTCAATTTGCAGGCTGAAACATTTGGGGTATCTTGACGTTTCACGAACAGATATCAAAGCGCTTCCAAAATCCATCACGAAGATCAAAATAATAGTGAAATTATCTGTTGACTGTTTCCCTTCTCTATGGCAGCGATGAAAATCAGCAAACTGACCATTACCCAAAATTTCCTTGATGGATGACAAAGGAATCAATGTGTTCCGAACCCACCATTTCTGATCTTAGAAATGTACGTTCTCTATGTTGTACGTTCTTAAGATTTCATCTAAGCACTGAACAGAAGTGTTATGTGTGTGTCTTTGTGTTATTCAGAAGGGAGGTTTTCAGATACTTTGAGAAACTTGGCTCGCCCGTTTCACTCTCCATTAGATGCCAGAGGCCAAGAAGTTCTGTAATCAGTGCTTAAGTGATCGAAACAAGATGAGAAATTTGGAATCGGTTTCAGTGAGGTGTGTTTATTAAATTTCCAGCTCTTTAACATGTTTATTGATTAAAAGGAGAAAATTTGTGTTCAGAAAATTTGATTAAAAAGGAGAAAATTCCCAGCTCTTTATTATGGCATTCAACCCTTTGATGCCTACTTACTGATTTCAACATATTTCAATCCTCTGTCTCACCAGAGTTTCTTACCTTCTGTTTCATTTCTAAAATTGGCAGGCTTGCTTGATCTTCAATAGACATGGTAGATGAAGATTCAATGCAGACTCTGTAACAAAGATAAGGTAGATGAAGATTCAGTGCAGACTCTGTAACAAAGATAAGGTCTCAGTATTATCAGTACAAGCTCTGCTCATTGAATATCTTCAAAAATTGCATCACATATAATACTGCAGGGCCCAAGTATACAGAATAAGTGATAGGGCTTGTAGCCCAGTATATGTGGATAGTTTACACACTAACGCAAGGCAATGGCCCAATATAAGTTTTCAAGGCAATGGCACAAATTAAGTTATATGGTTTCTGGACTTTTTCATGCTATGTCCGCGCATGCAATTTCTCGAACCAAAATAAGAAACGATTAGAACATTTTTATAGGTGTGTGTTTTCATTTTATAGGTCAAAGTTTTCATTTCAAGTTTAGTAGATTGATTCGGTTATAGTGTTATTTCAAGATTTTTTTTTAAAATGATATCATATTAATTTTTTATTTTTAAATTTAAATCAAGTTTTGTTTAGATCATTAATTAATAAATTGAGTTTATAGAATCACATAAAATTAATTCTTACTTAATTTAATGTGATGAATCGATTTTCAAATCAACTTATCTAGCTAAGTTGGATTTAATAATAATGATAATGATTGATTCAAAAACCCATTATCTTATAATTTATTTCAGATTAGACTTGTAACTAGATGAGTTAAAATATTAATGCGATCGAACATATAAATCCTCCTATTACAGGGGTAGATTATAAACGGAGAAAAACTAATGTTCTCCGGAAAAGATTGATCATGATTCATTGATTTCGATATCTTTCAAACATAAAAGATTTGTGATTCAAGATAGAAAACTTTCAATTAAACAAAGGTCATGCATAAGAAAGTGGACTTTGCACAAGGGTTACAATGAAGATCTATATAATATTCATGTGAAAAAGCCAATGCCTTGTGAAGGGCATGCAGTTTCCTAATTATTTGAACTAATAATTGATCCTATCGAAGAACTGTACAGCTGATCAGTTGAGTTGAAATGAAGGCTAGGAATCAAAACCTTTTGATTTGGAAAGACAAGAAAGGATGCATTATCAAGAAACTTTTCTTTAGAAAACGGGAGGCAATGCTGGAATGCACTATCAAATGTTTCCTAATTATTTGAACTAATAATTGATCCTATCGAAGAACTGTACAACTGATCAGTTGAGTTGAAATGAAGGCTAGGAATCAAAACCTTTTGATTTGGAAAGACAAAAAAAGGATGCATTATCAAGAAACTTTTCTTTAGAAAACGGGAGGCAATGCTGGAATGCACCATCAAATGTTTCCTTTGGGCGGCGCAAGTGGGTGTCGTTTCAAAGAAAGCAATCACCAATTTTTCTTCAGAAAAAGCGACGGAAAGGAAAGCATTAAAGCATCTTTTTCTGTGAATAGAGTTCATCCCTGTGGTGGGTCAAAAGCTATACCCACTTTGCATTGAACTAACACCCAATTCAAAAGCTATTATTTCAAAGCATTTCTCCCTTGTCATCAATGGCTACCAAAGAGAAAACATGCTGAGGTAGCCCTTTCATTCGCAGCCGAGGAGATGATGGTTCATAGCAAGTGGGATTTTAATCTTTTGTGTTTTTTTTATCATTGAGGGAAAGATAAAGACAACTGAGCTTTCATGATCAATCTTTATTTCTTTTTATCTGTCTTTTTTTAAAACAATTTCACCTTCATGTCTTCTATTTCATTTAAAAAAAAAACCCATATGTATTTTCATTATGTGTATATAAAAATAAAAATTATTTGTTTCTAGTAAAAAAAAACAACCTCTTAGATTAAAAAAAAAGTAAACTAAAAGGAAAAATTCAGGTTAAATATTTGTATATTTATTTACTTTTTATTTTTACTATAATGATTATCCTTTTATTTAAGCATAAACAACTTTTTCTCGGTTTATTATTTTATATATTTTAAAATTTATTTTGTTCAATATAAAAAGTACCTTTGTATTTTTTTAATTAAAAAAGTTTATAATGAAACACAATTGCAACATTGTCACATTTTACATCTTTGTTCAAAATTAATTTGAAATTCTACACGTAATGTTGAGTTGATAACTTTTTTAATATTATTAATACATGCGATTCTCTTATTTTATTATATATATGCATTAAATTTCTGAATCACTTTTAATTTTTTTATTGATATTAAAAAACACATTATTAATAGTTATAAATTTTTTTCATTAAAAAAAATCCCAGAGAAGGCAAAACAAAGGTGAATTGACTAATTAGTTATGAAAGATATGCCAACTTGGCACTAAAAATTTGAAAAGCTGGGCATCATTCTCATTTCTAGTAATAACTACGTACATTTTCTCACATCTTAACAATACTATTCACACACACATGTTCCCTTACTAGTAAAAGTATGATTTTCAACCACCATTTAGAAGGTGGTCCAATGATAAAAACTTGCGACTAAAAAGTTTGTTCTTTTTATAATTTCATGTTCGAGTCATGTGGTTATTTATATAATGGCTACTGGAGGTTTACATGGTCATTGACTTCAGGGCCTATAGGATTAGTCGAAATGCACAAAAACTGGCCCGGACAGCCTCGTTAATAAAAAAAAAAAGTATGATTTTCAATATGTACCATTATTTTCCATTGAGTAAATAAATCACCCACTACCCTCTAAGGCTTTATACCATGTCATCATAACTCATCCTTATAATAATTTTCATATTCCATCTTTAGGAAATTTGTTTATTGGGATTCCATTATCCTACTTCAAAAGCAATTTATTTCTTAAAATTCTATTATCCCGTTTCTAAGACAATTTATTTCTTCTTTTTTTTTACCGGCTTTTCTTCTTTGACAGTATTTATTTTATGCCTTAATCAATAGTTTTTTTCATTGGGAAATAGTTTATTTTTTTTACAGTATTTTATTTTTTACTTTTACATTTCATAAACAATTTCATTTTCATGATCCTATTTACTTTCATGTATATGTTGACACCATTTTCTCTTCTAACATAACCCGAAACATCACCATCATTAATTTAACTTATTGTAAACCAATTTTTTTCTTACTAACATCATTAAAACCACAACATCAACGCAAGTTAATTTAATATTTTTTTTTTGAAACACATTCAGTTTATAATAAATATTATTTAACTTTATTTGTTTTTGTTTTTGATGTTTAATAAAAACTTTATTTGCATAATTGGTTTTTTTTACTATTAATTTATATAATTTTATATTATGTATTCTAAATAATTTTTTAAAAAATATTTAAAAATACTCACCGAGGGTTTTACCGACGGAATGTATCCGTCGACATTTGATAGAGAGCAGGGAAATGTCAATCTTAGCGACGAATTTACATACGGAATTAATCCGTCGGCATTTCACAGTAGCTTGGAACAAATTTCACAATTACCGACGAGGTTACCGACGGAAATAATCTGTCGGTATTTCACACACTCACCGACGGAATAAATCCGTCGGTATATTTCAAGCGGGATTTTTTTTTGGCGTGCAATTTCCGTCTGTAAAACCATCGGTAATTTTTTTTTACCGACCGATTTAGCGACGGAATGAGGTATTGCCAACGGACGGTTTCCGTCAGTGATGTCGTCGGTAAAAAATTTACCGACGAACTATGAATCACAAACCAACGGAATATGTCCGTCGGTAAAACTGTGAAATCTTGTAGTGAATGGTCACAACATTCGAATGCAATTCACTTTCTTTTCTCCTTCAATTTTTCATTACAAAAACAAAAGTCTATACGCGTCACATTAGCAACCATAATGCTACACACGTTGCTTATCCGTAGAGGGGGTGCTGGGATGCTTCGGAAGCCTCCTTGGAATCATGGTTTTGGCCATTAGAAGGTATTGCACACGTTGTCCGAAAATGACTGACACCATTTACCAGATTTTTTTTTTAAAAATTTATTTATTAAATTACCCTACTGCCCCAAGTATACCCAATAACTACTAAATGAACACATGTAAACGATATAATAGCCCTTAAGTTAAAGACAATTGTTTTTAATTTTCAAAAACAACTAAATAATTTACTTGTTTTAAAATTACCAAGCTGAAGATGTGCTGGATGAGCTTGGTTATGAGATTATTCAACGGGAGCTAGAGACTCAAATAATGAATGTTGGTCAATTATTAGCGAAATAGTGTCTAGAAATGGAGGAGAGTCGATTCCTTCAGAATTGGAGGCTATCGGAATAGATATTGCAAAACAGTGTGGGGGAGTGCCATTAGGTGCTAGAGTTTTTGGGACGATTTTGCTTTATGAAAAGGACAAGGACAAATGGAGTTCAATAAGAGACAGTGATGCTGTTGAGATGTCAAGACACGATGATCGAGTTTTATGTATATTGAAATTAAGTTTCGATCATTTGCCTTCTACTTCTCTGCAACTCTGTTTTTCTTATTGTTCTATTTTTCCTAAAGATTTTGAGATTGAAAAGGAGAAACTGATTCAGCTTTGGATGGCTGAAGGGTTGCTTGGGCCATCTGATCATGGGGAGATGGAAGATAAAGGAGATAGAAACGTTAATGACCTGCTTGCACGTTCGTTTTTCCAAGATTTCCAAACGGATGAGCTTGGGAACGTAATCTGTTGCAAGATGCCCGATCTTGTGCATGATCTCAATAGTTTGGTGGTGCTGAAATTGGAAGGCTGCAAGAAGTGTAAAAAACTTCCAACAGCAGGACAACTTTTTAATCTTAAAATTCTTGAGATAGAAGGAATGGATGTTGTGGAGATAATAGGTGAGGAGTTTTGTAGCAGTGGTGGAATGGAAGTAGCATTTCCTTGCCTGGAAGAGTTCCCAAGTTAGAAAGCATTCCATCCATGAGCCATCTTTCATCAAAACTTGTAAGATTGACAATCAGAGACTGTGATGCATTGAGTCATATATCTGGCGAATTTCTAGCCTCTGCGACATCTCTTTAATATTTAACCATATTGCGTTGTTCTAATTTGGCATCTGAAAAACTTATTTTTAACGAATTCAAAAAACTCTTATGACCCTTTTTATGTGGACACACTCAAGAAACAAATTTGATAGTGTGTCAAGCTCTAGATTCAGCCGTGATTGGACTTGGTAGTATGTCAAATCTCAAGTATGCTAGACTTGGTAATATAACCTAAAACAAACTTCTCCTCACACCAAAAACACAGCTTTTTAGATCTTCTCTCATCTAACTCTCTGTTTGTTAATGACTTGTTTGGTTTTGGGATTGGTTTGTTGGGAAAATTTTAAGTTGGTGTAATTAACATACTAGGCTAAAATAATTTTAGGGTATTAATAATCAGAGAGGATGTGTTTCTATTGGAGATTGGGTGCTGGCTAAATTTGGCTGAGTAGTTTTGGTCATGGTATGCGTGGAATGTTTAGGGTTACTATGGTGGTTTATTTGATAGGATACGGTATTCTAATCTGACGAGCCAAATTGTAGGCTTGCTTAATGTTTTAGGTTTAAGCAATTTAAGTAGGTGCTTAATCTCTACCTCTAAACCCCTCGTAAAAAAAAGAAGATCAAAGCTTGTTTCTCATTAATTTCTGTCATATTCTATAAAATATTAAAATCCTGGATATAAGCCTCCAGGCTCTCACTTTGTTTAAGATCCTTCAACTCTTCTGAAGGATATCCTTCTGCCCCCTAAAAGCCTGCATATATTCACCCGACGTATCTCTTGACCTCTTAAACTTTTCATGAGATTTTAATGTTAATAAAGAGTCATATCATCTAAATAATAGGAAGTTAATTTAAGTTTCTCATAATTATCTATCTCCTCTGTATCAAAATATTAATTACATTTATAAAGCCATGTATGTACATCATCGCCATCAAAGCATGAGAAGTCCCTTGTAGGCTCATGTATCTTGCACGAGTGATGTCCTCCCTCACATGTCTAACAGGTTTTTGAAGCCGAACCTCCATTAAAAAAGTCTTGGAAAGTCTTCATGGCACCGTGTTCACTAGTAATTTGAGGTAGCTTCTGCAAAATCGAAACTTGAAACTTGCTTATATTTTTGTGTTTGCTATTTGTTAACACAGTTAAAGGGAATCCTCCAGTCTTTTGAGATATCAAGACCTTGTGTGATCAAGTGCCATACTTAGTAGTGTTTACATATCAATGGAGCCATTACTAACAGTCTACATGAATTAATGGAATGAGCAAAGCAGTTTGAGATACAAAAACGTGTCATTGTCGAGAGAGAGAGAGAGCACTAATCATCTTCTCGTTCGTTACATGTTCATATAAAGGAACTGTTATAGAATACATTACCAGCTCTCTCTATCACGCCACACGTGTCAAACTAATAAGTGAAAACAAAACTATATAAAACGGTGCGTATAATAAAAGATAGAACTGCATTTCAATGGTCACAACATTCGAATGCAATTCACTTTCTTTTCTCTTTCAATTTTCCTCGAAGACCTATTATTTTTTTCATTGCAGAAAAAATATCAAGATAATACAATTTTTTAAAAAGAAATTTTAATATTTTAGTCATTACTCGAGATAAAAAAAATTAAAAATCAATAAAAAAAACTTGAATCAAATTCAATAAATCTGCTAAATTCATAACCTAAAATGTGATATCAGGATAACTCTATAGAAAAAAAAAAGATAAAAAATCAAAGAACATTAATTTTTTTAAAAAAAATAAATAAATAAAATTTCTTCAGGTATTGCCTCAAATTAAACGCTAGATGATAAAATCAATAAATTTAATTGAATTAAAAAACAAAATTTCTTTTAAAAAATTTAACAAAGACGAAAAAAAAAAACAAGGTAGTTGAAAAGAAAGATAAATCCTATAGAAAGAGAGTAAAAACAAATATTAGAGGATGTAATATGAAAAAAAAAACTTTAAAAAAAAACCAAGCAAACCCGAGTGAACCTTGTAAACCTGGGTTAAACTCTCAGATCCGCAATCCATTAAATTCTTGACTCGGGGTTAACTTAGGAACTCAACACCTAAAAAATCAAATGTTGGAAAATTAAATCAATCAATTCAATCTAAAAAAAAAATTCCTTAAAAAGCTAAATTCAACAAAGAAAAAAAAAAAAACAAGGTAACCCATGTTATTTTCAAAATAACTAAAAAATACCATAGAAATTGAATTAAAAATAACAAAATGTTAGAGGATGGGAAAAAAGAAAAGTAAATTCGTATCAACTTCGTAAATCAGGGTTAATCTTTTAAATCCGTAAACTGCTAAATTTAGACCTAAACTCAACTAAGAGGCTAAACACCTAACTAATTTAAATGTTGAATGATGAAATAAAAAAAATCAATCTAAAAAAATCTTACAAAGTTAAAAAATACAATAAAAAAAGAATAGATTTGACTGGAAAAAAACTAAAGAATGTTGAAATTGTAAAATTTTTTTGCAAAAACCATCTAAAATAAAATAAAATAATAATAATTAAAAGATTAAGAATCAAATCTGATAGATAAAAATATTAATGGGGGATGAAATTGAAAACAATTTTTAATTTAATAAACTATTCTAAATAAAAAAAATTGCAATAAAGAGAACAATGATGAAATTGAAAAACCCCTTATTTTCATAAAGTATTCTAAATTTTAAAAATTATAATAAAGAGAATAGAGATAAAATCTTAAGTGCAACAAATTTTTGGGGCTAATTTGATTTTTTTTAATGCCAACACGAAATCGAGTAGGAAAGAGAAAAAAAAATAAAAGGTTACACGCGTCACACAAGCCGCTATAGAGCTACACGTGCTACTTATCAGTGGAGGGGATGTCGAGATGCTTCAGAAACCACCCTTGAATCATGGTTTTAGCTACTAAAAGGCGCCACCCGCGTCTTTTGAAGGCAGTTGACAATGTTCACCCAATTGTTTTTAATTTTTTTATTTACTAAATTACACTTCTATCCCAATAATATCCAATAACTATCAAATAACGACATATAAATGATAAAAAAGCTCTTCAAGTTAAAATAATTATTTTTAATTTTTAAAGACAATTAAATAATTTATTTATTTAAAAATCAAATTAAAAACTAAAAAAATACCTATACACAAGTGATTTTTGTGTTTTGTAATGAAAATTAAGTAGTTATAGTGTCCACAGAAAATGCAAAAATATTGTCTGGCTACTTCCTTTAAATAATGACTAATCTATTCTATTAAAAATATCATCATAACTCGAGCCACAGTTTCCACCGGCAGTTTCCACCGACATATAAAATTAGCCTTTAAATTCACGTGATAAAAGATTGATGTCTTTTAGTATCGAGTGTAATTTCATCTCTCTTGTTTCCAAAACTTTCAAAGCATTTCTTCCTTATCGTTAATAGTTACCTAAGAGAATATGGCTGAGGAGATTTCGAAGAGGGTTGGTTCACGCGCTGCTCGTGCAGCTCAGAGGATCAATATTGCATGGGGATTTAAGGGAGAGCTGGAAAAGCTGAAGTTGAAATATAGCACGATTCAGGCAGTGCTACGACATGCTGAAGAAAGACAAGTTACGGATGCAGACGCGAGGGTTTGGTTGGATAAGCTTCGAGATATAGCTTACCAAGCTGAAGATGTGCTGGATGAGCTTGATTATGAGATTATTCAACGGAAGCTAGAGACTCAAGACAGTATGAAAGGGAAGGTATGTAGCTTCTTCTCTCTCTCCAACCCAATAGCAATTTGTCTGAGGTTGACCCCAGAACTTCAAAAGATCAATGAGTCCTTCGATGATCTTCAAGAAATAGCAACTTCGTATGGGCTTAGAGTTCTATCTGCAGATACAACTCCTCAACAGACAGACTCTTTATTATGCAGCTCAGAAGTTGTCAAAGGAAGGGGTGATGATGTCTCTAAAATTATTAACTTGTTGATTAGTTCTTGGAGTCAACAAGTTCTTTCTGTCATTCCTATAGTGGGAATGACCGGGCTCGGAAAGACTACTGTAGCAAAAATGGTGTACCAAGAAGTTAAATATAGAAATCTTTTTGATGAAACATTTTGGATTTGTGTTTCTGATAGTTTTGACGATGAAAGGATTTTAGAAGAAATGCTGCAAGCTCTTGGTAAAAACACTGGTGGGATAACCGGAATGGATGCAATAATGACACATCTTCGAGAAGAGTTAGAGACTAAAACATTTCTTCTCATACTTGATGACGTGTGGAACGAAGAACATGGGAAGTGGGAGATTTTAAGGGATTGTCTATTAAAAGTTAGTGGTAATAATAGGAATGTTGTTGTTGTTACTACTCGTAGTAGACTAACAGCATCAATAATGGAGAGTCAGACTGCATGTAGTCATGAGCTGAAACAACTGTCAAATAATGAATGTTGGTCAATTATTAGGGAAATAGTGTCTAGAAATGGAAGAGAGTCGATTCCTTCAGAATTGGAGGCTATCGGAATAGATATTGCAAAAAAGTGTGGGGGAGTGCCATTAGTTGCTAGAGTTTTAGGGAGTATGTTGTTTCGTGAAAAGGACAAGGATAATTGGAATTCAATAAGAGACAGTGATGCTTTTGAGATGTCAAGACACTATGATCAAGTTTTACAAATATTGAAATTAAGTTTCGATCATTTGCCTTCTACTTCTCTGCAACGCTGTTTTTCTTATTGTTCTATTTTTCCTAAAGATTTTGAGATTGAAAAGGAGAAACTGATTCAGCTTTGGATGGCTGAAGGGTTGCTTGGGTCATCTGTTCATTGGGAGATGGAAGATGAAGGAGATAGAAACTTTAATGTCCTGCTTGCACGTTCGTTTTTCCAAGATTTCCAAACGGATGAGCTTGGGAATGTAATCTGTTGCAAGATGCCCAATCTTGTGCACGATCTAGCTTTGATGGTGACAAAATCGGAGACAGTGATTCAGAAGCCTGCTTCAGCTATAGACGGTACATTTATCAGACATCTAAATCTCATTTCTTCTGATGAGAGAAATGAACCAGCATTTCTAATGTATGGTGGTAGAAAATTGCGTACATTATTCTCAAGATTCCTTAACAAGTCTTGGGAATTTAGAGGTTTGCGAAGTCTGACCTTGAATGATGCTCGTATGACAGAGTTGCCAGATTCAATTTGCAGGCTGAAACATTTGAGGTATCTCGACGTTTCACGAACAGATATCAAAGCGCTTCCAAAATCCATCACGAAGCTCTATCATTTGCAAACCTTAAGATTCAGCGACTGCCGATTACTCATAAAGCTTCCCAACAAAATGGAATATTTGGCGAGCTTGAGACATATTGACTTTAGTCATACGCCAGCTGATGTTGGATGCTTAACTGGTCTTCGATCACTGCCATTCTTTGAAGTGGGTCAGGATAAGGGCCACAAAATTGAAGAACTGGGATGCTTGAAGGAACTGAGAGGGAGGTTGAAAATAGTCAATCTGGAGCATGTAAGAGACAAAGAAGAAGCTAAGGGAGCAAACCTGTCTGGAAAAAAAAAAATTAACACATTGGTATTGGTATGGAGTTCAGAAAGAGAAAGCAGCAGCTCCAGCATCAATTACAAGGATGTGTTGGAAGGCCTCCAGCCTCACCCAGACATACGAAGCTTAGAGATTGAGAATTATCAGGGTGATGAATTCCCACCATGGCTTTTGATGCCAATACTCAATAATTTGGTGGTGCTGAAATTGAAAGGCTGTAAAAAACTTCCTCCAGCAGGACATCCTTCTCATCTTAAAATTCTTGAGATAGAAGGAATGGATGTTGTGGAGATAATAGGTGAGGAGTTTTATAGCAGTGGTGGAATGGAAGTAGCATTTCCTTGCCTGGAAGAGTTGAACATTAATGGGTGTCCCAAGTTAGAAAGCATTCCATCCATGAGCCATCTTTCATCAAAACTTGTAAGATTGACAATCAGAGACTGTGATGCATTGAGTCATATATCTGGCGAATTCCAAGCCTGTGCGACATCTCTTAAATATTTGACCATAAGGCGTTGTTCCAATCTGTCATCCATTCCAAGCCTTCAAAGCTGCATAGCTCTGGAGGCATTGTCTATTTCTACGTGCTACAATCTGGTATCGCCTGTTATTCTAGAATCGCGTTCTCTTACAAGTGTATTCATTGGTTGGTGTGGAAAAGCAAGTGTTCGAATTAGTTGGCCACTATCCTACGCAAATATGAAGGAATTGAACATCGAGATCTGCGGGGAGCTTATCTTCTCTGATGATTTACATGGAGGAGAAGTGTGGCCTTCTCGTTTTCAATCACTAGTCATTAGATGCTGTGATCAATTCAAGTCAGTTCCTGATGGTTTAAAAAGAAGACTGCATTCTCTTGTTCGATTAGATATCAGCTGGTGTCGAAATTTAAGTCATATTCCGGAAGATTTCTTTTGCGGCCTCAACCAATTGAAGGGATTGCAAATTGGTGGTTTCTCGCAGGAATTGGAGGCATTTCCTGGAATGAATTCAATCCAACACCTAGGTGGCTCCCTTGAAGAGCTTAAGATAATTGGGTGGAAGAAACTGAAGAGTCTACCACATCAACTTCAACACCTCACCTCCCTTACGAAAATAAAGATCTATGGTTTCAACGGAGAGGGATTTGAGAAAGCATTGCCAGATTGGTTGGCCAACCTTTCTTCTCTTCAAGAGCTTACAATTTGGGAATGTCAGAATCTCCAGTATCTGCCAAGTTCAACAGCCATGCAAAGCCTCTCCAAACTAACACGTCTGATAATTAGGAGCTGTTCGCTTTTGAAGCGAAATTGCACGGAGGGCAGTGGGTCTGAGTGGCCCAAGATTTCTCATATCCCACATATCGATTTACCATAGTGAGGTAAGTTTGAATTTCTATAAATCTGACTGTCTTTAATTATATTTATTTATATTAAATTTAATTCGTTTAATTACTTTCTTTTTCATTACATTGATTAATTGCTTGCACAACAAATTTTCTAGGAATAAGCGCAACTCACCCAATTAAATAAATAGTAAGGGAGCACAATCTTACTACCAATTTCCTCAGGTTGGTTCTTCTCTTCAAACTTCTTGGATCTTCTCTGATGATTTACATGGAGGAGAAGTGTGGCCTTCTCGTTTTCAATCACTAGTCATTAGATGCTGTGATCAATTCAAGTCAGTTCCTGATGGTTTAAAAAGAAGACTGCATTCTCTTGTTC
>Ga0307517_10002193_pt1 | contig 31573 bp, 37 predicted proteins | sample 23_EM_MG_FD_194515 | JGI IMG/M metagenome (GOLD analysis project Ga0307517, IMG submission 194515) | Populus trichocarpa ectomycorrhiza microbial communities from riparian zone in the Pacific Northwest, United States - 23_EM | ecosystem: Host-associated > Plants > Roots > Unclassified | place... | reverse complement strand
AAGCGGGCCCAAATCCAGACAACCAACGTCAGGAACCTCCCACATCGCAACCTTCCTTCCCCCGCGCTATCATCGAGGACAGAAATCAGCCTCGCCCATAAAAGTTTCGAAAAGTGAAACCACTCACTCGCTCCTCACAATGGGTGGGACTAGCATATGAGATCAGGTCCCAGACCAGTGGTGTGCTGTAGCACAACAGTTGCCAATCTTGTTCTCTCCGGTTGTTTATGCCCACGATCTGAGCTTCGATTCGACGTTTGCCGGACTTGTAGCTCGTGCATCCCTATGAAGGTGTGTTAGGGCAAACCTGCGGGCGGAAAAAAAAGGGAAATTTGGACCCACCGCGTCTTGATAATCATGGTACCATGGTTTACAATCCGGTTGATCCCAATCTACCATCCAGTACCCGTGGATGTGTGGAGACTCCAAGGTGTATGCACACCGATACGGACGCCTGACTGTGACACCTTTGATCTCGACGGGCATATTCATACACGCATCCATGTCGCTCCATCCTTCGGGTATGTTTTGCAACATCCCCCAATACTCCCGCTTTCCATACGCACGACAATCCCAAGCAGGCCAAACAACCTCCCAAAATGCGCCTTGGGGAACACGATCTTCCCTCGCCTTTTCCCACAATTCCCTCTCACGTCTCATCGCGTCCCTCTCGTGTTCAACCTTCTCCTTCTCCACCGCCAGGGTCGAATTCGCCATCGAGGCACGCCGCGAAGCAGATTCGTTGTCTATAAGTGCCGCCAACGGGTCGGTGCGGCTGATCATCAGAATAGTTTCGAGCAGTACGACCGCGAGACAAAAAACTAGTCCACGGCCGATGGTTTTCGGCGTTTGCCTCTGGAGGGTTCCGGATCCATCAACAGGACGGGACCCGCTAAGTCCAGGAGGTCGGGGAGGTGACGGAAAAGATACATGGTTGGGTCCATTGGGGGTCGTGTCGTTCTTGGGCGGAAGGACACCATACAATTGTGGTAACCGCCCAGGTTGCAAGTTAGATGATTGCGTCCTGTGAGCCAAATCCTTCGTCAATGCAGCTCTTGCGGGTCAGATAGTATGGCGCATACGGATTCTGTGAAGCCATGTAGAGAGCTAAGATGGAGGTTGAGGGTAACCGCCTGTTTTGCCACACTTGTCCATTGAGTAATGTAAACAGACGCGACTGATGCCAAATATGGAAGCACGTGCTGAGCGTTTGCAATGCGCAAACCATGTGCGAATGCCCGATGAATAGTAAAGTGGTCGTAGAAAAATGGGTGCGGAAGCTCAAGTTGTTTCGGTACCAGCCCAGCGAGCTTTGATCAATATTTATGCAGTTACATTTCCATCGACATATAGGAACGTGTGCATCAAGTTGGTCCCACTAGTTGATACAGAGCTTGACCTAGGACTCCGGACATATGCTGGGGGTTGCACTGGTATGCCTTCTGTGACGAGAATTAGCGTCGATACGGGTTGGCCTGATGAAAGAACCACACCATAATCATACCCATCCCAACAGCAGCCATCTATGTCGAACAAACACAAGGAAGTGAAACAGCTCAGAACCTACCGAGGACGAGGGATGATACACACTCACGACGACTTCGCCATCCATATTCGTCACCTTCCGAAAGTATTTCGAACCTCCAGCAATCCTCCACGCACTCTCCATGGCTTTCGGCAGGATGTACATCAGCAACTCCACGTGGCGGCGCTGGTCTTCAATGACCAATGCCAATCCAGCTATTAAACCTATCAATCCAAAAGAGGACCCGGAAATGAAAATATCTGCCACCCATGGCGGCAAACAGTCGATCCCGTGAAGGACCTCGTATAACCAATGCTTGGAGCATAACAAACCTGCGATCTGTAAATATCATGTGGGCAGGAAGAAGGTCCATCCTCACCCTCGTAACTGTGAATCAACACGGAGACAAACAAAGCGCTCCGGGAAGCCTTCCAAGCAGTCTTCAACAGCGTTCGTAACGGCGTTTCCAGGGAAGCCTTGGACCGGTACAGTAGGGTGGGTATGAGGTTGATCGCAGCATACATCGGCCAAACCCCCCACATCATTCCGGGGAACTTTTTGAATGGAACGTTCCAACACCCCCTGACACCAGGATGAAGAACCGCGCAGGGAACATATCGAGATCCGCAATCATGGTTCGGTAACATCGCGAGCCTTCTGCGCTCCATCAACTCTGTTTTGTTAACAGGGTGAATGTACTGGTTTCTTGTCAGCTACAGTACTTATTCGGAGGGAAGACAGTCTCACAGGTAACGCAATGACTTTGTCCAACAACCCAACCTCCATCCTTGCTTTACGGACGAGACTATCATTGATCCCTACCGTTTGCGAGGGGATCCTAATCGCCTTGGCAATCCAGGTTCTGTAATCATGCGAGATCGAATCCGGTCGCATCGTAAAACCGTAGCATATCTGGGCGCATGATATAACCCATAGAATCAGCGTGCCGTGAGGGACGTGGAACCTGTGCTTTTCGGCCGCCACGTTGTAGGATACTCGAAGGCCCCTAGAAGTAATTTGAGTCCAGATCGGTTTATCGTGCGTAAACGGGTGTGAGGGACGGACCGAACGAAGCCCTGTTGGGCAATCCCTGACCGTAGTCCCGCGTCCACGGCCCTAATCGCGATCCCCCCGGAGACAGTTCCGGCTATCAGGGAGAACCACGGACGAGCCGGCGTGTCGACCCCCACACACTTTGCCAATTCCTCCCCTGCCGACCCCAGACCGCGGAACAGCAGCGGCAGAGAGTTGTAGATCAGTCGGTACAAGAACACAAACGTCCCTGGCGCGGAGAAAGCATTGGTGAGTGATCGACTGGCTTGGGTCTGAACACCCTACCAAGCAACGAGGCAAGTTGACGTGGCGTCTCTCCAAACAAGACCCTTCTCAACACCTCGAGACGGAGGTGGCTGTCACCAGCGGGGTGTTAACCGCTGTCACAGCCTGGGAAATACTTGGTCTCACCCCGGTGTTCGTCTGATTCTCGTCAACAAAAGCGCCAAATCGACCCCGACACGTAGAAGATATCCCAGTGCTCCCGCTCCTTGGAATCCGAACGAAAAGGTTTAATCAAACGGACGGCTGCACGTATGGGGGTGGTACCCACTGATTCCTCCTCGACCAGCATGTTGTAGGCATTCGAGGAATGAGTGGATCTCCACCGGTGGCTCCCCCTTCTTTCTCCAAGCCTTCTTCCAAACGTCATGCAGGTCCAGGAGCGGTGCAAGTGGAGGGCTGTTCTGGTTCGGCATGGACAACCTTGTTTGGAGCTACCGACGGTCGTGTGCCGAACAAAACAAACCGAGAGAGCTGGATCTAAGAGAGACGAGCAAAACGGATGAAACGCCCATGGCCGCGTTCCATCTTCATAATTGGCCCGTGTACGCCTCGTGGTGTGCCCGGTTCTCTGGATCGTTTCTAGACAGTGGGGCGTGACGCGTGAAACCACGGACCTCACAGAGTGGTATAGTTTCTGCAGAATCCAGAAACGACAACAGTTCGATTTGCAAACATGAGATATGTAGTGCTAAAGATACATGTATAGTCACGATGGGAGGACGAAGTTACGAGTTCAAGGAAGACCCGCGAAAAGATTATGATATTTGTAGCCGTTGAGGTTGGTATTGTATCGCGGTATTAGGGGGTGCGGGTGCTCGTGGTGATGCTTGTGATTGGGGTTTACTGGGGGAGTGCGAATGCGAAGAGGAAGATGGTGATGGTCGTGATTCCCTTGGGATGGGCGACGGGGGGCGATACAAGGATCCAGATGTTGTGGCTAGCGTCCTGACATGACCGTTCGCCTGGGACTGGTGAGCGTTGTAGTAGGAACCTCCTCGCATCAGCGATGGTGTTGAGACCTGCGAAACTGGGGATTTGGGCTTCGGCTGTGGCATAGGACTGTCGGTCCGTCGAGGGGCAGAGACATTCCTAACGATCCGGGGTTGCACGTCGTTGGTTTTGGAACCGGACAGTTCACTCTGTGACCGAGTGTGGCCCTCATGAACAGGATCGGGTTCCTTGGACTGTGTGTCCCTTGGTCTGACAGTTTCTTCGGATCCCCTGACTACCTGCTGACATGTGGTGGACGTCCTGGGCTGTAAAACCCTCTCGTAGAAGAGCATGAAGGCAGCGGAACTTTCCATGGCCACCGTCTCAAAGCCTACTTCCTGAACCGAGTCATCGCTGATTCGTAGCCAACCATAACCCGGCTTTCGTCTGTTATAGTAGCCATCATCGACGCGGACGGGCCCGTACTTTGTACATCGCTCGCATCTGCAGTCCTGTGGGCATGGAAGTCTTGGTGGAAGAAAGCGGGCCGCTCCGGCACTAACTGGTCGAGGCTTCCGTCTGTAACAGATATAGTGACCGAAAGAGTGTTGCCCATAGTGACAAACGACAGCAGAGAGCTGGTACAGTGTTCGATGGGGTGATTGAGACGCGAGTGGAGTTGGTTGATACAATTGGTGAGGAGAGGAGATGGGGAGATCCGGTTTTGTTGACAGTTGGCCTGAGGTAACAAACGCCGAAAGGTCAAGGATCTCAGGAAACTCCACTCGACATGTGTTCTTGGAGACGTAGTGTCCGAAGTGAAGGGAGCGGTTGAGATGTAGTGTGAGGACATGCGGAGTCTGGTACGTGACATCAGCACCCATCGCACGAGGGGGGTAGCATGCTTACACGAGCAATCATGACCTGCTTGGTAGATTCCTTGCTGTAGACCTTCTCGAGTTTTACTCCGGGTATATCCTCCTCGATCCTCCCTTCTTCAATCGCGGCCCTCACACTAACTTCAAGCTTGCGAGCGTCCCGGGCACGGTTCATCTTTGATGTCGAAGGGTTGGGGTCAATCGTCATCAGCGCTTTCAGCCGTTCAGCCTCAGCGAGAAGCTTCTGGTGTGTGGCGAGCATGGAACACCTTCTACAGATGCAGTCCGTAAGCTTTTCCAGCCGGGTGTAATCGTCGAGACAATTGTAGATGTCGCAGAACGGCTATAAAAAAAGCTCGGAAACGTGAAGGAATGACGGGAGGTGATGTCACTCACTGCTCGCGGGACAGCAAGTTGCCAGTTGTCAAAGCTGAAGAGCATGAGTGCCTCCGTATACCCACATACAACACAGCTGCGTCTATTCGCGGTGAGACCATCGAACACGGTAGAACCTATGTTCTTGTGTCTGGACGAGCCACTGCTCCCCGAGATAGCTCCGAGGCCCCGATCACGCAGAGGCTCTTTGTCTACAGCAGTAGCCTCACGTTTGATGCATTCCGAAATCAACTGGAAGAGCTCCTGAGCGTCCTGGTGTTCGCGAGAGCATAGTAGTGGGTTTGTCCTGCCTTCCGGGTCAATTGAGAGAGCACGGATGAGTTCTATTGGCTTGATGGCCCTGAGATTCGGGCGGGGTATGTTCAGCGCTAGAGAGGGTAAGCGACCTGGGAGACCATAGGCTTGGAGACTTACCATACAAAAGATCTCGGAGGGGATCTATGACGGGTGTCTCGACATCGAGTGCGACCGCCCTTGCGTAGATATCTTCTATCTGGGGTTGTAGGTATGATAGTGAAGCCAAAGCCTACGACCAAGGTGTTGAGCCACGGAATACTGCTGTACTGCTGATCCAAAACACACCTGCACTACCGAGTTCATGAAACAGTATGTTCCGGACATGTTGACCAATCCAGGATAGTATCCATCATCGACCGTGCGAGTCCCTTTCTCTGCTGTTCGGTTGGACGGGATCAGGCTTCCAAATCGTCATAAATAGACGCTAGAGGACGCACCTAGGCGAGCATCCCCGTTGAACAAACCGAGTTGCTCAGCACGGGTTCTAACTCCCTTCTTCTTCAGCTTCTTTCTATCCTGGCTCTCGTGCGAGGTCGACGAATCCCTGGATGAAGACCAGTTGAACAGGGCGCCGAACATTGAGGACCTGGCGATTCTGAGTGCGACGATGGTGAAGATTGGGATGACGAGGAGCGGTAGAATCTGCGGAGCCAAGGGCTGAAGCTTGAGTAACAGAGCTTGTAGCCCGTTCTGGTGACGCATGAAGTGTTTTGAGACGGTCACAGACTGAGGAACATCGAAGTCGACGTGCAAGTAAGGAATGGGCCCCCTTCCATATTCGGATGTGAATTCGTGTCGCAGCGATCGGCTTGCGCTTTCCTCGGCCGGCCCGGGTGGCTGACCCCCGACGGATGAGTAACATTGGATTGCCAGAGGAAAACAAAGTAATAATAAAAAAGTTAAAGTGGGATGCTGGTCTATAAGCTACAAATGCGTAATGGGCTACGAAAACATCGAAAGCTGCAAAATAATCAACACGGAAAGCCCAGGTGAGAATGAAATTCACAGGGCGAATCTCCAATTGCAAGTCCCTCTCCAGATAACACACGTTTTACTTGCACGGATCCGTCCTCTTGCGGGAGTTGGACGCAAGCATCACCTGTGTCATCGTCATAATAATGCAGATCTCCGCAGACGCCTCCACCGAATGCATGTGGGAAAGCATTGTCGTCGTGGATCCCTTCCGCTTCTTCTGACAAGAATGGATGGCTCAATGCGTTGCGCGGTTGGATGCGCCTTGTTGCGTCTGGATTCAGCATCTTCTCAAGAAGGTCCAAAGCGAGCGCCATCTCCGCCTTGTGTGTTTCTTCGCTGGCAACGATCGGTGAAGATGACCGTTCCCGTGCTCGATAAGAACTTTTGGTGCGTTCGATCACCGAAGATGAATGGGATGAAAATGGAGAAGAAGATAGGGGCGGTCCAACCAGGGCGTTTTCCCCAGGCTTGCAGTGGGGGTAGAAATGCGGCGACTCTTTCCTGGGCACCATAAGGTTCGGGTTCAGCTTTTCCGCAAGCTGGGACCAGGTCATCCCCTCCGCGGGTATCGAGGGAACATTTGTGGAGAATGTGCGACCTTCAGGATGGAAGATGAACACTGAGAACTCTGGGGAAAATATCGTACGCACTATGGAGTGTTGCGGTCCTTTCCATCCCTTTCCTCCCAATTATGGTGGAAAGTTCCATCAGGGCTTCAACGTCGTCGTTCGACTGGAACAACGGGAATTTCCTAGTCAAAAAGAATAGGAAAATGATGCCGGAGGACCACACATCGATCGCTGGGGAGCGAACATCGTCAGCGACAGGGCACCGAGGGAGGTGAAGGACACCCAACCTCCTGACTGTAGCCCGCATTTAAATAGTACTTCCGGTGCTCGGAAACCACGTGTGCCAGCACGATTCGCCTTCGAATGCGGCCTACGAGAAATTCATACTGTTGTCATGAGCTTCTGCAGGCGACATACCGAGTATCTTTCTCTGGATAACCAATCTTCTCCGTCACCAATCTGCTCTTTTCCCTCGCATCCTTCTGTGCTTTACGGACAGCTTGACGATCGTATTCTGATGAAGTGAAAACACGACCATGAGGGTGTTCGGGTGAGGCACATGTGTGCAGACAAGCACCAAGCTTCTGACCGCCCTCGACCATGCGCTAAAAGACATAAGAGACACAGGGGTACCAAACAACAAGGCCTTCAATCTTACACAAGCTAACCCAAAGTCACAAAGCGTCCCAATACCTGTCCGTGGATCGAAGAGGAAGTTTGCGGGCTTGATGTCTCGATGAATTACGCCGCGGGAATGTACGTCACGGAGAGCTCGGAACAGACACCGGAGGTATGATTTTATACCCTCCAGAGGTAGGTCCCGGTAGTAGTCCTGAGAATATACGAATGAGTTCACTAAATGTGCATGCTAGCAACCACTCACCCTGAAGTCGTCATTCTTGTGGTACGGCATAACGACTACAATTTGATCATAGTGTCTGAACGCGGTCACCAACTGGGAGACGTGTCTACATCCGCGGCAATCGTCCATAATAGAAATCTCATTCCGAATGCGATCGGGGCCACTGGTAACGTAGATCCTTTTGATGGCCACGAACGCCTTGCTGCCCTTGGGTCGAGGTTCGGATTGGCAATGTGCTGACGAGCTGGGTGGATGTCTGTTGTGCCAGGGAGAATTGTACCACTTCGCATGGTACCACAGATCAATAGCTTTGTAAACCGAAGAGAACGTCCCAGTGCCGAGCCGGTCAACAATCTTGTAGTCCTCGCGAAGCTGTGGTACGGCCTCCTCGAGATCTAAGATTTCCTCTGCGATTTGTTCTTGCTCGTCTGGGGGTTTGAGAAGGATGGTTTTCTCTTCTTCGTCCTCATCGTCGACCTGCTCGTCGACCTGAGTTTCCTCTTCATCCTCTGCCATGCCCGTTCCTGGTTCGCAAGCGAGCGTGTCTTCATCGGACATATCCTCGTCTAGGTCGACCATTAACGGCACGGGCTGTTTCTGTAATGACGCCTTCCCGGTTAGAGCCTTGGCGTCCCAGCCAGACGCGGTGCCCTCTCCAGAGTGAGTTAACGTGTGGTCATCGTCTGAGGACCCGACTCCTCCACAAGCCTGGAGCATGCGGACGCGGCGTGCGTTGTAAACATCTGAAGAGGAAACTTCGAGAGGATTGGACGAGTGCTGTGAGAAGAGCGTGGCCATCGTGTTACCCCCCTGGGCCGAGGACAGTGCTGAGGAAATGGTTGAGATGTGGTTCTTCGACTGCATCATTCGCGCTTCGACGCGCCTCGTCACGTGTGATCTGCGTCGCACTTGTCCTCTTCCTCCATCTCACGGACCGTCCTTGGTCATGTCTGTCCTGCTCGAGACGTCTCTGGGCGACATTGTCATTGATCTCGAAGTAGATTCTTGCCCGAAAACATGCGAAAACTTTCTCAAACTCTGCAAAGTCTACTACTACAATCTCAATGCCTTCTTCAATGGTGAGCACGACCGCTGCTTTGTCACGTGAATTAAACCTGATGTTACCACCGCCTTCAGTCTCCAAGGATTTCCTTGCACAAGTCGGTGATCCCTCCGCTACTGGGACTGGGGGCGAATCCATCTGGTCCTACATTGATTCTAAATCTCCCGGTTACTTCTCCCCGGAGATAGTCCCTCACTTAAAGCACAGAGAAAAGGGGACTGTATCCATGGCAGTAGCACCCTCCATTGAAGGCCTGCCGAAGGGGGGCTGTGCTAGTCAATTCTTCATCACTCTTGCGAATGGGCCGGTGGAGTACTTGGATGGGAAGCATGCTGTCTTCGGCCACGTCGTCGAGGGATTGGATACACTCGAAAAGCTCAACGAAGTCTTTGTGGACCAGGATGGTCGACCGCTAAAGGACGTACGGATCAGGCACGTTGAGATCCTGGATGACCCATTCCCAGACCCACCAGGTCTCAAAGTCCCCGATGAGATTCCTACTAAGCCCCCCGACAACTCCACTCGAATTGCCGAGGACGAAGATCCCCTGGCTACTCTTCCCGAGGAAGAAGCTGAGGCTCAGAGAAGGATCAACGCCGCCCGAGCATCCGCTCTCACCCTCGAAATGGTTGGCGACTTGCCATTCGCCAACGTTCGACCTCCCGAGAACGTCCTTTTCGTCTGCAAACTGAATCCTGTCACCCGCGATGAGGATCTGGAGTTAATCTTCTCCAGGTTCGGCACAATTCTTAGTTGCCAAGTCATCCGGGATAAGAAGACCGGCGATTCACTTCAATATGCGTTCATCGAATTTGATAAAAGAGAGGACGCTGAGCAGGTGCAATTCATTCCGCACGTTTGTTCTTGAACGGACTCTAACTTCATTCTAGGCATACTTCAAGATGCAGAACGTCCTGGTAGATGATCGCCGCATCTGGGTTGACTTGTGGGTATCCCAAATGTCTTCCGATCGTCATCGCTAAGTCGATCATTCCAGCTCCCAATCAGTGGCAAGACTCAACACGAGTTGGTCGAATGACGTCAAACTACCGTCTCGAAGAGGCTTCGGAGGAAGCCGAGATCTTGAGCCAACGAGAAAGTACCGCGCCGGTGGCGGGCACAGGGCTGGGGATGAGTACGGGATGGTTTTTGACGTCGACGAGCGGTCACATTCTCGCAATAAGCACCGTAGTCGGTCACGCGAACGTCGCAGGGGATCAAGGTCATCCTCCCCGCGTCGGCGACACGGTGGAGACAGAAGAAGGAGCCCAGACTCTGACCGTGAAAGGCGCAGGCGCCACTAGAGCTAGGTTTGGATGGCACGTGACCCTCTGGTGACTTCCAGTGCCCTTCTTCCCCCCAACCTGGGTTCTTAGCCTTTATCGTCCCGTTTTGTGTTCTCGACAGTCGTTCCGAATCGAAACCCACTTGCGACGGAAGACGTTTTAATCAACCGGGGGTGGAAGCGGTGCAGGAGGCGGTGACCTCACTTCAGCTTTAGTCGCCTATTTCGACTGGGGCTTTAAGGTCACGTCGGAACTTTGTTGCTGTCTCACACCACTTCCCACTCCTCCCCACTTCGCCATGGCCATAGAGTGCTTTGACGACCCCACCGCAGACTTCATCCTGCGCACTAGCCTTCCGGCGACAGACTTTCATGTCCACCGTCTCCTCCTTACTCTCGCATCCCCTTTCTTCGATCAAATGCTGTCACTGCCACAGCCTTCCTCAAAGGAGCCGACGAAAATCCCGATCGTCGAAGTCTCCGAAGCCCCGGAAATATTACAACTATTGCTGCAGTTCATCTACCCGGTGCCAAACCCTATCATAGACGACGATCTCAACACCCTCATCCTAGTACTCCATACCGCGATCAAGTACGACGTCCATCCTGCAATCCACGATCTACGAAGGCAGCTCGTCTTTGAGCGCTACCTCACACAATCTCCGACGAGGATTTACGCCATCGCAAGCCGTTACGAACTCGAAGAGGAAGCGAAGCTAGCCTCCAAGTACACTCTGGGAATGAATATCCTGGATGCACCGTTGTCGGAGGAGTTGAGGTATATTTCGGCGTTCTCGTACCATCGGCTCCTGGTTCTTCATCATACACGAGCGAAGGCTGCCCAGGAGCTGTTGCGGTTGGGAGACGACGTGAAGTGTATGGAATGCAATGGGACGTACGGTGCTTTCTCTGAAGGCCCGAAGTGGTGGCTAGACTTCCAGAGGAGGGCGACGGAAGAGTTGAGTGCTCGTCCAACAACAGAGGTCGTCTTCACTATGGAATTCCTGTCCCGATCGTTCCAACAGGTGGAATGCAGGAAGTGCCCGTTGAGTCTGCTCGAGTCATGGTCGTTCTTAGAGGAGTTGAAACGGAAGATAGACGAGTTACCCGCAACAGTATGATTTGTGTCAGTTTGCGGTGTTTTGTTCCGGGATATCTTCGGCGCTTCGTACATAGCTTATGTCGTGCTGAGGCTCGGGGTGCTTCGGACCTTGTTCTCCACTTCGTGTTTTCATCTGTATCCCTCTCTGTATCTATAGTCACTGGTATTCGTCATGACCTCAGCTCAGTTGGCTATCTTCAAGGTCCCCGCCGTTGACAATGAACCGATGGTAAAGAGTACTCAAATCCCGCGGCTGCTTTGGACTCACAGCCATTTTAGCGAAGCTATGGTCCGGGATCTGTGGAACGAAAAGGGCTCGAAGAGGCTCTCGCCCAAATGGAGAAAGGCTTGCCCTTCGGGGTTCCTTGCATAGTTAACGGAAAGCCTGTGGGTGTTTTCTTTGGGTTTCTCTCTCCTTTCTACTGACCACGGATCTCTTCCGGTGCTTCTTACCCAGGTCAGGACCGGAAAGATCGCCAAACAACCAATTCCATCTGATCATGCGAGGCATCTCAGCTACTACTACGAAGCTGACCAGAAGGTCATCGGCGATGCTATCACCGGTGCCCTCGCCGCTAAGGAAGAGTGGGAGACCCTCCCCTGGAACGACAGGGCGGCTATCTTCCTCAAAGCTGCAGAGCTGGCCAGCGGAAAGTATCGGTACAAACTCATGGCTGCCACGATGCTTGGACAGGGTAAGAATGCTTGGCAAGCTGAAATCGATGCGGCCGCAGAAGTCGAGTAGTTTTTTGAACCCCCTCCAACGTGCATTCACAAAACTGCTCTTCCATAGCTCTCGGACTTCTTCCGTTTCGGAGTGAAGTTTGTGGAGGAACTTTATTCGCAACAACCGCCAAAAAACTCACCAGGGGCCTGGAAGTGAGTCCTTTTGGACCGTTTCTCATCGATTTATTCCTACAACTGCTCCCAGCCGGGTCGAGTATCGTGCGCTTGAAGGCTTCGTCCTCGCAGTTTCACCGTTCAACTTCACTGCTATCGGTGGTAACCTTCCCGGTGTTCCGGCTCTCGTTGGAAATGTTGTGTTGTGGAAGCCATCACCCGCCGCAACATACTCCAACTACGTCGTGTACCAATTGTTGGAGGAAGCCGGTGTGCCACCTGGTGTAATTCAGTTTGTCCCGGGTCCTCCTGCCGAGGTTGTTGCCCAGGCTATTTCCCACCCACTCTTTGCTGGGCTTCACTTCACCGGGAGTACTGCCATCTTCAAAAAGTTGTGGAAGGATATTGCCCAGAACCTTGACATCTACAAAAGCTACCCCAGGATCGTTGGAGAGACTGGTATGTGGTGGTTGGGGAGTGGTCATTGGACATCGAATTTATTAATCACCTTCCCACCAGGTGGCAAAAACTTCCACGTCGTTCACTCCTCGGCTGACGTCGAAAATGCCGTCTTCCAGAGTGTTCGCGGAGCCTTCGAGTACCAGGGTGTGTCGAGGAGATTGACCCAATCCGACACCTTCTCACAACCCTTTAGGCCAAAAATGTTCCGCTCTCTCGAGGTTGTATGTTTCTTCCTCGGCGTGGAGTGCCGGGGGATTCAAGGATAAGCTCCTGGAACAGGTTGCGGGGATCAAGGTCGGCAGCCCCACGAAGTTCGATAACTTTATGGGACCCGTCATGTAAGTTTGTTTCCGAGTACGTCACCATCACGCCCCGATTCAACTGTCTCTAGCAACAAACCGGCTTTTGACAAGATTTTGGGCTACATTGAGAAAGCCAAGGCTGCTGGCGGGCAAATCCTCATCGGAGGATCCGGTCAGCGTCCCCACACCTGCTCACAATGTGGCGGCATACTGACTTGCCACCCAGGTGATGACTCAACCGGTTATTTTGTCCAACCAACCGTTATCCTGACGAAGGACCCCAAGTCGGTTACGATGGTCGAAGAGATTTTTGGACCAGTTCTGACGGTAGGAGCGACGGTGCACAGTCTCTTGTTTCCCCCCTCACATAAGTCCAGGTTTATGTGTTCGAGGACTCCGACTACGATTCCACCCTCGACCTGATCGACTCAACCTCACAATATGCCTTGACCGGATCGATGTAATTATTGCTTTCATCCTAAAAATATTATACTCATCTCTCGCCAGCTTCGCTTCGAACCGAAAGGTGCTTGTTGGGTCCACCAGCCGGCTCCGCAACGCTGCCGGAAATGCGTATTACAACGAAAAGTGCACGGGAGCTGTCGTCGGTCAGCAACCTTTCGGAGGTGCCCGAGGCAGCGGCACGAACGATAAGGCTGGAAGTATCAGCATCTTCTACAGGTTCGTATCCGCGAGGAGTATCAAGGAGGGTTTCGTCGGGTTGAAGGAGTATGGGTACCCGAGTAACTTGGCGTAAACCACAGGGACCGCAACAAAGTTGATTACTGGAATGTACGAGTATTTTGTATTGCAATAAATCGAGTCAAGTCAAGGGACTACGGATAGTGAGAGTGAAAGATCTCATCGAACGTTGGACGCGTAGCACCTTGAACTTTATCGTCTGAATCTAGGGGTTGGGATACGTGAGACCCGGTGGATTTGATGTGGTGTTCCAATTTTCAAGTGGACCGGACGGCAGGTCATAGGATCCTGTGACCACCGGCCAACGGGTCTTCACCCGTGCGCTGGTCGTGCCGGTGCCACTCGAAAGTGAGGGCGACGCTGGGTGACACGCTTGGGGTAACGGTAGAACCCCCACCGGTTTCGCCGATGTTACGTGCTAGGTTTGTTGAAGTGACATTATGAGCTGGCCTGCTGTTCTGTGGGGATGCAGAAGCACGCGAGTGAATACAGACCGGCTAAACTAGGCACATGAGTGAGAGGTATTGTCGGATTCCGATGTCGTGTCCTTGATTGACTTGCGTTTCGAAATCATGCCAAATGACGGTTTCCAAATTCCATGGCTGACAAATGCATGCGTCGTTTGCCCACACACGTTGAACATTGTTAACAAGGGAGTGCTCACAAGGGAATAAGTCGACTGTGCACGAACCGTGGTGCCTGCGGTGTGCGCTGGCCATGGCGGGGACGGTAAGAGTGGCGAGGCGAGGGAGCTTCATCGCTGTCAAGTGACTTCCCACAGAACCGACGCGACAAAGAAAGCGGATTAAATACCCCAGCTTCACAGTAGCGATCCGGTGAGCGGGACATCAACGTTCGACGTAAGACAGCTGTAACCCAAGGGGAGTAAGTGCAGTGGCGGATGGGAGCCACAGTTCCGCCTCACTGCCAAATCGGGAAGTGCAAGTTATGGAGATCACCAGTGAAAGCCCGGCGCCTGAACTTGATCCACGGCGACCTTGTCACAACGGACCGTGTTCTGTGGCGTCCTTCTTTCAAAAACCACCATCTGGTATAAAACTCCATCGGTTTTCCTAGAGATAAGCCACCCACTTACAACCCACACTTCCCTTGTCGTAAGTCTCTCCCCGTCGTGGTCTCTCTGTTCTGGACCAATTCACGATGTTCACAACCTCCGCCACACAGGTTGCATCCACCCAATGGCTACAGAAATCCAGACACCTGGGGAAGCCGCCACGGTGGTTCCACCCCAGGGATCGCATCCTCCCGCTGATATATCTACTCCTTTGATCAAGTTCCCTCCGTTTCCAGAGATGCCGGAGGGTGTGTCGATCATCCCGTTCTCGCGATTTCGGCCCAAGGGGATCAAGAAACGCGTGGTGCCTGACCCAGATTACCCTGACTTGGACGGTCACGGGCGACCCGCTACGAAGTTAAAGGTGGCACACGCCTCCACCGCTTCGGATAAGTGGAAGAAGAAGAAAAGGAGGCTTGGCGAGGGCGATGATGGAGTTGTCAGGAGATACATCTGGTATGAGGAGTGGGCGAATGACGAAGACAGCCGTAAAACCTTGGTGGACTAGTAAGTTGTTGTTTGAAGGGCCACAACCCGATTTTGATTGCCTGATTTTCCAGTTCTATGTCATTCACGGATCGCTTGTTCCAAGCTGTATCCGACTTCAAGGACAGACCCTGGGGCAACATCACCCTCCGTCTGAATGAGACGTTCGACGCCGTAGGTTCTATGCCCCTCACCTAGTTCTGCCGGCTGAATAGTGGCGATCAGTTCAGGTTGTACGTTGGATTGGTATCGTCATCCCGTCTGCTTCCCACTCTCAACAAGGGTGTCCAAAACGATTCTGATGACGATGACGAAGATTACGAGGAGGAAATGGCGGGATACACCCCGATCGTGGACCCGATCAGGGCGGGCGACGATCCATATCCACTCATTGACCCCTCGGAATCAGAGAAGTATCCAGAGACCAAAGAAGAACGAGCCGTGAGGCTCTTCCTTGAAGATCCCGAACGTTCTCTCAAGATTTTCTTTACTTCTTACTTCATCGATAAGGGATTGATGTGGCAAGTTGCACTTTTCCTCGTCCTGACGATATACGCTGACAGCACCCCAGGAAGGAGAGTCGATGCGTCGATGCCCCGGAGCTCGTCCGGTTCTTCGTCTCATTCCTCATCCGAAACAACGTCTACAGCGATGTTCCGCTAAACGATCAGCTCAAACGCTGTTTGAAGCTACTGGAGAAAATAAGAAGGGAACTTCCCGCGACGTTCGCAATATCCAAAGCATTGGACGATCCCTTCAGTAGAGGGTGTAGCTCACATTGGGGACGAGTTATTCAGACGATTGATCTCGGAGAAGAATACGCCGAGCCGCCCAAGACTCAGGATATGGAGGAACTCGAGAACGCCATAATCGACCACGATAATATCACATCTCGTGAAGGCGCGTGGACGGACATCGACGAGGAGATCCAAGGCGGAGATAACACCAATGATTGGGGAACGTGGAACCAATCTGAAACCGGAGGAGAGGGAGGGGGAGGATGGGGAAGCAGCGGTGCCGAGGGGACCTGGGGTTCGACCAACAAGGAGTATAACTCCTTCGATGACGACCCGGAATCTGGCTGGAACGTCGGTCCACCACCAACTCTCACCACACTACTCGGTCCCACAAACTTGCCACTGACTCACACTACTGGGATCTTCGAGGGTTCCATGAGGAAAATCGTGGATCTCATTCCTCCGTCATCCGTCACAAAAGCTGAGGGTTCAATACCAGATTCCCCTGCAAGCGGTGTGGAGGAAGAACTGTACAGGAGATTCGGCAAGATTGTCCTCGGCCCGTGGATCGGATGGGACTGTGGCAGGGAAGCGATCCACGATAAGCCTACCATCTTGCCAAGATCCCGTGGACCAGTCAAGGCAGAAAGCGAGAACGGCCAGAGGGCGGAAAATGCTCACGATCCTTACAAGGACAACATCACGGTTCTCATCGAGCCTGCTTCATTGGAGACCATGATCGTCGGTGTGGGGATTTCAGCAAACTGGGTTCAGGTCACCCGTGCGGACGAGGACGGAAACCCGGTAGGCGGGGGTCGAGACATATGGTACATGGAACAAGTGACCCAGGTTATCCCAAGTTTCTATCTTGCCTAAATTCCGGAGTTTGTGGTCGGCAGAGTTTTTTTCGTGTAGCCTCGTGTCCGAAATGTACCCAATGAAGATAAAACATCAATGTTTCCTGATTGACACGTCCCAGGCACGATGCGTTGTTCAGACAGAAACGCCCTGTTCGAGTTCGCCAACAAGCATGGTACCATCCTTTCCACCAGTGAGGACTGACGAACCACATGTCAGCGGATGAAAAGCGATGGCTGGATACAGCCGACTCACTAACTGGTTCCTTGGGGTGGAAGTCAACAGAAGTGACCGTGCCCCTATGGCCGGGCAACTGAGAAGTAGATATGAGGATTTTGACCAGATGTGAGTGTTTAAGACCAAACCTTGTACAGAATCTTTGAACTTTCGACATCCCAAATGGTAACCGTCCTGTCAGCACCTCCAACAGCGACGCGTTGTCCACCGTCGTCTTTGCTCCAGGCTCCCTTGAGTAATGTGTTCTCGAAACCTGCGGGGGCACCCCCAAGTACCCGATGTATACGTGTCGGGGATGGAGAGAATGGTCTGACATCGTGGATGATGGTTTGTGACGAGAGTGAGGGGGAGAGGATGAAGGACCCATTGGGGGAGAGTGTAATTGAAGTTGGGGTGTCCGTGTGACCTGATAGGGCTGATACTTCTGCTTGCTTGCGGATATCGTAAACCTGGAAGGTTCTTCAATGAGCGTAGTGTTGAGAGGTATTAACTGGAAAGCACACACATGAATTTCATTGTCCAACGCGCCGATGTATAAATTCGAGCCGTCCGCACTCCAACAGACGGCAGTAACGGGACACCCAAGTTCAAACGTCGCAATGGCCTGCTTGCTCGCTTCATAACCACCCTCCCAAATCTTCACCGTGCCGTCATCGCTCCCTGTGGCCACCAGCTCAATCCCAGCACCACCTCCCATGGTTCTGTCCAGGGTATTGATGATCCCGCGGTGTGCACGGATTTTTCGCGTTCGCTCACCAGTGGCAACATCCGTGTATATCACGGTATGGTCCGCTGAGACGGTGTAAAGGAGGGAAGAGAATAGGGACCAGTGGAGATCGGTGATGGGAGCTTTATGGAGCGCAGGCAGCAGTCCGTAGTTGGTGTTTGGTGGGTATGTCCGCCATAATGCTGCAAACAGGCACTATTTCAGCTATCGAGAGAAATGCAGCGTACATGCTACCCACAGACGCTCCTGTCGCCTGAGCAGGCAGCGATGTTTTGGCCAGTGGGATCGAACCTGCAACTCAGGATTTCTCCCTAATGCAGTGATTAGCCACCAAAACAACCGCGCCTTCCAACGGGCAGAAACTCACCCCATGTGCACCAGACAAACTGACGATGGGAGCTTCGAGATTGCTCGTGCGTTTTACGGTTCGAATCAGGGCTTGTTCGCGTTCCTTTCCCGAGGACGAGATGATGAGTTGGGACGCGTTTTGAGGCTCGGACGAGCGACTCCTCTTTATGAGGGTGCCTTGCGTTGGAGGTGGAGATGCGCTTCGTTTCGACATGGTGCCCTGTATTTCGAGTGATTCAGGACGTCGGAGTCGGACGTCGGGCGCGTTCTTCGAGAGATGCGTGGGTGTGATTTCCCACGTAAAGTCTCGACTTTTCCTCGGATTTCTTTCGTATTCTCTACACGTATTCTTGTAAGACGAAATATCTGTCTTTCGAGCTTTTGTCTGACCGAGAAGTTGGGGGCGAGGATGCCGAGGTCTATGCATGTGATATCGGTGACCCACGCTTCAAGTTGCTTCCCTGCAGCCACCAACTTCCCTCGCTCGTTCGTGGTCTCTACCCCACCAGCGGTGTTCTGCATCGCGGGTCACTTCCGGCGAACCCAGCAACAATGGCCCCGCCGCCTCCCGTGGAGAGGAAGCCGTCCTATATCCAATTCACCCCAAAACGAAGCATGCCCTCGTTCGAGAACTTGGTCGCCCTCGCGAACTACGAAGAACGGTTGAAGGGTGCGAAAAAGATAGTATGGAGGGACCGGGGTGAACTCCCGGTCGAGATTCGCGACCTATGGGAGTGCTTGAAACATGCGAGTGTGGGAGGTTTGAGTGAGTTCGAGTCTGACCTCCCTTCGAGCGTCGAGATCTCACGACAGTCGATCCAGGGGCCGGCACTCTCGCGTTCGTAATTCGGTCGGGAGTGAATCTGATCTTGTTGTTGACGAGGCTAAAACGAATCAAGAGGTACGGCACCCTGCATCGTGCACTGATACGTGGATCATAAGAACCTTTGGCTGGTCATTTCCGTTAGGGAGTACCGCTTCGCCGCAGTTAGACATGCCATGTTTGGACAGGATTGTTTCAGATTTGCTGCAATGCTCGGTGTGTGGAACACTTTACTCGAGCCATTATGTAAGCTAATGACCTATAACCTAGGCTCCTTTGTGTCTCTTTACAAGTACATCCTAAATGCACTCCCGCTTCTTTACCGACCTCCGGAATCGCAATTTCCCTTCGCTGACGATGACGATGACATTGAACTTGGCCCTCCCCGTCCCGTTGGCAAGCGCGTCAGAAAACTTCGTCTGTCTGTAAGTGGGAAAGCCCGCCAAGCATGGACAGAGAAGCGTACAAGAGCATGGTTCTCTGTCGCAGCTGGAGCTACTGCTGGAGGTGTGGCAATCATGTTCGAGAAGCAATCTCGTAGGACAGGCATTGGTCAGCAAATGTTTGTCCGGTCAGTGCAATCAGCCCGGATCTCGGCAGCATAATACTCACTTTCCGAGGTTCAGGGGGCTTCAGGGATCATACAATGCTTTGGCTGTAAAGTATGGGTTCACAATCCCATGTGGTGCAGTCTGGCTCTTTTCCATCGCGTGCGCCCAGATCATGTACGGCTTCATCTTGCGGCCGGACACGCTACCAAGAACCTACATTACTTGGATCGACCAAGCCGGTCAGATTCCGGTAAAAGCTGTCGCCATTAACCGGGACCTCGTGCGGGATGGTAATTTCAAGGTTTCCGACATAGACCAGTTACTCTCGAACTCTGTCCGTTTTTCCTGACTCGCAACCATGCACACCTCCATACTTACATCGTAATCACGTTAGGAACTCCACCCGAAGAACCGAACCGCGCTGTTAACTCGCCGAGCAATGGCAACGGGATCTCCGCCGAACTACGGTGATCCTTATGCAGGCTGTGCTGCCATTCATCCGAAACGGTTCTCTTGCCGTAAGGATGCTTTGATTCGGCTCTACGAGGTCTGGAAATGGGTATTTCCGGTGTACGGAGCGTTGCATTTCGTCCCTGTGTTGTTGTTCAAGAGAGCGCGGTTCATCAAGGATCCGCTGAACATGTTTCTGCGGACGTTATGGAGATCTTCAAGGAGTTCTGCCTTCTTGGGCGTGTTTGTGACGATCTATGAGGGTATGTCTGATGCTCGCCGTCAGTGTTGGTGGTGTCCTGATGATCTCGTAGGGAGTTATTGCCTTAAGCATCATCTGTACGAGAACCTACGAGACCTGGATCTCCTTCCCACGAAGGTCGTCAACCTCCTCATCTCAAAGGGTTCGTTCGCTGCGATAGGCTTCCTTGCGGGCCTGTCTTTGTTTGTCGAGGATCCAAGGCGGAGGGCGGAGCTGGCGATGTACGTCTTGCCGAAGAGTCTGGAGAGTGGTTGGTCCGCTGCTCGCGGAAAGGGTTACGTGATGGGGACAGGAGAACTTGGAGAAGCCTTGGTCAGTGATTTCAGTAGTTAATGTTACCTCCACCTGCAGCGTCACTGACTCATTTTTCCTGTTCCTTCCAGTTGACAGCGATCGGTATGGGTATGGTCATGGTGAGCGTTTCACAACCCTCAACCCAGACTCGGCTAATCACGATCCTCCGTCCTTTCACCTCCTCATCATTAATCAGAGGACATACCAGCACGATCCGCATAACTTGTCAGGCATCGTTAGACGTATTCTGTATCAGTTTGTTGGCCCGAACTAATACATCTTGCGCTCGTGCTTGTCCCTGGGGACATTGTTCATTCATCCTGTCCCAGTGAAACGTGAAGTGATACCGTGTAGGAGGGGTGCGCACTGCGCTGTTTACGCATGTGCGGGCAACGTGTGATGCGCGTGCATCGTCATGAAAATGGACGGCGTCATTGCCTGGACCCTCAATAATACCACGGCATTATATATTTGTCTCTCGTGTTCCGCTGCTCCCTCTCCCTTTTGCTTCCAAACTCGACCGGGCGTTGAGGTTGCTCTCCCTTATTCTTTTCTTTCTGACAACCATCGCGCGAAAATGTCCTCGATGCTCTTTGGATTATTCTCCAGAAAGCAAGGCTCTCCGAGTTCTTTCACCTTCAATCACGAACCCCAAGACCAAGACTCCCAGATACAAACACAAATCGATTCACAACCCGAGACGCCACCTTCGAGTACGGTCATAGAGCCTATGCAGCTGCGAACCCCTTCGCCCTCCGTCGATTCCCACTCTAATCCCGCTGGAACTTCCTCTCCAGGGAGCGCTATCAGAGGCACGATATACCGCCCGATGTCGCCTCTGCAGAACTCTCTGTCTCAACTAGCCGTACACTCCGATTCAGAATCTCAATCCAGTCCAGAACAACAATCCAAAAAACTCTACCGCCTAATCGCTTCCGTCCCCGCCAAAACCCTCCACCAGTATACCCTCTCCAAACTCCGGACGGCGGCCAACCCGTCGACATCAGCCGCGTCGGAACATCACCTATCCCAAGCGACGCTCGCGGCTGTCGCGGATTTCTATGTAGATTTGCACCCACCTCCAAAGCTCCATTGTGTGCGATGCCACAAGGAGTATGTTGAGGTCGAGAACGATGATCGGAGTTGTACCGTTGCGCATGACGACGAAAGTACGTTTGTCGAGCGCGTTGGAAGGGGTACGAGGAGGGGGCGCAGAGGGGAGGACGGACCTGAGTATGAGACACTGTGGCAATGTTGTGGGAAGACCGTTGAGGGGGATGGTGACCAGGGTCCTCCAGACGGCTGGTGTTACGAAGGCAAACACACGGTAAATCAAACTCGTATTTTGGGATTTAACCCGGCTTCCCTAACTTGTTGCTCGCCTCTAGACTGATATCAAGCGAGCAAGATGGAGAGCAGATGCGATGCCGCAGGACGATAAGCTGGTCTCTTGCCTCCGGAGAAACTGCAACAACATCCGGTCCGGGCTTGCCTCCTCTCCTCCAGTTAAACCCCCATCCTCAGTCTCCGCTCCTCGCAAACGCGCGGTTCAGCGTAAGCGCACGCGTAGCATAAAGGAAGGGACCGCCGAAGATCACCAACCCCAAGCCCCCGGCGAGGAACCCATGGAGGTCGACCAGGACGCAGCTAGCGCTACTGGTAGTGTTCGTGGTCGGTCGAAGCGTAAAGCGGAAACCGGGAAGGTCCAACTGAGGACCCGCTCTACCGAATCTGGAACGCCCCGCTCCTCGAGCAGAGTTACCAACACCACGACGCGTCGCGCCGCGAGCGTCAGCGCCAAACCAAAGTCCCGCGCCGGGAGGAAGTCTGTCGCGAAGAACGAAGAAGATTCGACCGTCGTGGCGGATGATGCGGCTCCGAAGAAGAGGCGCAAGGTCGCCTAAATGGCTCCTGACATTGGACCTTCCGAAGTGACCCCATGTATGTACCTTGTCATTCATTCTTCCGGCCTTGCAGAGATATGTTGTAGTGCTATGGATGTATTACTTATCTATTAACGTATAGCCCTAACTACTCGCACTGTACCATTATGCCCCGATCTGTACTCTTTTGTGATTCCGTTTCGCCCCATTTAACCGTAACGAGCGTCGTCCACATCTTCTGCGAACCAGTCGTGTGTCGCCCTTGTCTCTTCTACGGACGCAATGTTCACGATCGTTGATTTACTTTGTGAATCTAGAACGAGAGTAACTGTGAGCCCAGGAGCGAATGGTAAAATGGGCGCATCACTAACAGGACTCAAGAGCTTCGATTCCGTTCTCCCTGCCGATGCCACTCTCCTTCATACCACCCCACGGTGAGCTTGGGTCATTGCGGTGGTGGGTGTTTATCCAAACCAATCCAGCCCCAATCTCAGCGGCGAGGCGGTGGGCTTTACCGATGTCCTGCGTCCAAAGGCCTGCCCCGAGGCCATACTTGCTCGCGTTGGCCAAAAACAGTCCTTCGGGTTCCTCCTGTTTCGCCAAGTATTGTTCAGTTGCGTCTCAAGGAGAAAGTGGTGGTAATTAGCTGACCGTGAACTTCTTGATGACCACAACGGGCCCAAAAACCTCCTCCCTCCACAGGTCATCATAGGTCTCTACGTCATCGATGACAGTTGGTGGATAGAAAAGGCCTTGTGAGAAGTCAAACTCATCGAGGCTGGATGTTCCTGTAAGCCGCTTTCCACCGGTGAGGATTCTTGCCTTTTCAGATCGCTCCTCAACCATCTTTTCGATTCGTTGTAGGTGGGTTTCCGAGATGATGGTGCCCATCGTCGAGGCAGGGTTCATCGCTACATCGTGAAAGAGAGGGGGTTAGAGCGTTGAAACGAGGGTTTTGTTGGAAAAGTCGGCGTACGATCTCCCATCCGCCGTCTGATGCTCTCAACCTTCGCCAGGAACCTCTCCATAAACTCTTCGTAAATCCCAGACTGAACGATCAGGCGCGTCCCTGACACGCACGTCTGACCGGACGCGACGAAAGAGGCGAACGCAGCGCCGTTGACCGCACTCTCCAGGTCTGCGTCATTGAAGACGACAATGGGAGCCTTTCCGCCAAGCTCGGCCGTATAGGCGGCAAGGTTCGAACCCACGACTTGACCAAGGGCTCTCCCCGTCGCGGTTCCAGCCTTTACACGGTCAACTCATTGGTAGGTTCGGGACAAATGTTGCACGTACCGTGATATCCACTTTCCTCACGAGAGGGTTCGACGTGATGGACCTGCCGGTGTATTGACCAGAACCGGGCAATACCTGAAGCACATTCGGCGGGACTGTAAATAATTAGTGTATAGTCGGGGGTGGGGGGGAGGGAACCCACCTCCAGCAGACGTTGCTAGTTCAGCGAACTCGAGCACTGTGATTGGAGCCAACTGTTCGCGCAGTCAGCAACTGTAATCACCCGTATGAATTCAAAATATAAAAGCACCTCGGAGGGTTTGACTATCACAGAATTTCCAGCTGCGAGCGCTGGGGCAATTTTCTTTAACGCAATTAGGAGGGGGTGGTTGAAGGGCTGCAGTCGCCATTAGTCAAAGGACCCGAAGAAGACCGCATGTGCACACCGTGATTTGTGCAACAACACCAAGGGGCACTCTCTGAACGTAGTTCAGCAATTTCCCTTGAGTCGGAGCGACAAACGCTTGGTGGGTTTTCAAGAGGGCGGCGTAGTAATCCCTACTCTCAATGTTAAAGGGAACCGGAAGAATATGGGAAATAATGAAGGCTTACAACCACTCAGGCAGTCTACCCAACTGAGCGTTCATCTCCTTGATACACCTCCCGGTCTGCATCGACTCTATCTTTGCAAACTCCGGAAGCTTCTGTTCAAGCATCCGAGCAAGATTCGAAAGAACCGATGACCGCACAGCGACGGGTATTTTCGACCAGTAACCCTCCTTGTACGCAGAATGGGCAAGATGGACCGCGGTTCGTACATCAGAAGGTGAAGCTGAAGTCACACTGCGCGGAATTCACGATCGAAAACGCGGAATTGGATTTGGGAAATGGAGTGCGTACGTGCATAGATCTTGCCTGGTGGCCGGGTTTTGGACGGTTACCCTGCAAAAGTTCAGTATGCGCCTTATCTCTGCCCCAAAATATACGAAGGGGGACGTACTCTTCTCTCCCCTCACTCCCTCCCTCTTGCGCTTGGAAGCCTCCCGAGATGAATGGCCCATACCGTGGCCGTATGAGACCTCTTGTCTGCATTTGTTTTCGTTATGAGTTTATCCTGAAGTTGAAACGCGTGAACGTACGAGACGAGCCGTGCGGATTACCCGCATCCTCCAGGACCTTCAAGTTAGGCTGATGTGGCACAATAAGTCAAGTCGGACCCGGATCGATCACGATCGAAGACGGGATGCGGATCGCAATGCACGACCACCGGGGGGGAGGCCCAGGTGGGATAGTAATGTGTGCAGAGTGTATGATAGGTTACAGTATACTAGAAATTACTTAATGCAAGTCCAACTGTCTACAATATGGCTGGTCGTGGCGGCGAAACAATCACAGGATCGCTCATACTCACTTTGCCGCCTTCTTCCTCAACAAAGCCAACGTATGCTGACCTCCACAAGCAACATCACAAGCAGCAAAGGGACCACCAACTCTCCTGACAACAACGGTAGGGGTTTCCGCCTTGTCCTCATCCGCACCCAACCCGAGCTCACTCTGCTCACCCTGACCCCAAGCGTACAGCGCGCCTCCCTCCGTCACGGCCATGTTACAGTGGATTCCAACAGAGATGTGGCGAACCGGGTCGTCGTGTTCGGGGAAGAAAACTTGCGCGGGGATGGCGACGTAATCTGGGAACTCGCTGTCCTCGAAAGCTGGGTGGTCCTCGGGTAACCCAAGTTGACCGTAGTCCGACCTCCCAACTGCAAAGACCCGACCACCAGAAGTGAGGAAGAGGGTATGGTGGTCCCCGCCGGCGATCTCAACAACGCTCTCCCCGTTAAGCTCGTGATGGCTCAGCCCAACCACCTTCTTCGGTAGCTGCACCTCGGTGTGGTCGAGTTTGGCGTTTGGGATGCCCGTTCCAGTTTGGCCCATGGTGTTCAAGCCCCAGCCCCACACATCGCCCTGATCATCAACAGCAAAGGAAGTGTAATTTCCAGCGCCAATGACAATCGCTTTACGGGATCTCGTGCCGAGAACGACGCGCTCCGGGACCGTTCCGTGGATTTTGCGGCGTTCGATAACTTTGCGGCCAAGCTGGCCTTGTTCACCGGCACCCCACGTGTAGACGTTGCCGTGAGTGGTCATCACAATCAGGTGGTTGTTCCCGGCCGCCACGGCGACGAACTTTTCCATATCACCGGGCTTGACCGGAAGCTCCATAATCGGGATGGGGAGGACCTGGTGTTTGTGGCCGTTCGAGAAACCGAGCGCGCCTTCGTTCGCCTAGAGTTTGTTTGAGTGACTGTGGCTCAATCGAGGGAGAGTAACAAACCCGGAAGTGACCCCAAGCTCTCAGGTCTCCAGCAGTGCTTATTGCAGCAGAAATGCTGTCACCCGCCGCAATACGCACTGCCCGAAAACCTTCATCGATTAAGGCTTGGATAGGGTGAGGGGTTGCAGTAAGAGTGTCGGCATCCAAGAACTCTCCAGGTCTGTCAGGATCGGGGACTTCGGCTGTGATCCTTCCTAAGGCAGCATCGTCGTTCGTCCCGCACGACCAGATCTAGTGAAGGAATAAGGTCATCGCGACCGAACGGAGAAAAAATATCACGCACCGTGCCATTCTCGTCAACAAATAATGAATACAATCCACCAGCAGCAATAGATTCCAGCCCAGCCATGTCGGTTGGGCCAAATCGACCCTCGGCGATCCCCTGCTCCACCCACTTGTTCCTAGCCGGCTTATGAAGTTCACCAAGTTGGTCCTCTCCCATTCCAAACTGTCCAAAGTTACCTGCACCCCAAGCAAACAGGAGTAGTCCCGGACGCCGCGCCTCGGGCGTCACGGGAAGCGGAATGAAGTAGGGCTTGGTTTGAACGAAGTCAGCGGCCGACTTGGAGGACTTTTTTGTGAGTTTTCCGCTTGGTTTGTGGCCAATTCCGTTGGGCTTCACGTCGCCATTGGTTTCCTTGAGAGATTCCTCGGTTTTTGAACGTTTTTGTTCGGGGGGAGGGGAAGGGGAGGGATCGGTCGGCGTGGCGGGTCGCTTCGCCCCACGAGCCTTGCCTCGTGCCGCCGGTTTTTCTGGCTGCGAAGCAGGTGCAGGCTTGGAAGCGGCAGCAGTTCGAGCGGACCTTCGAACTGTTTCCATCGTTGTCGCGTCTTTGGGTGGGTGGACAGTGAGGTTCCAGATGAAGGCGCGGGGATGGAAACGCCGCCTCGCCTGGACCACAGTCTGATATGTGCATGACCGTGGGAAGTTCAACGAGCCTCGCGCCTCGCCACATGACCATCATCTTGAAGCCGCCTCACTCTGAATGATCGCTCTCGGCTTTGTATCCTTGACCAAACGTTATCTATTTTGCGGGCCCAGCTCATTTGTGAGAGACTTGCGTTACCATTGTCACAACGGCACCATCCAGATACGGTCGGTTGGACTGTCCGAACAAAAATTGCTCGCATGTTGCTCGAGGTCGGTCGGGGTCCGAACGAATTTGGACCCCACTGGCACCCATCCGAACATTTTTGTCCCAGAACCCACTTAAATACCGGCGCCTGGAGTCCTTGGCGGATTTTTGGGTATTTTTACGCTTCTTGTCCGAACAAATTTGACCAATTTTTGCAGAGGTCGGTCCCAATCCGAACATTTTTGCCAGCCGGTCCAACCGACCTTCCCCCCTATTTTCAGGGGTCCTGGTGGGGGCCCACATTAGTGACAGGCGTCTTGACATGTTGGTATTTTGATGGACGCCTGAAGTCACAGTCATAAATATTGGTTGCAAGGAAAATACAGCCGACGTGAGTAGAACCCTTACGACCCCCCCCCCGTTAAGCCCGGAAAACCCGGTCGACCAAGTCCCACAGCAGATCCCGAACTGCGGTCAGATTTCCGAAATCTTCTGATTTCGCTGACTTTCTAGCAAAGGTTTGCACAAAGCACAAGGATCTACGGATGATTACTCGGTCCCGATTCCATCGAAAACAAGGCGAAGGTACAGCCCAAAAATGGCGAGTGGACGTGCCCTGCACGCTCAAAATGCGGTGTGGGGCGGAAACGTCCTCTTAATCTCTGGCTGCCGGCTTGTCACCAGTCCCATAAGCTGCACCTATATAAGAGGGTCCTTATTTGCTATCCTCAGAATTCCCCAGACCCCACCCCAGGCCATTTCTCCGTGGTCCTTCTCATGTTCGGCTTCACAAGTTCCCCAACACTGTGGCTTTGCAATGTGATTGATTGCACCTTCGCCCGTATATTGCCGCTCGAGTTCTTACTTCTACGCTGCTTGCATTCCAGCTTGTCGCCTCCATTTCCACACTCCCCTGGCATACGAGGGCCCCCCACACTACAGAGAGGGAACAAGTCGAAGGTACAACGCCCTCAGGTGGAAACACTTGGTTCGAGGAGGGTACTGATCGAGTTTCTTACCCCTCTGTGATAGAACTCTCCCTTTCTCTTGGGACCGAGATACCACCAACAGAATTGTTTGAAGCGCTGGATGATTTACAAGGTTGCTTCAAACTGACGAAAATGGAACTATCGGCGCCACACTTAAGATTGGACGCCTTGCAACGGATGGCGGCAGTACAGGCGCTGTCCGGGGCAGTGATCCACCTGTCGCTACTCACTCACCTATCCCTCCCGGAGGACTTCATTACAGAAGGCCTCCTTCTCCACATCTCCCTCCTTCCGCGGCTGGAAACGCTCATCATTTCCCCTACACCCGTGACCAACAATTTACTTGGGGAAGGTTGCCACGGGTTTGGATCACTCCGGTCCCTAGAAGTTCCGAACGAAAACTACCTTCGCCGGATGTTATCCTATGGGATTCGAGACTTGGAGGCCCTCAAGGTCAGAAACCTTAGTCAACACGCTCTTCCGGTCATAGTCCGCGAACTCCGAAGCCTCCGACAGCTCTCTATCGAAGGCCCAAGCTTCACTTCCCTGGAAATGTTTATACTGGGAGCCTGCTTTCAACTAGAAGAAATCGAAATTTTCACCCGAGATCCACTGGGGATGGAAGACCTGGATCTGGACCGGTTTCGCACCATGTTCCGAAACCTTCGTTCCCTCTCAATCACGATGCGGGACTGTTAGATCGATATTTGGTTTCGCCACGCAACCCGCAGGAGGGGCGACAAAGCAGCCCATTGGGTCGCTGGGACGAGCGCAATGGGGCATGGAATTTGAGACTCGTCCTACCTACAGCCCCACTTGGGAGAACCGTTAGATGTACCTTATTTTTCATTTTGATTCTTTCGATAGTTCACGAAACGTATATTATCTCTTCTGGGAATGGAAAACCTGTAAAGACGCTGCCGATGATAGAGGTCGGAATCTCTAGGTCGTTCGGAACATCAGACGTTTCTGGCGCGATCCATCATGCATCTGCGACACGCACTCAACTGGCGCTTTACGTATGCCCTAAACAACACCATCTCTCAACACGTCCTCTATTGATTGGACGTGCTCGCACGACACGTCGGCTCAACACCTTCTGCCCTGGCGTCGGTGGCCTTTTCGGTGGGCCGTGAAGACCCGTCATGCACTGCGCCTCTTGGGGGACTCATCCGATATCAGTGGTATCGGTATACCTGGTGCAAGCACCTGCGCCAAAAGGAAACGTAATATCAGCGACATGTATTCCATGCCAGGCCTCTCACCGCCACAATACTGAACTGCGCTGTGCAATCTTGCCACGTTAGTACCTGTTTAGGCTATGGCCTGGAGATCTTCCCGCTGTTCCTCGTCCTTCATATATACCCTGTCCTGCTCAGCCGCCACAGTTTTTTTACGAACCCCAGACTATAAATTCGGTGACTGTATCCTATTCATGTCTGCCCTCACCCCCCTCGAGAATGGATTCACCACACTTCCTTGGAAACTTTGGGTCCCCGGCACCCCTCCATGCGAATGCCATCGGACCCCCGAAGCAGATCGCGCACTACTCTTGTTTCCCAGGAGCAACAAACGAATACAGGTATCAATCCCGCGAGGCGCTGAAACTCTACCGACCCCCAGGCGTCCCATTCTCATTCATCAAGGCACCCGACAAGTTATCCTTCCACAGGATATGCAGTTATCTCGACACACTCCCCCAACAAGGGTTAGAGCCCGTCATCACTTCTTGTCAGCGAGCTGGCCGTACGGTTGATCTACTCAAGGCCAATGTCATCACGCGAAGAGGTGTGGTGTTGAAGTACGCGTGCTCTCTGGTTGTACTAACCTTCGAGCTGACCGATTCGATCTAGCCTATCAATGAGCACGGAAGAGGTATACAATGTTTCCTTTGTGGAAGGAAAATTGCATATCCTCCGGAAAAACTTCGAAATGCGGACGGAAATTAAGCATAGGTTCGTTCCATCGAACCACATACGCTCATGCTGTCTTCCTTACGGATTATCAGCGGACCTTACTATGGGTATTGCTTCCCGTCGCCATCGCCACGATTTGGCTCTAATACCGCATTTAGTTATTGTTTCGAAGAAGTGTGCGCACGCTCAACGACGAAGAAGCTCTATGGTACATTCTTTAGCGTCGTACGCAGGAAGATTGGTAGTCTCGACATTATCATGGCCGGCGAGGTAGACTGTTCAGCAAGTATGTATTTTAATCAACTGACTGGCGACAGCACGCTGATCGCTATTCCTTGAAGGCGTGTATATGGAGCCCAGCCTGAAAAACTACATCGAACTGAAGACAATTAAGAAGGTCGACCGCCGGCCTCCGCCTACCTTCTGTGATAAGTTATTTTCCAAGTGGTATCTGCAGTCATACCTGCTCGGCGTCCCGGTGCTGGCGGTAGGATACCGTAATTTCAGGAACCATGTCTACACCATCAACCGGAAACCCATCACGGAGGTCCTTCGAGATGCACAGAAACAAGACCCGAAATTTGACCCCGCTATCAACCTGGGGCGTGCCCACGCCATCTTATCTGCACTTTTGGAGCACTTCCGCTCCCTGGGACAGTCCGTTTCCGCCCAGGACAGATTCGAGCTCCATGTTGACGGAGACGGGAGCGCATGGATTACTTCCATCACGAACTCCTCAAACTTGGCCGGCTACTAGTAACGGCCATTGGATATCGTATTTTGTAATTTATTTGGAACTGTTTTTGCTTAACGAACACCCTATTGCTCGTGTAGTAGACTTGTACTCGTTCGTCTGATGTTAGCCCTGTACCTGCTTTGTGTTTATGTCCTACATTGTATTTCCCACCGACTCGGTCGCAAGCCGTGATTCGGCTGCCTGTCCTTCCTGATCCTTTCAGTTACCCATTCTTCACGCGTCCCGTACTTGGTTTCATGTTCTCCATGACCTTTTCGAATAATACGCACTTTCGCTGGACACCTGGCATGACACGACATGCGTGTCAATTGTATTGGACGGCCATGACTACCACTGGATCCCCTGGGACGCAGGCGCTCATCTAGTGTCCCGTCGCCACACTTTCACCAAACGCAGGACCGTCCACTACTCGTTTTCCCCAATGTCGAGCTCCCAGTACGACGACTATCTGGGGAGTTTCGAACATCCTTCCGAACCCTGCGACCTAGGGCCTCCAGAACAAATAGCTTTCTACTCTTGCTTTATCAATGATAACAACGATTACCGGTTCAATGACCATTCCGCCCTTCGGAGGTACAAGGGTATGGAGCTGCGCCTCCCACTGCAGCTGGAGACGGTTGTGGATAGAGGAGAGTTCCATTCCACATCTGCTCGTCTGGACGAAGTACCACGCCCATCCCTCGTGCCCGTGATTGCCGCGTGTGTTGGGTCCAAAGGTGCTGATTCGGTGAGGAGCGCGGACGTTATCACGAGAAGGGGTGCTCTAAGCAGGTAATAGGCCGCTCCGCATCTCTCAAATCTTCGGTTGGTTGTAACGCGCTTCCAGTTTGGGTACAGGGGAAAACATGACGTTCACCGTGATGTACGTGAACGAAAAACTACATATAGACAAGAGTGATTTCGTGGCCAGCTCGGAAGTCCCGCACGAGTAAGATTTGCAGTCGTCCTGGGCCTCTGAACATTCTCTGATCTCTGAAGCAGCGGACCTTATTTTGGGTAAGCCGGTT
>Ga0307517_10002192_pt1 | contig 31586 bp, 19 predicted proteins | sample 23_EM_MG_FD_194515 | JGI IMG/M metagenome (GOLD analysis project Ga0307517, IMG submission 194515) | Populus trichocarpa ectomycorrhiza microbial communities from riparian zone in the Pacific Northwest, United States - 23_EM | ecosystem: Host-associated > Plants > Roots > Unclassified | place... | reverse complement strand
TTTCATTTGCCGATATCAAAAATAATTTTTTTAAAAATATATCTTAATGCATTTCTGAACTAAAAAATTTTAATGCATTTTTGAATTAAAATATTTTGAAAAACAATCACTATCAAATTTTTAAATACGTAAGTAAAATACAAGGTTTAAAAAATAAAATTGAAATATACATGTCATCTTTGTGTTTTATATCTCAATTAAAGTAGTATTTTTATATATTTTAAAGTATTTTTTATTTGAAATATATAAAAATAATATATATTTTTTATTTTTTTAATTTATTTTTAGTATTAGTATATTAAAATAATTAAAAAATATAAAAGAAAATTAATTTTTATCATACACCGCGTTACCGATCGCTACGGAAAATCAAAGAAAACTGTTTGAAAAACTAGTGATATGATGATATTCTAAAATAGAGGGCAGCAATATTCTTTTTAAACCAACCATCATTAGTACAGCAGAGTATCTTCCAAACTCATTGGAGATTAAAAACCAGTTTTGAGAGAGAGAGAGAGAGAGAGAGGAGAGAGAGGTTTTTTAGAGTGAGAAAGAGAGGTTACAAATTGCACTTTTCATTAAAAAAAAAAAAACTAAAGAAAAACACCAGCAATCAATCAATCAATAAAAAGAAAGAGAGAGAAAATAAAGCTGCCAAAAAATAATAGGCTAGCTTGCCTGTTGTCCGCCGAGTTAATTATGTGTTTGTTGCTTGCTTTTGCTTGTGAAATTTGTTTACAGACATGGGTAAGTGAAACACCAAACCCCACAACAACTTTTACTCACTTTGGTCTTGTTTCTCTGTTTTTGGGTCCGCTTTCTTTTCTTGCTCTCTTTCTTTCATTTCATTTCATGGGGTATCATAAAATTTCTTTCTTTTTGTTGTCTTGATGGGTTTTGTTTGAAAAGTGATTATCTTTTGATGATTAAGTGGAAGATTGTTTCTGGGTTTCGATTTTATCAGTGATGGGGAATGCTAGTGGAAAAGGTGATGGTGAAGGCACTTCATCATCAGGAGTTAAATACGGAGGAGAGGAGGGTTATGAGCAAGAGGAGGGTATGGAGTTTGCTGCACATGGTGGGGTTGCACCCATTAGTTATCATCATAGTCAGGGTGTGTATGCAGAGGCAGAGCCCATGGTTCACTCTCCTCCTCGTAATCCTGTGGGATACTTGCAGCCTCCTCCCTTGTTCATGCCACAGGTCTTCTCCTTGTCTTTTTATTTATTTATTTTTATTACTTTTCGACTTCATGGTTGCCAAAGTCTTCTTCTTCTCTTTTTTATGCTATTGAAGAGTTAAATAAATATTTTCTGATTAAGTAAGGTGGTTAGACCTTTTCTTTTCAAGGTTTTTTTGTTGTTATCTATCACTAGGCGTTGTTGCTGCATCTTTCAACCTTCAAGTTGTGTTTATTTTCAATTTATGGAATTTGAAGGTATTAAAAAACTTTGCTTACCAAATTTGGAATAGAATTTGGTGAATTGTACTGATTGTGTTTTTAAACAAGTTCATATCCTGGTTATTTATCTTAGATGCAGCTATTTTGTGGAAATCTTTTTCTTGAACTATATGGGAACTTCATTTTGTGAGATCTTTTGGATTCATACCTGCTAGGCTGAGAAATTCATCCTGGCCCTGCATAATTGTCTTTGGATACTAAACACAGAGAAGATTTGGACATGAAAAAGAGGTTGAAGTCAAGGTATCATGCAATGTATGAAAAAATGATGCTCAGTTGAGAAAGGGCTCGCTGTTTCAGTATGCCTAAAAGGGATATTGCTTTGACTTTCTTCATGGTTTAATGTAATGTATATAAGGAACCTTTTGTTTATGTATAAACTTGGAAGAAAATAAGCTTGCATTTTATTTTTATTTTGAGAAATTATGAATCCAACTATATTTCAGGTCCCCATGGCTCCATTACCAAGATCTGGTGAAATGACTCATGTGCCAAATTATGCTTTGGTGCCTAATACAACAGATTTTAGGGGTGTGGTTCCTGAGAATCTGAGAGCTGTGATGATAACATGGAGTTTTGATGGCAAGCAAGTAGCTGTGACTGGATCGTGGGATAATTGGAACAGGAGGTGCGATAAGCTTTTGTGTTTCTCTTTAAGTTCAATCTTCATGTATGCCTTTTCTCCCACAATCTAGCTAATGTTGTAACTTGCCTTTCCTTTCTATCAGGGAACCCTTGCAGAGGATGGGTAAAGATTTCATTATTATGAAGATGCTACCAGCAGGTGTTTACCACTATCGCTTCATTGTTGATGAAAACTTTAGGCATGTTCCAGACCTACCATGGGAGCGTGATGAATCGGGTACTGCTTACAATATTTTGGATGTGCAGGTAATTTGTAGTTTTTAGTTTTGTCCTTTTGTTCCTAAATGAAAGACTGAATGTATGAATTTCCTATACATCAAGTAGTACAGGGAAAGGAAATAAGTACAATAGTTAGCAGATTATCCAATTGGCACTAATTTATCCACTTGTTTTAAGAGCGTAGCATATTGCAAAAGTTTGTTGGTCTGAACTTGAACCCTGATATGATAATATAACTGTTATAGCATCTGCTCAGCCAATTCTCATAAATCCGTTTAATTTATCTGTGTTTATGTTTAGTTCTTTATGCAAGGGAAGAGGATTTTTAGTGGATATACATTCCCGTTATTGCATATGGGAAGCTATGCATACAGAGAGTGAAAATGGAATTCAAGATACTCTTTGAGCCACTATGTGTTTGACTAGCTTATATAGGCAAAGACGTATAGACAGAGAAATAATGCTCAGGATAGGCTACCTTCTTCAAGAAGGAATTCCCTGGATATGCTGTGTTTTATCTAGTAAAATGACGTCAGTAATTATATTCAAATGCAGAAACAATGTCCAGGATAGCTTAATGTTCTTCAAGGAAAAGCTAGTGTGTGCTTGACTTTCCACTGTTAGTCATGAGTTGACAACCAGCATGAACGCACATTCATAGTACCTATCGTCCTTTGTGACACATTGAACTTCATTCAAGCAGAAATTCGCTTCTATATTATTTTTTTCACATAACAAATCATACCCAAACCCTGTCAAAGAACCATCCCAACCCAATAGCTTAAACTATTAAATGAGGTCCCAAGATATGATTTATATTATTTTCTAACACACCCGCTAAAAAAAAAGTCTTTTGGGCTTGAAACTTGTATAGGCTCACGCGACCTTATGTTTGATTTTTATCAAATAGATGGAGATAGTGAGATTCGAACTCGTGACTGTTTGGTCATCAAGGCTCTGATACCATGTTAAAGAACCGATTCAACTCAATAGCTTAAGCTGTTAGGTGAGGTCCTAAGATATGATTTATATTATTCTCTAACAAACCCTTCTCCTTGGTGTGACAATGATCTTTCTAAAGCAACTGGATGCAAGGGATCCAAATACTCTAGACCAGATATATGTGGTAGCCTGAAACCATAAGGATCTGTACCTCCAAAACTCGGAGCATGCAAAGAAACTGAAACCAAAAAATATCATGCAACCAACGTAAATGAATCATAACACTTAGTCACAAGTTTGTTGATTTTCAGTGTATTTATTATGCACAAGGGCAGCTGAAGTTGAAATTCTAGTTTTTATGGCTACCCTCGCAGTAATAAAAGAATGAAGATGAACAAGGTAGTGGCTTAGTCACTTAATTATTGTAGATTTCCGTTGTGTCCTGCTTTTAACATCTCCACGACAACCCATGTTATTGCAACATGCTACCTATTGAACAAATTTGTGGTCTTAATATCTTATTGCTTCACCCTTAATTGATTTGGGAGCAATTCAGTGATATTGGACAAGATAAGTTCAATTATCTATTCATTTTTAATTATCACATTACCTCTGATTTACATTGTGCATAAACAAGTCCATATATACATGGTGCATGCTGTTGCTACAGCTACATTTCCTCTTGTCATTTTTTTGTGCTTTTGCATGTTTAGTGTTTCTGAGGAATATAGCAGCCGAAGCGCTTTCTACAGTTGCTGTTTTTCTTAACTGTCTTTGCACACTCAAATTAGCACATGGATTTTATCAAAAATTTTGGTCATGGTGTATGTAATGAATGTCACATGACGATCTTCTATGGACATTGGAGATGAGAATTGCTGATGTCTTTTAACCAACCTCTACTCATTTTGAGGCTCAATTTACATCTAGATGAAAAGAGATGCTTTTCCAGCCACGATGCTCAGCACAAGGCGAGAAAACTTTTTATCCTTGAATTTCTATCTCTTGCTCGGGTATCTTTCTAGCATTATACAACCAAAATCAATGTGTTACTGACATTTCCGGGTATGTATCAAGTCGCTGTGATTTCAGCATATCTTTGAATAAATTTATCGATGGGACTTCTGAATCCATTCCACAAATCTTGCTTAATTGTTGGTTCTCTTCTCGCTATGATAGCTCAAGTGATATGCTAACGTTACCAATGTTTGTGTCCATAAACTTTATGTGCTCTTTGATTTGTTTTCGTTGTTACAATGTGATGTGCAGGAGTATGTTCCAGAAGCTCCAGAAAGTCTGTCTGAGTTTGAATCTTCTCCTTCCCCAGTTTCAAGCTACAATAATGAATCTCTGAATGACAATGATTTTGGCAAGCTTCCACCTGAAATACCTCCACAACTGCAATTAACACCATTAAGCGAACAATCTTCTGCTACGGACGGTTACCAATCACAGCGAAGGCCTCGGCATGCAGTGTTGAACCATCTTTATATTCAAAACAGCCGAGGTGAGCCCGTTGCACTTGGCTCAACAAATCGCTTTCTCCAGAAGTATGTAACAGTAGTACTATACAAACCCACAAGGAGGTGAAGCCATACCGTATTCTTTAAACTTCTAGATGCTAGAGTTGGATTTTGTTTGATGTAAGTATCATTGTTAAAAAGAATTAAGATTTCCAGCCCATGGAAATAGTTGAGGAAAGAGTTAGCATAGTAAAAGGTTGAATTCTTTACCACAGGCTTGCTCATTTAGTTGCTGCTCATTCTGAGAATTATATATTGGTAATGTGTTTGTGTGCCTCTTATTCTAACAAGTCTTCTTTTTCCAACATCCATTCACCTTAGGTTTCAAATACTAGAAAATATGTGTCTGCCATTCTTAGCCTGGCTTCATGTTACAAAGAAGTTTGAGCTCTGCAGTTTAAGTTTATGGGCATTAAGTGTTATCGTAGCATTTTGAGTGCCCAAAAACAAATCTCTGAGGTAATTAATCTGGCTCATATGTGCAAGAATTGACAAGCAATTACAAGAAAAACCCATCGTCTAGTTCTCATTGTGAACTGCAGTTACAGTATGAATACTCAAAATGTGGTTTACAAACAAAGTACATATCTGAGGACTCTTAAGGATTGGGAAGTATAAATAAACTGAATCAAACCGAACAACCATGTCAGTAGTCTGCTTGCTGCTCTGACTCTCACCTTACAGGAACCTTAATCCAGCCATTAGCAAAAGCAATGGCTAAGATCACAAAGGGAGTTGACATGCCAAATATAATGATGTAAGGAAGAGGTGTCTTCATGGGATTCTCTCCTTCCCTTTCCCCTGCACTCTGCCAATACCTGCAATTTAGCAACACCACAACACGTGTTTTGATAGAAGCACAAAAACAAATCGTCGAGGCAGGGGAGTAGAGAGAACTGAGTGCTTACTGTTCTGGTTCTTGTTCTCTGGTTATAAATTTCTTCTTCCCTTTCGGCTTGAGTTCTCCATCCCCTTCTCCTAATTAAGAGGACCAAAATCATCTCCTTTTAGTCAAAAATCATATCAGCCTCATTTTTGGCCGAGCCAAACTCAGCCAACAAAGTGAAAAATAAAAACATATGCGGATAGAAATGCACCTAAATTTGCATGGATTTTGAAATGATGAACCCTTTTCTTTGGTGAACTGAGAGTGAAAACCACAGAAGAGAACGATGATGGCTTGGATGGGACGGGAAAGTGGGTGTTGAGAGAAGAAGAGAGAACCACCTTAGCAGCCATGTTTTCACAGGGCTAAAAAGCTGTGAGTGCCCATATATTCCTTGACTATCACATATATGTCATTAGATTATTATTATTATTATTATTATTATTATTATTATTATTGATAATATGGATATGGTGCCATGCCAATTATATATTCACTTCAGGATACTAACCTTATCTAAATTCCAAACAACATAGACGCCAAGTAAAATGCCCACGTGGCCAATCGTTCTTTTCTTCACATGTGGTGTTGAATCATCAAAATATCTTGTGTTTGGGTTCTGTTCATAGACAAGTACAATACTAATATTTTTTTTCTTTTTTCTAAAAATAATAATAATAATAAGTTCAAGCACTTGCAAAGCAAAACAAGGGAGATTTTGAGAAATTTCATTATACATGAAAAACGAGGACTCTGAATTTTATAAAAATCTTTCGTCAAGAATAAGAATATAGACACGAATCAGAGTTGCAGATCATCTCGCTAATTCAACTGTTTCGGTTAGAGCAAAATGTATTTACATGGAAGAAATTACAGTTTCCATTTCTATTATTGATGCACTCGGCTTTTATAGTGATAATGTTCAAGGAATATGTTATTTTTTTTTTCGATAATAATTAATTAAAATATTCATGTAACTTAACTCAACAAGTACCAAATTAATGATAAAATCCTTAATACCTATAAAAACAGTCATTATCGATAGGATTTAAAGACGAAGATAATAAAATCAATAAATTTTACGGGAAAGATAATAAATAAAAGAAAAAGCCTTAAATTCCAAGAACAATATTGTTTTTTTTTTTTTTGGGGTGATTAATTGATTAGTACTTAAAAATGCATTTTTATCAAGATTTTATATCATCATATTGCACTTAAAGTATCATTAAATTTCCTAACTTAAACATATTTTATAGTAACAAGTTTGATAATATAAGATATCTTTAATTTATGGTAAATGCTCATTTTAAATGCAGGCATGTTTCATAATTTAAAGAATTGATTTATTTGTTTAACTATTGAAATTGAGAAGACAAAAAGAGGGCTAAGATTGGAGAAGAGATGTTGATTCAATTCAAACTGGTACACCATTCGGTTATTGGATCATAACTGGAGCTGTAGAACTTGGATTTAGGTCTGGTTTATATGGATGGAAAGCTAAGACATAGACCTAAAACTTTCATGAAGAGTCCAAGATTCAAAACGGTCGTTTTCAAGCTCAAATTGTAGCAACAAAAGAGATGTTGGAATCTATCCTGCAACCCAGACATTATTCAGTGATCAGCCCATATCTTGAGTTCTAGAAGTCCAAATGAGCTTATTCTTGTTTTATTGGAAAGTTGTGACAAATTCCCAGAACTTTCATGAAGACTATCTGTTCAAATTCTAATGTTAGCAATGATGTTTTGTTTAGACAAGAAGATAATGGTTGTCACCAAGTCAAGAGGTGGTCATCCACTCAATAATTAGTCATCAAATCAATAGTTCTGAATTTTAGTCTATAAAATGAGGCATTTACCATACATTTAGACATCTTGGTTTTCAGATCAAGATCATATTCTTACTTTTTTTCTTTGTATTTTGTAATGTTTAACTTTTATTTTATGTTATATTAATCTCTTATTTATTCTTTTCATTTCATTTCCTTTACTTAGTTAGCTTTTACAGGAAAGACAATAAATAAATAAAAATACCTTAAATTCCAAGAACAAGAGTGTTGTTTTTGTTTTTTTGGGTGGTTAATGCTATGAAATATAAGCTTTTAGAATAAGAAAAGTTATGAACATTTTACTTGGGTGGTTCAAGCGGTATTTATAACCTCTGAACCTTGTCATTTTTAGAAAAAGAAAAGATTGGAAGGTCCTTTGCTTTTAATGGCACTCATGGGGGATAAAGATCTCTTACACATCATTAATCAGGGACAAATATCTATAATACTTCATTAATAAGGGGTAAAGATCACTTACAAGTCATTAATAAGATGAAAATACGGTAGGTTCCTGAGGAGACCTTTCATACATCTATTTTTGTTGGTCATGATAACAAATAGAATGTCGATGTTATAACTACCTACCATCGTTAACTAGGTTGTTGCCCTACTCATTTAACCGAGTTACTAATTTCAAAATCAGGTAAATTATGTGATCTCATTGATGGCTAAGGTGTATACATATCTAGGTTATCAACACACTAAAGAACCGATTATGATCTCTACATTCATAGATCAAAAACATTTTTCTTAAACCTCATCTCCTTTTATTTTTTTTTATTAATCCTTATCCTCCATTACACTAGTTTAAGCATCAAAGGTTTCCTAGAAACACATATGAGATTGTTTTGCAGGTATTCTAAGCTCATCTAGTCTAGTTTTTTTTATTCATTGATCCATCATCAATCATAAAAATCCTAATGGTCTTTAAAGTTTTATGCAACTTCATCAATGATGTTGTTTGTGGAAATGTCTCCCACCATTTCCACTAGGTCGGGAAGTTCCTGCTCCCTTGTGGTCTTATGTCCTAAAGTCATCTTGCCTTTATTTGCCCAAGGTTTTCCTAAGCTAACTAAACAATTTTAAGAGAGTAAATTATAGATAGAAGAGGGAGAGTGTTTAATCATAGTTTTGCATCTAGCACTCTCCAAAAATATCAATGTTTCACCCTCACTTAAAATTTCACTTTTACTCCAAATTATAAGTATTTTTACTTTGATACGTAGTACAACTAACTTCGATTGAATTTTTGCAAAATAAAAAAGTGAGAATTCTTATTTATCAAGTTAATGATAACTATTAAATGACTAAGGCTACCACATGCTAATAGATATGCCCTATATATGTCAAATCTTTTGTCATGCTAAGATAGTTTTCCAACAAGCCTTCTTCCATCAAGATTGATAAATGATCATTCAATGCAAGCCTGGAAAGTGAACATAGTGTTGACAAGTTAACAAACATGTATGAAGTAGAAGCAGACCATTTAAATTCAAATTAAGGCTTTAAATAGATTATTCCGATGTTATCATAATAAACTACTAGAAACACATAGAAGACTTGTTTTGCAGGTATTCCAAGACCATCCGGTCCAATCTTTCTTATTCATCAATCCATCATTAATTGTGATAAGCCTATTACTTTTTAAATTTTGTTATAGCTACATCACCATGAAAATATGATCTATCTAGGAAAAGTTTATTGAAGAAGAAATTGATAAGTTTTCTTAAGTGACTTAACATCAAGAAAGTATGGCTTTATACTTTTATTTATATGAATGGATGAATTTGTAATCTTGAAATAAAATCCCTCGTAATATTGATAAAATAGTGTATTATTAAAATTTATAATCTTTTAATTAGTTAGATTTATGATGAATTTCATCAAAGAAAATTAAGAAAGACTTCTACATCTAGCTATGAAGTCAATGAGGATACAATAAAATTCTGTATATAAAGAGAATGAAAAATAATCTTACATGCCATCATAAAAGCACCTAAGAGTATACAATGAAAAATTAATAAAGAAACTAAGATCCAGAATCTAAAAAAAATTATTCTATAAATTACTCCACTCCACCACCACTATTCTTTCCAAACTAAACCCATGACTATAACCAACTAACCCACAATCACTATCAAAACCCTGATCTAACTCTTGGTTCTCTCCCATCTCTTTCTCCTCTCATTTTTATTCTCTCTCTTCTCATTTTCCTCTCTTTTACAATCAATAGAGGGTTGGCTTAAATTTTAATATAGTTGATGTTGTGCACCTTCTATTTGATGAAATTCATATGAGAAGTTGGCTTCTAGGTGTGTTAATTTTTTAAAGTCGACTTTTTATTGTCTTATTTTTTTATGCTAGATTTTTCATTGCTACAAGATGTAGAGCTTGATGGGAAGAAAATTGAAAAATCACTTATGTTAAAACTTGAGGGCTTGATTTTTATGGAGAATATGGTGATTTGTAGTGGTGGTTTTGATGCTAGTAAAGGTAGTGTTTGAGAAAAAAGGTAAGAGCTAGTTCGATGATGAGTTTATTTTTTGGAAGTTGATGAATGTAATTGATGGAGTTTGTTTCGTCTACATTGAAATTAAAAGCTTAATTGTAAAAGAGGAGATGGTAGTTTGTAGTGACGGTTTTGATCTTGGTTAAGGCTCATGGTATTTGAAAGAAATGTAAGAGATAGTTTAGTGATGAGTTTGTTTTTAAGAGAATGATGGTTACGATGGCTAACATGAGTCTATTTTGTGGTGTTAGCCTTGGTTTTTTGAAGGAGACTATAACAAATAGAGACGGAAGACCTTTTTGGATACAGAGCTAGGACCAAATATTTAATTCCTAAAACCTAATTTCATGTAAATTGTATATTGGTCCACGCTCCGCATCAGGTCAATATCAATTTTAAAAAATATAAAAAAATATTAAAATTATAAAGAATGTTTTAAGCGCGTTGGGTCTGGCTGACATGCCAGATCCAAACAACTTGGATCTGACAGTCATTTTAGATCCAAGCGCATTGGGTCTGACACCCAAGTAATTTGGGTTTTGCTTGTTTGCCAGACTCAAGTAAACGTGGGTCCAACATATTTTTTTAAATTTAAAAATAATAAAACCAATGTCAGGCCCAAGAGCTTAGGCATTGCCGCCAGATCCGAAGTTTTTGGGTATGACATAGCCGCCAGACTCAAGGCTCTTGGGTATGACATGGCCAAAAGACCCAAGTTATTTGGGTCTGGCATGGTTGGTAGGCCCAGGCGCTTGGGTCATGCCAGACCTAGGCATTGAGTTAAAAATATATATAATTACAAAAGAGGAAAAAAAAAAGATAGATTTTTTATTGAAGGAATAACAAATTCATAAACATAAAAAAATGAACTATTTCAATGCGAAAATATGATTTGAATTTTTAGATCTAAAATGTTAAATTAGATTTTGTTTGATGATTTGTTGTTTATAAATAATTTATGAACTTTGATTTCTGTTTAGGATACTTCAAGGATAGTTTAAATGTTTTTTTTAGAAAAAAATAAAAAAATTATAAGTCTCAACATTTTAATTATCACTTGCTCAAACCAAAGTCATTTAGGCTGGCATGACTGTCAGACCCAAGTCACTTGGGTCTAGCATGCTTGCCAGACCCAGGTGCGGGTCTGGCAAACTATACCAGACCCAAGATGTGTTGGTCTAGCCTTAGGTCCGGCAGCCATGCCTGACCCAAGGTGCTTAGGTCTGAAAGTCATGCATGATCTGACAACCAACAAACAAATAGAACAATTGTACACTTTAGTTGCCAGGAGAGAGAAAAGAAAGAAAAAACACAAACAATCAATCACTGACGGTAATCCAATCATTATCTGTCTATATGCGCCACACCATGTGAAGAGGGCGCAACTGCGCTTCAAGTGAGACGATGGATGGCCAAATTTGGCTATCGAGAAGCATCACACGCGCCTTCTTAGTTCAGTGATGAGTTTGTTTTTAAGAGAATGATGGTTATAATGGCTAACATGAGTCTATTTTGTGGTGTTAGCCTTGGTTTTTTGAAGGAGACTATAACAAATAGAGACAGAAGACCTTTTTGGATACAGAGCTAGGACCAAATATTTAATTCCTAAAACCTAATTTCATGTAAATTGTATATTGGCCCGCGCTCCGCATCGGATCAATATCAATTTTTTTAAAATATAAAAAAATATTAAAAGTATAAAGAATGTTTTAAGCGCTTTGGGTCTGGCTGTCATGCCAGACCCAAACAACTTGGATCTGGCAGTCATTCTAGACCCAAGCGTGTTGGGTCTAACACCCAAGTAATTTGGGTCTTACTTGTTTATCAGACTCAAGTAAACGTGGGTCCAACATACTTTTTTAATTTAAAAATAATAAAACCAATTCCAGGCCCAAGAGCCTAGGCATTGCTGTCAGATCCGAAGTTTTTGGGTATGGCATGGCGCCAGACCCAAGGCTCTTGGGTATGACATGACCAAAAGATCCAAGTTGTTTGGGTCTGGCATGGCTGGCAGGCCCAGGTGCTTGGGTCATGCCAGACCTAGGCATTGAGTTAAAAATATATATAATTACAAAAGAGGAAAAAGTAAAGAGAAGATAGATTTTTTATTGAAGGAATGATAAATTTATAAACATAAAAAATAAATTATTTCAATGAGAAAATATGATTTGAATTTTTAGATCTAAAATGTTAAATTAGATTTTTTTGATGATTTGTTATTTATAAATAATTTATGAACTTGGATTTCTTTTTAGGATACTTCAAGGATAGTTTAAATGTTTTTTTTTAGAAAAAAATAAAAAAACTATAAGTCTCAACATTTTAATTATCACTTGCTCAAACCAAAGTCGTTTGGGCTGGCATGACTGTCAGACCCAAGTCGCTTGGGTCTGGCAAGCATGCGAGACCCAGGCGCAGGTCTGGCATGGACCCAGGTACGTGGGTCTGGCAAACTATACCAGACCCAGGGTGTGTTGGTCTAGCCTTAGGTCTGGCAGCCATGCCTGACCCAAGGTGCTTAGGTGTGAAAGTCATGCATGATCTGACAAACAACAGACAAATTGAGCAATTGTACACTTTAGTTGCTAGGAGAGAGAAAAGAAAGAAAAAACGCAAACAATTGATCACTGACGGTAATCCAATCATTATCTGTCTGCATGCGCCACACTATGTGAAGAGAGCGCAACTGCGCTTCAAGTGAGACGATGGATGACCAAATTTGGCTATTGGAAAGCATCTCACGCGCCTTCTTAATGGCGCGGGCATCACCCATTCGCTGAGGAAGAAAAAAAAAGCCAAAGAAACGTCTCGCGAAAAAATGAGAAATTAAAAGTGAAACTATTATTATAATTCACAGTGAAATGTTTATTGATTTATAGTGATTTCTTCACACCATTTAACTTTTATTATAATGACTTTTGTTGTGTTTTAATTTTATATTTTTATGATTAATAGCTGCCATGGGTTTATTTAGGATTTACAACTAAGATGATAATTCCAATTATAAGTGGAAATTAAGGGGAAAACTATAACACATCCTAAATGGTAAATCTTTAATAATTTTAATGTTTGTTTTTTTTTTTGGACAATAACTAATTATAGTAAACGAAATTAAACATGGAAAGTAAATTGAAAATAATTATATAAACAATAGGATATAAATTATAACTTATAAAAAAGTTAATATGCAAAGTATTCTTACACTTAAACTATATGATGCTTTTAGTAATTTTCCTTTTATAATTGTTTTTGGAGAATAATATCTTCATAAAATCTATATCATTTCTTTTGACAAATTCTACTAATATTAAAGAAAAAAAACATATTTTTAACCAAGACTTTCTGACTCCTATATATAACGTTAATTTCAATTCACTTCCATGTAATGAAAAAAACTCAAATAAAAGGATTATAAATACTATATTATTTATTATTATACTAAAAGTTAATAACATATAAAACAAAACTTTTATTTTGGTTTGCTCACAAATATTCACAAATTTAAATCTTTTAAAATTATTATAGATTTATATAATGATTGTTAATTTTAGAACATGTAAGATTAATTAAAATATACATAAGATGCTTTGAATATTCATATTAATAAAAAAAATAATTTTTATTCATATAATTTATTTATTTTTATCATATAAATAGATTTATTTGTTGAAGAAGCTTTCAAACAAACAAATTTATAAATCTTGTATAGATATTGTGATTTAAAAAAAAAACATATAAATGGAGTTGTATTTATTTTCTCAAGTCTTTTAACAGTTTTCAGTCATAAATAAAAATAAAGGAACATACGAAGAACAAGACTTTGATTCTAACTTGCAAGTATCTATTCTAAGACTTGCCTTGTAATTTCCGGTTCTTTGATTACAACTTGAAAAGTCCCTAATTACCAAGAAAAACTCCCACCTCCACCTCCAAAGCCAACCCCAAAAAGTCTTCCTTTGCAGCAAAATGTACTTCCTAAGCCTTTGATCTCAAAACACATTTTTCCTTTGAACCAATCGACATCTCCTATACTGGGTCTCTGTTTTTTGATCTGCTTATACCTTTTTCATTTCACTTTGAACCCTTAAAGAGTTCCTTTTTCTCTCTGGTTTTACGCATGGCTCTTGCACGTTTTGATCTCTAATTTGTGTTGATTTGATCTCCAGAAGAATAATAAGGAGCTCTGTATGCTTCAATCTCAGCGTTGAAGACTATTTTTGAGGTTTTTGACACCTGCTTGCCGTTTACTTCAGTTTATCTATCTGTCCCCAATCTGTTTGAGCTTCAAGTTTTGATCTTTCTTCTCTACATAGTACATAGCTATCTTAGAGATGTTGTAGCTTTAATGAGATAGATGTAGTTGATATATTTTGTGATTGCATTATGGCTGCAAATTGTAAGAATCCTCGCCCCAAAGCTGGGGCTTATCGCAGATTTTTATCTCTAGTTTTAGTTACTTTGGTAGGGGTTTTGCTGCTGGTTGTTCTTCTTGGAACAAATTCAGTGTCCAATTTTGTGTCACAGTCTCCGAATGAATCATCGGTTAAGGATTTGAGACCTAGGTATAACTATACAGATTATAGATTAATTCCCAATCTCCCCAAACAGAGTGAGTTATCAATTCAATTGGAAAAGCTTAACCAGTTGCGTCCGAGGAATACAGATCTATATCCGAAGTTAGCTAAGAATCATATAACCATTGTCCTATATGTTCATAATAGGCCCCAGTATCTCAAAGTGGTTGTGGAGAGCTTGTCAAAGGTAGTGGGGATAAGTGAGACTCTACTTATTGTTAGCCATGATGGGTACTTTGAAGAAATGAACAAGATTGTGGAGGGTATCAAATTTTGCCAAGTGAAGCAGATATTTGCCCCGTATTCACCCCATGTTTTTCCTGATAGTTTCCCTGGTGTTTCCCCCAACGACTGTAAGGATAAGGATGATGCAGCAAAGAAACATTGCGTTGGGAAACCTGATCAATATGGGAACCACCGATCACCGAAGATAGTGTCATTAAAGCATCATTGGTGGTGGATGATGAATACAGTATGGGATGGGCTAAAGGAGACAGAGGGGCATACTGGCCATATTCTTTTCATAGAGGAGGATCACTTCATTTTTCCTAATGCATACCGCAACTTGCAGAAACTAGCTGCATTGAAGCCTAAGTTATGTCCAGATTGTTATGCAGCAAATTTAGCACCTTCTGATGTGAATTCAAGAGGGGAAAATTGGGATTGTTTAATTGCTGAGCGGATGGGAAATGTTGGATACTCCTTTAATCGGACGGTTTGGAGAAAAATTCATACGAAGGCCAGAGAATTTTGCTTATTTGATGAATACAATTGGGATATAACAATGTGGGCAACAGTCTATCCTTCTTTTGGCGGTCCTGTTTACACGCTACGAGGGCCAAAAACTAGCGCAGTTCATTTTGGCAAGTGTGGTTTGCATCAGGGTCATGGGGAAAAAGGTGTTTGCATTGATAATGGTGCAGTGAATATTGCTGTAGAAGATGTGGATAAGGTGGTCAACATCAATTCAAAATGGGAAGTGCGGTTCTCTGAGAATCAGCCAGGGTATAAAGCTGGTTTCAAGGGCTGGGGTGGCTGGGGAGATGAGAGAGACCGTGCACTGTGCTTGAAATTTGCTGAGATGCATCACTTCACAAGCACTGATTCTGTTCTGTCATCTGATGATTGAGTTTATGGCATTTTGAGTTCCATGGTTGTAACTGGTGAGGTCTATTTTAGTTTATTGAGCAATTTAAAGGGACGTACTAGAAAATATCATATGTTTGTATTATCATACGATGTTGTGCTGAACTCACGACGTAGCTTTAATGAAATCTGGTTTTTGCACTTTCTATAGTCCGTTTTGCTAAAACTTTGTCAAGCATTTTCTAATTCTAAAATCATCTGGAAGAAAGCGGTCAGAATTCAGCAGAATATAGAGCATTATCTATATGTTGATGCTAAATCTGCTCGCTTTATTGTGCCTTTCTTGGTGGACTAATAGCAGTCATTTTTTTATTTATTTTTGTCTATATGATAGAAATACATCTGCACTCACATTACAGATGTTTCTGTGTTTGCAGAGTTTTATGCATTGTGTGTGTATTTGCATCTCCTTCGTTTTAAATGCTTGAAGTGGATGACTACTTGAGTTGTATTCCTTAAAAGACTCTTGATTAAGTAAAAGAAACTTCACATGGTACTTCTTGTGGATTAGAGTGTATGATTTAGATATTAATTTCTAATTGGTCGCCCTTCATTTGAGAAATGACTTGAATAGCGTTCCATCTTTTCTTCAACGGTCGTCCCAAATTAAATTTATGGTTCTTTCAGATAGATGATTGGCATTTTAGGATGACTAATCGTTAGGTGGGCAATGAACGAGGCAATGTTCTAACTCTTTTAAACAAGGATCAATCGAGCATTCTTAAGGTTCCTTCTACATCTTGCCTGTACATAACTTGAGGAAGGATTGAGTTACACAGTATGCTAATCAAGTGTAACTCCGTGGTTTTTATATACAAGAAGGAATTACAAGGAGTAAGGCATTGTACTTCTAGAATAGAGTTAGAACTTTGAGGTTGGTCTAGCAAACACATATGATGTCTATGATTTAGATTTGTTTCTTTTGAAATATTGTGAAAGCTATTTCTTCTTCAACTAAGTAGAAAGTTTGAACGAAAGAAATATTAAAGAGCTGCCTGGCAAGCCATTTCTTGAAATTCAGAAGGTTCATAAACTTCTTACTTGACTCCTGAAGTTACAATCCATAATGGTTTTGACTGTCGATTAATGAAGTTGGAGCCAGATGTGTTTCTTTTTTTCCGATCACCTAAATTACAAGGTGACTGAAAATTTGTAGGGATGAGAATTCTACCGCTAATAACATTTATTATGGTGCTTGGAGCTTGATACGAGGGTTAGTTTTGTGGCATGAATTTATAAAGCAGAATCTTTGTTTAGATTAGACACTCCTAAGCAACAAGAATCGCATTGATTGAGTTGATATGGTTCATAGTTTTGAAGCCTATTTTGGTTCTTATGATGCGCAGCACTGGCAGAGAACTTTTGTTCTCCAGTATTTAAGCTGGTCAAGTGATGAGGTGACCTATTTTGCATCTGGCAATATTTGAGAGACGAGTGTTGCAAGGAACTTTAGATTTTCAGCTACAGTTTACCATCCTTGTCAATTTTGCGAAGAGAAAGCTGAAGCCTATATAGAGTGTTGGTAAGGCGCGACCTATGGGTTAATGTATCAGTTGTCCCAGGAACCCATGTTGTTAGGGAGGAGAATGCCTCTTCAAGTTATTTATTTGGCCCAATGCCCATCAGAGTTGAGTTTCTTGTTTCTAGCAGACAAGTCTGGTATTTGTCATCATACGTTCCAAATACTTTGTTAATTATCATGAGAGGAAAGAATTGACTGGAGTTGTGTACAATTATGAAATCCTTTCTCTTTTGGAAAAGTCTAATTTGTTCGTGAGAGCATCCAAGAAAGGTTTCGAAATGCGAGGAGTTTTTAGTTTGAAGAAAGATGTTAAAATAGGTGTTTAAGGTGGATTAACCACCATTTTCTTCGTGTTTATCTTGACGTGTAAAGTTTTGGCAGAAAGATGTTAAAATAGGTGTTTAAGGTGGATTTAACAATTATATCTAGAATATTGTGATAACAGGAGAATTTGTATGAATGAATATCTTCAGACACACACCAGAGTCAGGGGTATGTCTGGGATTGTTGTTTTTCCCCTGGATTTCTCAAGGTTTTGTGCTTTCTACTCCTGTAAGATTGGAATGCCGAGCGGGTCCAGCCCAGGTGCTGCAGAAAACAAGCTGTGCGCAATGGACCTAGTCCTATCAACAAAGGCAACTCATGAGTAATGGTATGTTCATGAGTTGGACTGGCACTGGTAGAAATAAAATAGCATCATAATTGTGGACTGAGGAAGCTTCCGTACACAACTTGCAGTCTAGTTGCGGTCAAGAAGAGACTTGATAAAAGAAAAAAACGTGATATTTGAATAACTGATATGAAGATGTCGTGAAAATCAAAGTTGGTTGATATTTTTCCACACCATAGTCGTACTTGGTAACAGAGGTGGGAGAAAATTAGCAGATAAGCTTGCTTGACAGTTCCTTCAGCATATTTTCTACACCATCGAATGAGTAGCAGCAGTTAAGTTTGAAGGTGGGTGTTTCCTTTGACGGGCAGTGACTAAACTAAAATCATCAAAATTTTGTGTGGGAAGATCCCAATTAACTTGGTTTAGTACTGTTGTTAGGTCTGCTGTCCCAACAGTGAGATACCACAGTTTTCAACGTTTCGTCATCATAAGCCTGTCCTCAAGCTCGAACTGGCCGCCTCCCTGTATCTTAATTTCTTGCATTAAACCTTTGAAATATAGCATCCTAACAAAATAACAATCCGTTCTTATCAACTTCTTTACAAGTTAATTAGCTAATTCTCTAGTCTTCTCCTCTTATATATATGCATAGAGAGAGACACACACACACACACCTGCTTGTAGAACCTGCCTTGCCTACGAAGTTTGCACTCTCTAGATTAATATGAGTTCTCAAGCACAGACACGAACCAGGGCTCACCAACCATGTGCTGCTTGTAGAATGCTACGAAGGAGATGCGACAGCAATTGCATGCTCGCCCCATATTTTCCAGGTGATGAAGCTGAGAAATTTTTTGGGGTTCATAAGGTGTTTGGTGCCAGCAATGTTATCAGAATGATTCAGGTTGAACATCACATATACTTGTCACTCGCTAGCTTAGTTCTGCAGTTTAGTAAGTAGTCTAGTCATGAAATTACTTGTTATTCTCACCAGTTTAAGTTTCCTAGAGGAACGTTCTTTATTTTGATCCTCTACATTGTTACAACTTTCTGTTTCTCTTCATCACTGTTTACAGCCTAGTCCACTGGATGAATCACAGTTCACCTGGTATCACCAGGTTAAAACAAATAAATCTGCTTAATCATCTCCCATCTCATTCGCAAGTACCTAAGATACTTAAAAGTTTTAAAGGCTATTTTAGGGCATCACGAATTCATGATCATCTAAGTGAAGTAACACGATATATATATATATATACCCTTGTGTTTTTTTCTGTCCAGATGGTGGACGAATCAAAAAAAGAAGATGCTGTTAAAGCAATCATCTATGAAGCAACATCAAGGCTCAGAGACCCTGTATATGGAAGTGCTGGAACAATATTCCACCTGCAAAGGATGGTTGAAGAACTCAAGATGCAGGTGGAGTCCATGAGAGCTCAAGTAGTTCAGCTGCAAGAACAAAGAAACCAGTTGTTGGGCATTCTGATGAACGTCCGCCACCTTGATTCCACCTCCTCGGTTCATGACAGCAAGTTTGATGGTGGCAATTTCATGTTGGATGAAGATTCAATGGCTTATGATCCCATGACATTTTTCACAGAAAATGACTGGACTTTCTGATGGGAAATAAAGAGTCCCAGTAAAGTAGTATTAAACATTTTCTTTCATTCAGCTAGATCTCAGGAAAAATCTTTTAGCACTGTATTAGGAGTATTAAATTAAGAAAATGGGTTTTAAAAGTTATGATGAAATTTATGGGAGCATATACTGAGACTTGGTGTACACTAAGAAACAAGAACATTGCTTGAAAAGAAATTAAAGTGGGAATTAAAAAACAAACCCCACCAGCCTAACTAATGCTGCCAGTGCCTAACTAATGCTGATCTATGTCCCATCTGAAGAGAATTGTATTAATTAACAAACAGCTCAGAGAATTTCAATGTAACCATAGACCAAATTTACTGTACATTGCTGCAATAAAATTATTTATTTGTTCTTGAGTTGTAAAAAATAAGCTCAGGGTTTTTTTATCTTTTTTGTTGGTTTATTTTGGTTTTTATTTTTTTATTTTTAATTTTTTTCTTGGTTTTTTTGTTGAATTTTTTTTTATTTCAATTACATCATTCAATTAAAGTTTTTTTTGTTTTATTTTTTTCTAGTTTAACCCCCATTCTTTTGATTTTTTTTTTGTTAAAGCTATTTTTCAATTTAATTTAACCTTCCAATTAAAGATTTTAATTTGTCCTTCAATTAATGTTTTTTTTTCACCCTCGATTTTGTTTAGATCATTTTATGTAATTGATTTTTTTTCTGGTTTCATCTTTCGACATTCGATATGTCAGGGATTCAAATTTATGCGATCTTAATGTTTTGCATTATTTTTAAAAAAATATTAGTTTTGCGATTATCTTTAATTTCTTTTCTGGAGGTTTATAATGGTCTTATGATTTAAGTCACGGGTTTTCCATGCTATTTTTTAATATAAGTTTTTTAAAATTGTTTGTGTTTGATTTTTCAAGATATTATTTTAATGCATCTATGGGTTTTTTTTTGTTTTATACAAATAAACTTTATTTTTGAAAATAAAAATATTTATTTTTAAATAATATTATTGATGTGTTAGGCCTTGTATAATATTTTTTTAAAGTGTATGTTTATTCAATCAGTTTCATTTGTGTTTAACTTTTAAAATACATTTTTGCCCTTCGATTTAAGAAAAAGTAAGTCATATGCCCAAGCGTTTTTTTATCATTTGAAAGTGGTTTTTTTGTTAGTTCTAAACTAATAGACGGTATTTCGGTCTTTTTATTTTAAATAATTAATATAAATATTCAAAAACAATTCTAGCTGATGGGAGTCATCAGCGCCTTTTGGGTGATGCGTGTGGCCCCTCCCAGTAGCCAAACCTATCATTTCGCAGTATTGTTGAAAGCACCTTCACATCCTCTTCCTCCTCATGTGACGCATATAGACAACGACAAGGTGATCTGTCATTGATAAACCTTTATGTTTTTTTTTCTTTTTTTTTTCTCTCCCTTTAAAAAGTATTGGTTAGTCCTTTTTATTTTTGGTATTTTGATTTTAGTCCTTATTCTTTTGATTTCTAATTTTAGTTATTGACCCTCTTATAAAAGTTTTATTTGTTTTCAATTTAGTTATTCAATTATAATTTGACATATATTATTTTTTTCCAATTTGTTCCATATTATTTGTTTTTTAATTTTTTTTCTTTGGCCCTTCTGTAGTTTTATTATCATTCAATTTCATCCTTCAATCCAACTTCATGTTGTATTATTTTTTTCAATTTGGTCCTTATCCTTATCCTTTTAGTTTTTTTCTTTTGTTAAAGTTTTTTTTTTCAATTTAACCCTCCAATAAGAAAATTTAGGTTGCCCTCTAATTTATTTTTTATTTTGGTTTCACCCTCATTCTTTTAATTAAAAAAATTTTTAGCTAATTTTGAGTAGTTGATTTTTTTCTCAGTTTCATCCTTCAGCGTTTGATTCGCTGGGAATTGTACTTTGCGGTTTTTCCATTCATAGTGCTTTTGATCTAATGAATTGAGTCAAGTAGTTTTTTTGTCCATTTTTTTTTTATCTAATTTCGTACTTCCAATGGTTTTTTTCCAAGTTATTATGGTCTTTGATTTTTATAAAAATTTTATTCCTTACTATCTTTGTCTATTTTTTATCATCTAATTAAAATAAAACCAACTTATTAAACCTAATTGGGCCTGTAACATTTGTTTTTCTTATTTTTTAATGCGTTTGCGACACCTAGACTATCATTTCCTTTTTCTTATTTTTTTATTTTGGTTTTGTTTTTTATTTTAATTAATACATTTTCTTAACATTTCTTTTTTTTTTAATAATGTTTTTAATTTATTTTTCAATTAATATCCTTCCTTTATGATTATTAATGTCTTTACATAGATGAAATTTATTTTTAAAAATAAAAATATTTATTTTATTTTATTTTATGTTGTCTAGAATTACACAAAATAACATCATTTTGAATAAAACAAATATTTTTGTCAAAACACACCGATTCATTTAAAATGAAACAACGTCATTTTGGTAACCCTATGTTAATTAGGGTTTGAATTTTCTTTTTTAATTTTATATTTCAATTTTTTGAATTGATTCTGATTTTAAGAATCAATTCAATTTTTTAGCGCTTTTTCAACATGGTTCCTAGTCTAGATATTTTTAATTTTGTCTTTAATTAACCTCCAAACTTTAAACTTCTTCAAATTCACCCTTATTTTTAACCAAATTTAGTCCCTGAATATGTGTGCCTTTTGTAGAGAGGTCTTTGGTCTTGAATTTTTTAAACTTAGCCTTTAATTGAGTCCCTAACTTTGATTTTCTTGTAATTTCACCCTTGATTTCATTCTATTAAGCTTGTAAAAGTTAAATTTGGTCCTTCAAAGTTCCAATCTTCTCAATTAAGCCTAACTTAGGCTTTCAAATTTAATTTTTCACCAATTAAGTCCTTAATAAAATTAATTTGACCCATTAAAAGTCTAATTAAGTCCTTACTCTTAATTAATTCTTAAACTTAATTAAATCGTTAATCAGGCTCATGATTAAATCAAATCAACTATTAAAAGTCTAATTAAGTTCTCAAACTAAATTTTTATGAAAATTCATTTGATATTCACTTAAATTAACCTTGAATCTGCATTGTCCTTCACATAGAGGTCCTTTAAGGGTGCGATTGAGTTTTCAATTTCATCAAAGATTCATTTTGGTTTCTTCATCTTTCATTTATTCATTTAAATCTTTTTTCAGCATGTCCTTCCAACCACGTCACTTCTTTTTTTTTTTTTTTTAATAAAAAGACAATTTTAAGGGAATCTAAAATCAGGTTATGACTATCAACATTGTAGTCATTAATTCTTTGAATAAGATTGCAAAACTCAATTCACATTGGCTAAGAATCTCATAATCAATACTATTTTAAAATAGATAGAATATTTTCTCTAATTCACCTAGGTGATGAATTATCTCATGATTACTTAAATATCTTCAAATAGTTTATGTTATATTGAATATCTTCTCGTTTATTACCCTTGATTAGGACAACATATAGTCAAGATCAAAACATAACACTCTCTATATAAGATAACTTAGTAATCTCAAGTCTAAGAATTACTTATACAACTATCACGTGAGTCTTTCTATAGAAATAGAAGATCTCTTAATATAGAATTTTTTTACAGGTTAGTTCAGTGCATATGTCATATGACAAGCACTTGTATTTTAGCTCCAAGTATCCTTCATACCTCAGTTTTTTCTATCATATTTGATCCTCATTCTTTTGATTTCTATTTTTTTTTACTTTGACAAATTTTTTAAATTGATTTTCTTAGTTCATCTTTATTATTAAATTGGTTAGGAATTGAACTTTTGAATTGAGCTTGAGTCTAGAATTTCATGAAATGTGAGTTTAAGAGATTAACCCAAGATTAGAAGATTCACCTAGGTTTTTTTTTTTTAAGCTCATGTTCTTTCAGTTTCATCCTTCAATATTTATTTAATTGGAGATTGAGCTCCAATTTTTTTTTTCTTTCTATAGAATTTTTCACTAATTTTAAAAATAACTCGGGTTATCTCGGACCTTATTATTTGTTGTTCTTTGTTAAATTTAGTTTTTTTTTAAGAAATTTTATTTTTGAATTAAACTAAATATGAAGATAGGATGCTCACTTCATGATATTTTTTTGGTGGGCTTTTCAGGTTGTTGCTCTGATGGCGCTTGTGGTCTCTTTTGGTGTCGTTATACAGCCTTTTGCAGTGACATTATAACAATCTTTATGAGCTCTTTTTAGTGGTGGGGTAGTGTTCATCGTGGAGCAACATTCAATCTTCAACATGCTTTTTTTCTTCTCCTTCAAAGTATGATTTTAACAACTTATTTTTTATAATTAATTATATTTTTTTTGCTTTATTTATTATTGATATTTTTTAAATATATTATTAAATAAATCGAGCTTGTGATACTCGGTTAAGTCAATGACTCAAACCTCATACTTTTTTTCTTTTTTAAAACTAATCTCGCTTGAATATTTTTTTTTTACGATGTTAAAAAACACCTAACTCGATACACGGAGTACCAAGGGTCACTTATATAGCGATTTCACTAATCATGGAATTCAAGGACTTCTAGGCTTACAAAATGGTTAGAGTTGTGTCAAAGCCCATTCAGGCCCACTTAATTCTGACGTGGCCCATAAACTAGGTTACTAGAAGTTTAACAAATTGGGCCCTAATATTTTTTTTTTGGAAAATTGAGCCTTGAGACAAACAATTCATTCTTTGTGTAGCATTATTATATTTCTGCAGAGCGAGAAACAGCAAAAAGAAAAACTGAAAGGGTTTTGTAATAAAAATAAATTACTTCTATTTTATTTCGATAATTCATGAATTCTCCACATCATCATCATCATTAGCGATATCAGTAAGTAATTTCTGGTTAGGAAGTATGTTTAGCTAAATGTTTAGTACTAATTTCTGTTATTAAATTATACTGTTAATTGTCTTGTCCCCTACTCTCTCTTTTTTCTTGTTCTTGTCACTGTCCTGTAATTCAGAACTGATTGTATTTGCATCACTACATTGTGAAAAATTCTGCGAATTCAGCATCGGTTTTGGAGGGATTCATTTTGTCTACTGGGTACGTGCTATTTGTTGCAATTTTTTTTCCTGTTCTGTTACGTGGAAGAAATAAAAAAATTTGGGGCTCTCTCCTCGGATTGTTTTGTTTCAGTGATAAATTTCACTTTCTGGTATGGAATCGGTCACTGCAGTGGAATTTTGTTTAATTTTAGGTGAATTTTTATTTATTGATTGATTAATCAGCTTGAATTCAAACTGTTAGCTTTGACGTGAATAGGGTCTGTTTTGTTTTCGTCAAAATATATGTGTCTAATTTTGTTTTCGTTTTTCCCTTTCTTTATCTGTTATGCAGAAAATGGAATGTATGTGGTGTGTGATGGATTTTTCTATGTTTTCTTTTTAACTGTGATTTTTTGAGCAGTTGCCCTAACTCCAGAATATAATGAGTTTGTGCCCAGCAGCAGTTTTGATTTTTTATTTGATATTGAAAACTATGTCAAGCGTACAGGGGGGGCTTTATTCTGTGTTCTTGGTGGAGCGGTCTGATTCTGATACTGTCCTGGCCTTCCACTGTTTTGCTTAAAGAGGCACTGACACAACCTGCTAGCTTGAATTGATTTTGCTGCAGTTAATCATAAACTTCTTCTTCAACCACGCATTTAAGTAGTTTGGTTTTAAGATTCGGCTTTCAATTTTTGAAACTTGCTCTTAAGTTGGATGAATAGAGAGAGGAAGAATACGTTTATCTTATTTCTAGATGTTTCTTTCAATTGACAAAAGATTTAAGAACTGAAATAGAATGTAGCAATTTACTTTCTTTTTTCTTTTTTTAAGTTTTAATCTTCAGAATTTTGAATTGCAGTATTTTTTTTTCCTTCTCTTGCATTCATTCAGAAACCAACCGAAGGCTAAGGAACTGAAAGTTGAAATATTTTTTGGCCACTGGTGAATGAAGCCATCAAATAACATATGGATTCGGCGCCAGCAGTGCCCATGTGGAGATTGGAAGTGTTATATTAAGTATGAGGGAGATGATCAGACTTCAGCAAGCTCTCAGCTAGGAAGGAGTGAGACAACATCAACAGAATTAGTCTTCACTCCTTACGTGGGTCAAATTTTCAAAAGTGATGATGATGCTTTTGAATACTACTCCAATTTTGCTCGGAAGAATGGGTTTTCAATTAGGAAAGCACGGTCGACTGAAAGCCAACATTTAGGGATTTACAGACGAGATTTTGTTTGTTATCGTTCTGGATTTAATCAACCACGGAAAAAGGCAAATGTGGAGCATCCCCGAGATCGGAAATCAATACGATGTGGATGTGATGCAAAATTGTATTTGACAAAGGAAATTGTTGATGGTCTTGCCCAATGGTATGTCTCACAGTTTAGCAATGTTCATAACCATGAACTGCTGGAAGATGACCAAGTGCGTTTGCTACCTGCATATCGGAAAATACAGGAGGCTGATCAAGAGAGGATTCTTTTGCTATCCAAAGCAGGGTTTCCTATTAATCGGATAGTGAAGGTGTTGGAGTTGGAAAAAGGAGTTCAACCTGGACATTTTCCCTTTATAGAGAAGGATGTTAGGAACTTTGTTCGGACTTGTAAAAAGACTGTTCAAGAAAATGATGCTTTGCTCACTGAGAAGAGAGAGAATGATACATTGGAACTCCTTGAGGCCTGCAAGTCTGTGGCTGAAAGGGATCCAGATTTTGCTTATGATTATACCACAGATGAAAATCAAAAGGTTGAAAATATAGCATGGTTGTATGGGGATTCTGTTCGTGCATATACGTTGTATGGCGATGTAGTTACTTTCGACACCACATATCGTTCTATTACCTACGGCTTGCTCCTAGGAGTTTGGTTTGGCATGGATAACCATGGAAAAGCAATTTTGTATGGATGTGTTTTGCTGCAAGATGAAAGTTCTCATTCTTTCACATGGGCTTTACAGGTTTGTGGAAAAGAATTCATGTAATCATTCTGTCCCATCTTCATGTCCTTTTTATGATTTTCTTCTTTTGAACAGACTTTTGTCCGCTTTATAAAAGGAAGACATCCACAGACAATTATAACAGATATGGAGTTGGCCCTTAGGGATGCCATAGCAAGGGAGTTGCCAAATACAAAACATGTTGTATGTATATGGCACATTCTATCTAAGTTATCCAGCTGGTTATCTTTTCCCCTTGGATCGCGGTTTGAAGATTTTAAAGCTGAGTTTGACCTCTTGTGTCATGAGGAAAATGTAGAAGACTTCGAACATCAATGGAATCTTTTGGTTGCCAGATTTGAACTTGTTACAGATAAGCATATGGCTCTACTCTTTTCATATCGAGGATTTTGGTCAATTTCCTACATTAGAGGTTCATTTCTGGCTCGCACAATGGCACCTGAGTTTTCACAGTCTCTGCACACATTCCTGAAAAGAATCTTGGGTGGACAAACATGTCTGCAAGCATCTTTTGAGCAGGTATACGGGTCAGTTGTCTCAAAGATTTTCTTATCAAGTTTCTGTTATTTGATAGACTGCATTTTGGATTTTGTTTGTGGGTCTTGCAGATTGGTCTTGCTGCAACTGTTGGAAATCAAACCAGAGATGGGACGCCGTATATGCATATCAAGACATGCTTGCCAATTGAAGAACATGCACGCAGTGTGCTTACACCTTATGCCTTTAATGTGTTGCAGCATGAAATTGTATTGTCGTTGCAATATGCTATACAAGAAATGGCAGATGGATCATATCTTGTCCAACACATCAAGAAAATGGATGGCGAACGTTTTGTAAATTGGATGCCAGAAGATGAGCAAATTCACTGTTCTTGCAAGGAATTTGAACATTCGGGGATATTATGTAGGCACTCTCTTAGACTGCTTGAGGTGAAAAACTACTTTCAGCTCCCAGAAAGATATTTTCCCCTTCGCTGGCGACGGGACCAATCACTGGTTCCTATGGATGATCAAAATGCTCAAAGCAACAACGATGAGTGTGCTCAAGCCTTCCATGCTCTTGCTGAAGCTCTATTGACAGAGTCCTTGATATCGAAGGAACGTTTTAACCATGTACAAAGAGAAATTACGGGGCTCCTTGCTGAAGTTAGAAGTATGCCAGTGGCTGAAGAATTATCTCTGAATATACCCCCTAACAATGTCAGTGAAACGTAGTTTTGTTGATGTAGCAAACAGTGGTATATGACTGCAGTTAGAATTTCATTCAAATTGTTGGATATATTTGGACAAGGGAACAAAAAAACAAAAAACAAAAGTGTTGAAAGCATAGAAAAGATAGTTACTGTCGATTTTAATATGCCTATGGATTTTGGCAATCAAAATGGAGGTGGTGAAAAACGCCATTTTTGCCCTACTGTTCTCTTGAATTTCCCCCAAATATGTGAGGGGTTTTTGTACCGTGTCTTTAACCAAAGGCATTGGTTTCGTCGCTGTTGAAGCTTAAAAAAGGTTGAACCAGACATGAAATAACCGGTTGAATATTATCTGATTGCATGGATTTTCTTTTAGTTTGGAGGGCTAGGCGGAATTGTATGGTTTACGGTGGGATTAGGGAGTGAAGAGCCAAGATGATTTTTTTTTTCTAGCTTTTTTAGTTATAAAGAAGTTCGGTCTCAGATCTTTTGCGAGAGAGAGAGAGAGAGAGAGATTGATACTAGAACTAAGCGTAGCATATTTATCAGTCAGGGAGTTCATATGGTCCATAACTCTCATCAGATAAAAGTATTTGGGAGATTATGATTTAATACTTCTAGTTTTGAAAAACCAATTTGATCTAACTTTAGAAACTAATTAATTAGTCTTTTGCCTAGTGTTAATTATACTTAATTTCATATTATTTTGTTTTAAATAATGTCTTCTTTTTTCTTCAATCACTTAATATTATTTATTTATTTTTCCTTTTTCTATTTATTAAAAAACATAAATTTGAAAAAGAATATGAAATGAATGGGGTAGGACTAATTAATTTGTTTGTAAAACTAGAGAAGCTATTTCATTTTGCAAAACTAAAATAATTAAATTATAATCTACTCGGTGGTTGTTGTTGATGGTACTGTTATCATCTATCATAGATACTAAGGGTATTAAAAAAAAAAACCTTATAATATTTACATTATGTGATCCAATTTAATCCGTCAAAGTTTGATAATGTGGATATTACAAATAATAATGGATTAAAAACTCAAGAAATGAATATCACAGATAAAGTGATATGTCAAAATTTATAAGACCCGGTCAACTTGACTCAACTTATATGCCCTATATTCCCTTTATCTTTATATTTCATAGTTTATGGATTGACCATTTATTTTTATTTTATTTAAAAATATTTTGGCTATAAAATTCTTGTTAGTGGGCTTCTAATTAAATTTCTTTAATGTAACAAAAAAGATCATGTTTTTTTGTTGAAAGGGAGGGGAAGGTAACTAGAATTTAATGGTACTTTAATATATGAAAATTATACCTAACATTTGGGATGCCATGACACATACAATCCATTATGTAGATCCACCTTTAAATGTGGACCTATGAAAAGTAGCAATATAAGCCCAAACTGTGGATATTTATAATATTTACAAAAACTTTAGTCTAACCTGATATGTCCAACTCGCTCGAGTCCAAAAAATTAAAATAAGTCGGATTTACAATTTGTAAAATATCAAAAGTTGGATTGGATACAATTATAAACTCAAATCCGACTCAAATATATCCATAAATACCCCTAATAGATACAACTCATTGTTACATTAACAAAAACTAATTGGCCTAGGCAATTCAATATTGCAATTATTATGGCTATACACAATTGCTCTAGATTCATATGGTGCAATTTTTTTTTTCTTTTTTCATATTATTTTTTTTCTAATTTGATCCTTTTTAACTTATTTGTTTCGTGATTGGCCTTGATATTTCAATTCCATTATCTTGCTATGGCCTTATCTCATAAGCAGAAAACATATCATCGTTGGGTTTGCGCTCAATCATGCAAAAAAAATGATCGGGTTTTCTGTTTTCAAAGAAATTTAAACTGGAGGGACTAAAATTGATAAAAATAAAAAACAAAAGGCTATAAAGTAAGAACAAACAATCAAATTTTAAAATCTAAGGGAGGAGAGAGAAATAGTGAAAGCAAAAAGTTGTCAATGCCACACCGTGAAGAAGCACCCTATGCGTGCCACCAAGGAATAATAAGGATGCCAAGATGATTTTAGGGACATCAAAGAAGACTCCATTTGGAGGCGAAAATAGACTACATGTGTCACTTGGTGAATTGACATATCCATAATTGGTGACTCATGATCATGACCTGTGACTGTGACCTATATAATCTATCAAGTCATGCTAATAAATAACCAATAGGCTTATGTTGGACTCATTGAACCCAACCTATATTCTAGGATAGGTTCATGGATAATACCTTATTAAGATTCATTTATCATATAGTACCTAAGATTTATTTGTATTTGTAATATCTGTTGAATAAAAATTATATGTCTTGGTTTTATCCAAACATTGATCACTATGGGTTCATCTACTTAGGAGAAGATGTAGTGATATGGAGGTCCCTTTTTGGATAAAGTTTCTGACAATGACCTATTTGAGGTTCATTGTCTCGTGATGTGCTATTTTAACAATCATTTATTCATCCTTAGCCTTACATATATGAATTTTTTTTAAAAAAAAATTCAATACTCTTATTATTCGGTTAATATTAGGTTTAGAGAATATTATGTATTTTTCATTACTTTAAAAACAAAAAAAAAAAGGTATTACTTTAAAAACAAAAAAGTTGTTACTACTTTTAGTTTTCAAGGTCATGTTCCATGCATGTCCATGTAACATAAGCACTAAAAGCAACAAACAAAACTTTGAAAACAAAGATGGGTTATTTTTCTTAGAGCATGTTTGGGAACGCGGTGCAAATCACGTTCCCTCAAATTTTGAAAAACTTTTTGTGTTAAAAATTATTTTTTTATGTTTTCAAATCGTTTTGATGTGCTGATATCAAAAATAATTTTTTAAAAATAAAAAAATATTATTTTGATATATTTCTAAGTGAAAAGCATTTTGAACGGCAATCGCTGCCACAATCTCAAACATGCCTTAAAGATTTTGTACATTGGCTTGTTGGGCCTTTTAATATCAGTTCAAACCAAAGAGCCTTGCAAACTAGTTACCAGGCCCGAAATGCATGGGGGAGTAATTTGAATGTTTTGTTTTTTTTGTTGGAAAACCGAGGGGGACCCTTAAAAACACTTAAAACTTGGACAGTTTTAAAATCCACAAGAACAACAAAGTGTTGCGTAAAAATATGACCAAGAGCATGTCAAATATAATATGCAACTTATTAAGGATCTCAGCCAAAAAATCAAGAAAAATGAAAGCAGGACAGGGACAGTTCCAGTGAGGTCTTGGGGGTTCAAACTAGACTAAAATCAAAGAAAAGTAGTATCCATAAAACCAAAATGCAATTTCTAGACAACTTCAAAACTTGGCGAGCACAAACGCATCAGGGGACAGTCAGAATCTCATCAGAAGTTCAACAACACTAAATTTCAATGGTCCAGATATTATAACAGTATAATGAAGAGAAATAACATATTGAATATAGATTGGTGCATAGATTGTTTTGGCTTTTGCTTACAAGAAGAATATTGTATTGCTCATAGTAAATAATACAGAGATCAGTATTCTATATATATACAAAGCCTGCATAATCTATTCTTGACAAGGAAAGCTTAAGTTAAGGATATGTTGTCTAACGGTTACAGAATTGAAAAAGCAAAGTTAACATACACATACAATTTTCCTTTTATTTCCTAGCTGTTACATGCTTGATTGTTGGCAGATTTGTGACTTATGGGATCTGCAGCATGATTTAAGGAATCATCCTTTATACGCCCCCGCAAGATGGAGTCACCATCGGTTACTCCAATCTTGACCCGAAGAAGTTCTGTCCGTTGACAAGATAGAGGTTTCGTCAAGAGATCAGCAAGCTGATCTTGTGTATTGACATGATGAACATGAAGAGTGCCCTTCTGGACAATATCACGAACAAAATGCAAGTCAATCTGAAT
>Ga0307517_10002191_pt1 | contig 31588 bp, 23 predicted proteins | sample 23_EM_MG_FD_194515 | JGI IMG/M metagenome (GOLD analysis project Ga0307517, IMG submission 194515) | Populus trichocarpa ectomycorrhiza microbial communities from riparian zone in the Pacific Northwest, United States - 23_EM | ecosystem: Host-associated > Plants > Roots > Unclassified | place... | reverse complement strand
GCGACGTCTGATAGAGTCACGATTGGATCAGGACGCGGCATGTATAGGGGGTAAGATCAGGAAGAACAGACCAGACGTCAGGAAGGGAGAGATCAGGATCGTGGGATCCGGACGAGGGAGGCAGGAGAAGAAACAATCGGGACGAGAGGTGGTAAGATCCACGAGCCCTGACGTTTGGTGAGAAGGAACCGGCATCTGGGCGCGAGAGTCTTAGATCAGACGTCGTCAGGGCGGGAGAGTCGTAGATCAGACGTCGTCAGGGCGGGAGAGTCGTAGATCAGACGTTGTCAGGGCGGGAGAGTCGTAGATCAGGCGACGTCAGGACGGGAGAGTCCTGGATAAGGCGGCGTCAGGACGGAGTAGCGGAGCACCAGACGCAGTCAGGACACACAGGACGTACGGGTCCGAGTCCGGATGGCGTCAGGACGGATGGCGCCAAGTAACGCAAAGTCAGGACGCAACGTCGATCCGACGTTGCGTCCTGATTCGCGATTAGCGTTCCGGCGTCAGACGCACGGAACGCACGGAACGCAAGGTATTATTTTTGCTGATGTAGTATAATCGCTCCTACGTACATTTCCGACATATTTTCGGGAATCTTCTCCAGAATGTCTGCCTCGAGACTTTCATTCATGGCTTCCGGAGTTTCGTCCTCGTCTAGTCTAAGACGAAGGTATCCCATGATATCATTCTTGCTGGTTCCTACCGACACACTTGTCACTCGTCCAGGAAGACGCTTTTCGACCTCAGCCCGAACATGAGGCCTTGCAATAATGAATATTCGCGTGTGCGGGGATGATTTGAGGATTTGTTGAAGCGAATTAAGGAGCTTGACTCGATTCGCCACCGCACATTCATCCAAGGCGTCTATGCATACAAATGTGCGTACTGAGGATGTGATGGACTGTAACATCTTCACGATATCCGGGAGTGGTGGTCCCCGTCCGGCATTAGACAATCTTTGCTCTTCAAAAGCCCGTGTTATTTCCACTGGAACATTTTCTATTCCGCTAACGACCTGTCTCACTAAGGAACCCAGAATACTGGCCACGGACTGCTCCTTTTGCGCTGCGAAGTCCAGGTAGAAGCATGTAACCGTTGTGTTTTGCCCCCTGGACAGATAAGAGAGCCTGTCCACTACCAGTGAACTGACATAGTGGCCTGTTAGCACGGACTCAATCCCTTTCTTCTCTCCTCCGAGGATAATTCCCGTTACCTAATAAATGTCTTCCCGACACCTGGACCTCCGTAGCAAAACAATACTGCCTTATCGCCCTCACCTTCACCACTCCCCTCGTTCCACCTTCTGAATTCTTCGATTTGTGGGAGCCATTCTCCCACACCGCCGGCGCGGCGTTCTTGGATGTCCCGATGCCGTAACCTGGGCTCTAGCGGTGATAGCCAGGTCAAGAGTGGAGACCGATCATCGGGAGCAACATAGTTATTCTGCACATTATAGTTCGTGTTATTGCAGTTCGTATTATTGAAGCAGTTGATATTATGATGGGTGGGATTTTGAGACATCTTCCGCTTTTGCTGCTTGTACTGTTGTAGAGGAGTTATTGAGTATGGTCGGTTGGTGATATTCTTGGGAGCTGGGGGAATTTTGGAGCTGGGGAAATATGGGAGCTGGGGGAAAGCGGGGCCTTGCTGAGGAAATGCGGGGGTCTTCTGGCATTAAGGCAGCGTTACACATAACACTTTATGGAACAACGAAAAAAAGAGAAGGGTTGCACCATAAAAATGACCATTCCCAAATGAACTCTAAGCGCCGGACGCAGAGCAAACCCAACTAATTCAATGGATAAATTATGGCAGCCTTGTTGGCTGACACTGCGAAAAGCAATCCTTAGTGGAAGCCACAAATATCATCGCAGGTGGTGATAGCGAGAGTTTCTACTTAAGATACAAGGATTTCCCACTTTAGGGATGGAAGTTCCCCAATAATATATACTATAGATGGCCACTGCAATTACGAATACAAGTCACCATTTCTCTTATCAAAAGTCAGGTATCCCAGTTAAAACTGGATGCTTGCACGACGCGAACGACGATTTGCTTGGTTATTAAACCGCGATAAGGTTGTCTTTATCACACAGAGAACCCCCGATGGTTCCCACTCTATAACCTACCCCGGGACATATATCTCACATTGATATCCTTACCAAGTTTCGCGGGATAAATTATACCCGAAGAACAATGATCCTTAGCCACTTAGGCTGCTTCTTTAGGAAAGCCTTTGGATCTTGTGAAAAACCCGGGCTAACATGCCAGCCACCTTGAAGAAGCACAGCAAAATTGCACCGTACGGTATCTGGTGTAACCAAATATTGGAAATCTCTTGATCGCAATGATGGAATATCCTATAGCCGCACGATCGTGGCGACAAAAGTCTTCCGCATCCCCCCCTCTCCATTTTATTTTTTATTTTACCGGGTGGTGGTTGGTTTATAGTTTATCTATGGATACCCTCAAATTTCTATAGTATGATAGCATAATTGAATTTTTTTGGTTCAGGGATTGCAAGGGGTCTCTTGAAATAACCTACCGTTTGGTTATGATGCAAGGAAATGCTGTGGAGATCACGGAAGATCACTCGCTTGCGGACTTCCACCTCCGGCCCCGCACAGATAGAAGTCTTCGCCAGGTCCTCAAATGCTCTCCACCTCGCATCTGGCCCCGTTCCCCGATTCACCGACTTTACCCACACCGGTCGTGCCTATTCCTACCCACCCAAGTGAGTTCTAAGCCAGACTCCAGATTTCAGGATACTTTTTTCAATGCGCAAGTATTCGAGTAAAAATCCCGAGCCCAAGATCCGTGCAAGGGCATTGCTAAAGGCTATGGTAGGGACTTGCTGAGTGTTGTTGCGATACAAAGCGGGGAGGGGGCTATTTTGGGATAAGGGTGAAAATGGATGGGGGGCTGTCCTCATGTGCTGATGAAAGTGATATGTGCGAAAGGTGTGATTATGTTTGCACATTCTTGGAATTACTTAGATTGTGAAGTGAAGGTGAGGGTTTCTGATTATTAGTGCTGGGGTATGGAATTGAGCTGGTGTACGGTTACTTACGGAGCTTGGATTTTGTGGAGGAGGTGGAAGATTGAAATAATACTTTGCAGGCACTGGTGCCAAGGTTGTTGCTCCACCACAACCCATGATTACTCGCTCGCTCGCAACCGTTGGCACTCTCAAGAGAGTGCCTGACAGCTCAACGGTCCTTTACAGCTCAGCGGCCCTTTGTCGGTTACCTTAGCAGCATAGTGACAGCTCAACATGACTTCGTGGGTTACCATAATAACATGGTTACTCAGCATCTCTCGGTGGCTCAACAAGACTGTGGCCTACTGTAACTTTATAGTTTGCAACATAGCATAACCTACCTAATACTAGATCAAATCATGGGGAAAAACTATAGAAATGTGAGTGAAGTACGGCTGAAGAATAGTATGATTTTTAAAATTGGTGGCAGGAGCAGGGGAAACGCTAATTTTTGCACCAGTGGGTTCCGTGTGGTTAGCACTCTTCTGTTCGGGCACCGTAGGCCACTGAGCCATAATCTGATGTCAGCCACAGAGTGATGCTAAGTCACCATGTTACTACGGTAACCCACAAAGAACCGTTGAGCTGTAAAGGACCGTTGAGCTGTCAGGCACTCTCTTGGGAGTGCCCACGGTTGCGAGCCAGCGAGTAATCATGGGTTGTGGTGGAACCACAACCTTGACACGAGTACTGTGCTTGGGTTATCGTGTGTCCACTTCATAATTTTACTTTCTGTTCTTACATAGCTCAGCTTTTAATAACAAGTAGTTTGCGCCTGTTGTATCCTTAGTACCGGCACTCTACTATGATGGAGTAACCCCATCGCGGTATGTTAGGTTGGGGCACACTCGTAAGGTGTGAGCAGGGCTATGGCAAGACCGCGCGGCGGTGACTGGTGTTGTGTGGTAGAGAGCCCACTGTGCGGGCTACGAACTGTATCTAGTCTGAGCTGCGTTCCTTTCTCTGTAACATCACTTCTTAGCATCACCTTACACTCCTTGCGAACACACTTGTCATATACATCGCTTTCTCGTGACGACAGTTCAGCTCATAGCTGTGTCATTGCGGTGCTTGTACGACGGCATGTTTCCCTGCGCATAAACCAGACCAAGCCTCGCAATTGGGCCCGGGCTTAGATCGGGTCGGGCCGGGCCGGGCCGGGGGTCAAGGGGTTTGGGCCGGGTCGGGTCGCCCAGGTGGCAAGCCCGGGTAGCCCGAAATAAAGCCCGAAGAATTGTCACTTTTGTTTATCAAATCACAAGATATCACTCATATCTTCTGTTGATGTATGTGTTCGCCCAGACCCGAGAAAAGAAGCTTAATTTTCTAAGGAAGCGGAGAGCGTGCTATTTATGCTGCGCAACCAGAGTACATATCCACTGTAGAAAAGAACTTCAAGAAAACAAAAGAAGATGAAAGAAAAATCTAATGCGCATAGAGTTACATCTATGATTGATTGATTGAGCTTAAACTCCGACGGCATTGAAGTGAAACTAGTATGAACTAGGAAGTACTGTTGTACTCAAGAAGATAGAGAGTACATATCCGAAAGTATAATTTCAACAATGCGCAGCTTAGAAATTGAGGAAGTAAAGGGAGACTAAGGAAGCAAATAAGAGTAAAAGAAAACTACTTCTGTACGGCGGATAAAACTAAGTCCAACATCTTTCAAAACTACTGTGAACCTAGGACTTGTATCATCGCCAAGCTAGTATTTTGTTGAGAAATTTTCAGCCTCACATTTTTAATTACCCCTTTTCATCCCAGTCGCGTAGCTGAACTTTGATTCTTGACAAGTGATCTCTGTTGAGGAACAAGATTTCAGAATATCGCAAGTCTTGATACTGAACCATCAATACTATCAGTTTCTTTTCTTTTCCATCATTCACATCGTGGTGACTAACTCTCATTCAACTCTAATAGAATCAATGCAGCTTGAAAGTCTCTCAAGTACTAAAGTTAAAATAGTTAACATCTTTAAATAGAATTGGATTAATCCCTGTTCATGAATAGTTTGGGCTGTTTGGGCGGCCCGGGCTTTTTTGGGTCGGGTCGGGTTCGGGTCGGGCCCGCCATGGTTTGGGCCGGGTTTGGGCCGGGCTTAAGAATTTGCGGCCCGGGCCGGCCCATTGCGAGGCTTGAACCAGACCTCCATCATACTATACGATAGAAACCTCGCAGCGGTAGAACTCGGGGAGATTTGCCAAAATGAAAATAAAAAATTAGTTTCCAAATTCCCCAGGACATGAAACAGTCACCAAACTCCCTGCGATATTTTTCTTTTTCTTTTTCTACTCGTAGTGCCCGGCGGAAAGAGGAGCACTATCGAAAGGAAATGAAAATTGATTCTATCATACACCGCATTTCTCTACTTTAAGACAAAAACACCATATTATGCAGTCTAAATCTTCCGGGGAAGAAAACTAAGAAAACGAAGAGGGAAAAAAAACATACAAGAAAAAAGAGATTATAAGAATTTATAGAGGGAGAGGAAGTAAATATAACAGGATGAAATCTACAAGCAATGTATAAACACGACCTTCGCAAGGATGAAAATTTGACTCAAAGAAAACTATGGAACATGAAAACGGAAACTGGGAAATCCTCACACTGCCGGGGAAGAAATAGTCGAAAGGGGAGGGGGAGAGTATGGGGTGTAGCTGCATTGACAGGTTATGGGATTATCCCCGTCGACAGGATAATGTCTAAGTGCGTCATAGAAGGTAACGTGCGGGGAAGGGAAGGGACGGTGGGTATTTCGACGGGGAGGTGCCTCCGGGGGCTCAAGTGGTACTAGGAGTTGCCGCTTTGCGAGATTTTAGGAGCACTACTATCTTCTCGTGTCCTTTCTGAGTGGCAAGTGAGAGCGGTGTTCTGCCCCATTTATCTGGCTTGTCAGGGTTGACCTCTTCCCGTTCGAGTAGCACTTTTACCACTCCCTCATGTCCGTTCTCAGCGGCACACGAGAGCGGTGTTCGGCCCGATTTATCTGGCTTGTCGGGTTTGACCTTTTTCCGTTCGAGTAGTATTTTTACCACTCCCTCATGTCCGTTCTCAGCGGCATGCGAGAGCGGTGTTTGGCCCCAACCATCTGGCTTATCCGGGTTGACCCCTTCCCGTTCGAGTAGAATTTTGACCACTCCCTCATGTCCCTTCTCAGCGGCACGCGAGAGCGGTGTTGGGCCCCATCTACCTGGTTGGTCGGGGTTGACCTCTTCCCGTTCGACTAGAATTTTTACCACTCCCTCATGTCCGTTCAGAGCGGCAGCCAAGAGCGGTGTTCGGCCAAATGCATCTGCCTTGTCCGGGTTGACCTCTTCCCGTCCGAGTAGTATTTTTACCACTCCCTCATGTCCATCCCAAGCGGCAGAAAAGAGCGGCGTCCGGCCGTTCTCACCTTCCTTTTCCGGGTCGACCTCTCCCCGCTCGAGTAGAGCTTTTACTACTTCTTCATGCCCATTAAACGCGGCACATGAAAGTGGTGTAAGACCCCAAAACCCTTTCCCGTCGATATCAGAACCTTCCACCTCTATTAAAGCAGTTACCACTTCAACAATTCCAAAGAACGATGCGCAGTGTAGCCCACTGAACGGAATAAAATTGTAGCCTTTGTGGTGCATGTTATCATGCGCAAGGAGTAATTCGGTCGATATCCAGCTATAGTCCTCCTTTAACAGCTCCAGCGCAAGTGATCTCCCGCACTCTGAGAGCTCCCGTTTCGCATGCACTCCCCAGTATACGGAACAATATTCTAAAAAGGATGCGTCTTGAGTATCAGGGGAAGGGGCAATCCAAAGGGCTTTGACCTGCTTGGAATTTAGATAGGTCAAGCAGATTTCAGCCATTGCCGAGTGAGGTTTACTGAATAGATCGGGGTGAACGGAAAGATACTCCTGCAGGGTAAAGTGGATCAATCGCACGGTTGATGCTTCCTTATCCACAGTAATAAGGCCTTGACAGCAGTTCACCAATGTCGACATCGAAGGGATGTTGCCAACATCAAACTCCGTGGAGCCTAGTTGGACTGCTAAGGCGTGGCAGAGCTCATCCGATCGCGGTGGCCGTTCCGCATGGCTGATCCACATCAATGTTGTCATCCCGAGTCTCGATTTGTCCCCATATTGCGCCTTTATCCGCTTGATCGTCGCGCCGTAGACATCTCCCACTTCCAATCCATTTGTGATTTTGCTTAGTTTTTCTCGTCTCCGGGTGATTGTGGATTCGTGTAGGATTCCATCGATACTTAGGGAAACGAGTAGAAACCTAGATGTATATCTATTAGCTAATTGTGGATGGTGGGATTCCCAGTAGCATCGCCCCCTACGCACATTTCCGACATATTTTCGGGAATCTTCTCCAGAATGTCTGCCTCGAGACTTTCATTCATGGCTTCTGGAGTTTCGTCCTCGTCTAGTCTAAGACGAAGGTATCCCATGATATCATTCTTGCTGGTCCCTACCGACACACTTATCACTCGTCCAGGAAGACGCTTTTCGACTTCAGCCCGAACATGAGGCCTTGCAATGATGAATATTCGCGTATGCGGGGATGATTTGAGGATTTGTTGAAGCGAATTAAGGAGCTTGAGTCGATTCGCTGCCGCACATTCGTCTAAGGCATCTATGCATACAAATGTGCGCACTGAGGATGTGATGGACTGTAACATCTTCACGATATCCGGGAGTGGTGGTCCCCGTCCAGCATTAGCCAATTTTTGCTCATCAAAGGCCCGTGTTATTTCCACTGGAATCTTTTCCATTCCGCTAACAACCTGTCTGACTAAGGAACCCAGAATACTGGTCACAGACTGCTCCTTTCGCGCTGCGAAGTCTAGGTAGAAGCATGTAACAGTTGTGTTTTGCCCCCGGGACTGATAGGAGAGCCTGTCCACTACCAGCGAACTGACATCATGAGCTGTTAGCACGGACTCCATCCCTTTCTTCTCTCCTCCGAGGATAATTCCCGTTACCTGATAAATGTCTTCCCAACTCCTGGACCTCCGTAGCAAAACAATACTGCCTTATCGCCCTCACCTTCACCACTCCCCTCATTCCACCTTCTGAATTCTTCAGTTTGTGGGAGCCATTCTCCCACACCGTCGGCGCGGCGTTCTTGGATGTCCCGATGCCGTAACTTGGGCTCTAGGGGGGATAACCAGGTCAAGAGTGGAGACCGATCATCGGCAACAACATAGTTTTTCTGCACATTAACAAAGTTCGTGTTATTGGAATTCGTAGTATTGAAGCAGTTGATATTATGATGGGTGGGATTTTGAGACATCTTCCGATTTTGCTGCTTGCACTGTTGTAGAGTAGGAGTTATTGACTATGGTCGGTTGATACTCTTGGGAGCTGGGGGAAGGCGGGGTTTTGCTGAGGAAAAGCGGGGGTCTTGTGGCATTAAGGCAGCGTTGCACATATCACTTTGTGGAACACCGAAAAAAAGTGTTGCACCATAAAAATGGCCCTTAACAAAGAAACTCTAAGCGCCGATCGTAGAGCAAGCCCAACTAACCCCACACTCAAATTATGGCAGCCTTGGTGGCTAGCACTGCAGAAAACAATCCCGGATGGAAGCCACTAATATCATCGAAGGTGGTGATAGCGATTGTTTCAACTTGAGATACAACCTACACTTCCCTGCTCTATAGAGTGAAGTTCGCTAAGGATATATGGATGGCCACTACAATACGAATAAAACTCACCATTTCTTTCATCAAAAGTCCGGTGCCCCGGGCAAATCACTGGCACCTTACGCCACATTATCTATGATTTGGTTGGTTTTGAGCACCCCCACAATCCCCACCCGATCCCGCATCCGGGGGCACGTACCCACAATAATATCCTTCCCAAGTCCCGCAGGACCAACCACGCTCGAAGGGAAACGGTTTCCAGATCCCCAGCCACCCAGGTTTCCCCCCCCCCGCAAACCACCGTGATTCCGCGACAACCAGCGGGCCAACATGAGGCAGCAAAGCAAAATTGTATCCGGCGTAATCAAACATTGGAAAGCCCTTGCCCACAACGATTGAATGTTCTATAGCGGCACGATCTTGGCGACAAAAGTCACTCGCACCCCCCCCCCCTAATTTTATTTATATGTTTATTTTCACCGGCTGGCGGTTTGTCCACAGTTTATCTATGGATACCCTCGGATTCATATAATATCATAATATTATATGGAATTTTTTTTGGTTCAGGGATTGCAAGATGCCTACCGAAATAACCTACCGTTATGCTAGAATGAAAGACTGCAGGCAGATCACGGAAAGTCACTCGGTTGCTGACTTCCACTTCTGGCCCCGCACCGCTAGAAGTCTCCCACCCTCAAACTCACCCTGGCATCAAACGCCATCTCCCCCCATCCATCTCCCCCCATTCCCCAATACACCGACTTCACCCACACCGACCGTACCGATTCCTACCCACCCAGGTCAGTTCTAAGCTAGACTCCATATTTCGGGATACTTTCCCAATACGCAAGTATTAGAGTAAAAAGCCAGCCCAAGGCCAGCGCAAGTGCATTTCTAAAGGCTATGGCAGAGACTTACTGGGTGATATTGCGATACAAAGCCCGGGTAGAGCTATTCCGGAATAAGGGTGAAAATGGATGGGGGGCTATCCCCATCGAGTGAACGCAAAATGGGCAAAATGGGCAAAAAGTACGATTGCCTTTGTGCATTTTTGGGATTGTTCAGATTGTGGATTTTGAGGCAGGTGGTTCTAATTATTTGTGTTGGGGTATGGAATTGAGCTGCTGCACGGTTACTTATAATACAGAGCCTAGATTTTATGGTGTTGTGCATGGACAAAATTAACGGATCAACTAACGCTCATAATTTCCCCCTTGAAGTTGACAACCTCCTCGATACAACCACCCCAACCCAATCAAGAAAAATAGGTAAAAATAATTTGAATAGATGGCAGTATTCAGTACTTGTATACCATCCATCAGCCTTAATAAAAAAAGAGAAGGTATTATGAGGTGCCTGTTGAGTGGTAATGATTTTGTGGGGGCCCGGAAGCGATGGGTTGCCAGGCTCACCCGAGTGCTCGGTTAATTTTGTCCACGCACAACAGAACACCCGTGGACGAGAGGGTAGAGGAGACGGTAGACTGACAGAACACGGGCACCCCGCAGGTACTCAGCTAACCATACGTCTGCCTTATAATCTACTTGCTATGATACTTGTATTCTCTCCCGCGTTGGATTTCAACAACACGTGACCCACACCCGTCATCCCCAGGACACCACTCTACTATTTAAACCTTTGCAGCGGCAGAACTCGAAGACAATTGCCAGAATTAGAGTTGAAAATTGGCTTCCAAATTCCCCAAGACTTGATGAAATAGACATCAAAACTCCCTGCAGTCTTTTTCTTTTTTTCTTCTACCGGTAGTTTCTTGCGGAAAGAGGAGCACTATCGAAATGAGATCAAAATTGGTTCTATCATAGTCCCTCAAAGAAACCGGTCTGATATATCTAATAGCCGGTTAGTACGTGTTATTAAACTAGTCTTGTACCGCAGGTAGAACATGGTATTTGTCCAATTTTTGACAATCCTTGAACTATCATACACCACATTTCTCCACCCAAAAAAACACTATATTACCCGGTCTACATCGTCCGGGGAAGAAAACTGAGAAAACGAGGGGGGGAAAAAACTATCCAAGAAAAATGATATAAGAATTTACAGAGAGAAGAATCAAATATAGCAAAGTGAAATCTGCAAGCAATGTATAACTTCGACCTTCTGGACGATGGAAATTTCACTCGAACGAAACTCTATTATGGAACATGGAAACGGGAACTCGGAAATACTCACACTGCCGGGAAGGAAATAGCCGGGAGGGGGGGGGGGTATGGGATGTATCTGCATTCCAAGCCCGTCGGCAGGGTGATGTCCAAGTCGGGTGCATCACAGCGGGTAAGAGGCCGGGAAAGGGAAGCGACGGGTATTTCAACGGGGAGGTGTCTCCGGGGGATTAAGTGGTGCTGGGGGTTGCCGCTTTGCGAGATTGTAGGAGCTCTACTATCTTCTTATATCTCCACCGAGCGGCATATAGGAGCGGTGTGTCGCCCCATCCATCTATCTTGTCAGGGTTGACCTCTTCCCGTTCGAGTAGAATTTTTACCACTCCGTCATATTCATTCTTAACGGCATACCAGAGCGGTGTTTGGCCCCATGTATCTAGCGTGTCGGGGTTGACCTCTTTCCGTTCGAGTAGTATTTTGACAACTCCTTCATGTCCGTACTCAGCGGCATACGAGATGGGTGTTTGGCCAAATCTATCTGCCATATCCGGGTTGACATCCCCCCGGCCGAGTAGTATTTTTACCACTCCCTCACGTCCATTCTGAGCGGCAAAAAAGAGCGGTGTTCGACCGCCATTATCTGGCTTGTTGGGGTTGACCTCTTCACGTCCGAGTAGAATTTTTACCACTCCCTCATGTCCATTCCCAGCAGCAAAAGAGAGCGGTGTATGCGCTTTATCACTTGCCTTGTCCGGGTCGACCTCCCCCCGCTGGAGTAGAATTTTCACAACCTCGTCATGCCCATTACGTGCAGCACATGAAAGTGGTGTCATACCCCAAAGCCCTTCCCCGTCGATATTAGAACCTCCGACCTCTATTAAAGCAGTTACGACTTCAACAATTCCAAAGAACGATGCACAGTGTAGCCCACTAAACGAATGCCAAGTATCGTTGCTCGCGAGATGCGGGAATTGATGAGCAAAGAGAAATTTGGTCGATATCTGGCTATAATCCTCCTTTAACAACTCCAGTGCGAGTAATTTCCCGCAGTCCGAGAGGTCCTCCCTCGCATGCACTCCCCAGTATACTGAACAATATTGTAGAAAGGGTGCGTTCCAAGTATCAGAAGAATGGGCAGTCGAAAGAGCTTTGACCTGTTTGGAATTAAGATAGGTCAAGCAGATTTCGGCCATTGCCGCGTGAGGTTTACTGAATATATCGAGATGCGCGGAAAGATACTCCTGCAGGGTAAAGTGGATCAATCGAACAGTTGATGCTTCCTTATCCACAGTAATGAGTCCTTGACAGCAGTTCACCAATGTTGACATCGAAGGGATGTTACCAACATCAAACTCCGTAGAGCCTAGTTGGACTGCTAAGGCGTAACAGAGCTCATCTTCTTGCAGCGGCCGTTCCGCATGGCTGATCCACAACAACGCTGTCATCCCAAGTCTCGATTTGTCCCCATCTTGCGCCTTTATCCTCTTGATTGTCACGCCGTAGACATCTCCCAGTTCCAATCCATTCGTCATTTTGACTAGTTTTTCTCGTCTCCGGGAGATTGTGGATTCGTGTAAAATTCCATTGATACTTAGAGAAACGAGTAGAAACCTAGATGCGTATCTATTAGCGGATGGTGGATGGTGGGGTTCCTGGTACAATCGCCACGTACATTTCCGACATATTTTTGGGAATCTTCTCCAGAATGTCTGCCTCTAGACTCTCATTCATGGCTTCCGGAGTTTCGTCCTCGTCCAGTCTAAGACGAAGATATCCCACGATATCATTTTCGCTGGGCCCTACCGACACACTTATCACTCGTCCAGGAAGACGCTTTTCGACCTCAGCTCGAACATGAGGCCTTCCAATAATGAATATTCGCGTATGCGGGGATGATTTGAGGATTTGTTGAAGCGAATTAAGGAGCTTGAATCGACTCGCCGCCGCACATTCGTCTAAGGCGTCTATGCATATAAATGTGCGCACTGAGGATGTGATGGACTGTAGCATCTTCACAATATCCGGGAGTTGCGGTCCCCGTCCAGCATTAGCCAATTTCTGCTCTTCAAAAGCCCGTGTTATTTCCTCTGGAACCTTTTCCATTCCGCTAACAACCTGTCTCACTAAGGAACCCAGAATACTGGCCACGGACTGCTCTTTTCGCGCTGCGAAATCTAGGTAGAAGCATGTAACCGTTGTGTTTTTCCCCCTGGATTGATAGGACAACCTGTCCACTACCAGTGAACTGACATGGTAGCCTGTTAGCACGGACTCCTTCCCTTTCTCCTCTCCTCCGAGGATAATTCCAATTACCTAATAAATGTCTTCCCGACTCCTGGACCTCCATAACAAAACAACACCGCCTTATCGCCCTCACCTTCACCACTCGAGTCATGCCAGTTTCTGAAATGTTCAGTTTGTAGGAGCCATTCTCCCACATTATCGACGCGGCGTTCTTGGATGTCCCGATGCCGTAACTTGGGCTCTAAGGGGGATAGCCAGGTCAAGAGTGGAGACCGATCATCCGCAACAACATTGTAATTGTGCACATTAAAAGAGTTCGTATTATTTGAGAAGGTGTTATTATCGATGGTATATTGAGACATCTTCTGCTTTTGCTATTTGCACTGTCGTAGAGGAGTTAATGAGTATGGCCGCTTGATGATATTCCTGGGAGTTAGGGCAGAGCGGGGTCTTGTTAAGGAAAAGCGGGGGTCATCTTGCCATTAAGGCAGCGTTGCACATATCGCTCTATGGAACACCACGAAAAAAAGGGGTTGCACCATAAAAATAGCCACTCACAAAGAAACCATAAGCGCCGACCGTAGAGCAAGCCTAACAAATTCCAAATTATGGCAGCCTTGGTGGCTGACACTGCGAAAAGCAATCCTGGGTGGACGCCACAAATATCATCCTAGGCGGTAATAGCAAGAGTTACTTATGATTTATCTGTGCCAAGGTTCCTGCCGATTATAAAACTGCGTGCAGTTCCAAAATCTTTGCAGAACGTCTCCAACGTGCCTCTCAGCTTAAAGGAAGATCTCAGCTCAACGTACTCGAGTAAGTTCCAATTTGTACACTAATTTAAGAATCACGAACCACTATCATACCAAATATTCTCTGATGCTTTAAACATCCTTCTGGCTTTCTTTTAAGTCTTTGGAAACAGGTCTTCTATTTCTTTCTGCTCTTTTCTAACTCTTATTTTCGTATGGTGGGGCTTTTGACTGGGTTAAGCTTGAACCCTACTTTGAGCTGAGAGGCGCGTTGGAGACGTTCTGCAAAGATTTTGGAACTGCACGCAGTTTTATAATCGGCAGGAACCTTGGCACGGTTAAGGCTTTCCCGCTCTCGAGATAGAAGTTGGCCAATAATATATAGATGGCCACTACAATTACGAACAAAAGCCACCACTTCCCTCATGGGGAGCCCGATACCCCAGGTAAATCACTGGTGCCTTACACCACCCGAACGATGATTTGGTCAGTTGTGAAACTGCCATAGTCTTCACAAGGAACTCCCACGATCCCTACCCGAGCCGGACCTGGGGGCACACATCCCACATTAATATCCTTCCCAAGTCTTGCATGATCAATTAGACTCGAAGAAAAATTGCTTCCTACACTGCCATAGGAAACCCTTTTGACCTTGAGAAAATCGCGGGCTAACACGCCAGCCAACTTGAAGCGGCACTGCAAAGTTCTATCCCGTGTGTCCAAATATTGGAAAGCTCCCGCCCGCGACGATGGAATCTTCTATAGCAATACGATCTTGGCGACAAAAGTCGTCCGCACCACCCCAATTCCTAATTTTTATTTTTTATTCTTACGGATTGGCTGTTTGTTTATAGTTTATCTATGGAGACCCTCGAATTTACATAATAATATTATTATAGTTCAGAGTTTTTTGCTCAGTGATTGCAAGAGATCTGCAGAGATGACCTACCGCTTAGTTATCATAGAAGTGTTGGATATCATGGGTTGTTAGCCGAAGCTTCGTCATAAGGTCGTCCTGGTTGTCATTGGTTGTGGTACTCGCTTGTCATCTTTGCTCTCTTTTTCTTTTCTTTTTTCTCTTCACCTTTTCCTTTCTCAACCATAACGAATGCAATGAAACTCGTCTCAACACAACTCTTGTTTAGCTTTTAATCTCTCTCTCACTCCCGCCTTCAATAAATCTCTCTTCATACTTTCTGCGCTAAATAAGCGGTCGCTTAAACTCTTTATTCGACCCACCACTTAGAGAGTCAGGGATCATTCCTGACAGGATGGAAATGCGGCAGTGATCACGGAAAATCACTCGCTCGCCGACCTCCGCCTCCGGCCTCTCACAGATACAAGTCTTCGCCATGTCATCAAACGCCATCCGCCTCGCATCGGCCCCCGTTCCCCGATTCACCGACTTCACCCACACCGGTCGTGCCTATTCCTACCCACCCAAGTGAGTTCTAAGCCAGACTCCATATTCCAGGATACTTTTTTCAATGCGCAAGTATTAGAGTAAAAAGCCCGAGTCCAAGATCCGTGCAAGGGCATTGCTAAAGGCTATGGTAGAGACTTGCTGAGTATTATTGCGATACAAAGCCGGGAGGGGGTTATTTTGGGATAAGGGTGAAAATGGGTGGGGGGCTGTCCTCATGTGCTGATGAAAGTGATATGTGGGAAAGGTGTGGTTATGTTTGCACGTTCTTGGAATTGCTTAGATTGTGAATTAAAGTGCGTGTTTCGAATTAGTGTTGGGGTGTGGAATTGGGTTGTTGCACGGTTACTTACGGAGCTTGTAGAATACTTGTAGATGAGAAGGCAGAGGAGACGGAGGAATGATATAACCCGGGCATATAGCTTGCAGGCGCTTAGCTAATCATGCGTCCACTTTACAATCTATGATACTTTCTACCTGTATTCTTCCGTGGCTTGGGTTTCGATAATAGGTGATTTACGCCAGTCATCCTTCGGACACTACTCTGCTGTATGAACCATGCAACGGCAGAACTCGAAGCCAATTAGCAAAATTGAAATTGAAAATTGGTTTCCAAATTCCCCAGGACATGAAACAGACACCAAAACTCCCGACGATATTTTTCTTTTCCTTTTCTACTCGCAGTGTCTTGCGGAAAGAGGAGCACTATCTAAAGGAGATCAAAATTGGTTCCATCATAGTTCCCGAAGAAACCGGTCTGGTATATCTAATGGCTAGTTGGTACGTGATATTAAACTGGTCTCCTACCACAGGTACACTCCGGTCTTTATCCAATTTTTAACAATCCTTGAACTATCATACACTGCATTTCTCCACCTTAAAACAAAAACACCATATTATGCAGTCTAAATCTTCCGGGGAAGAAAACTAAGAAAACGAAGGGAAAAAAAGACCCTACAAGAAAAAAGACATACGGTAAGAATTTACAGAGGGAGAAGAAGTAAATATGACAGGATGAAATCTACAAGCAATGTATAAACACGACCTTCGCGAGGATGGAAATTTCACTCAAAGAAAACTATGGAACATGAAAACGGAAACTGGGAAATCCTCACTGCCGGGAGAGAAATAGTCGAAAAGGGAGGGGGTATGGGGTGTAGCTGCATTAACAGGTTATGGGATTACCCCCGTCGACAGGATAATGTCTGAGTGCGTCATAGAGGGTAATGTGCGGGAAAGGGAAGGGGCGGAGGGCATTTCAACGGGGAGGTGTCTCCGGAGGCTTAAGTGGTACAGGGGGCTGCCATTTTGCGTGATTGTAGGAGCCCTACTACCCCCTCGTGTCCATTCCGAGTGGCATACCGGAGCGGTGTTTGGCCCCATTTATCTGGCTTGTCGGGGTTGACCTCTTCCCGTTCGAGTAGTATTTTTACCACTCCCTCATGTCCGTTCTCAGCGGCATACCGGAGCGGTGTTTGGCCCCATTTAGCTGGCTTGTCGGGGTTGACTTCTTCCCGTTCGAGTAGGATTTTTACCACTCCCTCATGTCCTCTCTGAGCGGCAGCCGAGAGCGGTGTTTGGCCGCCCTCATTTGGCTTGTCGGGGTTGACCTCTTCCCGTCCGAGTAGTATTTTTACCACTGACTCATGTCCATTCCAAGCGGCAGCCCGGAGCGGTGTTCGGTCGAAATTATCTGTCTGGTCTGGGTTGACCTCTTCCCGTTCGAGTAGTATTTTTACGACTTCCTCATGTCCATGCCAGGCGGCATAAAAGAGCGGTATTTGGCCGTTCTCACTTGCCTTTTCCGAGTCGACATCTCCCCGCTCAAGTAGAATTTTCACCACTTCTTCATGCCCGTTACGCATGGCACATAAAAGTGGTGTAAGACCAAAATACCCTTCCCCGTCGATATCGGAACCTCCCACCTCTATTAAAGCAGCTACCACTTCAACAATTCCAAAGAACGATGCGCAGTGTAGCCCACTAAACTGGCAAGTATCGCGGCCCCCGAGAGGAATTTCCGCATACGCAAGGAGTAATTTGGTCGATATCCGGCTATAAGGCTCCTTTAACAGCTCCACCGCAAGTGATCTCCCGCACTCTGAGAGCTCCCGTTTCGCATGAACTCCCCAGTATATTGAACAATATTGTAGAAAGGGTGTGTTCCGGGTATCATCAGATTCAGCAGCCGAAAGGGCTTTGACCTGTTTGGAATTCAGATAGGTCAAGCAGATTTCGGAGATTCCCGAGTGAGGTTTAATGAATAGATCGGGATGAACGGAAAGATACTCCTGCAAGGTAAAGTGGATCAATCGCACAGCTGATGCCTCCATATCCACAGTAATAAGGCCTTGACAGGAGTTCACCAATGTCGATATCGAAGGGATGTTTCCAACATCAAAATCCGTGGAGCCTAGCTGGACCGCTAAGGCGTGGCAGAGCTCATCTGCTTGCAACGGCCGTTCCGCATGGCTGACCCACATCAGCGCCGTCATCCCGAGTCTCGATTTGTCCCCATCTTGCGCCTTTATCCGCTCGATCGTCGCGCCGTAAACATCTCCTAATTCCAAACTATTTGTCATTTTGCTGAGTTTCTCTCGCCTTCGAGAGATTGTTGATTCGTGTAGGATTCCATCGATACTTAAGGAAACCAGCAGAAACCTAGATGCATATCTATTAGCGGATCGTGTGTGGTGGGACTCCTAGCAGCATCGCCCCTACGCACATTTCCGACATATTTTCGGGAATCTTCTCCAGAATGTCTGCCTCTAAACTTTCATTCATGGCTTCCGGAGTTTGGTCCTCGTCCAGTCTAAGACGAAGGTATCCCATGATATCATTTTTTCTAGGTCCTACAAGCACACTTATCAATCGTCCAGGAAGACGCTTTTCGATCTCACCCCGAACATGAGGCCTTGCAATCATGAATATTCGGGTGAGCGGGGATGATTTGAGGATCTGTTGGAGCGAGTTAAGGAGCTTGGCCCGATTCGCCGCCGCGCATTCGTCTAAGGCGTCTATGCATACAAATGTGCGCACTGAGGACGTGACGATCTGTAGCATCTTCACGATATCCGGGAGTTGCGGTCCCCGTCCAGCATTAGCCAATTTTTGTTCTTTAAAAGCCTGTGTTATTTCCTCTGGAACATTCTCCATTCCGCCAACGACCTGTCTCACCAAGGAACCCAGAATACTGGCCACGGACTGCTCTTTTCGCGCTGCGAAGTCTAGGTAGAAGCATGTGACGGCTGTTTTTTGCCCCCTGGACTGATCGGACAACCTGTCCACTACCAGTGAACTGACGTGGTGGCCTGTTAGCACGGACTCCCTTTTCTTCTCTCCTCCCAGGATAATTCCCCTTACCTAATAAATGTCTTTCCGACCCCTGGACCTCCATAGCAAAACAAGACTGTCCGGCCACCATTACCTTCACCACTCGAGTCATGCCAGCTTCTGAATTCTTCAGTTTGCAGGAGCCATTCTCCCACGTTATCGATCCGGCGCTCTTGGATGTCTCGATGCCGTAACTTGGGCTCTAGGGGTGATAACCAGGTCAAGAGTGGAGACCGATCGTCGGCCACAACATTGTTATTATGTACATTAAAAGAGTTCGTATTATTGAAGCAGTTGATATTGTCATGGATCGGATCTTGGGACATCTTCGGCTCTTTGCTGCTTGCGCTGTTGCAGAAGTGGAGTTATTGAGTATTGTCGGTTGATGACATTTTTGGGAGTCGGGGGAAAGCAGCGTCTTGGTGAGGAAAAGCGGGGGTCTGGCATTAAAGCAGTGTTACACATATTCCATCATGGAACACCGAAGAAAACTGTCGCACCTTACAAGCAACCCTTCACAAACCACCCCAAGCGCCGGCCGTCGAGCAAGCCCAACTAGATCCCTACATAAATTATAGCAGCCTTAGTGGCTGACACTGCGAACAACAACCTTTGGCGGGAGCCACAAATATCACCGCAAGTGGTGATAGCGAGGGTTTCAACTTAAGATATTCAAGGATTTCCCACTCTAGAGATGGAAGCTCACCAATAATATACAATTACGAATAAAGGCCACCATTTCTCTTACCAAAAGTCCGGTCCCCTAGGCAGATCACAGGTGCCTTTCAAAACAGGAACGATGATTCGATCAGATATGACCCTGCGATAAGACAGTCTTTACAAAAAACCCCCAATGATTCCCACCCCATGCCGCACCCTGGGGTACCTATCTCACATTGATACCCCTCCCAATTTTCACAAGATCAATTACACCCGAAGAAAAAATGGCTCCCAGATCCGCAGTCACTTAGGCTACCATATGAAACTCTTTTGATCTTGTGAAAAACCGCAAGCCAACATTCCAGCCAACTCGAAGCAGCACAGCAAAGTTCTAGCATCCGGTGTGTCCAAGTATTGGAAAACTCTTGTTCGCAACGATGAAACGTTCTATCGGCAAAATCTTTGCGACAAAAGTCGTCCGCACCCCCCCACCCATGTTACGCCAAAAATGTGCATTTCGCTTCACAAAATCTCAGCTTTGTTGATTGCAAAAGAAAAATTCAAAACGCGCCAGAGCCTCTAGAATGATCTGGATGCCATCATTCATAAGCAGGCTCTGTTAGTTAATGCCCATGGTGCAATGCCAGAGAAAATGATGGTGGGCAAAGGGTACCTCTAAATTTACGAGGTTCCCATACAAAAGGTACTAGTACATGGCGACAATATCCATTCCGGATCTTGAGCTCTCAGCGGTCATAGTAGAGTAGAAAAATTCCCATGATTTCCGCTCGGAAAGTCTAGGGAATTAGCTACACCACGGCATCAGTCTTATCTATATCTTCTCTAGGTGAGTTATGAGAGCTTAAAATCAGCCAGTTTTAGTGGAAAGTGCAGGGGATGCAGACCTCTTTTGTCGCCAAGATCGCATCTCGGAGATTCTTTTTTCCGGTCATTGAATCTAGACATCTCTACTACCGGATTTCAAAAGTATCCGGATGCCTTGGCGCCAAGACTTGGGAGAAAGCACGCGCCTGATCATGTCTTGGCGCCAAGACGTCCGAATACTTGTGAAATCCGGTGTGGGGCATGGTCTATCATAGGGTAGTTTGGCGGTCACAAGGAGAATTTTCTCCCACTGTGACTTGCCCACTTTGTATCTAGCTCAGTGTGCATTCTTCTCTCTTTCTAAGCAAGACAACAACAGCAACAACAACCGGGGGGGCATCAACACCCAGGCAAGCAATCAATAGACATCGTTTCCTTTCTATTCCTATTGGGTTCATCTCTTTCTCTGTTGTTCTATCCTTACTCAGTCAATTACAAGCGGGCACAACACACAAGTCAAGCACACTATTGTCTTTTCACCGCCCACCTTTTCGCCACTGGCCAATAATATCGATTTGCCACGCTCGCGATAGTTTACAGAGTCTTTAGCTTTGTTTCCGGTGGTGTTGCTTTGCCTTCGGGCGTTCGGTGTTGTTTTGCCTTCGGGCGCTTTGTGCTGCTTTGCCCTTCGGCGCCTTTGTTTTGCCTCCCCCTCAGGCGGTGAGTTGTGTTACTTTGCTCTCGGTGGCTCGCCTGGCCTTCGCTACAGGTGAACTTTACGATGGGTGACCCTGTTGCCCCCTCTCCTCCTTCTCGCTCTCCCTCCCCTGCTCCGGGCACCCAGATTGTGCCGGGCAGGATGCCCACTTCTGATGGCCGTGGTCTTATCCCGGCTGTCAAGCTGTCTTACGCCGCGCCGGGTGGGGCCTACCAAGGCCTTCACTTTGTTCATGTTTCGGGATGTCGCAATGAATCCCTTTTCTTTACTTCTGAGGTTCGAACTATCGTTGCTCACCTCGACCTCCGTGCCTTCGACTCCGTCGAAACTGTTTGCACCGGCATCATGGCTGCTCGCGGCTGTTGCGTTACTGGTGACACCTCCTCTGCGCATTGCCACGTCGACCGCTCTACCTCTTTGGGTCTTTACACCCGATTCCACACCCCCGAGGGCTCCTCCCAGTCCTTCGCCCCGTCCAGCTCCCGTGTGGTGAGCTCGGATTTTCATTCGACTATGGCGTCTGATCCCATGGTCCCCTCTGCATCCTGGCCGTCCATTGACGAGGACCGATCCCAGGATCCCATGTACGTTCCTTCTGTGGTCGAGGTTGATGATAGCCAACGGCGTCTTCCCTCCCCTGTTGAGCGACTTTCCTCCGGTGAGCGGAAGCTTTATAACAACTTCCGATTGGACCGATCGTCGGACGAGGACTATGCACCTCCTGCAGGTGGCATCCGCCCTGAGGATCGGATCACTCAGGTGTCGTCCCCTCCCCCCTTCGTCCCCCAGTGGTCTCGCCCTGGTGCTGGTTCTGGTTTCGCCCCGGATTCCACTATTCCTTCCGGCCGCCGGGCCTTTGTTCCTGTGTCCAAGAGGCACCATGAGTTTATTGCTCATACCAAGGCGCTTCGGGGCAACACCCCCCCCAAGAGAGATTCTGCTCCCCCCCCTTTGTTGACCACTAGTCAGGTGGTTCCGTCGTCGGCGGTTATCATTCGCGATACCCCTATGGATTTGGGCGGTGGGTCTAACACTGATGGCACAGGTATTGGTGACTCTAGGTACGCCACGGATGCCCAGCCACGTTCGGTTACCCGCAGCGTTTCCCCGACGTACTCTTCGCTTCCCGCCCTTCCCCTTACCATGAGCTATCGGTCGCCTTCCCGGGTTGACGAAGCCTTGTTGAGCGGCTTGGAGGATATCCGTTCTGGGAATGCGGTTCCCCTGTCGTCTTCCCCCGCCTCCTCTCATGGTTCCCCTGTCGTCTTCCCCCGCCTCCTCTCATGGTTCGGTTACGTCGTCGTCCGACTCCGACGATGCCTCCATGGTCGACGGTTGCCGCGTTTACAGTCTGGTTGGGGGTAAGGTGGCTTATGATTCCTTCGAGGAAGTGGCTGACGACATTCAACGTCTGGGCAAGCAACAGAACAACTGCTTGGATGAGATTATCTCTCTGAAAGGGGAGATCAAGCTGTTGAAGGCTGTTATTGCCCGGTTGGAAGGGGATACGGTGGCCCATGAGGCTGAATTGGCGATTGGCAGGGGTGAACCTGTCTGGAGCTCGAGGGAAACAATCAGGGAGTCAGTTCGTGCTGAAGCTGCTAAGCGCATGAACGGTGATGTGACTCCTTCCCCCCCTCCCGCTGATTTTGGTGTTGCGTCTTCCTCCGGTAGCAAGAAGGTGGCCTTCGATGAGTCCCCCGATGCCGGTTTTGTTACGACTGATAGGCGACGTAAGCGTGGTCGTAGGACCAACAGGAAAGGCAATGGTCATGATGCTGGCCCAGCTAACCCGTCAGCCCCCGCCCTTGTTCGTGTTGCTGTTCCGGTATCTTCCCCTCCGACCGGGGCGGCGATGTATAGCCGAGTCGCTGCTGCTCCTCCCCCGCCTCCGGTGCCATACACGACCAGGCCAGGGCGACAGCCTCGGTCGCAATTGGTCACACCTTCTGCCCCTGCCGTTGTTATTTCGGGTCCTTCCCGCGCAAGGGTTCCTACGTCCTCCCCCTCCCCCAATGCCCGCGAGCGCCACATTACCATGCGCTTCGATGCCGGCAAACGGACACAGCTTCCTGTCACCCCTGAGGCTATCCGTATCCGTATGAACCAGACCTTGAGCAATCTTGGGAAGGTTTCGGACAAGACCCCGTATATTCGGGAAGCCTGCTCCAAGCTTGAGATTGGATGCATTTATTTGACCCTGGCAGAACATACTGCCACTCAGGTTTGGGATAGACTGGAACGATGCCGGTCGACTCTTATCCGTGAACTCGGGCCTTCTGGTCTCACAAACTTCGTCTTACATAAGGATGTGGCGAAGGTTAAGATACTAGTTTCCGGTGTTCCTTTGGCTCCTACCGGTAGGGGCTCTCTATGGAAACCTGAGGACTGGACTGGCGACCGCGCCTTTGACGGGCTCCGTACCGACATCGAGGGCTCTAACCCGGGTGTTATCACTGCCGGTCGGCCCAATATGCTTGGCTCTGTTTACGCCATGAAACAGGCTGGCGCAACCTCGTGCGGCATTCGGTTCACTCTTGAACGAAATGGTGCCAGTGATGGGATACTTTCTTCGGGGCGGGTGTTTTTGTTCGGTAAGTCCAGAAATGCCAGGTTCTTTGAGGAACACAGGTCTGCCCCGGTTTGCAACAAGTGCCTCCAGGTGGGTCATGTGGAGATGTTGTGTGCGTTTCCTCCTCGCTGTCGTTTTTGTTTTGAGGATCATTTGTCGAAATCACACCGATGTAGACAACTTAACTGCCCTGGAGAAGACGGTCAATCGTGTAGCCACACCGTGCGCAGGTGTATGCTATGTGAGAGATCGGACCACTTCACCGGTTATAACAGGTGCCCAGTGGTAATGAACTCCGTTAATTCCCCCGCTCCTGCAGGTGCCGGATCTCCCGTCGTCGCTGACGATACATCTGTTACGGGTGTGTCTGACCGATCGAGGAATCGTCAACGTCGTCGCCGTCGTGGTATCCACGTTGAGATTGCTTCGGAGGTGATGGTTGAGAAGGAGGTTTCCGCCAAAGGTCTTGCTGATGACAAGGTTGAGGGCATGAAATATGCTGACAGACGTGCGGACCATCGAAAGGGCATGACTGACAGTGCTCTGCCTAAGGCTAGGGTTATTCGGCCTAAGGTTGATAGGAAAGGTAAGGGTAAGGCTGTTGATGCTTACGAGCAGGCTGGCCCCTCCCGCATTACCGAGATTGTGGAACCGGCCCCCTCCGGTAGAGTTAACAAGGCCTCCGGGTCGTATAGTTCGACTGGCTCTTCAGCCACCCCCCCTCCCATTACTACCATCGATGACGATGAGTCGATGGGCTTCACCTTGGGCTTGATTGCGCCCCCAAAAAGCATTCTGAAGAGGCGCGCCTCTGACTCCGATATTACCTCGTCGGCCATTCAGGCCTAATGTTTATTACAACATTATCGATTAATGTTGGACGGAGCAGGGCTAACCGTTCGTTGGTGATGGATGTTTTTTCCTTTGTTGATTTATTGTTTATACTTGAACCTCCAAGTGATGGAGATGGCGGTTGTATTATACATGATCATGTGGATTTTGATTTGTTTTCTTTTGTTTTGGGGTCTGGAGTTGAGGTGTTTGTTCGGTCATCTGTGTCTGGCTTGATGGAGGTGGTTAGCCATGATCGTATGACTGCTTGTGTTTCATATGTTGATTGTGGGAAGACGAGGATGATCGGGGGTGTTTATGTTCATCCGCAGACTGTTATGGAGGATTGGTCGGTAGCTGTGTTGGCCTGGGGTGGCTGCCAGTTACTTTGTGGTGACTTCAATGCCAGACATCCTCGATGGGACATGGGCTGCGGGCAGCCAAATAGTCTTGGACGATGGGTTGAAGAATATTGCAGAAGAGAGGGGCATGACGTTTGGACTCCACCGGGTCCTACCTTTCGATCGATCAGCGCTATCGATTTGGTCATCGGACGGGGATTGTCTAAGATATCATACTCCGATAAGGCCGGCCTTGAACATTTGGGCATTGTCATCCGTATACGGATGGATGATCCTATCGACCTTGTGAGATCCAGACCGGACTGGCGCCGAGTTGACGCCTCTCTGTGTGATGATATCTTGGATTCGGCAATGGATGGAGATGATGGTAGGATATGGGGCAGGCTGAGGCATGGGGTTGACGCGCTGCCGAGATCGAGACCGGGTTTGAGGGGTTGTACCTTTTGGAATGAGGACCTCTCGCGCATCCGGAAGGACTTGAATCGGGTACGACGAATGCGATCATTTACCATGTCCTGTGAATACAACATGATTCGATGCGTTTACAGGGCTATGTTGTTGAAAGCCCGTCGGGACCATATCCGGGTGGTTATCGAAAAAGCTGCGGACCCCGGGGTTTTTAGGTTGGTCAGACAGCTTGAGGCAAAGCGTACACTCCCTTCTATGAGGGACTCGGCCGGAGATCTTGTTACCCGACATGCGGATATCAGTGACCTTATCGCTGCCCAGCTGGGTCCGGGAGATGAACGGCCATGGCAACCATCTGCTATCGAGATGGGCCCTGCCTACGAGTTGGACTCTGCGATTAAGAGGAGCCCGACGAATACTGGTCCTGGTCTTGACGACATCGGGTATCCCTTCATAAGATATTGGTGGAAGGAGAGACCCGACTGTCTGAAACGGCTTATTGACTATGGATTGACGAACGATATTCCTGACTGGCACTCTGCTGAGGTTGTACTCATACCGAAAGCGGACAAACCCCGTTACGACATTGGGAAAAGCTGGCGTATGATTCACCTACTACCGACTATTGCCAAGGTGGTGGAGAGGATCGTGCTGCTGAGGATTGCCATGCATGTGGTACTGGGCCAAACTCAGTTTGGGTCTAGGCGCAAGCGAGGTGTCCATGACGCTATGTCCGTTGTGTTTGAGTTTTTGCGACACAACGAAGGTTTTAAATGTGCCATGCTTTCGATGGATGTGGAAGGAGGTTTTGACAACATTGACATTGACCTGCTGTGTGATTCTTTGGCCGCCCGGAATTGCCCTGCCAACTTGATACATTGGGTTAGGAGGTGGGCCGGAAACCGCGTGGTCAGATTCAGGTTCAACGGTCGGGTGTCGAAACCATATTTCGTCAACTGTGGCATCCCTCAGGGATCCCCATTATCCCCCTTTTTGTTCGGTGCATACGTTGCAGACATTTTCGAGCCTCGCCTCAGATACTCCCCTTCGGTTCGCACTGTGATTAGCAGTTATGTGGACGATGGAGTTATCCTTGTTGCTTCTGATAGCAGGGACCTCACGAGGTACACGATGGCTGAGTTATTCAAAGACTGTGACAGGATAGCTAGGGGTAGAAAGATGGGGTTTAGCGCGATCAAGACTAAATGGATCGGTTTTGGTGGAACTACGTGGGAGGATTTGGATATTGATGGAGAGATACTGACGCCTGTGAGGGATCTTAGGGTTCTTGGTTATAGGTTTAATGTTTTTCTTAATATGTCTTCTCATGTATCTTACTGGTTGGAAAGAGGTTTGGGTGTGAGGAGGAGGATATCCGCGTTGGGAAGGAGGTTTGGGAGTGATGGAGGGCTGGATGCATGGTGCACTTACCGTTTGTTTCAGGCTGCCTACCTGCCGACCGTCTACTTTGGGCTTGAATTTGTAACCGACTTTTCGTCGTATGTGAAGCGAATTCAGGTCCACGTCAACGACTGTCTTCGGTCCCTGTTCAGGTGTCCTATTAGGCTTGCTACCAATATTATGCTTGCTGAATTCGGGACGCCTCCAGTACATATACAGGGTCGATATCTTCAAAGACGATGCTATAGTCGCATGATCAACTACCGGTATTGCGATGACCATCCTTGGTTCGGAGCGATTCGGGGCGACTGGGAGGTGGAAGGTATTATGGCTTACCCCATGTCGTCTGACAAGACTGCAACGACGGTGCCGAGCTTCAATGTGTCTGAGGATAAGGAACTGGCTGCGAGAAAGTTTCGTGAAGCCTATGAGGATGCAGTTCTGGTTCCTGATCTCCTTATGATCTACACTGATGGTTCGAAGAGTGACAAGGGTACTGCGGTGGCATGGACAACTGAGGAGTGTGGGATGACCGAGGGCGCGAGAGCCTTTGCCACGCCTTCAACGTGGAGCATCGTGGAATGCGAGATCTTCGCCATTGTCGCTGCATTGCGAGATGTACGCTTGGACTTCGACGGCATGATCATAATCTTTTCTGACTGCATCCCGGCCATTATGTGTATTGCACAGATGGAACCTGAGGGTGAGTCCGCTGGGATGTGGGAGGTCTTGACACCCCTGTTCAATCGCTTTAGCGCGGTCCGCATTTGCTGGATCCCTGGTCATTATGGGATTGCTGGTAACGAGATGTCGGATGCTAAGGCAAAGGAAGCGGTTGGCGGTGTTTTACATGCTCGGAACTGGGCTGGTGTTGTACTCGGCCTCGGCCATGCCATGATTGCCAGAGAACTGCGGGCGGCTGAATGGTCCCATTGGCACACGTCGGAGGGCCACGGGTACTATGATCGAACCCCGAAGAAGCCCAGACACCTACGCGGTCTCAGCAGACTTGATCATTATATCTTGTTGAGAATTCGCAGCGGTACCGGTGTTGTTGGACACGATGACTGTCTGTGTGCGGACGATCGTTTCCACCTGACGACTTGCGACAAGTACCTGGTCAAACGGCCCCGCTTTCCGACTTTGTTCAATGATAAGCGGATTCCGGATTGGCGCGACTGGTGGCAGTCCCACTTTAATCTGGGCATGGGTATCCCGAGTGAACACAGAGACAATGATGGTGTGATCACGATGTGCGGGAATCCCTTCCAGAGGACTGTTACACAGCTTGTTAACGGCACTTTGACGTTGGTTCACTTGTCCGAGAATTGCCTGAGATGTCTCAGAGTGAAGTGTCTCAGTGATGGTGCTTGCCGATTGCCGCTCACATACATCCCCTCGAAGTGGTACTGGGATGGTGGTGACACGGTCTGCGGTGCATGCAGTGCCCGAGTGGTGGAGATGGGTGGTCATTGGAGCAGGAAGCCGGTATGCGCAAGTACTACCAAGACCTTGTTTTGGGATCGGATGCGTCGAGATTGGGACTCTATGGATGACATATGGAGGCGATCATTGACGATCCGATGGTGGCTTGCTGAGATGTGTTGTGTTTCTTGTGTGTGCAGAAAGGTTTTTTCGCCAGTGAAAGCTGGCATCATTGCACACCTGCGCACCTCCTCTGGCGACCGGTGTTTGACGACCATCAGGATGAGGATGGAAGATTGGATGTTTGGAGACGCGGATTAGTTTGTTGGGCTGCGAGATGGATGGTGGTCCATGTGTTGTGTTTTGTTGGATTTATGTTTTGGGAGGAGGGATGCGAGACCGGTTTGCCGGAATGTAGGCTTGGTTGTGGCTATGACCTCGCTTACGGTAGTGTTTTGGTGGATGGCTATGGGAGGTGGATTTACTTTGTTCGTACCCTAGTTGGGTGGTTTATTTTGTGATTCCCGTGTGCTGGCCGGATACTCGGACTTAGGTCTACGAATCGCGCGGGTGGTACTTTTCCAGATGTACTGCGGGCTAGGCGGGGTTGGGACTGGCGTACTCCTTGGAACGTACTGCCGTATGGTTGTGCAAGCCCGGATAGGTAGTCGCTCCATTAGCTAGTTTAGTTATAAATAAAAGAGATTGAAACTATTGTCAACGTTTCCTTTTTCTACTTTGATTGGGTCAAGCACTTCTCTCCTACTATCCTCTATCCGGTGAATTAAGTGGGTCAGCATCGAGTCAATCCCCTACCCAACTATCTTACGGTTTAGAAGAAGGTCACGCCGCGGGCGACAGGAGTGGAATACAGCTTGCGCGACACACCATCCACACAAGGGCAGAAGTGAGAGAGCCCGACACCGGTAGTATACATAATCCCACTAAGGTCACATGGCAACAAAGTTTTTACGCTCACGTGACGGTAGGCCACTCAACCCTGACCAGTCCTTCCCCACATTCATTAGTCCTTTTTCTCCTTTACTTGGTTTCGATTCGAGTTTTCATGTCTCAATAAATTTTTCAATTGATTTTCAACAGAGAAGTTTGCAAATCCTAAAGCGAAGTTTAGAGCCATTAGAAGAGCTGGCTCAATATCCTACTTTATTGCATCGCAAAAAGCCCGCCTCCGAATCCCGAAGCGTAGCGAAGGGCCATTCCGAGCGCCCGCTGGTAGACTAATAATACTACGAGTTGTATCCGCATCTACCAATGGCCTTTTTTTGCCCCCGAAAGGCCTGCGATATTCCCTCATCCTTTTCATTCCTCTAACCATCTGTTCCATCAAGGAACCCAGCGCACCGTCACTGACTGTTACTTTCGCGCAACGAACTCAAGGTAAAAATATCCGACCGCTTGTGTTTTATCCCTCGGCTTGATCGCACAGCCCATCCATTACCAGCGAGCTGTTCACCGCAGCAGGTTAACGCAAGCTCTGTTTCTTCCCCCACGGGGGAACAATCCCTGTTAAGTTACCTGATAAATCCCCTGCAGGCTCCCAGACCCCCAGAGCAAATTAGAACCGCGTTACCACTCTCGACCTCCCCCATCCGATCCGGACAATCTTCTGAACTCCTCAGTTTGTATCAGCCATTCCCGACATTGCCGGCGCGGCGCTCTTGGATGTCCCGACGCCGTTGTTTGGGCTCTAGTAGGCGCGGTAGCCGGCCTGGCAGTTGAGGCTGATCACCGGCAAGGTATGATGGGTGGGTATTCCACACATTAATATTATCCGTATCACTGCAGCAGCCGGTGTTATTATTGACCGAATACTGCAACATCTTCCGGTCTTTGCTACCCGCGCCGTTGTACGGATGGAATTATTGAGCATGGTCGGCTGAAATTCCTATCCGCTAAATATGAGCGGGAGTATGCTAGTGGTATCATAAAGCACGATTGCAGATACCGTATGTTACACACAATATTGTATTTATTTAAGTGCCTACAGTATTCGGCTTGTCACAAACACCATGCTATAAAATTTCCATTCCTACGGCATATCTCTCCTAGTATCATAATATTATTGTTATAATTAATTGAGCGCGTGTTCAACAGCTACAAACACCAAGATAGTACCGAAATTCCACCCCTAACCACAGCTCCTCATTCAGTTCCGCCCCTTTAGGAAATCAGATCACAAGTGTGGCGTTGCTACCCCACGAGCCCGCCCCCCGGAAACAAAAAAAAACATTGCAAAAATCCCCCCGACCGCCGAACCCATTTGCTTTCAGAAAATTTAATATCTTAGCCGCAGTATTGCTATTTTACCTCATAAGCCATTTCCGAGAAATACTATGCCCTGGTATTTCCAAAATTAATGGCAACATACATCCCAAAACAGGGCATAAATTTCTTTTTCCATTTCCATTTTTTTCTGAAGGGGGAGATTAGATGGTTTATCACGTGATTTGGTGGCGCATTTTAAGGTTGAAAGCCACTTGTGGCGAGTTGGAAAAACCCTTGGGGCGTGTGGAGTCGGTGAGGCCAAGGCGCGGTTGTCCGGTCTCATGTAAGCCAATGGCCGGGGCGTACAAGGGTAGGAACCTATTAACTAGAACAAACAGGGATATATCATCCACCACGTCGGTTACAACCACAGCGATTGAAATTTCAACTCGTCACATTTGGCTTCTGACCAATCGAGATCCTTGGACCCCTCTTCACGACGGCTTCAAGTCTTTAACTTCAAGGGAATTTCCTTTGACTTTATTTAGTTTTTAAGAGATAAGTTTATCTCTTTCATCTACTTTTATTCTACCTTTATCTATCCATCACTGTCCGGTATCGATTAAGATGGTTAAGCGAGGTATTACGACGTTTTCGGCAACTCAGGTTGCTAAACAGGGGTTGGCTGTTTCGACAGCATTGCTAGAGATGGCGGACCTGAGGAAGGAGGTATCGCGGTTGAGGCATCATGTTTCCGTTCTTTCGAGACGGAATCATGGGCTTGTGAAAGAGGTGGAAGGGTTACGGAGGATGGGTGAGGAGGTGGCTTCGCATAAGGAGCCTGAGCCACAAGTGGTGGTTGAGCCCTCTGAGCCGGGTGTGGATGATGTGGTGGCGCCTAGTGTGGCGTCGGTAGAAGTGGTAGATTGGGTGGCGCCTGTGGCGAAGCCGGTGGTGGCTGAGTCAAGAGTGGCGTTGGAGGTTGATGGACCCGGGGTGGCGATGGTGGGGCTGCCGAAGGGTAAGAAGAGGAGGTTGATGGTTGGGGGTGATGGGGGTGAGAGTGGGGATGATTCCGATGTGATGACGGTAGTCCCGGTAGAGGAAGAGAGGGAGATGATGGTGGCCCCGTTGGGGCCGAGGTTACAGACGTTGGCGGTGCCCCGAGGCCCTAGGTTGGCGGATGGACCTGCGGTCAGAGGGTGGAATGTGGTAAGGAGGGAGTACCGGTTTGTGGACCGGAGTTTGATAGGGGAGCGCAATGGGATGGTGGGGGATTCCTACCGTACCAGAGGGAATTTTGCCCGTGCGCCGTTTGTGAATAGAGGTGGGATGAGGGGTAGGGGATATAGGCCGTATCGTTGATTGTTGACCGGGGTCAAGAGGGGCTTAGGATTCGCAGCGGGCGGAGACCGTGGGCGCTAAAGACTCACATGATTAGACTCGGGGCTTGCGTGTAGGTTGACGGTGGGGTGGGGGTTGATGTTAGGTGGTACCAGATCTCTAAGAACAAGCGAGATGGGTAAGACCAGGATACTTTATCGTAGACGGAGACGTGTCTAGGAAGGCTCAATATAAACGTGCGTAAAATAGTGATAAAGATTTTTCTT